>Ga0066704_10001348_pt1 | contig 10516 bp, 11 predicted proteins | sample GraSoiAngelo_153_FD_66458 | JGI IMG/M metagenome (GOLD analysis project Ga0066704, IMG submission 66458) | Grasslands soil microbial communities from the Angelo Coastal Reserve, California, USA - 14_1009_12_40cm | ecosystem: Environmental > Terrestrial > Soil > Grasslands | place: USA... | reverse complement strand
AGGACTCTTCGGAGCGGGTAGCCGGCGTAGTTCCGCCACGGTCGTCGTCCGCGGTGAGAGGTTGACGCTCGCCGCGGCCGCGTCCGTCATCGTCTTGACCTGCCAGCGTCCACTCCCACAGCCGGCGCCGCTGCTCGCGGTCCGGGCTGCGGGAGTATTCGCGGCCGCCGCGTAGACGGCCGCGAACGCCGTACACGCGAGCACAGCACCGAGCGCGGTCGATCGACCCACGACCACTTAGGGTACCGCCTAATCGAGCCAGACGATGCTGGCGAAGCGCACACCCGACGTGCAGCGCTCGCCGTAGCCGAGAGCCGGCCTCTGTCTCGGTTTCTTGCAGTTCCAGGCAGACGTGCCGGCGTTGCAGCTCTTCCCGTCAGGGCGGCAGATCTCAACGACCTCTTTCGCCGTCTGGCAGGACACGGCGTGCACGCGAAAGTCATACGAGTGAATCGAGGGGTCGCCGGGGCCGAGGAACAGTCGGCACGCCTTGCCGATCCGCCCGAGAGCCTTCACGGGGACGGCTTGAACTCCTCGGCTCTTGGACCCGTTGCAGCCGTAGACAAGCGACGTGAAACCGAAGTCCGGAGTTCCACGCCAGCAGGACCAGCCCCGTAGTCCAGACCGTTCTCGGAAGCGTGCGTGGTGCAACACGTAGCGAACCGAGGTGCACGGGATGACACCGGCGACCACCTCCGCAAGGAAGGAGCTTCCGCCGATCGAAACCGTCCCGCACGTCGGTGCGAGCCCCGCGGTGTGACTCCGAGCCACCTGGTGCGCGGGAGCTGCGGCTGCCGACGACGAGGCCAGTGCGAGCAGCACGACCAAGAGCGGCGTCAGACCCCCTTTCACCGTCCGCAGATTAGCGCCCTGCTACCCGAGGCTAATGAGCCCGATACCGGCGGCGACGGCCACCGCCCCCGCCATCCGCACCCAGCCGACGCGCTCCTTCAGGAAAATGCCTGCGAGCGCGGCCGCGATGATGACGCTCGTCTCGCGGACCGCTGCGACCGATGCCGCCGGCGCTCGCTCCAGCGCGGCGAGCACGAGCGCGTAGGCGCCGAAGGTGGCGAGACCGGCGACGACCGCTGCCGGGTTCGTCTCAGCCCGGAGCGCGGCCAGCCCCTTCCCCCGGGCGACCGCGGCCGCGTAGGCGATCGACGGCGGCACCATCGTCAGCTCGAGGTAGGAGATCGGGTTCGCATAGCGGATGCCGTACTTGTCGATGAGCGTGTAGCCGGCGATGCAGCAGCCGATCGTGAGGCCGAAGGCGACGCCGCCGCGCTTGATGCCGTGCCGAGAGCCACGGACGAAGACGATCCCGGCAGCGACGAGGGTGACGCCTGCAGCCTGCTCCCACGACGTCGAGGCGCGTAGGACGACGACGGCGGCGACGAGGACGAGCACCGGTGCCGATCCGCGCGCGATCGGATAGACGACCGAGAATTCGGCGCGCCGGTACGCAGCGGCCAGCACCGCGAAGTAGAAGAGCTCGAAGGCGGCGCTGCCGGCGACGTACGGCCACACCCGCCCATCGACACGCCAGAACGCGGCGGCTGGCAACGCGAACGCGACGACGGCCACGAGGAGCGCGACGGCGGTCGCCGCCTCGGGGTCGCGCGCCCTCGCGAGCAGGATGTTCCACGACGCGTGGACGAAGGCAGCTGCGAGCGCGAACGCGAGAGCTGTTCCAGGCATCGCACGACGATAATGTGTCGCGGCTGGTGCCTGCCCAGGCCGTGATCTTCGACTTCAACGGGACGCTCTCGGACGACGAGCCGATCCTCTGCGCGATCTTCCGCGAGCTCTTCGCCGAGTACGGGCGGCCGCTGTCGGCGCGGGAGTACTTCGACGAGCTCGCGGGCCTGTCGGATCCGGAGATCGTGCGGACGTGGCTCGGCCGAGACCATCCGGCCGTGGACGCGGTCGTGGAGCGACGGATCGCGCTGTACCGGGAGCGCGTCGCCGACGGCTCCAGCGTCGCCGAGCCGGTGCGCGAGGCCGTGCGCTACACGGCCGCGCGCGTGCCCGTCGCGGTCGTCTCGGGTGCGGCCCGACCCGAAATCGAGCCGGTCCTCCGGGCCGCCGGGCTCGCGGACAGCGTCGGCACGATCGTCGCCTCGGAAGACGTGGCCGAAGGAAAGCCTCATCCGGCCGGCTATCTCCGCGCACTCGCGCTGCTCGACGGCGGCCTGCAAGCGCCCGACGTGCTCGTGTTCGAGGACACCGAGGCCGGCGTCACCTCGGCGAAGGCGGCCGGGATGCGCTGCCTCGCCGTGCTCGGGACCCTCCCCCCCGACCGGCTCGCCCAAGCTGACGAGATCGTGTCCGCGATCGACGTCCCGCTCATGCAGCGCCTGCTCGACTGACGTGACGCCGCTCGTGATAGCGCACCGCGGGGCTTCATGGGACGAGCCGGAGAACACCTTGCCGGCGTTCCGGCGCGCCATCGAGCTCGGCGCCGACTACGTCGAGTTCGACGTCCACGCGACGAGGGACGGCAGCCTCGTGGTCGGCCACGGCCGTCCCCGCGCGTCGCACCAGTATCCGGCGCTCGAGGAGGTTCTCGACGTCGTGAACGGGCGGGTCGGCGTGATGGTCGAGCTCAAGCATCCGTACCTCTACCGACGCCACGACGTCGTGCGGCGCACACTCGAGCTTGTCGACGACGACGCGGTCGTCCTCTCGTTCGAACCGGGCGCTCTCAGAACGGTCCGCCAGCTTCGCCCGAACCTGCGCACGCTGCAACACGTCGGCTTCGGCGTCTCGCTCAGACGTGCCGCCGGCGCTTGGGCGGTGGGTTTCTCGAACGAACGCGTGACGCCGCGCGCCCTTGAACGCGCGCAGGCCGCGGGCTTCGCGACAACGGTCTACACGGTCAACGAGGCGCCGCGAATGCTCGAGCTGGCTTCACTCGGCGTGAAAGGAATCTTTACCGACCGTCCTGATCTGGCTCGTCGGACGCTGGCTCCTCGTTGAGGCTGAGCAGGCGCGTGCCCGCGGTCGGGACATGCGCCACGATGGGCTGGCCGACGGGAAGAGAGTCGACGCGGGCCGTCGGCACGTCGGCGATCAGCTCGGCCTCGCGGCCCTGAATCTTGAGTCGCGTGACCGAGCCGAGGAAGGTGTGCGTCACGACCTCGCCCCCCAGCGTGTTGTCGCCGGCAGTGCCGCCGTTGGTGGAAGGCTCGAGCTCGAGCAGCTCTGGCCGCACGAGCACCAGCACCTTCTCGCCCCTGCTGCGGCCGCGCGCTGCGTCCACGGTCAACAGCGTTCCGGCGTGCTCCACCTCGCCGCGGTCGCCGTCCACGACCACAGCCTGGAGCCGGTTCATCGTCCCGATGAACTCGGCGACGAACGGCGTCGCCGGTGCCCCGTACATCTCGGACGGCGTTCCCACCTGCTCGATCCGCCCCGACCACATGACCGCGACGTGATCCGAGACGGAAAGCGCCTCCTCCTGGTCGTGCGTGACGTAGAGCGTGGTGATCCCGAGCTGCGTCTGGATGCGCCGGATCTCCTCGCGCAGCTGAACCCGCACCTTGGCGTCGAGCGCCGAGAGCGGCTCGTCGAGGAGCAGCACGCGCGGCTCGATCGCGAGCGCGCGTGCGAGCGCGACGCGCTGCTGCATGCCGCCGGAGAGCTGGTGCGGAAAGCGCTTGCCCGCGTGTCCGAGGCCGACGAGCTCCAGCAACTCCGCCACGCGCTTTCGGCGCGCGCCACGCTTGTGCTTTCGGATGCGCAAGCCGAATTCCACGTTCTGCTCGGCGGTCAGATTCGGGAAGAGGCTGTACGCCTGGAAGACCATGCCCATGTCGCGACGGTTGGGCGACAGCCGCGTGATGTCCTTCCCGTCGATGACGATCGAGCCCGAATCGGGGCGGTCGAAGCCGGCCACGAGACGAAGCGCAGTCGTCTTCCCGCACCCGGACGGCCCGAGCAGCGAGAGAAACTCGCCGGCGGCGAGCTCGATCTGGATCCCGTCGAGCGCGACGACGGGGCCGAACGCCCTTCGTAGCTCGTGCAGCTCGAGGTACGCCATCAGCGGGTCGCCGCCACCTGCGCCGGCCGTGGGCGGCCGCGGCCCACGAGCACGAGCGCGAGCATCGCCGCCCAAACGATCAGGAAGCTGAGTAGCGAAAGCGCGGCCGCCTCGTACGGCTGCGACTCGTTGACGACCTGGATGTACGGCGGGAACGTCTTGAAGGCCGAGAGGCTCGCGATCGTGAACTCGCCCATCACAATCGCAAGGGTGAGGAATGAGCCGCCCAGCGCCGCGACGCGGATGTTGGGGAGGATCACGCGCGTGAGGGTCGTCCCCCAGCCCGCGCCGAGGCTCTGCGAGGCCTCCGTCAAAGTGTGCAAGTCGATCGAGCGAAAACCGGCGTCGAGGGCGAAGAACATGTACGGGAACGCAAGGATCACATACGCGGTCGCCAGAAACCCGTACGGCTTGTCGTAGAACCACGACGGCGCTCCCTTGTACAGGTTCAGGAGGCCGACGACGAGGACGATCGGCGGCACGACGAACGGGACGAGCGCCATCAAACTCAGCACCGGGCGCAGACGCGGCAGCTTCAGATGGACCCAGTAGACGGTCGGCACGAACAGCAGCAGGCTGATGGCGATCGTCTCGAGTGCGAGCTGGAAAGAGAGCCGGATCGTCGACCAGAACTGGTGGTCGTGGACGATCAGCGAGTAGGCGGCACCGCTGCAGCACTTGTTTGTCTGGATGCTCCTGAGGCTGAACAGCAGCGTCGCGATCAACGGAATCAGGAAGAAGGCCGCCGCGACGACGAGCCAGACAACAGCCGAAGGGGCGATCCAGCGTCGCCTCATCGCATCCACCTCGCCGAGCGCCGCTGGAGCGGCACGTAGAGAAGCATCATGACGGCGAGTACGACGAACATGCCGAACGCGAGCGCTTGCGCGAAATGCGGATCCGAGACGACGTTCCCGCTGTAGTAGAAGCCAATCGTGATCGGTATGAGGAACACGCTGTTTCCGGCGAGGCCGTACGCGGTCGCGTACGCCGAGAACGAGTTCCCGAAGAGGAGGATGAACGCGCCGAGGATCGACGGGAGCAGGACGGGGATCCCGACGTAGCGCCAGAACTGCCACGAGGTCGCGCCGAGATTCGAGGCAGCCTCGCGCCATTCGGCGCGCAGGCCGTCGATCGCCGGCGCGATCACGAGGATCATCAGGGGGATCTGGAAGTACAAATAGGTGAGCTCCACGCCGGTCTGCCCGAAGATCGTGAAGCCGTGAGCGTAGAGGTCGTAACCGAGGTGGTCCTTGATGAACGTCGTCGCGATTCCGATGGTGCCCAGCGTCGCGATGAACGCGAACGCGAGCGGGATGCCGGCGAAGTTGGCGGCGACACCCGAGAACGTCGTCAGTATCGTCCGCAGGAAGCGCGGTGTGCCCTCGCGGATCATCGCGTACGCGATGCATAGGCCGAGGAAGGAGCCCACTCCCGCGGTGATCAGGCTGACTTTGATCGTCAACCAGTACTGGTCGCGGTAAGGCTGTTGCACGATCTGGTGCATGTGGTGCAGCGTCGCGCCGCCGTGGGCATTCTTGAACGCGCCGACGATCACCTCACCCGCCGGGATGAATAGGAACGCAAGCGCGTACGCGAAGAACGGGAGAACGCCGAGCCACGCAAGCGAAAGACGCCTCCGGCCGGAACGGGTGTCCGGCCGGAGTGCGCTTGCCGCTTCAGCTTGCGTCGCCAGTTAGTGCCTCAGATACCGGGCCACCCGGCTGCGATCTTCGCCTTCGCCGCCTTCTGCTGTGCGTCGCTCGCGAACTTCACCCTCGCGTAGAGCTTCGGAGAGGGCAGTGCCTTGATCAGTGCTGCAGGGATCTTCTTGCGCTTCGCGAGGTCCTGGAACCGAGCTGGATGTGAGTACCCCTTGAGCCAGATCAACTGTCCCTGATCCGAGTAGAGGAACTCCATCCACAGCTTTGCCGCATTCGGATGCGGCGCGCTCGCGTTGATCGCCTGACAGTAGAACGACCCGTAGACGCCGTCGGACGGGATCACCGTCGTCCAGTGGACGGCGGGGAACTCCTTCCTGTAGGCGAGGTTGAGGTAGTCCCAGTCGATCACGATCGGCGTCTGCCCCGAGGCGACCGTCTGCGGGGTCCCATCGACAGGAATGAAGTTGCCCGCCTTCTTCAGCTCGTGGAAGAAGCTGATGCCCGGACCGACGTCGTTGAGCGAGCCGCCGTTCGCGAGAGCGGCGGCGAAGACGCCCGAGACGGCCGAGTTCGACGTCAGTGGATTGCCGTTCAGCGCGACCTTGTTCCTGTACGCCGGCTTGAGGAGATCCTTGAACGTCTTCGGCGCCGGCTTGACGATGTTCGAGTTGTAGCCGATCGAGATCGCGCCCCAGTAGTCGCCGTACCAGCGGGCCCGCGGATCCTTCATCCCAGCTGGGATCGTCTTGTACTTCGCGACCTTGTAGGGCTTGTACAGGCCCTCGTCCGCACCGGCGATCGCGAACGACGGTCCGACGTCGACCACATCGGGCGCACGCGAGTCGCCCTTGAGCGAGCGGATCGCCTGGTTTTCCTGGGCGGAGCTGCCGTTCGGATTGTCCTCGGTCATGCCCAGGCCGTACTTCTTCTTGAACGCGCTGATCATCTCGCCGTAGTTCGCCCAGTCGTGCGGCAGCGCGATCACGTTCAGATGGCCTTCCTTCTTCGCGGCCTTGATCAGCTTGAGCGGAATGCCGTCGGCACTCATCGCCTCGTCGCTGCCGGCGCGGGCCGCCCACGCGGCGGCCGGGCTGGAGAGGACCGTCAGGCCGACCGCTGCCGCTGCGCTCCGGCGCAGCATCGCGCTGCGGCTGAGTGACTCCTCCTCGAGCTTGCGCCAGAACTCGACTTCTTGCAGCTCGTAGTCCTCCATCCGATCTCCTCCCGGGGTAAGTGGAGGCTCGATCGTAGGCTGGTTAGACCTGCAGTTCAATGACGAAGTGGTGACGGGCCCGGAGCGGTCTAGGGTTGTCTCCATGGCTGCGGCGGGGGATCCCTTCGTAGATGCAGGAATGTGGCTCCGTTGCGCGCTACACGCACACACGACGCGCTCGGACGGGGAGCTCGAGCCGGACGAGCTGGTTCGCCACTACGAGGCGGCGGAGTTCGATGTGCTCGCGATCACAGACCACTGGATCCGGACCGAGGCCGACTCGACGGACCGGCTCCTCGTCATCCCGAGCTCCGAGCTGAGCTGCCGCCTGCCGGACGAGGCGGACGGCCATCTGCTCGCCTTCGGCATCGACGAGGATCCGCTCGAGTTCGTCCGCGCCCGGCCGGATCTCGCCGCTGCCGCCGCCTGGGTCGACGAGCACGGAGGCGTCGCCTACCTCGCCCACCCGTACTGGACGGGCGTGTCTCCGGGCGGCCTGTCGCTGGGCGACGGGGTTGCGGGCCTGGAGGTCTACAACGCGGGCTGCGAGCTCGAGACGGGGCGGGGCCTCTCGACCGTGCACTGGGACGACCTGCTCGAGCGAGGGCTGCACTGCTTCGGCATCGCGGCGGACGACTCGCACCACGGTGATCTCGACAGCCGCTTCGCCTGGGTCTGGGCGCGCGTCGCCGAGCGCTCGCAAGCCGCGGTGCTGCAAGCTCTCGCCACCGGCTCGTTCTACAGCTCGACCGGGCCGGTCGTGCACGAGCTCCGCGTCGACGACGGCGCAGTCGAAGTCCGGTGCAGTCCCTGCCGACGGGTCACCCTGTGCACGCGCCGCCAGCGCGGGTCATCGGTCAGCGCCGGCCCGTCCGGCTACCGGCACCGTGGGGAGATCCTGTCCGAATCGGACGCGGGGGAGATCACTGCCGCTCGTCTCCAGATTCCGCCGCGTGTTCCCTTCGGACGGCTCGAGCTCGTCGACGAATACGGCCGCAAGGCCTGGACGAATCCGCTGTGGCAGTGACGCAGCGCGGTGCGGCGATCGAGCGGCTCGCGAGTCGAGAATTCGACCTGCTCGTGATCGGCGGCGGGATCGTCGGCGCGGGGATCGCGGCCACGGCGGCGCGGGCCGGGCTCGCAGTCGCGCTCGTCGACAAGAGTGACTTCGGCGCCGGCACGTCGACGGCGTCCTCGAAGCTGATCCACGGGGGCCTCCGCTACCTGAGGCTGGGCGACGTTCGACTGGTTCGCGAAGCACTGCACGAGCGCCGTTTGCTGACACGGGTGGTCGCGCCACATCTGGTCCGCCGCCTGCCTTTCCTGTTCCCGCTCTACCGGAACGGCCCGTACGGTCCGGCGACGATCCAGGCCGGGCTCGTCCTCTACGGCGCATTCGCACGCTCGCGACTCCACCGCCTGGCTTCGCCCGAGCGCGCTCGCGAGCGCGTCCCGGGCCTCCGCCTCGACGGCCTCCGCTCGTGCGGCGTCTACGCCGACGCGACGACGCACGACGGGCGGCTCTGCCTCGCGAACCTGCGCGCCGCCGAGGAGGCGGGCTCCGTCGTCCTCAACTACGCGGAGGTTCGCGAGCTGCGAACAGTGAACAGGCGAGTCGCGGGTGCCGTCGTGTACGCCGACGGAGACGCGGTTGAGGTCGCCGCGCGATCGGTCGTCAACGCGACCGGGCCATGGGTCGACGTCGTGCGGCGACTCGAGGACCCCGCGGCATTGCCGACGATTCGGCTGAGCAAGGGCTCGCACGTGCTGTTGCGCCTGGACGAGCCGTGGTCGGCGGCGCTGACGGTTCCCCACGACAAGGTGCGCGTCTCCTTCGCCGTTCCGTGGGAGGACATGCTGCTGCTCGGGACGACGGATTCGCTCTACGAGGGAGAGCCCGCGGCCGTCGAGGCCACCGAGGCCGAGGTCGCGCAGATCCTCGACGAGGCGTCGGTCGCGGTCGAGCCCGCGTTGCTGAACATTGACGCGATCCGCTCGACGTACGCGGGCCTCCGTGTCCTTCCGAGTGGGGACGGTGCGACCGCGAGCGCCCGCCGCGAGACGGTATTCCATCGAGGCGCGGGCGGGATGCTGAGCGTGGCGGGCGGCAAGCTGACGACCTACCGGCGGATCGCGCTCGACGCGCTGAGCATGCTTCGCGCCGAGCTCGGCCTCCACCGGCTCGACCGACGGGCGTTCCCGCTCCCGGGCGCAGTCGACCCCGGCGAGGCCGCTCGGCGGCTCGCCCGCCGTTGGCCCGATCTCGAGGCGCGCGTCTACGAACACCTCGCCCATCACTACGGGAGCCTGGCGGAGGACGTACTCGCTCCGGCCGAGCAGGAGCCCGAGCTCCTCCGCCCGCTGCATCCGGACGGGCCCGACGTCGCCGCACAGGCCGTCTATGCGCGCGACTTCGAGTGGGCCCGGCGTCCCGAGGACGTCCTTCGGCGCCGGACGACGCTTGCGCTCCGCGGCCTGGCCGGCGAGGACGTCGTCCGGCGTGTCGATGAGCTCTTCGAGACTCGAGCCGGCGAAGCGCCCCGCGCCGCCGGCGTTCCGTCGTCGCCGGCTCCTTGAGGCGCGGGAGTCGCTACGCGCCCGGCGCTCGGTACTGAACTTGCTGGGCCTTGCGCAGGGCATCCATCGTTTCGTCGACGGTCAGGAGGACTGTCGTCTCGAGCGAGCTGAGCGCACCGCCGCCGCTGATCGCCAGTGCCACCGCGGCCATTGACACGTTGTCGGGGGCCTCCCAGAGGTTGTAGCCGTCGTGTGTGCCGAAGGCGTACCAGAACCCGTGGAGCTTCCCACCGACCGACTCGATGTACGCCTGAGCGGCCTTTCGGCGATCCTCTGGATTGCCGATCAGCCTCGCCCAAGTCTCCGGCGTGTAGCTGAACCTCGTTAGATAGAGCGGCATCGTCCCTCCCTCTCGTTCGCCGACCTGCAGCTGTCGCCGTTGCGTCGAAGTATGACCGGCTACACCTATGCCGACGTCAGACGCAGCGACTCGCGCGGGCGTCGACGCGGCAGACGGACAACGTTGCGCAGGAGTTCGTCATCTGCGACTTCCTCGCGCGCCTCTACGAGGCAAGCCCGAAAAGGCTCTCAGCAGGCTGATCTCTATGACCTCCCGGGGAGCTTCTCGCATGAGTACGACTCGGCCCTTGCGCTGACGGTCGTGCTGTCCCCTCCGCCGGTCCCTTGACAGCAGACCCTCATATGTAGGATCATCATAACTATGACGGATCCTGGTACCAAGGTGCCGCTGCTGTTGCTCGAGGCTGGGCCGCCGGTACGACGGATCCCTCTCGCACTCGCCCGGCGGTTCTTCCAGATCTGCACCGGCGCGAGCGCCGCGGCTGTGTCCGAGGCCGATCTGACCCCCCTCGAGTTCGCGGGGCTGGCCTACGTGAACTCGATCGACGGCGAGCCGGACATCGACCCGGGCGCCCTAGCGGCGCGGCTTGGCGTCGACCGGAACAGCACCAGCCTGCTCGTCGGGAGCCTCGAGTCAAAGGGGCTGCTCGAGCGGCGAGTTAACGGGGCCGATCGCCGAGCCCGGCTCGTTCGACTCACGCCGCGGGGCGAGAAGCTCTT
>Ga0066704_10001346_pt1 | contig 10521 bp, 5 predicted proteins | sample GraSoiAngelo_153_FD_66458 | JGI IMG/M metagenome (GOLD analysis project Ga0066704, IMG submission 66458) | Grasslands soil microbial communities from the Angelo Coastal Reserve, California, USA - 14_1009_12_40cm | ecosystem: Environmental > Terrestrial > Soil > Grasslands | place: USA... | reverse complement strand
GTTGAAGTTCCAGTTGATCCACGCCGGATCGGTTAGTCGATGCTGCGGCACCAGCGCGTGACGCGCGAAATCGACCGACGCGATCCAGCGGTCCTTGTTGTCGATCGCACGAATCTGAATTGCCAACGCGCGGCCGTCGCGGCTCCATTCGATGCCGCCGCCACCGCCGTCGTCGGCGTCGGACACGATGCGCACGGCGCGTGCCTTCGGCTTATCGTCTTTGTGTGCAGCTTGGGCGTTCGCTGCGCTTTCGTCGTGTGCGGACTTCTTCGCGCCTTCCGACTGCGCGAGTTTGGCATTCTCCTCACGCGAATCGCTATGCGCGGATGGCTTTGCACGATCCGCCGGTGCGAGCTTGGCGTTCTCCTCGCGCACCGCCTTGAGCGGATCGTCGTGGATGCCGGGCAGCGCATCGAGCGCGAGCGGGTACGCCTTATGCTCGACGAGATCGAACAATTGCAGCGCCTGACCGACCGGCGCGTTGCGGCCGACACGTATGCGTTCTTTCTCGGTCTCCTCGTAGCCCGATTCGGTGACGTAGCGCGTGAGTTCGCCGCGCTTGCCTTCCTCGTGCTTCTTCGGCGCAGTGACGACAAGCATCCAGCGCGCATCGGGCGACAGCGCCGCATCGAGCAGCTTGACCTCGTCGCCGAGCCAGAACGGCGCCGGCGCGCGCGTCGGATCCGCCTTGCGCAATGCTTCGGCGTGCGTGCGGCGCGTCTCCTTGTCGTCGTGCAGTTTTTTCAGCGTCGAGAATGTGCGCAGCTGCATCTCACGCAGATCGTCAAGCTTGGGCGGTGCATCGGGATCCTTCTCGGTCTTGAGCGTTGCCGCGGGGCCGGTCACACCGCTCGCCAGATCGTGCATGAACCAGTCGGTGCCGGTGCGGAAGGTGACGAGGCGGCCATCGCCCGACAGGCGTGCGCCGCGCGCGTTGCCAGCGCGGGTGATCTGCGTCAGCGCACCGTTGCGCAGGTCGCGCACGAACACATCGCCGTTGCGCACGAAGGCTGCGCGCGTGCCGCCGAGATCGTAGCTCGCATCGCGGCCGTCGCTCGCCGCCATGGCCGCGCCGTCGACGACGCTGTCCTGGCCGTTCGCGAGATCGATGCGGTGCAGATCGATCAGCGGCGAGCCGCTACGCTTGAGCGAGTAGTACGACGACTTGCCATCGACGCTCCAGTAGGCGTTCTGCACCGGCGCGCCGATCCAGTCGGGCTCGGCCATGATCTTTTCGAGCGTCAGCTCCGCGGATGCGGGTTCAGCTGCGGCGGCCGTAAACGTGAGCGAGGCGAGCAGAACGACGAGCGCGGCGCGATGCATGCTATATCCCTGGAATTATGCGAAACGCGCAGCATAGCCGGATGCAAGATGACCGCAAGCCGCCGGAAGTCACCTTTGTTGTCATTCCGGCGAGAGCCGGAATCCATCTTGATCTCTCTCAAACGCAAAAGATCGAGAGCAAGGGCAAACTGGATTGCGGCTTTCGCCGGAATGACGAAGCCTTTATTCTCGTCCCGATTCCCGATTCCCGATTCCCGATTCCCGATTCCCGATTCCCGATTCCCGATTCCCTATGCCCCTTCCCGCCGTAGAACTGGAAACCGCGCCGAACCCGCAGCACGCCGTAATCTGGCTGCATGGCCTCGGCGCGGACGGACACGATTTCGAGCCGATCGTGCCGGAGCTCGTCGATCGCAGCTGGCCCGCGTTGCGCTTCGTGTTTCCGCATGCGCCGGTGCGCCCGGTCACGATCAACGGCGGCATGCCGATGCGCGCCTGGTACGACATCACCGGCATGGAAATCGCGCAGCGCCAGGACGAGGCGGGCATGCGCGCCTCGATCGCGCAGCTCGATGAACTGATCGTGCGCGAGCGCGGGCGTGGTATCGCGGCGAAGGATATTCTGCTCGCGGGATTCTCGCAGGGCGGCGCGATCGCGCTCGCCGGGGGCTTGCGTTACAACGAAACGCTCGGCGGCATCATTGCCTTGTCGACCTACCTGCCGCTCGCAGAAAAGACCGCAGGCGAACTCAGTGCGGCGAACCGGGCGATCCCGATATTTCAGGCGCACGGCAGCGGCGATCCGATCGTGCCGCTGCCGCTCGGTGCAATGAGCCGCGATCGGCTCGTGCAGCTCGGCTATCACATCGAATGGCACAGCTATCCGATGGCACATCAGGTCTGCGCCGAAGAGATTGCCGATCTGCGCAGCTTCATCGGCGCGAAATTGAGTTGATCATCAGCACGCGATGAGCACCCCGTCGCCCACAGCCGCACCCGATCCGCGCGTCGCGCCGGCGACCTGGTTGCCGGATTTCTGCAGCCCGCCGGTGCTCTTCGCGGTGATCGTCGTGGTCGAACTGCTCGTCGTCGCGATCCTGATCGCACCGAGCGACGAATCGCAGCCGCTATTGCCGCGTCTCGGCACGGCGACGCTGTTCGCGCAATGGCTCGCGCTGCTTTGCGTCGTCACGCTGTGCCAGCTGCGACCCTGGCTCGCGCGGCTCGCCCCGGTACGTGGTGAACTGGTCGCCTATCTCATCGTGCTCGCGCTGACCGCGCTCGGCAGCACGCTCGTATCGATGCTCGACGAAGTACTCGCGCTGCATCTGGCCCTGCCGGCGGAATTTCGCTGGCGCTTCGTTACGCGCAATATCGCGCTCGCCGCGCTGATTTCCGCGGCCCTGCTGCGCTATTTCTACGTGATCGAGCAGTGGCGCGCGCGCGTACGCGCCGAAGCGCAGGCGCGCGGCGACGCGCTGCAGGCGCGCATCCGCCCGCATTTCCTGTTCAACAGCATGAATACGATTGCGAGCCTGATCCGCACCGACCCGCGTTCGGCCGAGCACGCGGTCGAGGATCTGTCCGATCTGTTCCGCGCCGCGCTCGGCGCCGAGGGAAAGCTGTCCACGCTGGGCGAGGAGATCGAGCTCGCGCGGCGCTATCTTGCAATCGAGCAGCTGCGTCTGGGCGAGCGCCTGCGCGTCGAGGTCGAGCTCGGCGATGCGCCGCGCGACCTGGCTGTGCCGGCGCTGCTGCTGCAGCCGCTGGTCGAGAATGCGGTGCATCATGGCGTGCAGCCGCTCGCCGATGGCGGCACAGTCACGCTGCACGCGCGGCGCAGCGGCAGCGGTGCGGAAGTGACCATCGCCAATCCGCGCCCGCCGGAAGGCCAGCGCCTGCCGACGCGTCACGGCATGGCGCTGGCCAACACCAAGAGCCGGATCGAGTACCATTTCGGCTGGCGCGGCGCGCTGATCGTGCAGCAGGGCGCGCGCGATTTCAGCGTGACGCTGCGTTTGCCGCAAGAGCGACGGGATCGCGAGTGATGAAAGCCTTTATCGTCGACGACGAACCGCCAGCGCGCGCGCGTCTGGCAAGTCTGCTTGAGGAGCTTGGCGGCGTCGAAGTCGTCGGCGAAGCCGGCGACGGACGCACTGCGGTCGAAATCGTTGCGCGCCTGAAGCCTGACGTCGTGCTGCTGGACATCAGCATGCCGCTGATGAGCGGACTTGAAGCAGCGCGTCATCTGATGACGTTCGAATCGCCACCCGCGGTGATCTTCTGCACCGCTTACGACGAACATGCGCTCGAAGCCTTCGATGCGAATGCAATCGATTATCTGGTGAAACCCATTCGGCTCGAACGTCTCAAGGGAGCGCTCGAACGCGCGCGTCGCTATTCCTCCGGCGCCGTCGCGCGCGTGCAGGCCGCTGCGCCCGTGCCTGCTGCGCGTACGCACCTGTGCGCGCGCGTGCGCGGCAATCTCATGCTCGTGCAGGTCAGCGAAATTCAATATCTGCTCGCCGAAGATAAATACACCGTCGTGCATCACGCGCACGGCGAAGTGCTGATCGAGGAGCCGCTGAAGGCGCTTGAACTCGAATTCGGCGAGCGCTTCGTGCGCATCCATCGCAACTGCCTGGTCGCGCGCGCGAGCCTGACCGGCCTCGTGCGAGCTCCCGATGAGCGCGTGTTCGCGCAGATCGCCGGCAGCGCCGCACAGCTCGAAGTGAGTCGGCGCAATCTGCCGGCGGTGCGCAAATTGGTGAAGGGTGCGAACGTATGAATGTGCTACGCATCGCCACACGCCAGAGCGCACTCGCGCTATGGCAGGCCGAGCATGTCGCGACGCGTCTGCGCGCAGCGCATCCGCAACTCGTGGTCGAGCTGCTGCCGATGACCACGCGCGGCGACCGCATCCTCGATCGTCCGCTCGCCGAGATCGGCGGCAAGGGCTTGTTCTTGAAGGAACTCGAAGTTGCGCTGGCTGAACGTCGCGCCGATATCGCGGTGCATTCATGCAAGGACATGCCGATGCAGCTCGATGCGGGGTTCGCGATCGGTGCGATCCTCGAACGTGCCGATGCGGCCGACGCTTTCGTCAGCGTGAAGTTTGCACAGCTTGCCGAGTTGCCGCAGGGTGCGCGCGTTGGCACTTCGTCGCTGCGGCGCCAGGCGCAGCTGCGTGCGCTGCGCCCCGATCTACAGCTCGTCGATCTGCGCGGCAACGTCAACACACGTCTGGCCAAACTCGACGCGGGCGAATACGACGCGATCGTGCTCGCCTGCGCGGGGCTTGATCGCCTCGGTCTTGCCGAACGTATCCGCGCGCGCCTCGAAGCGCCGGCCTGGCTGCCCGCCGCGGCGCAAGGTGCGATCGCGATCGAGCAGCGAATCGGTGACAATGCCGTTGCGGCGCTGCTCGCGCCGCTCAACGATGCCGACACCGCGCGCTGTGTCACTGCCGAACGCGCATTGACGCGGCGGCTCGAAGGCAGCTGTCAGGTACCGATCGCGGCCTACTGCATCGAAACCGAACGCGGTCTGCATCTTGCCGGCCTCGTCGGCGACGCGGCGACGGGTGAGGTGATCCGCGCGGCGGCGCATGGCGCGGCAGATCACCCCGGCGCGCTCGGCGAGGAGGTTGCGGATATGCTGCTCGCGCGCGGCGCCGCGCGCTTTCTTAGCGCGTGAGACGCAAGCCCGCTAACGTGCGCGCATGAGTGTTGCGCCCACGAACGGAATCATCGTCTATCGCGCGAGCCGCCTCGAAGCCCTGCTCAATCCGCTGCAGGAACTGCTCGACGCATCCCGGCCCGCCGACACGCTCGCGCCACAACGCGTGATCGCGGCGCACGCCGGCGTGCGCGACTGGCTGCTGCGTGCGCTCGCGCAGCGACGCGGGTCCGCCGGCATCGTCGCGAATCTCGAAGTACTGCTGCCGAGCAGCTGGTTCGACGAACTCGCGCAGCGTGTGCTCGGCGAAGCGGCGGTCGCGCTCGCGCCGTATCGCCATGCGGCGTTGCGCTGGCGCGTGTACGAGGCGCTCGGATCGAGCGACGATGTCGAAGTGCGCGCGCTGCTTGGCGACGACGCGCGTCGCCGTTTCGGACTTGCCGACCGCGTCGCACGCATCTACACACGCTATCTCGTGTACCGCCCCGACTGGCTGCGCGCCTGGGCCGCTGGCCGCAACAGCATACCCACGCCGAGCTTCCTCGCGCCGCTATGGCGCAGGTTGCGCGAAGAAATAGGCACGCCGCAGCGCGGCGAATTGTTCGAGCGCCTGATTGCCGCGCTCGGCAAGGGCGCTGCGCATGACGAAGATGAGCAGCCGCTGCATCTCTTCGGCTTGAGCCATCTCGCCCCGACCGAACTTGCGGTGCTGCGCGCGGTAGCGCGACGGCGGCTCGTCGTGCTGTATTTTCCGGATCCATGCGCGAAGCCGGCAGAGTGGGCGGGCTTGCGCAGCGATCGTGCGCATCTGCGCGCGCAGGTTGCGCAGGACGTATTGCCCGCCGCCGCCGACGCGTTGTTCCTCGACCAGGATCATCCGCTGCTCGCCAGTTGGGGCCGCATCGGCCAGCATCTGATGCTCGCGCTGGCGGACGCGGACAGTGACGTGCGCATCGACGTGCGTCACTGGCGCGATGAGATGCCGCTGGCTGCACCGCTCACACGCCTCGCAGCGTTGCAGGAAAGCATTCGCCACCTCGATGCGGACAAACTGCGCGCACCGCGGACGAGCGCTGCGCTCGATGATGCCTCGCTGCGCGTGCATGTCTGCCATACGCGTCTGCGCGAACTCGAAGTGTTGCGCGATACGCTGTTGCGCGCGCGCCGCGATCTGCCCGATCTGAAACCGTCGGAAATCCTCGTCACCGCGCCGGATATCCACGCCTATGCGCCGTTGATTCCGGCGGTGTTCGGCGAAGCCGGCGCGCACCAGGGCTCGCTGCCGTATCACCTCGCCGATGTCGCGCTCGCGCGCACGCACCGCCTGTTCACCGCGTTCGACATGCTGCTCGATCTGCCGCAGACGCGGCTCAGCGCACCCGAGTTGATGGACCTGGTCGACATTCCCGAGGTCGCCGATGCGCTCGGTCTTGATCGCGACGACATTGACACGCTGCGCGGCACGCTCGAACGCACGCGCATCGCCTGGGGCTTCGATGGCGCGCATCGTGCGAGCTTCGGCGTGCCCGTAGTCGAGGAAAACACCTTTGCCTGGGGCATGGATCGCCTGATCGCCGGTTATGTGTTCGGCGCCGGCGCCAGCCAAGAGCGCACCGCGTGCATGTTGCCCGATGGCGTTGCGCTGCTTCCGGTCGAGGGCATCGCCGGACCGCAAGCGCAGGTCGTCGGCGCGCTCGATCGCCTGTTGCGCGAACTCGCCGCGTTCCGGCGTGACGCGGCGATTCCGCGCCGCGCGACGCAGTGGGCCGCACGTCTGGATGCGCTCGTCGATGCGCTGCTGCGAGTCGACTATGCCGACGAGGAAGCGCGCAGCGCGCTCGCCGCGCTGCGGCGTGCGATACACGCGATCGAAGGTGAAGCGGAAGGGGTCGACCCCGAACTCGATTTTGCCGTCATGCGCGACGTACTGCGTGAACGTCTTGGTGCGGTACCCGAACGCCAGCGTTTTCTCATGGGCGGCGTCACCTTCTGCGGCATGGTGCCGCAGCGGGCGGTGCCATTTCGCGTGATCGCCGTGCTCGGTCTGGACGATGGTGCCTTTCCGCGCGCGGCCGGCGACGGCGGCATCGATCTGATGGCGCGCTATCCGCGTCTGGGCGATCGCGATGTGCGTAACGACGATCGCTGGCTGTTTCTCGAAACCGTGATGGCCGCGCGCGAGCGTCTGCATCTGAGCTATGTCGGCGAAGGTGCGCGCGATGCGAAGGCACGCAATCCGGCGCAGCCACTGGCTGAGCTGATGCAGTTGCTCGGGCAATATGAGTTGCGTGCTGCGGGGGCGCCGCGCGCGGTTGAGCCCACAGCGCACGCACAGCGCGACGCCGAAGAGGGCGCACCCAAGCCGCTGTGGCTGGTCAGGCATCCATTGCAGCCGTTCAATCTGCGTTATTTCGATGCGGGCGATGCGCGCCTGTTTTCGTTCAGTACCGATCTTGCTGCGCTCGCCGTCCCGTCGCGAGCGCAGGTTGCGCCGTTCGTCGCGGCGCACACACGCGCCGATGCCGCCGCGGAGGCGACGCAGGCGATCGTGTTGCGCGAGATCCTCGCGTACTACAAGGATCCGGCCAAACAATTGCTGCGCACGCGCGCGTGCGTGCGTCTGGATGCGTTCGATGAAGATCGCCTGGCGAGCGAGGAGCCGCTCGATGCCCAATTCGCGCGCATCGAGCGTGTCGCGCGGCGGATATTTCTCGATTCGGCCGCCAACGCGACGTTCGCACTGCCGGCCGCAGCGCCCGACTGGCTGCGCCTCGACGGCTTATGGCCGCCGGGACATCTTGGCGAGCAAGCGTGGTGCGAGGAGTGCGAAAAGATCGCGCCCCTGCTCGATCGCGCGCGTGACGAAGCGCTGTTCGCAGGCGGATTGCCGCCGCCGTTGCCGTTGCCGATCGACCGACGCATTGGCGAATTCCATCTGCGCGGCGAACTCGCGCGCGCGTTTGCGCGCGCGGACGCGCGCTGGATTTTCGAGCTGTATCCCGAGCGCAAGCGCGAGAGCGATCTGGGCTTCAAAGAGCGCATCGGCCTGTTTCTCGAATGGGCGCTGCTGCGGCTCGACGCATCTTCGCGCGATATGCCGGTGCGACTGTTGTGCCTGACTCAAGCAGGCGGCGGAACCTGGCAGCGCGCGATCAATGATTGGGACGCGCGCTTCAACGTGGCAGATGCGCCGTTGCGCGCTGCGCTGCGCGGCGAACTCGAAGCGCGTGTCGCCAAGCTCCTCGCGATTTTTGCGAACGCACAAGTCGCGCCCGCCTGGTACTTCCCCAAGGCGAGCTGGAAGCTTGCGCAGAACGCAGTGCCGGTCGATATCGACGAAGAATGGCGCGGCGGCTTCGGCCAGACGGGCGAGCGCGACTTCAAACCAGGCTACGCGCGCCTGCTCGCGCGCGATGCGGATTTCGCCGTCGCTGGCGAAGACGTTCGCATGCTGCATGCGCACGCACGTGAACTGCGCGCGCTGATCGAGTTCGAGCACGAGGAAGCGAACGATGCGTGAACTCATGCGCGTGCGCGAATGGACGCTATTGCCGCTCGAACCCGGCGGCCGCAGCCTGATCGAAGCGAGCGCTGGCACGGGCAAGACCTGGACCATCTCCGCGCTGTATCTGCGCCTGTTGCTCGATGTGCCGCAGGGCGACACTACACCGCTGACGCCGCGTGGCATCGTGGTCGCGACCTTCACTGACGCGGCGGCGGACGAATTGCGTGAGCGTATCCGCGGGCGTCTATTGCGCGCCGAGCAGATCACGCGTGCGTCGCCCGACGCAGCACATGCCGTTGCGCTCGGCGAGCTCGACGAGGCAGAAACCTGGCTCATCGCGCGTTGGCGCGATGATGCCGCGCGCCGTGAGCACGATCGCACGCGGCTGCGACTCGCGCTCGGCGAACTCGATCTCGCACCGATCGGCACGCTGCACGGACTGTGCGCGCGCGTACTGCGCGACTATCCGTTCGAAAGCGGCGGCGCGTTTGCATCGAGCGAACTTATCGCCGGCGATGAGCTCACCGACGAGCTCGCCGATGATCTGTGGCGACACTTGCAACAGGGCGCTGCGCCGGCGCCGCCGTTCGGCTCGGTGAAATCACGTGAACGCCTGCGCGAGCAGTTGAAATGGTGCTTGATGCCCGGCGTCAAGTTGTGGGCGCCGACGGTGCGAGAACTCGACGCTGCCTTGAATGCGACATGGGCGTCGCGCCTTGCAGCGCTGGCTGGCGACAAAACAATCTGGGGCGGCAAACGAAACATTCCGACAAGTCTGCGTGCGCTTGCCGCGCACATGCTCGATCGCAATGCGCCGTGGACGTCGGATGACACGCAGGAAATCGCCAATGCGGTCGCGCTTCTCGACGAGCGCAAGGTACACGCCGACGCAGCGAAATTCCTCGGCGTTGCTGCACGTCTGCTGCGATATGCTGCGGCCGCGCCGGAAATCCGCGCCTGGCAGCAATGGATTACCCAGGTGCATGCGTGGCGTGAGACGCGCCTTACGGCCTCGGATCGGCTTACGTTCGACGATCTGCTCACGCGCGTGCGCGACGCGCTCGCCCACGTAGGCGGTGCGTTGGCGGACCGCTTGTTCGCGCAGTGGCCGGTCGCGCTGGTCGACGAATTTCAGGACACCGACGCGACGCAGTACGCGATACTCGATCGAATCTATCGCGATGCACATGCTGCGCCGCGCGGACGCCTGGTGATGATCGGCGATCCGAAGCAGGCGATCTACCGCTTTCGCGGCGGCGATATCGCGACCTATCGGCGCGCGAAGTCGGTCGCGCAGGCGCAATTGAAACTCACGCACAATTTTCGTTCGACGCCGGCTTATATCGCGGCGCTCAACGAATGGTTCGATCGCGCCGGCGCGCGACTGAGTTCGGACGACGCTGCGGATGCGATCGAAGTCGACGCGGTCGAAGCTGGTCGCTGCGACACCGCGCCGAACGGCGCAGCCGCTGCGCTGGTGATCCATTACCGCCCTGATGCGCCCGAAAAAAGCGCGGATCGCATCAGCACGGCGCTGGTGGCGTGCGCCGAACAGATCGTCGCGCTGCTCAATGCGGACGCGGGCACGCAACGCGTCACGCCCGGCGATATTGCGGTGTTGTTGCCGACGCATCGCCAGGTGCAGGAGTTGCGCGCGCTGCTGACGGCGCGGCGCGTGCCCTGCGTCGGCGCTGGCAAAGGCAGCGTGTTCGAAACGGAGTGGGCGCGCGAATTGCAGATCGTGCTGCATGCGATCGAACACGGTGGCGAAGGCGCGCGCCGCGCCGCGCTCGCGACACGACTTGGCGGGCTCGATTACGCCGCACTCGTAGCCTTGCGTGATGCGCCCGAGCGTGCCGAGGAGTACGCACGCGAGTTCGTCCGGCTGAAGGAGAAATGGCAGCGCGAGGGCGTGCTCGCGATCGTGCTCGAACTCGCGCAGCGCGCCGCGCTGCATATCGCAGGTATGGCCGAACGCGAGCGCGCGCTGACCGATCTGCGCCATCTTGGTGAGCTGCTCGAAGAGCGCGAACAGCATCTGCACGGTCCGGAAC
>Ga0066704_10001341_pt1 | contig 10542 bp, 8 predicted proteins | sample GraSoiAngelo_153_FD_66458 | JGI IMG/M metagenome (GOLD analysis project Ga0066704, IMG submission 66458) | Grasslands soil microbial communities from the Angelo Coastal Reserve, California, USA - 14_1009_12_40cm | ecosystem: Environmental > Terrestrial > Soil > Grasslands | place: USA... | reverse complement strand
GGGTCGACCGCGTCATCCCGATCGACTCGAAGTTCCCACTCGACAACTTCAACCGGCTCGTCGAGGCTGAGTCGGACGACGAGCGCACGCTCGCCGAGCGCCAGTTCGCGCGCGACGTCAAGCAGCACATCGACGCGATCGCCTCCAAGTACATCCGCCCCGACGAGGGGACGTACGACTTCGCCTTCATGTACATCCCGGTCGAGGCTGTCTACTACGAGCTCGCCTGCGGCAAGACCGGCGCGTTGCTCTCCTACGCGAACGAGCGCCGGATCTTCCCCGTGTCGCCGACGACGTTCACGGCGTACCTGCAGGTGATCGCGCTCGGGCTGCGCGGAATGCAGATCGAGGAGCACGCCCACGAGGTGATGGCGTACGTCGCCGACCTGCAGCGCGACTTCGAGCGTTTCGCCGAGGACTTCGACAAGGTCGGCACGCACATCGGCCATGCCCAGTCGAAGTACCACGACGCCGGGAAGCGCCTCGACCGGTTCGAGACGAAGCTCGAGCGCGCGGCCGAGGAACAGCAAGAGTTCGAGGCCGAGACCGTGCTCGAGCTCCCCGGCGTGTCAGCCGACGCCGCCTAGTAGCGCAGCAGCGCGCCGATGCCCTCGACCGGCGCGAGATCCTCGTGGTGGCGGATTGCCCACAGGGCGCCGCCGTGCGCAAGTGTCTGGTGCACAGCGAGGTCGAGGCCGGCTTCGACCCGCTCCAGGCGCGTGCCGTCGAGCGGGCAGCTCCCGCCCTCGAGGGCCGCGCGCCCGCACTTCGCGCAGCGGAACGCGGGCCGGTCCGTGCCTTCCTGGAACAGCAGCAGCTCGACGCGGCCGTCGGATGCGGCTTCGAGCGTCTCTGCCCACCCGGACGATGCGCGGCCCCCGCGTCCCGCCTCCTCGCGCCACCGCTCAATCGCTTCCGCCTCGTCTTTCCACTCTGCCTGCTCCAACAAGGGTTTCACCGCGTGCAGCAGCTCGGCAGGCGAAGCGTGCGCCTCCGCCTGAGTCCAGCCGACGAGCGCGTCGCGCGCCTCCTTCGACAGCTCGTCGATGAATTCGCTGCGCGTCTCCTCCGAACAGACGAGCACGATCTTGGGCGAGTGGAGCCGCCGCCTGCTGCGGTCGAGCTCCTCGGCGACGCCTTTCAAGTGGTCCTGGACGAGATGCTCGATGTGACGCTGGTACCGCGCCTGCGACCAGCCGCCCTGGTCGTGCTTGCCCGGCTGTTCATCGAACTGGTCGATGATCGGGTCGAGCCGTCCTGCGCGCAGACGGTAGATCTGTCCCTGCTCGCGCCCGACGACCGCGACAATCGTTCCGTCCCTGCGCGCGATCACGGGGACAAGCGGAGAGAGATAGAAGTCGCGGCCGACACGGACGCCGTCGGGAACCGGCTCCGGCAGAGACAGCGTGTCCCAGAAATTGTCGAGTGCTGCGGCGAAGATCGCGAGGCCTTGCGCCCCGTCCCGCTCGAAGTCGTCGTCGAACCACCGCTCGATCCGCTGGAAGTCCGACTTCAGCCCCACCCGGGCGTCATGGGTCAGCTCCGACCGGTCGATCTTCGCGGCCTCGCCGAGCACCGCGTTCATGCGCGTCTGGGCATCGCTAGGCGTCGGCACCTCGGACGGGTCGAGGTTGAGATAGAGGCTGATCGCGCACCCGTTTTCGGTCCGGAATGCAGCGAGCTCTCGCAGTCGCGGCCACGTCACGCTTCCAGCCATCACCCGCCGGTTCGTTACCACGAAGCAGCGATTCTATGCGTACCGTGGCTTCATGACCGTGTTCACCGTCGGCCACGGGACGCGTCCGATCGAGGAGCTCGTCGAGACGCTGGCGGGAGCGGGAGTTCGGACGCTCGTCGACGTGCGGCGATTTCCCGGCTCCCGCAGGAATCCGCAGTACAACCAGACGCCGCTCGCGGCGGCGGTCGAGGCGGCAGGGATCGCGTACCGTCACTCGGAACCGCTCGGCGGGCGGCGAAGCGGCGAGCCGGGCGAGGAGCGCTTCGAGTGTCTCCGCGTCGCCGCCTTCCGAAGCTACGCCGCACGAATGGGCGCCGAGGCGTGGCAGGCCGCGCTCCGGTCCGCACTTGGCGAGCCCGTCCCCTGCTTCCTGTGCGCGGAGACCCCCTGGTTCCGCTGCCACCGGCGCCTGATCGCCGAGCTCCTAGCCGCCCGCGGCGAGACCGTCATCCACCTCCTCGGCCCCGGGCGACGGGAGCCGCACCGCCTCTACGCTGAGTCCGAGATCATGGACGGCCGCCTGTTCCTCTGCGGCAGCCTCGTGGCGTGAGGAAGTTCCGACCGCCCCAAAACGTTAAATACAGAGGGAGCGGGGAGACAGATTTTGGAGGAACATGAGTAGCAACGAGGTGCGCGAAGTCATCATCATCGGCGGGGGGCCGGCCGGATATACGGCTGCCCTCTATGCCGCGCGGGCGAACCTGCAGCCCCTCGTGATCGAGGGCTTCAACTGGGGCGGCCAGCTGATGATCACCAGCGACGTGGAGAACTATCCGGGCTACCCCGAGGGGATCATGGGCCCGGAGATGATGCAGGACTTCCGGCGCCAGGCCGAGCGCTTCGGCGCCGAGTTCGTCACGGACGACGTGACGAGGGTCGACGTCTCGGAGCGGCCGTTCCGTGTCTGGGTCGAGGACGAGGAGCATCGTGCGCAGACAGTGATCATCGCGACGGGTGCGAGCGCCCGACAGCTCGGGCTGGAGTCTGAGGTGAAGCTGCAGGGGCGCGGCGTCTCTTACTGCGCGACGTGCGACGCGGCCTTCTTCCCTCAGAAGCACGTCGTCGTGGTCGGCGGCGGCGACTCGGCGATGGAAGAGGCGACCTTCCTGACGCGGTTCGCGTCGAAGGTGACGATCGTCCATCGCCGGGAGGAGTTCCGGGCCTCCCAGATCATGCTTGACCGCGCCCGAGCGAACGAGAAGATCGAATGGATCACGAACGCCGTTGTCGACGAAGTGCTCGGCGACGGGCACGTGACCGGCGTGCGGCTGCGCGACGTCAACACGGACGAGACGTGGGAGATCGAGGCGGACGGCCTCTTCGCTGCGATCGGGCACGACCCGAACACCGGCCTGTTCCTGGATCAGCTCGACCACGACGAAGCGGGCTACCTGATCACGAAGCCCGGCTCGACGGAGACGAACATCCCCGGCGTGTTTGCGGTCGGCGACGTCGTCGATCACGTCTACCGGCAAGCGATCACCGCAGCCGGGACGGGCTCCATGGGAGCGCTCGACGCGGAGCGCTACCTCGCCGCGCAGCAAGGCCACGTGATGGCCGCCGAAGCGGCCCCACGGGTCTAGCGCGTCGGGACGTGCCAGCCGACACCGGAGCTAGCCTCGGACCTGTGGCCGAGTGGGTCGATCTGCTCGATCCGTCGCCGGAGGAGTTGCGCGCGCATCTTCCCGAGGGAGTTCACCCGCGAGCGCTGGAGCAGCTGCTCGCGCCGACCGAACACGACGACGAGCCCCGGCCGAAGCTGGAAGGCCACGGGAACTACATCTTCGGCGTGTTCCTCGTCCCGCGTGTGGTTCCGGAGGAGGATCGCATCTACTACCAGGAGCTCGACCACATCGGGACGCGCACGACGCTGCTGACGGTACGCAAGACCCCCGAGAACGGTGAGCCGTTCGATATCTCGGAAGCCAGGAAGTCGTGCCGCGAGGACGAGGGCGTCGGGATGTACGTCTACCACCTCGTCGACGACATGGCCGAGTGCTACCTCGACGTGATCGACGCTCTGAACGCCGAGATCGACGAGGTCGAGGACAACGTGGAGCAGTGGGATCCGGGGAAGACCCGACAGCGCGTCTCCGACCTTCGCCACGACCTGCTCCACATTCGGCGCATCCTCTCCCCGATGCGCGACGCGATCCGTGCGGTCGTCGACGACCGCGTGGAGCTCGACGACGGCCTGCCGCTGATGACGCGGGAGGTGGAGCTGAACTTCGCCGCCGCCTACGACAAGTTCCTCCGCGCGTACGACGGGCTAGAGCTGTCGCGCGATCTCGTGGCCGGAGTCCGTGACTATCTGCAGTCGAAGATCTCGAACGACCAGAACGAGGTGATGAAGAAACTGACCGTGATCGCCTCGGTGCTGTTGCTGCCGACCTTCATCGTCGGCCTCTACGGCCAGAACTTCCGCCACCATTTCCCGGAGCTCGGCTGGCAGTGGGGCTACGCGTGGTCCTGGGGTCTGATCGTCTTGACGACGATCGCGCAGCTCGTCTTCTTCCGCCGGAAGAAGTGGATCTAACGGCCGTGTCCGCGCACCCCCACCCGGTCAAGGGTGGGGCGTAACCCACCACCCTCGGGATCGACGATACCGGGGAAGGCCGGACGCGTGGGTGCCGGATCCGTGTGGGCTTGGCGCCGATTCCTCCACCGACGGAGCGGCGGTGGTCGACTCTACGATTGACCCGTGCCCTTCTTCATCTGCCCGAACTGCAAGCAGCGCTCCGTCGACCACGACCGGCTCGAGGAGCTCGACGACATTCCCGTCGCCTGTCACCGCTGCGGCTTCGGATTCCTCTTCGAGCTGATGGACGACTACTACCCGGCCCCGAACTCGGGGTTCGTCGTCTGCGATCAGAACGCGCGCATCCTCGCGACGGGCCGCGGGGTCTTCGAGCTAACGGGGTACCCGGAGCAGGAACTGCTCGGCACCGACGTGGTCGACCGGCTCGGACTGAGCGGGTTCGAGGCCGAACGAAATCCGGCGAAGCTCGCGCTCGAATGGGGCGTGCGCCGGCTCGGCGAGCAGCTACGACTGCGCACGCGTTCGGGTCATGAGAAGCCCGTCACGGCCGACTTCTTCCCCGCCTATGACGAGGACGGCGGATTGCTCGTCGCGCTCACGCCACGCTAAACGTCACGAGCGCCTCGGTCAGATAGCGGAAATCGACGCGGCCGCCGCGCGTGGCTGCGAGCTCGCGCAACGCCTCCTGGAGCCGGGCACGCTCCTCGCCAGCCGCAGCCGCGACGAAGCTGATCGACGAGATCCTCCCGACGAGCATCTCGGCATCGAGCTCCTCGGCGAAGCGCGCCTCGCGCTCCTCGAATCGTTCGAACAGAGGGCTCTCCGCGAATGCCTCCCGGCGGAAGAATTCCGTCACCCCCGGACCCTCCCCCTCGCGCCCGGGCGGCACGAACGGCGCAAGCAGTTCCGTGATCTCGCGTTGGAGCTCGTCGTCCTGATCGCGCATGTTCCACACGAGCCCAAGACCCGCTCCTGGTCGCAGGACGCGATCGACCTCCGGAACGGCCTCGTCGAGCCGAAACCAGTGAAAGGACTGTCCCGCCGTCGCCGCGTCCAGGGAATCGTCCGGCAGGGGAATCGCCTCCGCGCCCGCGGCTAGGACCCTCGCTTCGGGAACGGCGCGCTGAAGTTGCGCACGCATCTCGTCTCCCGGTTCGAGCGCGATCACCTCGGCACCGGTCGCGACCAGCGCGCGCGTCAGCTTTCCGGTTCCCGCGCCGAGATCGAGCACGGTGCGACCACGGCGCAGATCAAGGCGCTCGACGAGCCACGCGACAATCTCCTCCGGGTATCCCGGACGCGCCCGTTCGTACAAGTCGGCCACCTGCTCGAAGCTCCGCGAGTCGGGATGCTGGAGCCCGCTCACACGCGGCTCGACGGACACAGATCATTGATCGCGCACTCGCCGCAGTGGGGCATCCGCGCGAGGCAGACGCGGCGCCCGTGCCAGATCAGCAGGTGCGGGAAGCGGCCCCAGTCCTCACGCGGGACGAGGCGCATGAGGTCGCGCTCGATCTTGACGGGGCCCTCCTCTCTTGTCAGCCCGAGACGTTGAGAGAGACGGCGGACGTGCGTGTCGACGACGATCCCCTGTGGAGTGCCGAGCTCGGCCGCCACGACATTCGCGGTCTTGCGCGCGACGCCGGGCAGGCGAACGAGCTCCTCGAGCGTGCGCGGAACCTCGCCGCCGTACTCCTCGATCAGCATCTTCATCGTCCCACGCAGCGACTTCGCCTTCTGGCGGAAGAATCCGGTCGCGTAGATGTCGCGCTCGAGCTCCTCGGGCGGCACGGCGAGGTAGTCCTCCGGCCGGCGGTACTTCTCGAACAGCACCGTCGTGACACGGTTGACGTTCACGTCGGTCGTCTGCGCCGACAGCATCACCGCGACGAGGAGCTGCAATGGGTCACGCGACCGGAGAGCGATTTTCGCGTCCGGATGCGCCTCTTGCAGCCGCTCGATGATCGGCCGGATGCGAGCGCGTTTCGGACCGACGCGCTTCCGCGCCTCGTGGACGAAGCTGCGTGGCATCGTTAAACGGTAGCGAGTGCCGGCTCGGCGAAGCCGTGCTCGCGGAGCCGCGGCCCGGCGCACACCACGTCCAGCGCGGGGCAGCCGGAGCACGTGTACTCGTCCGGCGACGGCCGGAAGTCGCCGGCGTTGATCCGGTCGATCGCAGCGGACAGCTCGGCTTCGAGCTCCGGGAGCTGCTCCTTCGCGAACACCGTCGAGACGACGGCGTCTGGCCGCTCGAGGAAGTGGTACACGACCTCCACCTCGGCCGCCCCCGCCCGGAAGCATGCGAGCGCGTACACGAGCCGCTGGAGCCGGTAGTCGGCCTCGACGATCTCCTCGGGCGTCCCCTCCGCCAGCGAGTTCGTCTTGTAGTCGACGACGAGCGCGCGCGCGGGGTCGATCTGAAGCACGTCGAGGCGACCCTGGAGCAGCACATCGTCGTGCTCGAACGCGAACGGCCGCTCCGGCGCTGCGCCGGAAAGGCCCGCGATCCGGCGGGCGAGCTCCGACTCGCAGTAGGAGGACACGAACGCCGAGATGCGCTCGAGCTCCTCGTCGGTCACGCTCGGATACCAGCTGCGCACGTGTCCGGCCAGATCGTCAGGAGGAACGGGCTCGCGCAGGTTGACGAGCTCCAGGAGCCGGTGGACGGCCGTGCCGATCTCGGTCCCCGCGAGGCCCGTCGTCCCGGGAGCGGCGAGCCGCTCGTCCGTCGCCTTCATCCCCGCGATGCGCTCGGCGTAATAGCGGTACGAGCAGCTCTCGAACTGTCCGAGCGCGGTGAACGACAGGCGTCGCACGCGATGGAGCGGCGGCTGCGGTACCGGAACGAGCGGCGCGAGCGGCGGAACGAGCCGCGGCAGTGCACCGGCGCCGTTCGCCTCGAACAACGCCAGCTGTCCGTCCTCGGAGACGGGAACGGACGGTTCCTCCGGCAGCGGCGTCCAGCGATCGACACGGACGACGACGCGCGCGCCTTCGCGCTCCAGCTCCACCGGATCGCGGCCCGCACGCTCGAGCTCGTCGCGGGCATCGAGGCGCCCGAGCACCCAGCCGATCGGCGTCGTCTCGTCTGCTTTGCGAGTCGGGTCGATCGCGCCGGACACGATTAGCCGGTCCTTCGCGCGCGTCATCGCGACGTAGTAGAGGCGCAAGCGCTCGGCGCGTTCCTCTGCCTTCCGAGCTTCGCGCACGGCCTCGTAGGCGAACGCACCCCGTCGCTCACTCGTGATCGGATCGGCCACGCGGAAACCGAACCGCCCGTCGGAGAGCGCCAGAATCTCGTCCGTCGGCGGCGGCGCCTTGTCGCGGCCCGCGTCGGCGACGACGACGACCTTGAACTCGAGCCCCTTCGCGCCGTGGATCGTCAGCAGCCGCACGGCGTCCGCACCCTCCTCCTCCGCAGCCGCTTCGAGCTCGCGCGCGCCGACGGCTTCCTGATCGCGGACAAAACGGACGAACCCTTCGACGTCCGGGCCACGCAGCTCCTCGTACGACCGGGCGAGGCGCGCAAGCTTCCGCAGATTCGCGTAGCGCCGCCGTCCGTCCCAGTGCGCGAGCACGGCGAGGTCGTAGTCGTGCTCGGTCACGATCCGCTCGCAGAGGCGTTCGAGCGACAGCCGCGCCGAGAGCGCGGCCAGCCGGTCGTACCGCTGGCGAAACGCGCGCAGGAGCTGGGCGTCGCGCTGCGGGATCGACTCCGGAATCCCGCGCTCGAGCCCGACGAACAGCGGCCGCTTCGGCGCCGCGCGACGCAGCAGCACGAGTGCGTCGTTCGAGACGCCCACGAACGGTGACGCGAGCACGCTCACGAGGGCCTCGTCGTCGTAGCGGTTGTGCAGCAGGCGCAGGTACGCGAGTAGGTCGGCCACCTGCTGCTGACCGAAGTACCCCTTGCCGGTGGCGCGGTACGTGGGGACGCCGAGCTCGCGGAGCTCCTGCTCGTACCACTCGGCGTCGGTTCCGGCGGCAAACAGGAGCACGATCTCGCCCGCAGTCGCCGCTCCCGCGTCGAGGAGCTCGCGGATTCGACGCGCAATCGCCTTCGCCTCGGCGCGTCGCCAGTGGATCTTCTCGTCCTCGGCGTAGCTCGACTTGTCGGTGACGAGCAGCTCGACGGGCGGGCCGAACACCGGATCGGGAAACTCGCCCGATGCGGCGAGCCGCTGAAACTCGTCGCCGAAATCCCCACCGAACAGGTGGTTCACGACCGCGAGCACCTCGGGACGCGAGCGGTAGTTGAGCGTCAGCGGCAGGACGTTCGGCGACACCTCCCGGCGCTCGCGGAACACCTGGACGTCCGCATGCCGGAACCCGTAGATCGACTGGAACTCGTCGCCGACGAAGAGCACTTCCTTCTGGCTCGGCCCGCCGGCGAGGAAGTCGATCAGCTCGCATTGCAGCCGATTCGTGTCCTGGAACTCGTCGACCATCACGGACCGGAACCGGAGCTCCTCGCGGGCGCGAATCGCGGCGTCGTCGCGCAGGAGGTCGCGCGCGCGGAGCTGCAGGTCCTCGAAGTCGAGTGCGGACTCCTGGTCCTTCGCCTCCTGGTAGGAGGCCGCGAACCCGGCGAGCAACTCCTGCAGCAGGTCGCGGTCGCGCGCGGCCAGCTCGTCGAGCGCCGCCTGCTCGACTGCGCGTCGAGCCTCCTCATAGCTTGCGGCGCGCTCGCCCCGGAGCTTCAGGCCTCCGAGCTCGAACAGCCGGTCGGGCGCGGCCTCGGTTTCGGCCAGCACGATCGCCTGCTGCGCAGTCTCGCGCGCGGTGTCCACCGAGCCCGCGTCCCCGGCGAGGCATTTCGCAGCCTCGCGCCACTCGGCGAGCCGCGCCTCGAGGCTCGGCCGGTCGCCGAGCTCCAGCACGAGGTCGCGCCCTGCAGCCCGCAGCGTCTCGTAGACGCCGATCAGCATCCGGCGCAGGTTCGACGCGCCGTAGACCGCGAGCAGCCGCAGCCGGTCGGGATCGTCGGTCGCGCAGAACGCCTCGAGCGCCGTCTTGAACGCCTCGCTGCGGAGCACCCGTCCCTGGCTCTCGTCGAGCACGCGGAAACGCGGATCGACGCCCGCAGCGAACGGATGCGAGCGCAGCAAGCGGTGACAGAAACCGTGAATGGTCGAGATCCACGCCCCGTCGAGCGCGCGCGCGAGGTCGTGGCGCTCGGATTCGACGAGCCGCGAGCGGATCCGGCTGCGCAGTTCGCCGGCGGCCTTCTCGGTATACGTGATGACGAGCACCGAGTCGACGTCGAGCCCTTCGTCGCACACCGCGCGCGCGAAGCGCTCGACGAGCACCTTCGTCTTGCCGGTCCCGGCGCCGGCGGAGACGAATACGAGCCCGCGCGCGTCGACGGCGGCACGTTGTTCGGCGTTGAGGCTCATGCGCGCTTCACCCGGCACATCGGCCACAGCTCGCACCAGGTCGGGCACGCGCCGCCGCGGGGATCGTGCTCGACGTCTCCGTCGCGGATCCGTTCTGCGAGCCCGACGGCGGTCTCGCGTGCGCGCTCCACCTGTCCCCAGAACGCGTCCTCGTCGAGATAGTCCTGCTTGACGAAGCCGGGAACGCCCTCATCACGCGAGCCCGCGCGCAGCAGTCCGCGCGCCTTGCGCTCCCCCGACAACGGCCGGTAGAGACCGCCGAGCGGCTCGATCCCGACGAGGTCGCGCAGGACGAGCATGTAGAGCGGGATCTGGAGGCGGAGCTCCGACTCGATCTGCGCTGCGGAATGCCCGGTCTTCCCGGACTTGTAGTCCTGCACGATCCCGCTGGCACTGAACGGGTCGACGTCGATCCGGTCGATCTTGCCCGCGAGCGAGACTCCGGGCGCGAGCTCGAGCCCCCGCTGCAGCTCGGGTGCGGAGCGCTCGGAGCCGAACGACACTTCGAAGCGGCGCGGAACGAGCGGCAGCTCCGACGCGGCATCCTCGCGCACGAACGCCTCGAGGTCGCGCCACAGCCCATGCTCGAGCTCGCGGCGCTGCAGCGGCGTCAGCTCCATGCGCACACCGCTCAGCGCTTCGTCGAGGCAGCGGCGGAGGAATGCGATCGCGTCGTCGAGGTGGTCCGAGTCGACACGCTCGACGCCGAGCTCCTTCGGAAGACCCGAGTAGAAGCGGAAGAGCGTTTGATGCGCGACGCCGCCGCGTAGGCGCGCATCGACCTTCGCGTCGATCGACCGCGGATCGATCACCCGCTCGAACAACCACATCGAGGAGCAGTCGGCGAAGCGCTCGAGCTCCGTGACGGC
>Ga0066704_10001339_pt1 | contig 10556 bp, 13 predicted proteins | sample GraSoiAngelo_153_FD_66458 | JGI IMG/M metagenome (GOLD analysis project Ga0066704, IMG submission 66458) | Grasslands soil microbial communities from the Angelo Coastal Reserve, California, USA - 14_1009_12_40cm | ecosystem: Environmental > Terrestrial > Soil > Grasslands | place: USA... | reverse complement strand
CAAGGCCCAGGCGCCGAGCGACATTGGCGACCAGGGCTTGAAGGCAAGGCCTCCGGAGCTGTCGTTGATCAGAAAGTGCCAGAAGCGGAGCGGCTGCCCGAGGTCGAGCGTGAGCAAGATGGGACAGATCAAAAGGGTGGGGAAGCTGATGAGGAACGCGATCCGTGAGGCAGCGGCGTCGCGGGCATCACCCCAGAGACGCAGCATCGAACCCAGTACGTAGCTGCCGCCGCTGATCCCGGCGAAGAAGAAGTAGCCGAGGATGTACCACTCCCAATGCGGCGGGACGACGAAATGTTCGTTTGGCATTAGGTCCCGCTCGGGGGAGTTTGTGCGGCTGGTGGTTCGCCGCGGCGGCGGAAGGCGATCAAGCCAGCGAGGCCGGCGAGGACGGCGGTGATGGTCGCTGTCACATAGCCCGGGAGGTTGTTGCGGCTGGGCAGCACCGCGCTCTGCGTGCTCGGCAAGGCATAGGCCTCCGGCTTTTCGGTGATCAGGAAGAACGCGTGCAACCCGCCGTATTCCTTGTCGCCGTAGATCCGCGCCTGGCTCACGCCCTGGGCTTGCAGCGTCGCGAGCCGCGTGGCAGCGGTCTGTCGCAGCTCATCGAGCGGTCCGAACTTGATCGACTGGGTGGGGCAGGCGGTGGCGCAGGCCGGCTTCAGGTTGTTCTGCAGCCGGTCGTAGCAGAAGGTGCACTTCTGGGCGGTTCCGCTGGTGCTGTTGAAACCGATCACGCCGTAGGGACAGGCCGAAATGCAATCGCGGCAGCCGTTGCAGACGTCCTGCTGGATGTAGACGGTGTCGAACTCGGTGCGGATGATGGCGTCCGTCGGACAGACCTCGAGGCAGCTGGCATTCGCGCAGTGCTTGCAGACGTCCGACATCATCGACCAGGCGATTGGCTTGTCCGGGTTTGTCGCGGCGCTCTCGACAAAACGGACGTGCCGCCAGTTGGCATGATCGAGCTGGCCGGTGTTGTCATAGCTGTCTCGAAACTCGAGCGGGTTGTTCGGCAGCTGGTTCCACTCTTTGCAGGCCACCTCGCAGGCTTTGCAGCCGATGCAGAGGGTCGTGTCGGTGAAGAAGCCAACGGTTTGGGCCATGCCTCAGTTCCCCAGCAAGTTTGGTGTGATTTTGGTCAGCCCCTGATCGGTCGCATAGAGGTCGAGCGGCAAGGCGGCGAGCTCGTCGACAATCGGCACGGCGCGTTCATCTCGGCGAAGGTCGATAGTCAGCAGATAGCGGTTGCAGCTTCGGCAGCCGTCCACACGCATGTGGGGGAGCTGCTTCTCCTCCTGGAAGATCGGCAGCTTCCCGCCGTCCGCTTCGCCGCATCCGGCGCAGGTCATCCGCGAGAAGATCCAGTTCCTGGCGCACCGGGAGCAGACCAGGTAGCGCGGGCCGCTGACGAGCGGCTCGCCGGAGACGGCGAAGTACGAGACCTGAGGCAGGCCGCCGCAGTTCGGACAGTGAGTTTTCGAACTGTCCTCCTCCATTTCCCTCCCCCGCTCGCGGGGGAGGGCAGGGTGGGGGCTCATGGCTTCGAACAACGGAGAGGTCGAGGCGCGTGCGAGATACGTCTCGAACGGTGTCAGGGATTGGCTGTGAAGCCAGCGTCGTATCAGATCGGGTAGGTCGGCGCTGCAGAACACGCTGATGACGCCGTCCCGCAAGCGCGCCGGACCGGATGACACGGTCGCGTCGACGATCTCGGGTAGGACGCGCTCCACGGCGAAGTCGATGAGTTTCGAGTACCCCCCACCCTGACCCTCCCCCACAAGGGGGGAGGGAAATTCCAGGTAGGCGCGCTCCTGAACGGGGATGAGCGCCTGGTAGAGGCGCAGCATCTCGGCGGCATGTGGATAGCGCTCCGCCAGCTCCGCGGCCCGTTCGCGGCGCAGGGGCCAGGCGTTGGCGCTCTCGGCGATGGCCGCTTCCAGTACCTGCATCAGATTTTCTCCAGGTTCACGAGGAAGGCCTTGAACTCGGGCGTGTAGGCATTCGCATCGCCGACGAACGGTGTCAGCGCATTCGCCAGCCAGTTCGCCCCATGGCTCGGGTCGTTGTCCGCCGAGACGCCGACAAAGCCCCAGTGAATCGGGATGCCCACCTGGAACACCTTCTTGCCGTCGATGGTGCTCGCGGCGAGGCGCTTGGTCACCAGCGCGAGCACCTCGATCTTGCCGCGCTTTGAACGGACCCGTACCCGATCGCCACTCTTGATCCCCTTCTGATTGGCGAGCTCCTCCGGAATCTCAACAAAGGGGGACGGCTGCAGGCCGGCGAGCAGGGGCACGTGCTGAGTGACGTAATGCTCGTGCTCGGTGAGCCGGTAGCTGGTGGCGACGTAGGGATAGTCCGCGGCGGTCCCGAAGCTGTCTTTGACCTTGGCGAAGCTGCCGTTCCCACCGGTGTACAGGAAGGCGACCGGCGACTCGGACTGGCCGGGATGCAAGGGGTTGGCAACAGGCGACTCCATCGGCTCGTAATGCTCGGGGAACGGCCCGTCGACCATCGACGTGGAGAACAGGCGGCCGACGCCTTCGCCGGTCATGATGAACGGCAGCCACGACGTCGAACTGTTGGGATCCATCATCGGTGGGTAGTCCGGCACGTCGCCCACCCACTTCGTTCCGTTCCACTTGATGCCCGGTCGGGTCGAATCCCATGGCTGCCCCTTGAGGTCCGCCGACGCGCGGTTGTACAAGACCCGTCGGTTCAGCGGCCACGACCACGACCAGTTGGGGAAAAATCCCATGCCGGTGGGATCGTTCGCGGCCACGTCCTGCACACCCTGTCGACGCTTCATCAGGTTGCCGCTGTCGGGATAGCTTCCGGTGTAGATCCAGTCGCCGGCGGTGGTGGTGCCGTCGTCCTTCAGGTTGGCGAAGGTGGCCATCCGCTTGCCGGTGGCCAGGTCGAAGCCGTTGATCTCCTGGGCAATCTCGTCCAGGGTCGGTTTCTTCGGGTCGGCGTACTTGTTGAAGGTCAGCGCCATGATCGGCTCCGGGAACTTCCCGCCCCGTTGCTGGTACAGCGCCTTCACCCGTTGGAAGAGGTCGGCCAGCACCCAGTGGTCGTGGCGCGCGTTGCCCTGTGGCGGGATGACTTGATCTTTCCACTGCGACCAGCGACCGCTGTTGACGAACGAGCCGTCTTTCTCGATCCAGTGGGTGGTCGGAACCATGAAGACTTCGGTCTGGATCGACTTTGGATCAGCCCCGGGTCGGTGCCAGAACTCTGAGCTGGTGGTGGGCAGCGGATCCATCACCACCAGCCACTTGAGATTGGCCAATGCGTCCATCACGCGATTGGAGTCCGGTCCGATGCTGGTCGCGGTCATCCCGGAGAGGATGAGACCCTGCATCAGGCCCTTCAGCGACTGGTCGTAAATGGTCATCCATGAAGCGTTCTTGGCCGGCTTGGGAATCCAGTGAAAGGCGAAGTCATTGGCCTTGGTGGCGGCGTCGCCGTACCAGCCCTTGAGCAGGCTGACCAGGAACTTCTTGTAGTTGGTGCCGAAGAAATTCCAGGAGCGCGGGTCGGCCTTCTTCGGCGCTTGCTTGGCGACGTAGTCGTCGGTGCTCAGCCGGCCGGGTGACGGGATCTGCAGGTAGCCTGGCAGGATCTCCCAGGAAATGGCGTGGTCGGTGTTGCCCTGGATATTGGCGTGGCCGCGTTCGGCGTTCATCCCGCCGCCGGGCCGGCCGATGTTCCCCAGCAACAGCTGAAGGACCGCGCCGGAGCGGATCAGCTCGCCGCCGGTCGTATGCTGGGTGAGGCCGACCGCGTAGACGATCGTCATGACCTTGTCGGGCTTGCCCATCTCGCCGACCAGCTGGGCGATGCGCATGAACTGGTCCTGCGGAATCCCGGTAATGCGCGACACCATGTCGGGGGTGTAGCGCGCGTAATGCTGCTTCATCAGCTGGAAGACGGTGTGCGGATCCTGCATCGTCATGTCACGCTTCGCGATCGACGCCGGGGCGCTCCCAGCCGGAAGCTGCGCCTGGACCGTCGTCGTCGCCGCCGCGTCGGTCTGGTAGCCCCAGCTCGAGATGTCGTACTTGCGGTTCTTGGGGTCGTAGCCACTGAAGAGGCCGTCCGTGAACCGGTACTCCGGCTTGACCAGGAAAGTGGCGTTCGTGTAATTGCGGACGTACTCCTCGTGGAAGAGGTTGTTCTGCAGCACATAGTTGATGAGCCCGCCGAAGTAGGCGACGTCGGTGCCCACCCGGATCCGGGCGTAGATGTCGGCCAGGGCGGAGGTACGGGTAAAGCGCGGATCGGCGTGGATGATCTTCGCGCCGCCGCCAGATCCCGGTCCCCGTTTGGGGTCGTTCTTAGCCTGGACGAACCACTGGAAGCCGACCGGGTGCGCCTCGGCCGGGTTGGCGCCGTTGATCAGAATCAGGTCGGTGTTCTTGATATCGCGCCAGTGGTTCGTCATGGCCCCTCTCCCGAAGCTGGCGGCCAAACTGACCACCGTGGGGCCGTGTCAAACCCGTGCCTGCTGTTCGAGATGGACCAGGCCGAGGCCGCGCATCACCTTCGTCGCGAAGTAGCCTTCCTCGCTGCTGAAAGCGGCGCCGCCGGCGAAGGCAATCCCCTCCGTGCGGTTGACGATGTTTCCGGTAGCATCCTGCGCCACGAAGGTGGCGTCCCTGGCATCCTTCACGCGTTGCGCCAGCTTGTTGAGCATGTCGTCCCAGCTCATCTGCTGCCAGCGATCGGAACCCGGAGCACGATACATCGGGCTCTCGACCCGGCGGGCGCTGGTCGCGATCTGCATCGCCGTGGCGCCCTTGGGGCACAGCCGCCCCTCGTTGACCGGGCTATCGGGGTTGCCCTCGATCTGCAGCAGGGTGCGCGTACCGTTCGGGTTGTCGCGAGTGTAGGCGACCAGCGCGCAACCGACCGCGCAATACGGACAGACGGAGTGGGATTCGGTCGCCCCCCCAATCCGGAAGTTCTGCTTGACCTGGGCTGCGTGGGCAGCGTCGAAACCGAGGACGGTGAGGCCGGCCGCCCCACTCCCGGCGGCACTGATTTTCAGAAAGTCGCGGCGTGTGACCTGTGGCACCCAGTTCCTCCAAGGAGTGACCGGCGCTTCGGCGACCTCTCCAGCCTACCCATGAGTTACGAGGGTTGTCAACAGCTCATCGCCGATCGTGATAGCTTGGATTTCGAGATGAACGAGTGGTTTGATGCGCTCAGCCGCAAGTTTGCCGATGCCGCAGGGGAGCAGGGCGCCGAGATCGCGGCGCCGAAGCTGGATCCACAGGTCGCCGACGAGATCCTCGAACTGGCGCGAGTGGCAGCCCGTAGTAAGGAGCGGCGATTCGCGCCGCTGGCCTGCTTCATGGCCGGGGTCGCCGTCGAGCGCCTGCGCCAGGCTCGCTCAACTTCGGTTATCGACGAGGCTGGATTCATTCGTTCGGTTCGGGAACCGCTCGAGGGGGAAATCCCGGCAGAGGCGAGGTCCTCGCCATGAGTACCGAGCCATCGGCCCAACGGCCGGGTCCAGTGGAGATTCCGTCCGACATGAAGGCCTTTAATCGCAAGCTCATCGAGGAGTTCCGGGCCAACCGGGGCCAGCTCAGTGGCCAGATGGCCGGCCGCAAACTCCTAGTCCTCACCACTACGGGCGCAAAATCCGGTCAACCGCGGTCAATCGTTCTGGGATTTGGCAGGGACGGCGACCACTACGTGACGATCGCCTCGGGTAACGGAGCGCCGACGCACCCAAGCTGGTACCTCAACCTGCAGGCGAACTCCGCTGCGACGGTCGAGGTGGGTCCGGAGAAACTCGCGATGCGAGCTCGCACCGCCCGCAAGGACGAACGCGAGCGGCTCACAGGGTTCGTTCCTTATCTCGTCAGCCAGCAGAAGCTGACCAGCCGCGAGATTCCGATCGTCGTCTTCGAGCCCGCCCAAACGTAGCCGGTGCCGGACCAGCTCCGGATCTATACGATCCATCCGGGCGAGATGACGGCGTGGGTTGATGAGTGGAAACGGCTGATCGCTCCGCTGCGGCAACGACATGGGTTCGAGATCGTCGGCGCATGGAAGGTTGACGATGCCGACCGATTCGTATGGATTCTCCGGTACGACGGCCCGAAGAGCTGGCAGGACGCGGACGCGGCCTACTACACCTCACCTGAACGGGCCGCCATGCAGCCGGATCCTGCTCGGCACATCGCGAAGTCCGAGCAGTGGCTGCTCACGGCCGTCGGCTAGAGTGCAGGGGTAGGCCGCCTGGTCAGCGAAGGAGGGAAATGCCGGGCTCCAAGTCGATCGGCTCGCCGGAGCGAAGGGGTCCCGTGGCCTGTTCCTTTTGCGGCAAGCAGCCATCGCAGGTTCGCAAGGTGGTCGCCGGTCCGGGTATCTATATCTGTAATGAGTGCGTCTACCTCTGCGAGGAGATTCTCAAAGAGGAGGAAATCCTGAATGACAAACCGAGATCCGAGCGAATCTCGGCGTTGCAGGCGGAGGTCCATCACCTACACGGATTGCTCCGGCTCGAGTCGCAGCTGGTCAAAGACTTGCGGGAAGAGAACGAACGGCTGATCGCGGAGCGGAAGACGGGGTCGCGCCGAGTCAGGACGTGAAGCGGAGCGCCGAAGTCGACAAATGGTTCAAGGAGCGGAAGCCACCGGCCGAAACGGCTTTGCAGCGGGCACGAGAGGTCATCCTGCGGGCCGATCCCCGCGTCACCGAATCCGTGAAGTATGGAACCGTGATGTTCGGCTACGAGGGCGACCTGGCAACCTTCGTGCAATTCACCAAGCCGCAGGTCAGCATCATGTTCAATCGGGGCGCGCGGATCCCGGGGAAGTTTCCGCACCTCGAGGGGACCGGTCCGACGGCCCGCTTCATGCGCTTCAACGACGTCGCGGAAGTCAATGCGAGGGCCAAGGAGCTGGCTGCCGTGGTCGCGGCATGGTGCGCGCTTCCGGCGTCGAAAGGTAAGAAATCCTAGGGGCGGAAGATGACAGCCATGTTGTTGAAATCGGCGAAGTTGGCCTCGAAGAGGGACTTGCTGACCCAGTACTGACTGGCGTTCAGCACGTCGTTGACCCTGACCTCGGTAGGGGAGACACCGCTCAGGGTGACCGAATGCTCCGCGTACGAATAGCGGACCGCGGTTCCATCCCACGCGGTCCAGATCCCGAGCGGAACGCGCTCAAACCTGGTCTCGATCCAGACCTGGACCGGCTGCCCGGCGGCGAGCGCGGCATAGATCGCGGAAGGAGCCCAGCCCTCGCCGCCGATCGCATTGCGCAAGCCGTGGCTGCGAGCCAGCTCGAGAATGACCGGCCAGTAGACCCCAAAGCCGGTTGGCGCCCAATCGCTGCCGTTGACATAGCCGACGAAATTCGTGTACGGGTTGCCCCAGCGCAGCACGGTGTGATTCGCGCCCATCACCGGCAGCCGCGTGTCGGCATTTTCGAGCGCGAAGAGGGCCGGCTGGGTGACGTTGATTCGGTAATAGGCGAGGCCCTGCTGTAACGCGGCGGTTTCGCAGTCGAGCACCATGCTCTGCTGGATTACCGGCACAGGAATGGTGACGGTAGCCGGTGTGGGTGCGGGCGATGGAGTCGACGTTGGGGTTGGGGTGGCGGTGGGTGTTGGGGTCGCAGTTGGAGTTGCCGTCGCGGTTGCGGTTGACCCGCTCCCCGACCCTCCCCGCGACGGCGAGAGAGACCCAGCGGAGGCGAACCCGCCGCTCAGGACCGCGCCGGCGAGCGCGGCGCCGCCCGCCGTCAGAAACTGCCGTCTCGTCGCGGATCCCGATCTCACGGACCTCATGCTGCTCTTAGGGATCTTTCAGAAATGTGACGGCAAACGTCACGGTTTCGCAAGGTGCCGCGCACGACCATGAGCTCATGTCAATCGAACATTCACGGAAGAGGTGAGCAACATGGTCGCTCAAGAATTCTTCGACGATCAATCGCAAGCAGCGGCCCCGGCTGCAGCGCCGGCGGCGCCGCCGGCCTCGCCGCCACCGAGACGGCTCCGGGGTCGACTGGCCGCGGCCGTTCTCGCGCTGGCCGTGGTCGGCGGCACCGGCTCCGGCGCGTTAGCCGCAACGGTGATCGAACACAACGCCGCGACCGCGGCGGCATCGAGCCCGACCAGTGGCACGACGTCGACCACGTCGACATCGACCCAGTCGTCGACCACCGCGGAGTCGGTCTACAAGCAGGTGTCTCCGGGGGTGGTCACCATCAATACCGTCGTCAGCAACGCGCGTGGCCAGGTGGGTCAGGCGACCGGTTCAGGTATCGTCCTCGATAGCCAGGGCGACATCCTCACGAATGCCCACGTCATCGCCGGCGCTTCGCAGCTGCAGGTGACGTTCAGTGATGGCACCAGCGCAAGCGCCAAGCTGGTCGGGAGCAATAGCGGTGCCGACCTGGCGGTGATACGGGTATCCGTTCCCGCCTCGACGCTCCATCCGGTCACGCTTGGCAACTCGAGCAGCGTCCAGATCGGTGACTCCGTCTACGCGATCGGTTCGCCATTCGGACTCTCGGGCTCGCTGACCGAGGGGATCGTCTCGAACCTCAATCAGAGCGGCTCGGCGCCGAACGGTGGCAATATCAGCGGGCTCATCCAGACCGACGCCGCGATCAACCCCGGCAACTCGGGCGGTCCCCTGGTCAACGCGCAGGGTCAGGTGATCGGCATCAATAACTCGATCGAGAGCCCGGTTGATGGGAACGTCGGCGTTGGGTTCGCCATCCCGATCAACCAGGTGAAGCAGGTGCTGTCATCGCTCCTCGGAGGGTCGAACGTATGAACCCGCGAGTCCTGCTCGTCCGCGATGGATTGGACGGCGCCGCTCCCTGGATGACCCAGGTTTTGCGCGAGGCCGGTATGAATGTTCGGACGATCTCGGGTACAGAGCTGGCCGATGCCGCGCCATCCGATGTGCTACTGCTTCATCTTCCCGACCGCGACGCGGTGGCTGCCTGCTGGGCCCTGCACCGGCAGGGCCACCGCTCGGTGATCGCCGTCAGCGGTGCGGCCAGCAGCAAGGAGTGCATCCGGCTCCTCAACGCGGGTGCCGACTACTACCTGGACGCCTGGCTGCCGGCCGCCGAACTGGTGGCGCGGGTGCGGGTGGTGCTGCGTTTCACCGCCTGGCTCGACGAGCGGCCGGCGATCGCCAGTACGGCTTAGTTCAGCAGGTCGCGGAGTTGGGTGGGGGTGACGTTCGAGCCGCTGAGGATCAAGACCACACGCTTTCCGCGAAGGTCGTCCTTGCGACGCAGAGCGGCCGCCAGCGGGGCTGCACCGGCCGGCTCGGCGAGGTTGCGAGTGGTCTCGATCATCAGCCTCACCGCGGCGCGAATCTCGGCATCCGGTACCAGCATGAAGTCGTCGAGCTTCTCCCAGAGGATGCGCTGCGGTAATTCGAAGGCGGTGCGAGTCGCCAGGCCTTCGGCGATGGTGGCCATCCGGTCGGCGACGAGGCGACGCTCCTTCCAGGATCGGTAGGCGGCCGGCGCCTCGGCCGATTGCACCGCGACCACACGGACCTTCGGATTGATGGTCTTCGCCACGATGCAGGTGCCGGAGGCGCCACTGCCACCGCCGACGGGCACGATGATGACGTCGATGTCCGGCTGCGCCTCGAGGATCTCGAGCGCCTGCGTCGCGACGCCGGCGATGAGGTGCGGTTCATTCCCCGAGTGTATGTACCGATATTCATGGGTCCTGGCTAACTGCTCGCAGTGCTCGCGAGCCTCGTCGAAGTCCTTACCGTGCGTGACGATCTCCGCCCCAAGGCCGCCGATCGATTTCACCTTGACGGGATTGGCGCCCTCCGGCACGCAGACGATGGCCTTGACGCCGAACAGGCGGGCGGCATAGGCGATCGATTGTCCGTGGTTCCCGGTCGATGCCGTGATGACACCCCGACGCCGCTCATCTTCCGACAGCTGCGCGATGAGATTGATCCCACCGCGGACCTTGAACGCACAGATTGGCTGATGGTTTTCGTGCTTGACCCAGGTTTCGGTGCCGACCAGCTCGTCGAGTGCCGGGTAGCGGTGGAGGGGCGTGGGCTTGAGGTAGGGGGCGATTCGATCGCGGGCGGCGATGACGTCGTTCAGCGTGGGAAATTCCCAAGCCTGACCTTGCCCCACAACGGGGGAGCGAGCCACGGAGCTCATCCGGTGGGGTGGTCCTGGATAGTTCCGCGCAGCGGGATCTCGGGCAGGAAGAAGGTCGTGACGAAACCGAGCGCGGCCAGCACCGTGCCCAGCAGGAAGGCGCGCTCCACTCCAGTGGCGAGGCTGACCCGGACGGCGGTGAGGACCTGGTGCGCCACGGATGGCGGCAGGCTCCCAAACGCGCTGTTCAGCCCCTGGCTCTGTCCGGCGATCAATCCCTGAGCACCGTTGGCAGCGGCGCTGGCGAGGCGCGACCCGCTGCCGGCCGGAAGGTGCCTGGGCAGCTCGTTCTTGAGGGTCTCGATCACGATGGTGGCCATCACCGGAACCCCCATCACGGCGCCGAGATTATTGAAGAACTGGCGGGCG
>Ga0066704_10001333_pt1 | contig 10576 bp, 12 predicted proteins | sample GraSoiAngelo_153_FD_66458 | JGI IMG/M metagenome (GOLD analysis project Ga0066704, IMG submission 66458) | Grasslands soil microbial communities from the Angelo Coastal Reserve, California, USA - 14_1009_12_40cm | ecosystem: Environmental > Terrestrial > Soil > Grasslands | place: USA... | reverse complement strand
CGCTCGCCGATCACGCCGGCGCCGAGGCGCTTGATGGCGTCGGCGAAGTCGAGGTACACGCCGAGGCCCGTTTCCCCGACACCCCTGCCCTCGTCGCAGACTTCCTTTGCTGCCCGCGACGCGATGTCGCGCGGCGCCAGGTTGCCGAAGCTGGGATATTTTCGCTCGAGAAAATAGTCCCGCTCACTCTCCGGAATTTCGCGCGGCTTTCGTTTTTCGCCGGCCCTCCTGGGCACCCACACCCGTCCGTCGTTTCTGAGGGATTCACTCATCAGCGTCAGCTTCGACTGATAATCACCGCTCACGGGAATGCAGGTTGGATGGATCTGGGTGAAACACGGATTGGCGAAAGCGGCGCCACGCTTGTACGCCCGCCAGATCGCGGTCGCATTGGAGCCCTGCGCGTTGGTCGACAGATAGTAGACGTTGCCGTATCCACCCGTCGCCAGCACGACCGCCTCCGCCACATGGGACTCGATGGCGCCGGTGACGAGATTGCGCGTGATGATCCCACGCGCCTTGCCATCGATCACTACGAGATCGAGCATCTCGGTGCGCGGGTACATTGTCACACCACCGCGACCGATTTGCTTTTCCAGCGCCTGATACGCGCCGAGCAACAACTGCTGGCCGGTTTGTCCGCGCGCATAGAAAGTCCGCGAGACTTGCGCACCGCCGAACGAGCGGTTTGCCAACAACCCGCCGTATTCTCTGGCGAACGGCACTCCTTGCGCCACGCACTGGTCGATGATGTTTACGCTCAGCTCGGCGAGGCGGTACACGTTTCCTTCGCGCGAGCGAAAATCGCCGCCCTTGATGGTGTCGTAGAAGAGCCGATAAACACTGTCACCATCGTTCTGATAATTCTTGGCGGCGTTGATGCCGCCCTGGGCAGCGATGCTGTGGGCGCGACGCGGTGAATCCTGGAAGCAGAAGCACTTCACATTGTAGCCCAGCTCGCTCATCGTCGCGGCCGCCGCACCGCCAGCCAATCCCGATCCGACAACGATGATCGTGCTCCTGCGCTTGTTCGCCGGGTTGACCAGCTTCATCTCGAAGCGATGCCTGTTCCACTTATCAGCCAGCGGGCCGCCGGGAATGCGCGCGTCCAAATGCACTGTCATCGAACCAGACCGCTGAATACGGCGACTGGCACCGCCGTGAACGCAGCCCAGATCAGAATCGCCAGCGCCAGTGAAATTCGGTGGTGGAGAGGCTCGGGCGATTCCGGGCTGACGCCGATGCTTCTGACCGAGCTCCATGCCCCGTGAAAGACATGAAAGCCGAGTGCGATCATCGAGACGACGTAGAAGAGCGCGACCCACCAGATGCGAAAGCCGGCTACGACATTCGTGTAGACATCCTCATGACTGAAAACTCCGGCTGGCCGGATGGTTCCAGTCGTGAAATGCAGGATGTGCAGAACGATGAAGACGAGCAGCAGCGCACCGCCCCAGCGCATCGTCCGCGACGCAATTGTCGCCGCCTGTGGATCACGTTTCACGTATCCGATCGGACGCGCCGCGCGACTCTGCCTCGTGAGCTGAACCGCTGCCGTGACGTGAAGGATCACCGCAGCGATGAGCACTATGCGGAGACCCCAAAGCAGCTCACCGCTGCTCTTGAGGAAATGCGAGTACGAATTGATCGCCGCCGGTCCGCGAAAGACCAGCAGGTTGCCCAGCGAATGAAGGATTACGAACCCGATGCCGATGAGACCCGTGACTCCCATGACGACTTTCTTGCCGACCATGGAGGCATAGAACCGGCGAAGCCTGCCCATCGCCGGCTTACAGCTTTACCGCAGCCATTGGCTCGCGCACGGCATCGGCGCTCTTCGCCAGCGCATCGCGTTCCTCTCGGGTGAGATCGACTTCGATGATTTTCTCCAGACCCGACCGTCCAATCTTGCACGGAACGCCGAGGAAGAGTCCTGACATTCCGTATTCTCCCTCGAGCCACGCCGCGCAGGGAAGTATTCGTTTCTGATCGAGCACAATCGACTCGCACATCTGCACCGCCGCCGCCGAGGGTGCGTAGTACGCGGAGCCGGTCTTGAGGTGCTTCACGATCTCGGCGCCGCCATTCCGCGTTCGATCGACTATCGCGTTCAGTTTTGCCTGCGCCATCAGCTGGGTGACCGGAATTCCGCTCACCGAAGTGTATGAGATAAGTGGGACCATAGTGTCGCCGTGTCCGCCGAGCACCATCGCCTGGATGTCGCGCACGGATACGTCGAGGGCCTCGGCAATGAATGCGCGATAGCGTGCCGTGTCGAGCACGCCCGCCATGCCAAGCACGCGCTGGCGTGGGAAACCAGTCACCTTCATCGCGACGTACGACATCACGTCGAGCGGGTTCGAGACGACGATCAGGATCGCGTCTGGTGATGACGTGCGAATCTGCTCCGACACCTGCTTGACGATCCCGGCGTTGGTGTTGAGTAGATCGTCGCGCGACATCCCCGGCTTGCGAGCGATGCCGGCGGTGATGACGACGATCTCGGAGTGGCGCGTCTCTTCGTAGCCGTTCGTGCCGATGACGCGCGAGTCGAAGCCTTCGATTGGAGCGGATTGCCACTGGTCGAGTCCCTTGCCCTCAGGGATTCCTTCCATGACATCGACCATCACTACTATCCGGGCGAGCTCTTTCTCCGCTATGCGCTGCGCGGTGGTCGCACCAACGTTGCCGGCGCCGACCACCGTGATCTTATTTACCATTATCCAAAGTCTAAGGTGGTGCGCGAAAGCTACCCGGCCCACGCTTGTGGAGCAATCGGACGCGCTGTGATCAGCCGCCGACTTGTGACAACGCGCGCAGACCACCGACGCGCATCTGAAGCAGCTGGTGCTCTAGTGGCTTGGTCGCCAATGCGCTACGGAAGAACGGCTCGAGTGGGAGTCCTTCGCGCAGCGGAGTGCGCAGGTCTACTTCCTCATCGCCGTACAGGCACGTTCGCAGGCGTCCGTCGGCTGTGAGCCGCACGCGGTTGCAACTCCCACAATAGGTGTGCGACATCGGCGTTATCACACCGACCGTTCCGAGCGCGCCCTCGAGACGGAAATACCGAGCGGGCCCGTTTCCGCGCGCCGGACCGATCGCCGGCGTCAACGACGCGATTGTCCCCAGCCGCTCCAGAATTTCGTCGCTGGGGACGACGCGCTCCCAAGTCAGCTCTCTCATTTCTCCGACAGGCATCAGCTCGATGAACCGGATGTGCCAATCGTGCTCGAACGTCAACCGCGCAAAATCCAGTAGCTCATCGTCGTTGATGCCGCGCATGACGACGACGTTGAGCTTGATCGGAGACAAACCCGCGCGCTCGGCGGCGGTTGCTGCGAAAATCGGATCGAAGTCGGTGTTTCGCCGCGCGATCGCCTTGATCCGATCCGGTCGCAGGGAATCGGCGCTCATGTTCACGCGATCGAGCCCGGCAGCCCTAAGGGTCGCGGCGAGCTCGGGCAACCGCAGGCCATTGGTCGAGAGTGAGATGTCGTCGATTTCCGGAATCGAGCGTAACATTTCGACCAGTCTCTCGAGCTGTGGCCTGATCGTCGGCTCACCGCCGGTGATGCGCAATCGACGCAACCCGAGCGGCGCGAGCTGCGCCACCACTCCGGCGATTTCTTCGTAGGAGAGAATGTCGGATTTGGGGAGCCATTCGAGTCCCGCTGGTGGCATGCAATACACGCAGCGGAAATTGCAGCGATCGGTGACTGAGATGCGCAGGTATTCGATCTCTCGCCCGTGGGCGTCGCGCAGTGGACCGCTCACACGGCTGCGTCTCCGACCGCGCGCGTCGGATCCACCCATTCGCGAGCACCGTCGACGTAGTGCTCCAGCTTCCAGATGGGAACGCGGCTCTTGATTTCCTCGATCACGAAGCGGGTGCACTCGATTGCCGGGCGTCGATGTGCGTGCGCCGAAGCGATCGCCACACTTACGTCGCCGAGCGTGAGCGCGCCGATTCTGTGCTCAATCGCAATCGCGCCAATTCCAAAGTTCACCGCCGCCTCGTCGAGGATCGCAGCCAGCTCCGATTCAGCCATCGCCACGTAACCGGAATAGTCGAGTCCCGTAACACTGCGCCCGTCGTTCACATCGCGCACCGTTCCGACGAACAGCGAGATCGCGCCGAACTCGGGCGATTGAACCTCCGCGATCAGCGCTCCAGGATCGATCGGGCGGGTAACGACAGCAGCGCGTTTCATCCGCCTGCTACCGGCGGAATTACGGCGATTTCATCACCGTTGCGGATGAGCTGGTCCGCCGCGGCGAATTTCCTATTGATCGCCACACGCGGTGAAGGAGGCAGCGAGCGGCCACCTGGAAGCGCGCGTATGCTGCGCACGAGGTCAGCTACACGGGTGCCATTCTCATAGGGGATTTGTAGAGTTGATCCGCCGAGCGCCTCGGCGTAGGAAGCGAACAGTTGCACCGTCATCATCGACACGTGCGCTCTGCTCCTTTGACGGTGAAGCTAAGTCCTTATGCTTCCGACATCTGCGACACGTCCACGCCGGCGACGAGGGCGCGCAGCTCCTTCGATGGCTTGAACACGGGCACCGGTCGCGCAGAAACCTCTACCGGAGATCCGGTGCGCGGGTTGCGCGCCATGCGCGTCTTGCGATTCCGGATCTTGAACGTGCCGAAACCTCTAACCTCAATGTTTTCCTGAGACTGGAGCGATTCCTTGATAGCCTCGAGGAAAGCATCCACGACTCGAGCGCAGTCCTTTTTGGAAATCATCGGCCCGGCGGTACGTGAAATCTGAGCCGTGACGCGCTCGACGAGGTCGGCTTTGGTCATCTAAACACTCCGTATGGACGCGCGCCAAGTGCGCGTAAGTGCTTTGAACCTATGACTTTACTAATATGCTGTCAAGGCGAGTTTCTGCTAGCGGACCGCGCCCCGCAGCGCGCTGAGGAATTCCTGGAACAGCGGGCGAGCGTCGTGCGGCCCGGGAGCGGCCTCAGGGTGGTACTGGACACCGAAAATCGGCTGGTCCCGATGCCGCAGCCCCTCGATGGTTCCGTCATTGAGGTTCACATGCGTCACCTCGAGGTCGCCCGCTCCTTTCACCGTGCGCTCATCACCTTCGACCGCAAATCCGTGGTTCTGAGAGGTGATAAGTACGCGACCAGTCTCAACTTCCTTCACCGGGTGATTTCCGCCCCGATGACCGTAGGGCATCTTCACCGTCGATCCACCGAACGTCAGCCCGAGGAGCTGGTGGCCGAGGCAAATCCCGAAGATCGGAACCCCTTTCGACGCCAGCTCGCGGATGATTCCGGGGGCGTACGAGACGGCGTCGGGATCACCCGGCCCATTCGAAAGAAAGATTCCGTCGGGTTGCTCCTCGAGTGTCGCCTGCGCCGACGTGTCCGCGGGCACCACGGTCACGCGACAATCATTCTCTACGAACAGTCGCAGAATGTTGCGCTTGATTCCGTAATCGTAGGCGATGATGTGGTGGCGGGCGCGCGGATCGCCCCAGGTATAGCGCTCTCTGGTCGACACCCGTGAGGCGAGATCGAGACCTTCCATCGAGGGACAAGCGGCGAGCGAGGCGTGGGCCGCACCATCGGGTTCTTCACCGCGCCCGATGACGCCGCGCATGACGCCGACGGATCTCAGATGCCGCGTTAAGCGCCGGGTGTCAACGTCTTGAATGATAGGCACTTGGGACGCTGCAAGCCAAGTTGCCAGACCGCCCGTCGCGCGCCAATTGGAGTACGTGGCCGAGAGCTCGCGCACCACGACTCCAGCAATCTGCGGCGCCGCCGACTCGGGGTCCTCGGCGTTGATTCCATAGTTTCCGATTTGCGGAGCAGTCATCACCACGATCTGGCCGCGATACGAGGGATCGGTGAAGACTTCCTGGTAGCCGGTCATGTTCGTCGTGAAGACGACTTCGGCTACCGCCGGCAGCGGCGTTTCGCGACCGCCGACTATCCGCCCACGAAAAAGGGTTCCGTCCTCAAGGAGGAGGAACCCTGGCTCAGTGATTCGAGTCTCGGCAGCCAAATTATTTCTTCGGTGGCGTCGTCTGAGGTTTGGTGGTTTGCGTTCCCGCCGGAGCCGTAGTCGCAGGTGCAGGCTCGAGCGGAACGGCCGGAGCTGAAGTCGGAACAGGCGCCGCATTCGTCGACTGACTACCCAATCCCTTCTCGAGTACTGATTTCGGAGCGGAAGTGTGGGTGGACATCAGCTGCAGGATGAAGCACAGACCGAGGAAGATGCCGCCGCCCCACCAGCTAGTCTTGGTGAGAAGATTTCCCGCCTGACGAATCCCGATGAAAGCGTCCGGAGACGAGCTGGCGCCGCCGAAATTCGCGGCGAGCCCGGTGCCCTTTCCGCTCTGGAGCAGAATGGCAGTCATCAGCACGAAGCAGTCGATTACCAGCAGCGTGAGAAGAAACGTGTAAATCATTGATAGAATTAAAGTTCAGTCTACTCTTGGAATATCAACGGCGACGGGAATCGAGTCAAGTCTGGGCGATCGCCAGCCACGATGACGCCTCGACGCTTGCACCACCGACGAGCAGACCGTCGATGTCGTCCGTAGCAAGAAGGCTTGCTGCGTTGCCGGAGTTGACACTTCCGCCATACAAGATCGGGATCTCGTCGGCCCTGGTGCCGATCATCTGACGCAGCTCCGATCGAAGCAGGCTCTGAATTGCGGAAGCATCGGCAGGCGACGCGGTAAGTCCAGTTCCAATTGCCCAGACCGGCTCGTACGCGAGAAGGAACTCGGTCGAAATCAGATTTGGAGTTTGCGACAAGCCTTCGCGCAGCTGCTTGGTCACGAGGCTCTCGGTCTCACCGGCTTCTCTCTGTTCGATAGTTTCGCCGACGCAAAGCATGAAGGCGATGTGTGCTTTCGCCGCCGCATGACATCGTTTGGCGCAATTGATATCTGTGTCGCCAAAGATGTGGCGGCGCTCCGAGTGTCCGACCAGCGCCACCTGTGCGCCCGCATCGCGCGCCATGCTGGCGGAGATCTCCCCCGTGAAGGCTCCCTTCTCCGCCCAATGAATGTTCTGAATGCCGGGCAGAACGTCCGATCGGCCAACGGTCGCGGCTGCAACCACCGGCAACGATACCGCCGGCGGGAAGATGATGATTGTCCGATCGGTACGCGGGTGATACGCGGGGATGAACACGTCCATGAACGAGCTCGCCGCCGTTGGACCGTTGTTCATCTTCCAGTTGGCCGCGAGTACCGGGCGCTTCACCTAGTCTGCCTCGTCGAGGACTTCCACTCCCGGGAGCTTTTTCCCCTCGAGAAATTCCAGCGACGCACCACCGCCCGTCGAAACGTGGCTCATTTTTTTCTCGAGGCCCGCCTCACTCACTGCGGCGGCTGAATCTCCGCCGCCAACTATGGTGACAGTTCCCTTTTCCGTCGCGCTCGCCATTGCTTCTGCGATAGCACGCGTGCCGGTGTCGAACGGCGCCGTTTCGAAGACGCCCATTGGGCCGTTCCAAACGACGGTTTTGGCGGACGCGATTGCGCGAGAGAACGATGCAGCCGATTGCGGGCCAATGTCGAACATCGCCTGGTCCCTGGGAATCGCGTTTCGCGACACTGCCCTCGCTTCGCTCGCGCGCTCGAGTGACGGGGCAACCATCGCATCGTGAGGAAGAGTCAATCGCATTCCGCCGCGGGCGAGAAGGTCTTTCGCCATCGGCACGCGATCTTCCTCGACCAGAGACTTCCCGGTTTCGAGTCCCATCGCGCGGTAGAACGTGCACGCCATGGCGCCGCCGATCAGCAAGCCATCGACTTTGGGCAGCAGCTGTTCGATGACGTCGATCTTTCCAGAGATCTTCGCGCCGCCAAGAATCGCCACGAACGGACGGGCCGGGTTTGCCAGCGCGCCACCGAGGTAGTCCAGCTCAGACTGCATCAGCAATCCAGCAACCGCTGGACGAAGATGCTCCGCTACGCCGACGGTCGACGCGTGGGCGCGATGAGCGGCGCCAAAAGCATCGTTGACGAAGAAATCACCGAGCTCGGCGAGCGATCTCGACAGGCGCTGATCGTTTTTCTCCTCCCCGCCGAGGAAGCGTGTGTTCTCGAGAAGAAGAATCTCGCCGGTTTTGAGATTCTGGCACGCCTGGATCGCTTCGTCGGAATCGGTACTCTCGACGAAAATCACCGGATGGCCGCTCAGCTCCTCCAGCCGTTTGGAAACCGGCTGCAGCGAGTACTTGGGGTCAGGCTTCCCTTTCGGACGCCCGAGATGCGAAAGGATTACGGGGCGCGCGCGTCGCTCGAGCAACAGCTCGATCGTCGGCAGCGATGCCCGGATGCGAGTGTCGTCCGTAATCCGCCCATCGTCGTCGAGCGGAACGTTGAAGTCGACGCGAACCAGGGCGCGCTTATCCCTTACTTCAGCGTCGTCGAGATCGCGAACGGTTTTCTTTCTCATCATTCGCTAGGCCTAGAGCCGCTGACCCATGAAGCGGAGCAGATCGACGCAGCGTGAAGCGTATCCCCACTCGTTGTCGTACCACCCCTGCGCGGTGACGAGAGTCCCGTCGATGACGTTGGTGGTACTCGCGTCGAGGATGCACGAGGCCGGATCGCCGATGAAATCGCTGGACACCAGCTCCTCTTCGGTGTAACGAATGATTCCCTGCAGCGGCCCAGCTGCCGCCGCTTTCTTGAAGGCTTCGTTTACCGATGCTTTGGTGACGCCGGTCTTCTCGACTTCGACCGTCAGGATCGTGTAGGAGACATCGGGAGTCGGAACTCGAATGGCGCTGCCATCGATCTTGCCCTTCACTTCCGGAATTACGAGCGACGTCGCTTTTGCAGCTCCAGTGGTCGTCGGAATAATCGACATCGCAGCGGCGCGTGCGCGACGCAGATCCTTGTGCGGAAAGTCGAGAATCTGCTGGTCGTTGGTGTAGCTGTGGATGGTGACCATCGATCCGTGCTTGAACCCAAACGTGTCACGGATGACTTTCACCATCGGCACCAGGCAGTTCGTAGTGCAAGACGCATTCGATACGATGGTGTGCTTCGTCGAATCGTATTTGTCGCTGTTCACGCCCATGACGATGGTGATGTCCTCACCTTTCGCGGGCGCGGAAATCAGCACCTTCTTGGCGCCGCATTCGATGTGCTTGCGCGCCGCCGAGGCGTCGGTAAAGCGACCAGTGGATTCCAGAACGATATCGACGCCCAGATCCTTCCACGGAAGCTGACCGGGATCCTTTTGCGCCAGGACCTTGATCTCGTCGCCGTCGATCACGATCGAGTCTGATCCTGCCTCCACGTCTCCCTGATAGGTCCCGTGCACCGAGTCGTACTTGAAGAGATGCGCCAGCGTTTTCGTGTCCGTCAGGTCGTTGACGGCGACGAAATCGAGATCGGCGACGCCGTCATTTTTTGCCGCGCGCACGACCTGGCGGCCAATTCTTCCGAAGCCGTTGATGCCTATCCTTGTTGCCATTCCTCTTGCTCCATTCGGTTATAGCCGGTCACCGCTCGCGTGGGCCCGGCCGAAAGTGACGTAAGAAATTATTCGCGCACCACTCTCGTACAATGTTTTCGCGCAGGTGTTGAGCGTGGCAGCGGTAGTCACCACGTCGTCGACGAGCAGCACATGCGCACCGCGGAGCTCGCCGCGCTTTTCACCCATCACACAAAACGAGCCTGCAACGTTGTCCAGCCTCTGTTCGGGTGTCAACCGCGTTTGGGAGCTCGTCTCACGCGTACGAGCGATGACATGTTCCCAAACGGGAACTCTCCACAGCGCGCCCAGCTCACGAGCGATCAGCGCACTCTGATTATAGCCACGCTGGCGTTTTCTCGCTGAAGCGAGCGGAATTGGAACGAGAGCGGCGCGTTCCTCGACGACATCGCGCGGCCAGGATAGCCTCGCCATTCGCACCGCCATCTCGGTCGCGACCGCAGCCCAGCCTTCGTACTTGAGGGCGTGAACAATGTTCGACGCCGGCTCGAGGGGCATCCAGCAGACCGATCTCACCGCTCGTACGAACGCCGGCAACAGATCGCACCAGCGACAGGTGTCCGTCAACAGCGGATGGCCGCAACGCTGACATTGCGGCGACGGGAGGAGCGGCAACCGCGACCAGCACAAGCTGCATATGAGGCCGTGGTCGAGCGCCGACATGAGCCGGTCGCAGGAAACGCACGCGCGCGGCAACAAAAGGTCCAGCGCTCCCGCGACGAGTGATCCGATCGGTGATGGTGTTGTGCCCTTTAGACCAGCGACTGCCGCATCGCCTCCCGATCGGGCTCTATGCCAAACCATCTCTTGAACGACAGAGCTCCTTGCTCTATAAGCATCGGCAGGCCGTCGGCGGCGCGGTTACCGCGCTTCCGTGCCGCCCTGACCCACGGCGTAGCACCGCGCCGGTAGACCAAGTCCATCACCGCTGCCTTCTTGGGGATTTTGGCGATGTCAGTGGGCATCTCATCGTTCTGTTGGCCGACCGGCGTAGCGTTGATGACCAACGTCGCATCGGCCAGCGCGACATCCAGACTCTTTTCCACTCGGGCGACATCGCGGAAACGTCGCGCCAGCTTCGCGGCGCG
>Ga0066704_10001332_pt1 | contig 10578 bp, 13 predicted proteins | sample GraSoiAngelo_153_FD_66458 | JGI IMG/M metagenome (GOLD analysis project Ga0066704, IMG submission 66458) | Grasslands soil microbial communities from the Angelo Coastal Reserve, California, USA - 14_1009_12_40cm | ecosystem: Environmental > Terrestrial > Soil > Grasslands | place: USA... | reverse complement strand
CTGATGCTCGTCATCTACGTGATAGGCGATGAGACCGCTAGGAAAAAAGCTGTTGTACTGGTTGTCATACCGGCCGCCGCCGTTCTGCAGATTGAACTGGGTGGACGCGCGCTCGACACGGACGCCGCCCTGAAACTGGAATTTGCCGCGGTCGGCGGCGAGCATTCCGTAGGCGGCATTCACCGCCTGGTGGAATGTGAAATCGCTGATGCGCGTGGGGTCCGGCACGTACGAGCTGGTCGCCGAGTCGAAGACATTGGTGTCGAGGGTGGTGTGGAAGCGCTGCAGCGATCCCTTGTATCCCGTCTCCAGGCGCAGATCGCTGGAGAGCGGGCGCACGTAATCCGCCTTCAGCGAGTATTCCTGCGGGTGCTCCCATGGAGTCTGGTTCTCGAGAGCGGATGTGTCGGTTGGCGTTCCGTCGAGCGCCAGATCACGCGCGATTATACTCGTGGGGCCCCCTTCGCCGTCGCGGGTGACGCGAAGCTCGCTCGAGAGCTTGTGTCCCTTGTCCGCGAAATTGTGCTTGTACGCTAGCACCGACTCGAAACTGAACTCGTGATTGGTGCCGCGAACGAATCGGTCGCTGAGACCGGCGAGGTCGCGCGTTGTATTCAGGTCACGATACAGGACGCTATACGTCTCGGCCTCAACCCGCGTGGTGTACACCGTCTCGAAGGAGAGCGCATCGCTCGCGCTTGGCGTGTAATCCAGACTCCCGGTGAGCGTGTGCATCAGCGGAATTTGCCTGCGCGTCCCTCCTTCATCGAGAAAAGTCATCGGATTCTGATACAGGTTCTCGCGGAAGACTGAGTCCTTGCGCAGCCGATTATCACGCAGGAAACCGTAGCTGCCGTAGAATGACAGCGGCCCCTGCTCGTACCCGACGTTGCCTCCCACATTCATCTGGCCCGTGGTTCCGCCGCCGAGTGTGAGGCCGCCGCTCTTCCCGGCCTCCGGCTTTTCCTTGAGGACGATGTTGATGATTCCCGCGATTCCCTCGGGGTCGTCGCGCGCCGACGGATTGGTCACGATCTCCACTTTATCTACGATGTCAGCGGGGAGCTGGGCGAGGAAATTTCCAAGCTGCGCCGGCTTCAAGGGACTCGGACGGCCGTTGATCTGGATGATCACCCCGGTGTTTCCGCGCAGGCTGACGACGTTGTCGATGTCGACATCGACCGCGGGAACGTTGCGCAGCACATCGAGCGCCGTGCCGCCGCGGGTGGTCGGCATGTCGCGGACGATATAGGTGTTGCGATCAGGAGCGAGCTGAACCTCCTGCCTCTGGCCGGTTACCTGGAGTGATTGCAGCTGGACCGGCGCCGCGTTGAGAACCACCGTCCCAACGTCGTAGTTCGAAGATGGGAGACGGAGCTCGATTGGAGCCAGCGGTCGCGGGGTGTAGCCAAGTGCCCGAATGCGAATGCTGTAGCGTCCGGACTGGAGACCTTCGACACGAAAGGATCCGTCGCTGGCTGTCACGGCGCGGGCAGTCGAAGCCTTAGCACCGGCGAGCTTCACGTCAACGGTCGCGGCGCTGATCGGCGTGTTGGTACTCGAATCGACGACGCGACCGGTGATGATGCCGGTATTGGCAGGCGTGTTGGTCTGGGCTTCACCCCGCGAGTGGATCGCGAGAAGAGAAATTATAGCGACAACAATCGCCCGGTTCAGCGGCGTCAAGAAATCTCCCGATACTCAATCAACATTATTGTGTGAACTTAATGGAAGCATCTTTCCTACGGATAACGCGCGGAGCAGGTCACTGAGCAGAAAGAATCGGGAGTACATTGTAAATCGACGAGACGAAAGTAATCGACGAGAGGAAACCACCCAGAGGCTGTCAATGGTCGAGGAACCGATATCTGAGCTCGGAGACCAACTCGTTGTCGAGATCTTCGTCCGGGACCTGGATCGCTCGCTAGCTATCTACACAGCACTCGGCTTTACTCTCGAGCGGCGCGACGATCATTTCGCCGCGCTGAGCTGGGAGGGGCGGGAATTCCTTCTTGACCAGCGGTCGGATTTGGCGCCCGCGAATGGTCCAGCCCGCGCGAACGTTCGCATTCTTGTGCGCGACGTTGACGCGGTCTGGGCCCATGTTCAGAGACTCGGCTTACGTGTGGAGCAACCGATCGAGGATCGATACTACGGACTTAGGGATTTTACAGTGCTCGATCCCGACGGTTTCGGGCTGCGGTTTGCCGGGCCTCTCTCGCACGTTCTCCTTAGCTGTCCCGGGATGTCAGGCTAGTCGTCCAGCTCTCGCGCCATCTCGATCATCGTCCGCCGGAAACCAGCTCGATCGAACAGGCGCTGCGCGGCAACGTTCTTGTCCGCCGTCGAGAGCACTACCCGGGGCGCGCCTCGGGCCTTGAGCTTTTCGAGAGTAGCGTCGAGCAGGATGCGACCGATGCCCTCCCCGCGATGGGCGGGATCGACGACGATGTCGTACAACGCGCCTGCCGGTCCGCGCAGCGCCATGTAGTCGGTCCCCTCAAGGCCGGCGTAAGTGAAGCCAATCACCTCACCCTCACGTTCGGCGACGAGAATGACGATGTTCGGCTCGTCGAGCTGCGTGCCGAACGAGCGGTATACCTGCGTTGTCCCCGACGTCACCGGCAGAAAGCGCTTTGGGTCGAAGTCGTGGTGCGTGCGGACGAGAAGTGCGCCGAGTTTGCCCATTGCGGTGAAGTCTGCCGGCGTGGCTGGGCGAATGCTGGCGGGGCCGCTCAAATTGCTCCTCATTTGACGATGGGATCCGGCAAGTCTGGCGCTCGCTGTATGCACCGAGCGAGCGCCGATCCGGGTTATCCCATCAGGTTTGCGCCCCCGCGAGGGCAAGCTCGCCCGCCCGACTCGAACTCGGCTTTTCCCCAGCGAGCCGCTGCGAGTAGAATCGCCGAATATGCGCCGCTACATAGTCGAGGTGATCCTCGACCAGGAAGTGACCAGCGTCGAGCCGGTGCATCTCGGCGGACGGGAGATCTGGCAAGTACGCGTCGCCACCTTCACTGGTGAAAAAGATGTCGTCCTGCCCCCAGAAGATGATCGTCTCCGGCTGCCGCTCCCGCAGAAACGCCTGCCACTTGGGGTAGAGCGGAACGTTCGTGCGGTAATCGTAGAACAGATCGAGATTCAGGCGCACCGCGTAGGGCCGCTGCATGAACGCGATGTCGGATTCCCAACTGTCCGGGCTCACCAGCTCGGGCCGCTTCGCGCCGTGGAGATAGATCGTCTTGATCGTGTCGCGCGTGAGAAATCCGTGGAGCGGCGCTTCTGTCTCAGTCGAGCGATTCTTCCAGAGCGCGTGGCGAAGGCCATCCCACGCCGCGGTGAAGCCGACCTCGTAGGCGTTCGAGTTCTGGATGATGAGCCACTGGAGCGCGTCGGGTTTGCTCTGGACCAGCCGGAAGCCAACCGGTCCACCGTAGTCCTGGACGAACAGGCCGTACCGGTCAAAGCCCTTGATGGCGAGGAAGCGGCCGATGTATTGAGCGATCCGGTCAAAGGTGTACGCAAACGTGGCTGGATCAGGAACATCGCTAAGCCCGAACCCGGGATAGTCCGGCGCGATGATGTGAAAGCTGTCGGCCAGTGCGCGAATGAGGTCGCGGTACTGATGCGACGATGCGGGAAATCCGTGCAGCAGCACGAGCTTTGGGTTCGCGGGGTTGCCGGCCTCGCGATACGCGATGTTCAGTCCGTCGACCGCGATGCTTTCGTAGCGGACGGACGTGGTGTCATTGGACAATTGAAGCTCCCTGGGTAGTGGTTTCCCAGTTAGCGTCGCGATCGTCCGAAATCTTACCCCCTGCCCGTTTTTTCCCCCTGGCGAAGCACGGCCAGCAGGCTTTCCATGTCCTCACGGCATGCAGCGCAGTTGGTCATGTGCGTGAGAAACGCGGTGTACCGATCGGGCACTGCGTCGCCGCGAAGGACGAGCTCGCAGTACTCGTCCATCAGCTCCCCCGAATCGTCGCATCCCGGATCCGGGGCACTGCTGCCGAGCAATTTCTCAAAATCGAACTCGATCATGATACAGGCTCCCCGTGGCCTGCCTCGATCAACGCGCGGCGAAGTTTTGCGCGCGCGTCGTGAAGAGCCTTGTAGATGGCGCCGCGCGAAGTTTCCAGTCGCTCGGCGAGGACGTCGATCGGTACATCATCCATTGCCACACTCTGAAAGATTAGTCGCTGTCGCTCGGTGAGGTGGTTGTCAATGGCGCGCCGCAGCGCAACGATCAGTTGATCGTTCTCCAGACGCTGGAGGATTGGTGGGGTGGAATCCGACAATCGATCCCAGATCGTGTCGTCGACCTCCACCTTCCGTTGCCGCCACGCGTGGCGCCGCAAACGAGACGACGTCTCGACGATCGCAAACTTGCACGCCCAGGTCGTGAAGCGGGCGGCGCCCCGGTACGTGTCGAGCTTGGCGAGCACCGCCATCACCGCATCGTTCACGGCCTGGACGCAGAGATCATCCACGTCCTCGATCGCGCGATCGGGTAGCGTCTGGCGGCGGCGTGACGCTACTGCACGCGCAACGCGAAGGAGCAGCGCATGAAGACGCGCGATGGCCTGTTCGCGCGCCCCACCGTCCTTCCCTTGGAGGTCACCTAGCCATTCGGCCGATTCTCGATCCAGAGTGACGGTGTTCATAAGCGGAAGCATTTCTCGCTACTGAGTTGACTTCGCCTCTTCGAGCAGTTTGGCAACGGTGGCGCGAGCAGCGCGCAAGCGCGCAACACCTCGGTGTTCTGAGAGTGTGCGCGCAAGCTGCCCGAGATAGCAAGGATGCTACAGCTTGCCATCAGAACGCGACCAACCCCATGAAGCCGGCGCGAGCGACCAATCCCGGTGTGTCGGCGAGAGGCGTCAGCGTTCCATCCGCATTGACGGCGAATGCGCCGATCGTGCCTGTTCCATTCTTCAGAATATAGAGAAAGCGCCCGTCGCCACCGAAATCGATGTCGAGCGGTTGCGCGCCGACTCCGAGGTCACCGGTACGACCGCCGGGCGTCAGCAGAGTAAGCCTGCCGTCGTTGTCGATCGCATATCCGGAAATGCTGGAGCCGCCGGCGTTGGCGGTGTAAGCGAAGTGTCCCTGGGGATCGACAATCAACCAGCACGGCGCCGCCTGTCCGCCGTTCGACACTGCGCTACTCACCGGTGTGAGCGCACCGCTGCGGGCCTGCTGGTACGAAGATGCCGATGCGGTACCGGCTTCCGAAACCACGACGATTCCCTTCGGCGTGAACTGGAATCCGAACGGAGTCTGACCGGCCGACGTGGTCTTGACCGGCGCACTGAGACTTCCGTCATCTCCAATTCTGAAAGCATCGATGGTGTTGCTGAGGCGCTCGGTGACGTCGAGCCAGCGGCCGCTGGGACTCACGCGCACCTCGGTCGGCCCGGAGGTGTTCGGGCTCAGTGACGCCGTACCGCGGGCCCGCAGATTACCCGACTCGTTGTAATTGAAGATTCCAACTGCGCTGCTGTTGGCGTTCAGCACGTACAGTGCGTTCTCGGTAGCGGCAACGCTGACGGGAAACACGCCCCCTGATGATTCACGGTCGACGAGCTTGAGTCCATCGTTCTTGATCCGAAACACGGAGACGTCGTTGCTGCCGGCGTTGACGACGAAGAGGAAATTGTGATCCGGGCTGAGTGCCTCTGCTGCCTGTGAAGTCAATGGATCTCCGACGCCACCGACGCCGGTGCCGCCTGTCGCAAAGTCGCCGAGCGGCGTGAGCGAGCCATCGGCAGACCGTCTGAACGCTTTGACTGCGTTTCCACTTACCGCGTTGGTGCTGACGAAGACCGCTCCGTCGTCGAGCCCGCTGCTGTTCCGCGAATCAAGAGCCTGGTCGGGTGCAAGAAGCTTGGACGCAGTCTGGTCTGAACAGGCAGCGAGTACCGCTATTCCGATGAACGTTGTGATTCGAGAGAAAGGTCCGAGATGCCGCCGAGGGTTAGTATGCATTTTGTGTTTTCCCAAAAAGGGGTTGGAGTTCGTTCACGCGCTCTTCGCTGAACGCCTCGGCGGCGGTGACGAGTGCTCCGCCGAGGAACATGATGTCCTTCAGCAGAAATCCGCTGAACGGACTGTTGGTGCTCAACGCGCCGGGCGTCGTCACCAGAAAGGAGAGCGTAATGAGGAACATCCCGGTCGCGGCGAGGCTACCGTACGCGGAGATACGCGGCAGCCACCGGCGCGTCGCAATGGCGAGGCCGGTGCCGATCTCGATTACGCCGATGATATCAGATGTAACGCGCAGTCCGAACAGCGGCAGCAGCCAGCCAAGGAAGGGGCTGTGCTCGACGAGCGGTTGAATTCCGGTCGCCTCGAAAGCGAAGAACTTGAAGGTTCCCCACAGAAGCAGGAGGCCGACCAGGCCGTAACGCGTTATTCCTAAACCAATGTTGTAGATTCCCGCTGTGCGTTGCATGGAACTTCTCCGTTCCAAAGTTGTTAGTGGGTGTGAGACTTCCTGATGCTTAGTCCACGAACACCGCCAGCCGTTACAGCTGGATCCGAGCTGCCGCCACTGGCGGTTCCGATAACGTCACCGCGGCCAGATGAGGACGCCGAGCTTGTCGACGGACTCAAGTGCCGCGACGAAGCGGCTTTCGTGACTCTCTTGGAGCGGTATCAGGGTCAGCTGCTGCGTCTCGCGCTCGTCTATTGCCGAACCAAGGACATCGCCGAGGAGATCGTGCAGGACACCTGGCTCGCCGTGATCCAGGGAATCGATCGTTTCGAGGGCAGAGCCACATTCAAGACGTGGCTCTTTCAGATCCTCGTCAATCGGGCGCGCACTCGGGCCGTGAAAGAGGGACGATCGCTTTCCTTTTCGTCGATCACCGACGAAGCGGAGATGCCGGGAGAGCCGGCCGTTCCGCCGGAGAGATTCCGCGCTGCCGATGATCCTTGGCCTAACCACTGGGCGTTGCCGCCACATTCGTGGGGTGAATCGTCGGACGCGAGGTTGCTCGCAGCGGAGACGATGGATCTCGTAAACAGAGCCATCGCGCAGCTGCCACCCGCGCAGCAGCAGGTGATCACACTACGCGACATCGAGGGGTGGACGTCGGAGGTCGTGTGTAACGTTTTGGAGATCAGCGAGACCAATCAAAGAGTACTCCTGCATCGCGCGCGTAGTCGCGTTCGGGCGGCGCTCGAGGCTCACTTCGATGAAAGGTGATTTGATGACGACGCCTGACCTTGGCGATCTGACGTGCAAGGAGGTCGTCGAGCTGGTGACCGATTATCTCGAGGGCGCATTGCCGGTAGAGATGCGCCAGCGGTTCGACCAGCACCTAACTGGATGCGACCCTTGCATCGTTTATCTCGATCAGATGCGACAAACCATCGCGACGCTCGGCAGATTGCCGGAGGAATCAGTGCCACAGAATGTGCTTGACACTCTTCTCGAACATTTCCGTCGCTGGCCGCGTGAACGCGGCTGATCATCGCGGCTGGGCTCCGACATTGACGCAATCACGTCACACGCCCGCGTATGACCACCTACAGGACTGCGAGCGCGCGATCTGAGGACGTCGCGTTCATCCCCGCTATCGAGCTCGCCGCAGCCCAGCTTCTCGCCGGTCACGCATCCGAATCGGTTCTAAGCGAGACCACCAGCATCGACGAACTGAATCACGCCCAGCGCTCCGGGCGCTTATGGGTCGCGCTCGCCGACGATGTCCCGGTCGGGTTCGCGCATGTCACAGTGCTCGAGTCCACAGCGGCGCATCTCGACGAGCTGGATGTCCATCCGGATCACGGTCGCCGTGGCCTCGGCACCAAACTCGTCCTGGAGGTCTGCGCGTGGGCGGCGACGAATCGCTATGGCTCTGTTACACTGACAACTTTCCGCGACGTGAAGTGGAACATGCCGTTCTACGCGCGCCTTGGATTCAGAGAGATCGAGTCCGCTCAACTCTCCCCAGAACTGGGCTCCGTTGTTGAGGACGAGACGCGTCGGGGTCTTGATCCCGCTCGTCGCGTCGTGATGCGACGGCTGGTTGATTCATCACGCTGAGCACCCCGTATGGCGCTCTCTGACTACGGTCTGAAGATTCCTGGATCGTGCAGCGTTCCGTTCCACGGACGCAGCCACACCATGCCGTTCCACGCGTGCGCCAGATACGCGTTTACCGAATCCATCTCCGCCGGCGCGTACTGCGTGCGATGACAGGCGAACTCCTCGCGTCCTGCCACTAGATCGCGCTCCTCGAACGGCACGCGGACGGTGAGCAGCGCTTCCGCCACTCCATTTACGGTGGGATTGGCGCGCGGTGCGGTGCGGAGCCGTTCCGTCGGGAGTGATGCGTAAAGGAGATCGATGTTGGCGTAGCGGGCATCGCTCTGCACGATCTGCGTCGTGACATCTCCCACCAGCCGGTGGTCGGGATGACCGGTGCCTCCCTCCGGACCGAAGGTGATGATCACCGCCGGCTTGAGTGAATCGATGATCGCTGCGATTCCCGACCGCAGTTTGCCCAACACCTCGAACGATGCGAGTCCACCGTCAGGAAGGCCGAGCAGATGGAGCTGTCGCACGCCGAGCCGGTTGGCGGCGCAGTTTGCCTCTTTGGTGCGTGCGGCGGCGAGCGCTGGTCCGGCGGGGATGTGAGCGAAATCCCGAACGCCTTTGGAGCCGTCGGTGGCGATCACTAGGTGAGTCTCGCGTCCTTCCCGCGCGAGTCTTGAAAGGAGCGGCCCGATGACGCGTTCGTCGTCGGGGTGAGCGAACACGGCGAGGATGGGCCGGCGTGTCTGAGACTGCGCCGAGAGTGGGATGACCGTGGCCAGCATCGTGGCGACGACGGTATATATGGAGATGCGCATGCCCATTACACTGCAGATTGGACCGCTCGCGCGCGAGGGTTCAGAGTTAAGCGCGGCCTACATCTCATGCAATTGAAATTTCGCGATGCTACAGTGAAGGACGTCGCCGTTATCGCCGCACTTCAGAATGCGGCCGCCGGCGCGCTAACCGCACGCTTCGGCGCTGGACATTGGTCATCCCTCGTGACGGAGCGTGGCGCCACTCTCGCCCAACGCCACGCGCGCGTGCGTGTTGGCAGATCGGGAAAACGAATCCTTACCGTTCTGCGACTGGCGACGAAGAAGCCGTGGGCGATAGACGTCTCCTACTTCACGCCGGTCAAGCGGCCGGTATATCTCACAGGCATGGCGGTGTCAGTCGCACATCAGGGGCAAGGACTCGGCGGGCAAGCGCTCGAAGATGCTTGCGCTATTGCTCGCTCCTGGCCCGCCGACGCCATCCGGCTCGACGCATACGATTCGCCGGCGGGTGCCGGCGATTTCTACCGGAAGCGCGGATTCAAGGAGCGTGGGCGAGTCGAGTATCGCGGTGATCCGCTCGTCTACTATGAATTCCTGCTCTGAATGATGCTATACAACGAACGGTCCTGACAAACACGTTTCGTTATGCAAACTGCATCGCAAATGCTGACTAGATGCATGGCCGTGGTGCTGTGCCTCGCGGCGTGTGGCGGGGACGCCAGTGACACCAATGCCGGAGCGGCGGTGCTCCCGCCCGGCATGCAACCCGCGCCGCAGTCCAACGCCGATGCGCGGCCCCCGGCAATTCCCTTTGACACGACCACGCCTCGCAGCACGGCTCGCGTCATTCGGAGTTTTCCGCACGACACCGCTGCCTACACGCAGGGACTGGCGATTTTTCGCGGGCGCTTGCTCGAAAGCACCGGCCGCCTCGCACTATCAGACGTGCGCGAGGTCGATCTGACGACGGGAACAATACGCCGCCGAACAGCATTGGCCCCAACAGAGTTCGGAGAAGGAATAGCAGTCGTGGGCGAGCGTTTGTACCAACTCACGTGGCACGGCGGTCTCGGACACATCTACAACGCCGCTACGCTCGCCCCGATCGACAGCTTTACTTACGCCGGCGAAGGATGGGGACTCGCCACCGACGGACGCACTCTCTACATGAGCGATGGCACCAGTCGAATCCGGGTGGTGGACCCAGTGGGATTCCACGAGCAACGCACGATTCAAGTGAGAGAGAGAGACAGCACCGTCTGGATGCTCAACGAGCTGGAGTGGGTGCGCGGCGAGCTGTGGGCGAACGTGTACGAGACAGATCTCATTGCCCGCATCGACCCTGCCACCGGGCATATCGTGGGTTGGATCGATGTCGGGAATCTGTTGACCGGGGCGGAACGGGAGGACGTGGCCAAGCGCGGCGGCGTCGCGAACGGGATCGCATTCGATTCCGTCAGGAATCGGCTGTTCGTGACCGGGAAGCTCTGGCCCCGGGTGTTCGAGATCGATGTCCCGCGCTAGCTCGCGATGCCGATGAATAGCCGCTCGCTCGCAATCGCGGCGACAGTTTTTGCCGGCCTGGTTTTCGATTTCACACCGCTGCGCGCGCAGGATCGCCCGCGTGCGAGAGAGCTCGGCGTCGCCCCCGGCGTTCTTCCGCCAGGACCACTGAACGCGATCACTGATGTCGCCGGCGTCCTCGTCGGTCAGGTGACGGTGATCGAGGCCGATTCGGTGCGCACTGGAATCACCGCG
>Ga0066704_10001320_pt1 | contig 10603 bp, 6 predicted proteins | sample GraSoiAngelo_153_FD_66458 | JGI IMG/M metagenome (GOLD analysis project Ga0066704, IMG submission 66458) | Grasslands soil microbial communities from the Angelo Coastal Reserve, California, USA - 14_1009_12_40cm | ecosystem: Environmental > Terrestrial > Soil > Grasslands | place: USA... | reverse complement strand
CCCTAGAAGGCTTTCTCGAATTGAGGTACGCGGAGGCCCATAACATTCCCAAAGCGATCACAGCTCCGAAAGCCACGAAGACAAAGGGCAGACGCGCGCCGAAACCGGGCGAGGCATCACCGGAGGAATTCGAGCCATGGAGTAGAGGAGCGATGGCCTGCGCCAATTCCGGCGTTATGTTCGCCCAGCGTGGGTTCATGTGGCCGCTACCCGTCGTTTCACCCTTGATCCAAGCCATTCCGGCCTGCGGATAGTAGTCTGCCTGAATATCGAGAAACTCCTCAGGGACGGGATCGTAAAGTGTTGCGAGATGGAAGGTCAGAGGGATGGGTGGGCCAAGGTTTTGCCATGACGCTGGCGACCAGTCCAAGTACGAGAAAGCGTCCTCTCGCTTAATCGGTGGCCGGACGTCGATTGTCTGACCTCTCGCCGTTCCCGCAGTAATCCGATTAATTTGCCGCTCGGCCACGCTGAATATGGCTGGAACAGGGACGATCCTGACCTCTTTCTGCGCCCGGAAATCCGGGACTGCCGGAACACGCAGCACGTCGTTCAAGGCCGGTGTCGCTACGTAGGCATTTTGCGCCACTGCCGGCGGGTTAGTCGGATAGTACGCTATGGCGCTGAACGGCACTCTACTGGTGAACAGGAGAGCCGAATCGCTAAGCTCTCCCGGAAGCCAAGCACTGAACGCAAGCTCATCAGTGTCGCCGAGGCGCACCACGATCCGCGAGAACATCAGCGAGCTGGCAGAGGGTGCGCCTTCGAACCTGCTGCGGATTCCTACACTCACGGCCTGCGCAGAGGCGACTTCGGCCGTGAAACGCTCGGCGTCGGGCCCAGTCATGTTCAGATCAGGTTTGTCGATTGCAACCTCGACAGGCCATAACCGTGAAGATGCAGATAAAGCATCCGCCCAGCTTGGGTGCTCGCCGATCAGACCAGCACGTGCGAGAGCAATAAAGCGGCGGTACAGTCGGTCGAAAGTCGGGTCATCTGCCGTCCAGGGGTGGCCCGGATCGCACGCCTGACACAGCTCGATGCCTACGGCACCCGGCCTTGGGTAGAAGATGATGGCGTTCTCGCCTTCGGCGCTTCCGATGTGGTATCCCGTCAGGCCAGAAATGTCCGGAGGCTGATCGAGGGAGTATGACGCGTGATAGGAGCGCCCCATAGCGTTCGCGCAGTCGTCTTCAGGGATCGTGACCGGATGAGGCAGATCCCCGCCGGATAACGTGATAGGACAGCCGCCCCCACCCTTTGCGCTCGCCGTCGACGAGGCGGCGATCAGAAGCACGCAAGAGATAGCGGCCAGGGTCAGCGCGATCGGCCATCGCATAGGGCACCTCCTGGAGATATTACACCTCGGCTGCCCCCGAGGTTCCCGATCGGGGCGTGCAGCGCTGGCCGAAGGGGCCGGTCAGTTTCGTGATGGCGGTGGTTGCGGCGAAGGCGGCCGGCGGGTCCGGGGCCGGCGTTGTAGCGGGCGCGCGCGGGCGGCAGCCCTCGTCTGGCAACCATTGACCTCGTCCGCGGCCATTCCACCGCTCAGTGCATGTTGATTATCAGGCACCAGCGAATAGTTTGATCGCTCGTGAGAGGGACGCAACCGCTGAGCTTGACAACTCGATCATGCGACGCTTAGGCGCAAGGCAAACCACCGGTCGCCGTGATGTAGAGGTCCACGATGTCCCGGTCGATTCTGTCGATGCGCCCGTCAGTGTTCAAGTCAAAACGCCTGTCGTATAGCCCTCGCTTATAGGCGCTCATGGCCCTCATCACGAGGACTCGATCAGTTGTGTTCACCCTGCGATCGTCGTTGAGATCCGCGGGCATCTTATCAATGGCTTCATCGTTGGCAGTCGCTGTGTCGGCGCAGGCGTCCAACGGATCGGTACCGATGGTGATTTCCGACCCATCACTCCAGCCATCGGCGTCGCAATCAGCCACCAGCGGACACGGGTCGAAGACGTCCCACTCGCCGTCACCGTCGGTGTCGGATAGCGCGTGCACGAAGATGTCCCGACAATTGTCGTCGTAGATGCCGTCGGCGTCCGTGTCGCAGTAGTTATTCGTGTCTCCCTGCACGAGATTATCGGCGAGCGAGTTGAAGGCCACTTCCCCTCCCGTAGCGCTGATTGCAGCGCCGAACGCGCACAAAGGCGGGTTAGGCGTGCCACAGTTGGCCTGGTTCCCTGCACTATCGATGCTAACGCGAACTGTGGTCGCTGTCAGGCGATCGCGGACGAATGTGTCGGAGCACGAAATGAACGGAGCACAACTGGGCGTGTCGTCCGGTACGAGGTTCGAGGCCGTCGACCAAAAGGCCACGTAGCGGCCGTTGGCGCTAAGCGCGGGGTCAAAGCTATCACCGTCTCCTTGCTGGCCAGCGCTATCGACGCTCACGCGCTCGGTGGCATTCGTGATTAGGTCGTGGATGAAAACGTCCTGGGTGCCATTGGAGTCGCCTGACACGAGGTTGGTAGCGCTGGAGCTGAACCCAACGAAGCGACCATCGGGCGAGATGGCAGGCTCGCCACTAGCGTTGTCAGCCTGGACTCCGGCGCTGTCGACGCTCACTCGTGCGGTAGCGCCAGTGACACGATCGTGGATGAAAACATCGGAGCATGAGGGTATGGAATAACAGACGTTGGTGTCTCCCAAGACCAAATTCGAAGCGTAGGACTCGAACACCACATACCGGCCGTCCGCGCTGATAGCGGGTTCGTCGGTGCTGCTGCCGTTGGATTCATTCCCGGCGCTGTCCATGCTCACCCTCTCCGTGATGCCACTTTCCCGGTCATGCACGAAGATGTCATAAGTGTTGTTGGTATCACCAGCGACGAGATTAGAAGCCCTCGAGACGAACGCCACGAATCGCCCGTCGCCGCTGATAACCGGACTGAAGCTCTCCGCGTTTGCCTCACCGCCGTTTGTACTCACGCTGACCCGTTCCGTCGATCCGGTCACGCTGTCATGCACAAAGACATCGCGGCACGACGGGGAGTAGCCACCGCATGTGTTGTTGTCTCCCGGCACGAGGTTCGTAGCCACAGAGTCGAACGCCACATACCGCCCGTTGGCGCTCAGACTCGGGCTCTCACTGAACCCATCGGCTTGCTGTCCGGCACTGTCAACGCTCACTCGGGTGGTCGTGGACGTAGCCAGGTCATGAACGAAGACGTCTTCGCAGCTGCCGGGAATGGTAGTAGACCCTACGCAGGTGTTCGTATCGCCAGAGACGAGATTGGAGGCGTGGGAGGAAAAGGCCACAAACCGGCCGTCGGCACTAATCGCGGGAGCAAGCCGACTCTCATCGTTGGCCTCCATACCGGTGCTACTTACGCTCACACGAGTGGTCGACGCTGGAGAAGCGCTCGACCGTGCCGCGATCGCCAGCAGCAAAGCCACCGCAATGGTGATTGATAACAGGGCTCTTAGCATAGGAGAATCGCCAGCATATTAGACGGATAGATGGCCTCGCTCGTTACGACGAACCTCGCTCCCACCACGGCGACCCCTCCGAGGACCTCTACCACTCGCTCGGTTGGCAGTTCGCAGGCGTCATCCGCGCCTGCGCCCGCCCCGACGGCGTCCATCCGCCCCGACGAGCGGGCTCTGCCCGGGCGCAGGTCCCTGGCTCGTTGGACGCCAGCGCGTCCTATTCCAGCGTCATTACATAGGGAGAACGGCTACGTCAGGAAAGCCAGGGCCGCAGAGCTGCACCGCGGATGTCCACGGCGTTCAGGGCGTGCGGCGCTGGCCGAAGGGGCCGGTCAGCTTCGTGATGGCGGCGAAGGCGTCCAGCCGCGTCCGGGGCGGGCGAAGTGCTGCTGTCAGGCTGAGTTGCAGTGCTGCACCGAGAGGTTGATGCGCTTGTGTCCGGCAAACCTGGAGGCATGTGAGCGTGCGGGTCGAGAGCCTGACCCGTGAGAGATGGGCAGCACTTCACCGGGGGCGGCGTGGTGGTCCCGCTCGATCCTACGAGAACCTCAGGACGAGCGGGAGGACGCGTTGTGGCAGCGCATGGTGGGTAAGGAGCCTGCTGGCGGCTAGTCGATTTTTTCGATTTTGAAGGCGGGGTGGATCTCGTTGTGGCCGTGGGCGAGGTCGGTGACCCAGGGGCCGGTGACGCGGATTTTGTCGCCCGCTTTGGGGGCCGGCACCAGCCGCTGGTCCTCGGGGACGATCTCGATGTGGAGAGCGCTGTCGTAGTTCGCGCGGTTAACGTCGTTGATGAGGCGCTGGTCCTCGTCGCTCAGATAGAGGCCGAATGTTATGTCGCCGTCTTCCGCCTTGTTGATGTCGTCGCGGACGGTGCCGGTTACCGTGAGACAGGGGTCGAGGATCTGGAGCCGCTTCGGCGCGTAGACGCCTTCCATCGGGTCGCCGGTGGCGCAGCCGTTCGCGTCGAGGGCGCGCGGGCCGAGAGGGGCGGGCGACGCCAGACCGAGGACGGCGAGGGCGGTCTGCAGGAAGTGGTCCGCGATCTTCCACTGTCCCTCCTCGCGAACGAGGATGGCGGCGTCGTCGACGGGGATCTTCGTCGTGTTTAGCTCGATTTCCAGTGTCAACTCGATCTCGGCGGTGTCACCAGTGATCGTCTGCTGTCCCACCTGCGCGATGGTGACGGACAGTTTGGTGCCCGACGCCTGGAGTCCCTGGAGCAGCCGGCGCGCCTCGTCCAGCGAGACGTCCTTGCGGGCCTGCGCGGAGAAGTTGGGGTAGGCCGCATCGATGTCGCCGCGATTGATGTCGTCGAGCGTGACGCGCACGACGTCGATCGGCTCGAGGCCGGCGGTATCGGAAGTGCGAGCGGGCGCGGCGGTCGGCGACTGCGTCGGATTGTCGTTGCCGTCGCCGCCGCAGGCCGCCGCCAGGGCGAGGGTCGCGCAGAGAGCGAGAAGGAGGCGACGCGCGGTCATGAGAGGATGTCGCGCCGGTGGAACCACCACCAGGCGAGGGCGAGGAAGACGATGATGTACGGCATCTGGAGGAAGATCCCGCGGACCATGTCAGCCGTAGTCTCGTTCCGGCCGAACATGCCTTCCCAGGCGTCCCAGTAGTGTGTGATGAGCAGCGTCCGGGCGGAGCCGACCGTCTGGATCGCGTTGATGATGTGCGAGACGATAACGACGCCGGCGGCGCCGGCCACCGCGCCGAGGGTGGTGTCGGTCATCGTCGAGATCATGAAGGCGAGGGCGATGACGCCGCTCATGCACCAGGTGACGTAGAGGGTGGCGACGGTGATCTTCCAGAGCGCCTCGGACTGCGAGAACGACTGGAAGGAGGGCGTAAGGACGGGGTGCCAGCCGAAGAAGATGACGCCGGCGATGAGGCCGGAGACGGAGATCACGACCGTGGCTATCAGCGCCAGGACGCAGGTGACCATGAGCTTCGAGAAGAGGAGGCGGCTGCGCGAGACCGGACGGACGAGGAGGTAGCGGAGGCTGCCCCAGTTCGCCTCTTCGGAGACCGCGGCGCCCGCGAAGACGGCGACGACGACGACGAGCAGGAAGCTGCTCGTGGCCGTCAGCGCCGCGAGCGGAACGTTCAGGCCCGAGGCCGTCGCGACGGCGAAGAACGACTGTTCCTGCGGATCGTGAGGACGGCGGCCGAACTCGACGGCGAGGGTTATCAGCACAGGGATGAACGCCATCAGTCCGAGCGCTATGTAGGTGCGCAGGCGGTAGAGCTGCTTGACGAACTCGACGCGGATCAAACTTCGTCCTCCTCGACGATGCCGATGAAGGCGTCCTCGAGCCGGTGGCGCGCCTCAACGGTCTCGACGCCGATCCCGCCGTGAACGAGCGCGGCCACAATCTGCTTGCGCTCTGTGCCGTTAAGCTGGAGGGAGATGCCGGGCGGCTGCCGTTCGACGCGGGTGATGCCCGGCATCGCCTGCAGTAGCTCGAGGGCGCGTCCGGGGTCGTCGACCTCCATGTATACGCTGCGGGTGGCGCCGACGAGCTCATCGACGGGGCCGGCGGCGACGAGGCGGCCGTGGTTCATAACGGCGGCGTGCGTGCAGACCTGCTCGAGCTCGGCGAGGATGTGGCTGGAGAGCAGGACGGTCACGCCTTCGCGGCCGAGCCTGCGGATGAGCTCGCGGACCTCGCGCATCTCCTGAGGGTCGAGGCCGACCGTGGGCTCGTCGAGGACGAGGAGCTCGGGGGAGTTGAGGAGGGCCTGGGCGAGGGCGAGGCGCTGCTGCATGCCTTTAGAGTACGTGCGTACCTTGCGGTGAATCGCGGGGCCGAGGCCGGCGATCTCGAGCGCTTCGTCGAGGTGGGCCTCTGAGAGCGGCTGGCCGCCGGAGAGCCAGAAGGACTTGAGGTTGTCGATGCCGGTCATGTGGGGGACGAAGCCGGGGCGCTCGACGATAGAGCCGACGCGGCGGAGGAGCGGGCTGCCTGGGCGCAGGGGCTGGCCGAAGAGGAATGTCCGGCCGCGAGTGGGGTGGACGAGGCCGAGGACCATGCGCAGGGCGGTCGTCTTGCCAGCGCCGTTGGGGCCGAGCAAGCCGAGAACGGAGCCGGGCGGGACTTCGAGAGTGAGGTCGTCAACGGCCATGATGTCGCCGAAGCGCTTGGTGAGGTGCTCGACGGCGACGGGGGGCACCGCGTCGGGCGCGGTGGCAACGGGCGGGGCGGGGCGGGCGACAGTCATCACTATCGATGATAACGTACCGCCGGGCTAGAAGGATTGGAGTGGGAATCTGTCAACGGATTGCCTGCGGCGCAAGGGATAAACGGATGGATATGAGAAGCGGAAGGAGCGGGATGAGCGGCCTCGATTGTTATGGGATGGCAACACAAAACAGCGAAGCGAATATGGAATCGCAAGAAACCCTCGCCTACCGTCTGTGCCGAGCAGGTAAATCAAAAAAGCATAGCCGACAGGGGGGTGTCTCGATGAGGAGTTTTCTCCGTTTCGCCCTAATTCTCGCGGTATCGTTAGTCGCTCTCTCTATTTCGCGACAAACCCCCGCACAAGCCGTCCCTGCGGCGTGGACGTCGATCGGGCCCACAAATATTGAGGGCCGTGTTACGGCAGTAGCCCTGCATCCAACAAGCCAAGATCTAGTCCTTGCGGCTGGTGAAAATGGCGGAATTTTTAGGAGTACCAACGCCGGTACGAGTTGGGAGCTTGATGCCAACGGCAAATCGAGCGCTGACGAACTCCCCAATCCTGCGATAGCGGACGTGCAATTCGTTCCTAGCAACCCGGCCGTTGCCTTCGCCGGAGCGGGCGCGGGCAACCTGTATAAGAGCACGGATTCAGGCGGAACATGGCCCAACTCGCCGGGTAACGTGGTGACGCTGCCCGATAGCGGTCAGGTCGATCGAATACGGATCCACCCGACGAACGCTCAGATTATGTACGCCGTTGAACAGGGTGCCTATGGCGGACTGGGTGTGTATAGGAGTCTTGATGGCGGGACTACTTGGATGAAGATTAAGACTTCATCCACTTACAGTTGGGCGGGGCGAAACGACTTGGCTATAGATCCGATAACTCCCTCGAATTTGTACGCGGCGCTCAACGGCGCGGGCGTTTTCAAGACGAATGATGGTGGGGATACGTGGACACAGCTCAACACTCCCCCGAGCGTAATCCCGACGAACTTCGTGGAAGGAACCATCGCTGTGGCCCCAAGCAGCCCAAACGTTGTCTACCTGGCAGCGTTGGATGGTGATCCGGGAGATCCGGCAACTCGCGCCGGATTATATCGATCGAGCGACTTCGGCTCGACTTGGGCACTTCAGACTCACAACTTCGCCTTTGACCCAGCTGAGCCATTGCGCTGCTGCTTCGGCGACATGGTGGTCGACCCTCTCGACCCGACCATTGTCTACTTCTCCCACTTTTACAGGCTCTTGAAATCGGTCGACAGCGGGGTGACACTTACTCCAATTCCCCAGAATCACCCTGATCAACAGTCATTTGCCATCCAGTTGGTCGCGCCTGGGGGCACGAGGAGATTGTGGGCAGGAAACGACGGTGGCTTGGAAAAGGTCACCCTAGCCAATCCGGGCGATATGCCGACAATAAGCGATTGGACAGAGATCAGAAAACTCCCGGTCACCGAGTTCTACGATCTTGCCGTCGCTCGGAACAACCCAAACCTGGTGTTCGGCGCAACTCAAGATAATGGTGTTAACCGATACACTGGCACGCTGGACTGGAATCTTTCGAATGTTTGCGGCGATGCAACCGGCGTCGTAATCGATCCGCAGGACCCCAATAGCATCTATGCTCGGTGCAATGGGGGTGGATTTGACGAGAGCGTGGATGGGGGCGAGACCTGGCATGGAGCTAGCAGTGGCCTCGATACGACAAACGCCCAGTGGGAAGCGCAGACCGCAGCGTTTCCCGGCTCGGCAAAAACTCTTTATGCCGGCGGCGACAGAGTTCAAAGGAGCGCTGTGAATAAGGCTGCCGGCATACTGCAGCACTATTTTACCGCGAACGACCTCGCGATCCCTACGGGGTCGACGATCAACCAATGGGTATACATTCCTTCGTCGACGCCTCCCAGGGAAATCATGCTCCAGTTCCGGACCACGGACGCGTCCTTCGAACACAGGGCATACTGGGGCGAGAACGTGATTCAGTGGGGGACGGACGGAACGCCGTCCCGCCGCTTCATGGGTCCGATACCGTCGCAGCGGGACCGATGGATAAAGCTAAGCGTTAATACGAGCGCGCTCTCAGGGGTCGATATTGGGGGAAGAAGCATCAACGGGCTCGCCTATATCCTTCAGGATGGGGCTATCAACTGGGATCACACGGCGCTGGAGGCGTCTGGAGTCGAGAACGTGTGGGTGGAGGACGGACTTCCGTCCGGGGGGATAGCGTACTCTTCGCCGCCAGACTCTTGGACTTGGGACACCGGCAGGAAATACAGCGGAACGCAGTCTCATCGGACAACCAGCGGGCTTGCCTGGACTCCGATAAGCGGGGTTTTGCAACCCGGTAATGGCCTAACAGCCGTTGCCGTCTCGTCGACTAACGAGAAACGTATTTACGCCGCGTTCGGCTACCCTGGGTCAGGATACGGTGCCTACATGTTCCGGACAGACAATGGGGGAGCAAGCTGGCATGCAATCACGAGCCCTGCGCCGGGAGAGTTCATAACCTCGATGGCTGTTGATCCTACCGATGACAACGTCGTCTATATCACATTGGGTGGGAACGGTGTCAGCCATGTTTGGAAGACGATAGATAAAGGCGTGACTTGGGTAGATAAGCGATTTCTCCAGCCGGGTGTACCCCTTCCGGACGCCCCGTATAACGATATAGCTATTAGTCCAGTCGACAGAAACCGCATTGTGATTGTTAATGGTATCGGAGACGTCTTCGAGAGCCTGAACGGCGGCGGAACGTGGTCAGCCGCCGGCGATCTCAGCACCTTGCCCAACACCATCATCAGCGGCGTTGCGCTGGAAAATGGGGTCGATCTTACCGTCTCGACATACGGCAGGGGGATGTGGAGGTTACCGGGGAGTCAGCCATGAAGATGATGGCGAGCACGGCTCGCTGGCAAGGAGCGCCATGTTGCCCCTGAAGCCAGAACAAGCCGCGTAAACGCCAGCCGCTAGGGAAGGGCCATGATCTTGGGGTGGGGGCGGAGGCGGGTGTTGTCGGAGGCGTCTTGATCGTCGTCCGAAAGGGCTGAGTCGCAGGCGCCGCTCAGGACCTGCTGGACGGTCGCGCAGGAGGCGAAGTCGTCGGCGTGGGCGTCGGCGATGGCGGTGAGGGTCCAGGAGAGGCCATCGACTGCGGTCGGGTTGGCGCATTGCCAAAGGGGGGCGCTGGTCAGAGACTCATTGCCTCGCGCTGGGATGCTGACGTTGCCGACGACCGATACGCCTACCGGGGAGCAGCCTCCCGGGTTGAGGCTGCCGGCGGGAGGCACGAAGGCGAGGTACACGCCGACGACGTCCGTGTGGTCTCCGCCGTTCCTGGCGACAATGGTCACGGATCCCGTCAGGTCCGGAGTGCCGGGGCGTAGACGAACGTTGGCGGGCGGGTTGAGGTGAGAGATGCCCGCGTCGTGTACCCCGCTGGGGCCTGGAGTGGCGGTTGCCGTTGGGGTTGCAGACGATGTCGCTGTAGGCGTTGGGGTCGGGGTCGGTGTGCCAGTGGGCGTTGGGCTCGGGGTCGCAGTTGGTGTTGGGGTTGGGGTCATCGTCGGAGTCGGAGTCGGCGTTTGAGTGGGCGTCGCGGTAGGTGTCGACGTTCGAGTGGGCGTCGACGTAGCGGTAGGCGTCGGGGTAGGAGTGGACGTCGGGGTGGCGGTTGCAGTCGCGGTCGCGGTGGCCGTGGGAGTTGCGGTCGCTGTCGGCGTCTGAGTCGGCGTTGGAGTCGGAGAAGCGGTAGGGGTCGGAGTCGCCGTTGGCGTGCGTGTGGGCGTTGATGTAGGGGTTGCGGTTGGTGTAGCGGTTGAGGTCTTAGTCGGTGTTGCCGTGGGTGTGCTGGTGGGAGTCGGTGTCGCCGTCGCCGTGATCGTCGGGCTCGGCGTGACGGTCGCGGTTGCGGTAGGGGTTGGCGTCGAGGTAGGTGTTGCCGTCGGGGTGGGTGTAGGGGTGGGAGAGGC
>Ga0066704_10001318_pt1 | contig 10610 bp, 9 predicted proteins | sample GraSoiAngelo_153_FD_66458 | JGI IMG/M metagenome (GOLD analysis project Ga0066704, IMG submission 66458) | Grasslands soil microbial communities from the Angelo Coastal Reserve, California, USA - 14_1009_12_40cm | ecosystem: Environmental > Terrestrial > Soil > Grasslands | place: USA... | reverse complement strand
CTGATCACCGGCGCCAGCAGAGGCATCGGCCTGGCCGCCGCCCGGCAGCTCGCAGCCGGTGGCGCGGAGGTCGTCATGACCTCCCGCGACCCGGTTCGTGGAAGCGCCGCCCTCGACCAGGTCGCGGCCGTCGCCTCCGGGCCGGCACCGACCTACCTGCCGGCCGACCTCTCCAGCCTCGCCTCGATTCGAGATCTTGCGGATCGGCTACACAACAGCTTCGACCCCATCGACGTCCTGATCAACAATGCCGGCACCGCGTCAAGCCGCCGCGTGCTGACCGTCGACGGCCTTGAAAGGACCTTCGCAGTCAACCACCTCGGCCCGTTCCTGCTGACGCAGCTCCTGCTCGACCTTCTGATGGCGGCTCCTGCGGCGCGGGTGGTCAATACCGTCTCTGAGACCCACAGCGGCCGGCTCGACTTCGGCAACCTGCAGGGCGAGCGCCGCTATAGCTTCTTCTCCGCCTACGCGCGTTCGAAGGCGGCAAACATCCTCTTCACCTACGAGCTGGCTCGGCGGTTGGAGTACACGGGCGTCACTGCCAACTGCTTCACCCCCGGACCGACCGCGAGCGATTTCGGACGTGGGGAGGGCGGGGTCATCGGGTTCATGGGCGGGCTAATGAGGCTCATCGGCCGGCCCGCCGATGACAGCGCGCGAACGGCGGTCTATCTCGCCACGTCGCCAGAGATGGAGGGAGTCACGGGCCAGTACTTCATCCGCGGCAGGCCCGCACTCAGCAAGCGCATCACATACGACCGCGAGGTCGCCGCGTGCCTGTGGGCCATCAGTGAACAGCTGACCAATCCCGGCCGGGAAGTCAATCAGCACATTCAGGAGGTTGTCAGATGAAACAAGCCGTCAACGCTATCAAGCTCGGACCGCGCGCTCGCGCAATCGTGCGCGCTGCCGCCCGCCTGATCAATCCGCTCATCCTGCTCATCGCTGGGCGGAGATGGATGCCGATCCTTGGCGTCCTTCGCCACCGCGGACGGGTGTCCGGCCGCATGTACGCGACACCGCTGGGCATGCGACCGCTTGGCAACTCTTTCGTCATGCCCCGCACCTTCGGAGAGAACGCGGCCTGGTACCGGAACGTGCTGGCGTCGGGCTGGTGCGTGGTCACCTACAGGGGTCGCGACTACACGCTGGTCGGCCCTGAGGTCATCGACTACGCGTCGGCAGCGCCGGCTTTCCCTCGCTACGAGCTGGTGCAGTTTCGGCTGGTCGGGATAAACGAGTACCTGCGCTTGAAGCAGGCGCCCGCCGGCTGGTCACAGCCCACATCGCGCTCGCCCCAGCTGGCGCGCCCCTGAAGCAATCCATTGGAGGAAATCGAAATGTCACAGGTGTCCATCTCGGAGAAGTCAGCAGTGCGAGTCGCGCAAGAGCCTCGTCATCTCGGCGTCGCGTTGCTTGTCATCGCGTTCGCGCAGCTGATGGTCGTGCTCGACACCACGATCGTGAATGTCGCCCTGCCCTCGATCCAGCACGCGCTGCGCTTCAACTCCACCGACCTGGAGTGGGTCATCAACGGCTACTCGCTCGCGTTCGGCGGCCTGCTGCTGCTGGGCGGTCGCGCGGGTGACCTGTTCGGCCGACGCAGGATGTTCGTCGCGGGCGTCCTCCTGTTCGCCGCGGGATCTCTTGCCGGCGGGCTCGCGACCACCTCGTGGTGGTTGATCGGCTCGCGTGTGGTCCAGGGGGCCGGCGGCGCGATCGTCGCACCGACCGCGCTTTCGCTGATCGCCGACACATTCAAGGAAGGCGCCGCTCGCACCCGCGCCCTCGGCATCTACGCCGGAGCGGCAGGCGGTGGCGGCGCGGTCGGCCTCATCCTCGGCGGCCTCATTACCAACTACTTCTCGTGGCGGTGGGTCCTGTTTGTGAACGTGCCCATCGCTTTGCTCCTGGCTGTGGCCGCGCCTCGCGTCTTGGCGGCGTCAGAGGGCCGCTCGGGCCGCCTCGACCTGCCGGGAGCCATCTCCGTCACCGCCGGCATGACGCTTTTGGTCTACGGCCTGTCGCGCGTGGCCACGCATGCGTGGACCGACGCGCTGACGGTCCAAACGCTGGGCGCCGGTGCTGCCCTTCTCGTCCTCTTCCTGATCGTCGAGCTGCGGAGCAAGCAGCCGCTCATGCCGCTGACGCTGTTCGCGAACCGCAATCGGTCTGGCGCTTTCGCGCTCAGGATGGTTGCCGGCTCGGGAACATTCGCCGTCCTCTTCTTTCTGACGCAGATCGCCCAGAACGTGCTCGGATACAGCCCGCTAAAGGCCGGCTTCGCCTTCCTGCCGCTCGGCATCGGCGTCGTCATCACGGCCCAGGTGACTTCGCGCGTGATCGGGCGCATCGGCCCGCGGGCGCCGATCATGCTCGGCGCGCTTGCGATTGCCGGCGGGCTGCTGTGGCTCTCACAGATCACGGACCACGCCACGTACGTGTCCGACATGCTCGGACCGCTCGTGATCCTTTCGATCGGCTTTGGCCTCGTCTTCTTCCCGACCACCCTGGTGGCGGTGTCAGGCGCGGCCCGGCACGAGTCCGGGCTCGCCTCGGCGGTGCTGAACGTGAGCCAGCAGCTGGGGGGCTCGATTGGCCTCGCGGTCCTGGGCACCGTGGCGGCGAACGTCACCAAGAACCAGCTCCTCAACATCCGACCGACGCACGAGCTGATCAGCCAGGCGGTCACGGCCGGATTTACGACCGCCTTCGGAATCGGCACGATCATCGCCCTTGCTGGCTTTGCTCTGGCCGCCCTCGTCATTCGTGTTCCCGCCCCCAGACCAGCCGAGGTGGCGCTGCCCGAGGCAGCGTGATGAAAATCAGCGCAACAGGAGGTATTTGGCGTGAATCAAACCGACTTTCCGACTCCGGGCGAGGATGGCTTTGTCGTCACCCACTTTCTGGTCGTGTCCGATCAGGAGAGGTCGCGCGAGTTCTACCAGTCGGTGCTCGGCGGCAAGGTGGTCCTTGAGCGAGACCCCGTGATCATGAAGGTAGCCAACACATGGCTGATCCTGAATGTCGGCGGTGTGCCCACAGACGACAAGCCCACGGTCACGCTGACGACGCCGTCAGACCCCGAACGCACAAGTGCCTTTCTCAACATTCGAGTCGCGGACATCGCGAAGGTCTATCGGGAATGGTCGGCGCGCGGCGCGCAGTTCTTGACCAAGCCCAAAGACCACGGCGCCGAGATTCGCGCCTACATCCGAGACCCGGACGGCCACTTGATCGAGGTCGGCCAATCGCGGCGGCCGGTGCGCAGCTCGTAGTCAAGAAATCGCTTGCAGCGCGGCCACTCAAAAGGTGGTCGCGCGCTCATGCGGCCCGCGAGGCCTCCCGGGACCACTCTCGCGGGTGACACACTCCGGGCCTGTGCTTCATCCGTGTCACAGCCGTGTCACCCATTCGCGGAAGCCAGGGGATACAGGAGGTCACAGGAGGACACGAAGAAGATCCAGCTCGAGTACAGGAGGACACGGGAGGACACGGGAGGAGCCGCCGGGACACAGAAGGACACGACACCACCGCGGTTCGGGACCGTGAGGCCCCGGGTTCAAATCCCGGGCCCCCGACCAAATCTAGGGATCTCCGCAGACTGCCGATTTCGCACCTCTGTCCGCATCGCCCAGTAGCCGCAAACTCCGAACCTCGACGTGCCAGTCGGGATGGCTTCCCTGGTGAGAGCCGGTAGCAGGGGGAGCGCTTCCTGCAGGCCGATGGAACTTCTGGCGTGCGGCTGACCTCGCTCGGGGCGCTAGATCGGGGGGGTCGATTCAGCCGGGGCGGAACCACCCAGTCTGGAGGCCATTCGAATCAGTTGCAGTCTTGAGCGGATGCGTAGTTTCGAGTAAGCACTGGCCAGGTGGCTCTCGACTGTCCTATGACCAATGCTCAAACGTCCGCCGATTTCAGCCGCGGTGTATCCCTCGGCGGCCAGGCGCGCGACTTCAAGCTCCCGCCGAGTCAACGATCGCAGTCCTTGGGTCGATCGATCAATTCCATCGACGGTCGCTGGTGCGGCCCAGCTGCTGATCGCCGGCCGCACGTGACGACGGCTGATCAGGAGAGAGGTGACGCCCTTGGCATAAAGCCTAGCGACGAGGGCTGGAATGAACACCGCCACTCCGACAAGGATCACCGTAACCCGGTTTGTGGTTTCTATCGCTACGGCAAGACCAAAAAGCAACGTCGCCGCGATTGCCACAAGAGTCGCCATCCGACCCGAGAGCGCCCACGCCGCAGCGAGCAGCGGCAAAATCGCAAATGCACCGACGACGACATCGGGGGTAACTACTTCGGCGATGAAGATGAGGCCCAGAAGACTGAGGCACAACGCCGCAGCAAGCGGTTCGCCGCGATTTCCGGCAAGGGCGTAGGGCGCAGCAATCAACCGAACAGGATTCAGGCTGGCTCGGTCCTGGTGGCCGCCAATCGCTCGCGTCCTCAACCTTGTCTATGTCCTGGGCGGGATCATACTCGGACACCCTTTATTAGGGCCAAGGGTTCGACATGACCAACGTCGCGGGTACGGAGGCGACCACCTCCGTAGAAAGATCCGTACGGATACGGAAGACGAGCTAACCCGCGGAGCGCATAGTCCGGCCGAGACCAAGGGGAAGCACGCTCTGAAATCTCGAGCTTCGGAAGATTGGAGTAACGAATGCAACGCTTGTCACGGCTCGCCTGGGCATGTCTCGCCATCGGCGCAGCACTTGCGACTCCACTGACTGCATCGGCCACATATCAGGACCGCTTCAGCATGGCCGGCTCTGGTGCCGCTGCAGCGTTTGGCTCTTGTGAGCCCTCGCCTGCCGGCGGCCAGGTCTGCACGGCCATAAGCATTGGAGTCGCCAGTCAGATTACGAAGGCCGATGGAACCAAGACTTCGGAGACGACACTCTCCATCGACATAGGTAGATTCAGCCTCGACTCGACCGGGGCATTTACCTTCATCTCCGAAACCGCCGGATTCGGAGTGGCTTCGTTGTCAGTCAGCCCAAGGCTTTCCAGTGCATCGGCCTTGGCATCATTCCAGGTTATAACCTGCACGGTCGACGCCTGCGCCGACGGTGGAACTGTGACGGTGCGCGCGTCGTGGACCGGGCAAGGCGATCTCATCCACGATGTTTCGAACGTACATTTCTCGAAGGACCCGTTCAGCGGCAATTTCCACGCTAACGGGGATGTTCGCAGCGCTGATGCGACCGCCACCGTGAACGGCACCGATTTCGGCGCTTCCCTGTTCGCGAGCATGTTCAACGTCAAGACCGCCGCGATCTTTATCTGTCACATGTGCTGAGTCAATCGCGTGTACGTCCCTCTGCGATCATTCCGTCGGCGACGAAACGAAGATGCCGAAGGCGCGTTATGGCCCACATGAGCAAGGCGCTTCGCGGGTGGCTAAGTGTGGCTACAGCCTGCGGCATGCTCGCAGCATTGGTCGGCTGTGGCTCAGCGCCGCAGGCAAACAGACCCACTCCCGCGGCAGCCACCACTGCCTCGGCGACCCCGACTGTGGTAGCTGCCGGCCCCTCACCTTCCGCTCGGTCCCATGCCGATCTACCGGTCGCCATCCTCGTCCACCAAGAATTGCCCAACGCTTATGGCATCTCCACCGCAACGAGCTACTCCGTTGTGCTCGTTGCCGCAGATGGCTCCATCGCGGCCAGAGTCAATCCTCGCCTTTCCTCGCCGGTGGTCATGACTTATCAGAACTGTCCAGTGATCGGACGGAGCCCAATGCCGACATGCCAGATTCCGTTTCGACCAAGGGCGCCTCTCGTCACCTCATCGGACACACGCGCCTACTTCCTGGACGGTGACAGCGACGTGGGCTACCTGACGCCTGATGGCCACACGGGAACCGCGGTCCACCTGCCCGTGAGCCCTCGAGTCAGATACGCCGTCGCGGTATCGCCTGATGATTCCCGAATCGCAGTCGCCGCATTCGACTACAAAGGATCGAGCACATTTGGAAACCCGGGGGTCACGATGAACCTGTTCGTCCAGGACCTCGCAGGAGGTAATCGAGTCAACCTCTTCAGCTCAACCTCGGTTACCGAGTGGCCGATCGGATGGCACAACGGGCACCTGGTCATCGCGGTCGGTCCCGCCGGCCCTGTCCAGTACACGGTCGAGAACCCGTACTTTGCCGTCGAGGGATACCATGTCGCGAACGCCACCACCGGTGTTCGCGTGGCGACAGTGGGCACGGGCGATGACTGCAACCGCGGGCCGGTGGCCCGCGCGGGCGCCGCTTGTTACTTGAACCGATACTCGGCCATCGGGTACCGGAGCTGGGACGGTGTCGGGCACGTCTTCGCCCCGTGGCATGACTTTGGACCGAGTCCAACAGCTTTGGCTCCCAACGGCAGCCGGTTGGCGGGTAGCAATCTCGGTCCCCCGGTTGATTCTCACATCAACCTCGTTTCCGTATCGGGCACTAACCAGCTGGACGTGAAGGGAATTGTTCAGGGTTGGCTCGATGACGAGCATCTGGTGTACTTCGCCGTCCCTTCGAACAGGTCCCTCATCCTTGACCTCGTAACTGGCGTCTCCGCCGCAGTGCCCCAGACAAATCCGCCGGGGAGACCTGACTCTCCAGACGCGTATCTGCAGTTCCTTGGCACCGTGCCCCAGCAGATGAGCTGAGTTGTGAAACGAGGCACATCTCCCGGCGGCAAGAAAGCCGGCGGTCGGGTCGAAACCAACTCACAGGCGAACCGTTATTGCCGCATGGGCGGTCCACGACGAAGGTGGTTTGTTCTGGCGGCTGCGTGCGCCGTCGTAAGCGCTTCAGCCGCCTGCTCCCCGCCGTCGCAAGCCAGCAAGGTTTCACCCGCACCATCCGCGTCCGGCTCATCGCTTGTGTCTCCTTCCGCGCAGGTCGGCACCCTCCCCGGTGGATGGACGTCCGCCGGCCAGTTGAGCACCCAGCGTGGCGGTCAAATGGTTGCCGTACTCCTGCAAAGCGGCCGGGTACTCGTCACGGGAGCTTCGAGCGATGGCCTCGGGATCGGAAACGTCGACATCTACGACCCCGCCAACGGATGGTTGCTGGGCCCGAAACTGCCCGACGACCGCTTGGGAGCAGTTGCCGCCCCGCTACCCGGCGGCCGATCTTTGCTGGCCGGGGGCCAGCCCGATTTCACGGGCGACACCGCCGGGCCGGGCCCGCTGGCAAGCGCGCTGACCTACAAGTCGAATACCAATACCTGGGTCAAGGCTCCGAATATGAGCGTCGCCCGAGCCTATGCGACCGCGACGGCCCTCGCTGACGGTCGCGTGCTCGTGGTCGGCGGCTACGGTGCGCAGGTACTGGCCAGCAGCCAGTTCTTCAATCCCAGCTCATCCACCTGGACCACGGGCCCCTCGCTGGCACATGCCCGGTTCGGTCACACCGCGGTCGCGCTAAGGGGTGGCCGGGTATTGGTCGTGGGGGGAGCCGACGCGCTATACCCGGAAAGGCTTGTGTCCAGCGCGGAGCTTTTCGACCCGCCGACCGGACGCTGGACCAGCGCGGGCGATATTGCTGGCGCGAGAAGCCACTTCACGCTGACAGCGCTCGCCGACGGCCGGGCGCTGCTCACGGGTGGACTTGCGGCGGATGGATCGACCGCCCTGCGTTCCACCCTCCTGTACGACCCGACCAAGAACTCATGGTCGGCCGGCCCCGACTTGATCAGCTCTCGCGCGGCCCACGCGGCCGCGATCCTCACCGATGGCCGGTTGCTCGTGACGGGCGGCGCCGACCAGCTGGGGAGGCTTGCGTCGTCCGAGCTGTACGACTCGGCCGCCAACTCCTGGTCATCGACGGGGGCCCTCCAAACTCAGAGGAGCAATCACGTGGCGATCCCCCTCGCTAATGGCCGCATCCTGGTGATCGCCGGACGAGGTTCAGGCGACCCGCTAGCGAGCGCCGAGCTGTATGACCCCTCGGCGAAAGGGTTCCCCGCGCCCGCGCGGACTCCGGCCGGGCCTGGGCGCTGGCAGCTGGCCGCATCGAAGCCGATCTCGGCTGACTCCCACTCCGACTATGCGCAACTGCTCCCTGACGGCCGCGTGCTGGTGGTAGCCGCGCAGTACAGCGGGGAGCTGCAGGTCTACGACCCGAGGTCCGACGCCTGGACTACTCCGTTCAGCCGCAAACCTCCGCCATGCAACCCCTGCGGGATCGGCGCGCCCAGCCCACCCTTCCTCGCAACTCGCCCGCTGGCCGACGGCAAGGTTCTCCTGCTCACCATCGACCCGCAAAAAGTCGTGGCCGCGAAAGCCGAGATCGTGGATCTGAAGACCGGGCAGGCGACCCCGGCTGCCTCGCCGGGAAAGATCGGATGGGCGCGGTTGGATCTGCTTCCGGACGGGCGCGTCTGGCTGACCGCGTTGCAGCAGATTGACAGGCACGCCCTAATCTACGACCCCAAGGCGAACCGCTGGACCGCCACTTCCGACGTGCCGGGTGATCTCGTGGCAAGCGGCTCCGACATGCAGAGCGTCACCGCCATTCCCGGCGGCCGGGTCCTGGTCGGAGGCAGTTTGAAGGCGATGGTCTTCAACCCCGCGACAGGAGGCTGGGCCGAGGCCGGCTCATACCCGAACGCTGCGACTGGGTCGTTGCGGCTTGGATTGCCTTCGTGGAACGGGTTTTCTGCCCTCCGACTCCCGTCGGGCGATGTGCTCCTCGCGGGCGGCACGGTGCTGGTCGGCACCGAATCGGGCGGGGCCCCCGTCTATGAAGCCACCGCGCAGGTTATGCGCTGGGATCACGCTACGGGCAAGCTCACGCCTTCGCAGAACATGCCGATGGCCCTCTACGCGTACTCCTCCGCACGGCTCGCCGACGGCCGGGTCCTGGTCGCAGGCGGCTCTGCAACAGTCGGTTATCGCACCAGCGCCGACCCTGTGGCAGCCTCGTTGATCTACAGCCCGACGACTGGTTCATGGTCGCCGGCGGCGGCGCTTCCAGCTGCCAGGTCTGCCGCGCTTGCGGTCACGCTGGCCGACGGACGTGTTCTGCTAGTGGGCGGGCAGGGAATGTTCGGCCCTCCGGCGTCGCTGCTGTTCACTCCCTGAGCCTTGGCGGTCATGACATCGGCCTGCTCTCGACGACTTGATGTGCATCCTTCCGTCAACTCCATGCCAACCGCCAAATGACAAGGTCGGCCCGCACGCGCCAGGTTCTCATTGCGGCCGTTCTAGTTTTCGGAGTGTTGGCCGCGGCCGGGATGGCTGGCGTGGGTTGGTACTTCTCGGACCAGCTTCTAGCTCCCGATCACAGCTCACCCAACTACGACATCACGGTCCGAGCCGTTTCGGCGCCCACTGTCGAGATGGACAAGACCACCGACACCAGTCGTCAAGGCACGTTCGGTCTGGAGTGGAGAGGCGGGCATGCAATCGTCGGCAAGGTGATTACCACCTCACGAAGCACTGTGACCAGAAACCTTCAGGACGCTGACGGCTCACTTCACGTCGGAGAACGCGTAGTGCTTACCACTCCGGTATATCAAGGCGACCCTGAAGCAGCGTTTGGCATCCCGTCGGATGACGTTCTGATTCCGGGCGAGCTCGGCATGCTTCCGGCGTGGTACGTGCCCGGCCGGCTCCGAGATTTCGTGATAGTGGTCCACGGCCATAACGCGCCCCAGACTGACGGGCTGCGGGTCGTACCGGCACTTGCCAAGCTCGGCTTGCCAATGGTCCTGATTCGCTACCGAAATGACGTTGGCGCGCCTGCCAGCCCGGACCATCTCCTGCACCTCGGCGATACCGAGTGGCGGGATGTGGAAGCGGCGGTCCGCTGGGCTCTCGCACAAGGCGCGACTCGGGTCGTATTGGTCGGGATCTCGATGGGCGGAGCCCTGGTCCAGCTGTTCATGAGGAACTCCAGCTTCGCCGCGAAGGTTCCCGCGGTGATCCTTGATTCCCCTGTTCTCGACTGGGACGCGGTCATCAATTTTCAGGCCGCCCGACGCGGGATTCCGAATTTTCTGGTATGGCCTACCGAGCAGGTCATCCGCCAACGCATCGGATTCGATGTCATGAGTTACAACCAGGTCAGGGACGCAGGCTCGATGCGAGCTCCTACCTTGCTGTTTCAAGATGGCCAGGAGACATTTTTGCCCCCTGAAGGCGCCGCAAGGTTGGCCAAGGCCCGGCCAGACCTGGTTGAGTATCACCTCTTTCCGGATGCTGGCCACACCCAGGAATGGAATGTTGATCAGGTGGCCTACGAATCGATTCTCACCTCGTTCTTGGTGCGGAAGCTGGGCATTTTCGCCGCGTAGTCGTTAACGCGACCATGCGGCCGGCCGAATGTAGTAGCTCGTGTAGTAATCCGCTGGAAAAAAGGCTCATTGCTGGACGCGGGCTGGTCCGAATGTAGAAATTTCGAACTGAAAACGGTTAGAAACGGCATGCTTGGACGAACTAGCGTGTGATTCGGGACCGTGAGGCCCCGGGTTCAAATCCCGGGCCCCCGACCAATGTCATGTCGCAAGACATCGTTCACAGTTTTTCAACGAAGTCGGCGGGAACTCGAGCTCCGATCACGTGCACAAGACTTCGGAAGGCATGGGCGGCCGCTGAATTCGAAAACG
>Ga0066704_10001316_pt1 | contig 10621 bp, 9 predicted proteins | sample GraSoiAngelo_153_FD_66458 | JGI IMG/M metagenome (GOLD analysis project Ga0066704, IMG submission 66458) | Grasslands soil microbial communities from the Angelo Coastal Reserve, California, USA - 14_1009_12_40cm | ecosystem: Environmental > Terrestrial > Soil > Grasslands | place: USA... | reverse complement strand
GTGAAGTCGCCATGAGTTCGCGTCAGTCACTTAGAGCGCCCGCGCGATAACGCGGGCCAGCTGCTCGGGAAGCTGGGGCGGGATCGTGGCCTGTGGTGGCGGGCTGTCGTCCGATGCGGACGGGTCACTGCATTCGGTGCTGGGACTCTCGGGCTGCATGATGGTGGACGGTGCCCGTCCTCGGCGTCGAAGGCGGGCACGGACAGCGTCACTGCCCGGCCGACTGGCCAAGTAGTTTTGCCCATGATGAAAGCCGCTTGACGCTGACTCTCTTTCGGCAGATTCTCGGGCGCACGGATCGACTCGCGTGGCAGCCGGACGTGATCGAGAAAACGTAAACGGAAGGATCGGAAGACGGAGAACTGGATCGACGCGGGTGGGGTGTCTGAGCTGTCGGTGGCCACCGGGGGTAAACCGTTGGAGCATCGAGGGCCAGCGGCAGAGGCGCCGCGAGGACGGAGGGGACGCATGCTTGTCCAGGCGATGCTTTCACTGACCTCGAACACGGTGGGTCGATGCCTCCTCTCGAACTGCGCTGGGCGCCTCCTTGCTGCGCCCGGCGGGATGCTCGTCGTCGTTCTGGGCACTGCCGCGCTCGTGCTCGCGGTCGAGACCGTCTCGCCGGTGACCAACGCCACCAACGACCCGTATGCGGCGTGCACAGCAGGTGCCGGGACCGGCCGCAACTACGTGAGGTCCGAGGTCGAGCCCTTTGCCGCGGTCAACCCCGCGGACCCGGCAAATATCATCGCGACGTTCCAGCAGGACCGTTGGAACAACGGAGGGGCCCGCGGCTTGGCGGCGGGCGTGACGCAGAACGGGGGCGGGTCGTGGGCGATTGTACCGTTGCCCTTTAGTCGGTGCGCGCCGGGAACCCCCCCGGCCCTGCAGTACGAACGCACCTCCGATCCGTGGGTCTCCTTCGGACCCGGGACGCCCAAACACAGCCATGGAGTCACTGCCTACGCTGTCTCGATCTCCTTCAACCAGAGCCCGGGCAAGAACGGCAACACCGTGGGCGCGGCGGTCTCGTACGACGGCGGCCTGACTTGGCAGAACGCGCAGAGCCTCCACTCGGATGCTGCCACGGGTGTGCCGCTTCCAGTGCCAGACAGCAATTTCCAGTTCTTCCACGACAAGGAGTCCGTGACCGCCGACCCGACCCGGCCCGGGCACGCCTACGTCGTGTGGGATATCCTGATCGGCCCCAACATGAGCGTGGAGGCGGACCTGCACGCCGCGGCCTTCACCGATTTCACCCTCTTCTCCCGGACAACCGACTTTGGCCTCACGTGGTCGGCCGCGCGGGTGATCAACACGAGTGCCCACCCCAGCGGGCAGAACAACCAGACGATCGGCAACGTCATCGTGGTCGACCCGCGGAACGGCACGCTCTACAACTTCTTCGACCAGATCTTCAACACGGGCAGCAACGCCGGTGGCAACCCCGGCGGCGCACATCGCTTCAACGTGGCCTACCAGAAGTCGACGGATGCAGGCGACACCTGGAGCCCGGCTCAGATCATCGCGTCCCTGCAGTCCGTCGGAGTCGTGGACCCCAACAACGTGGACCCGCGGACGAACCAACCGCCAGCTCCGCTCCGGACCGGGGACATCCTGCCGATGCCGGCCATCGACCCGGCAACCGGCGACCTATACGTGGTGTGGCAGGACGCCCGCTTCAGCGGCCACGACGAGATCGTGATCTCCACCTCTGGCGACGGCGGCGCGACCTGGACCGAGCCCAAGCGGGTCAGCACGCCCACTGGTCAGCCCGCCTTCACGGCTGCGGTGGCCGTCTCGAGCACCGGCACGGTCGGAGTGACCTATTACCAACTCGATGCCACATCACTCGGGTCCATGCCGACCAACTACTTCATCAAGAAGTTCGCGCGCCCTGCAGTAACGTCGAGCAACCCAAGCAGCATTGACGTGGGGGTGGCAGCAATAGTGGCAGCCGGCCCTTTCAACATGCTCGACGCGCCCTTCGCCGTGGGGTACTTCACCGGTGATTACCAGGGGCTGGCGACGACCGACGGGAGCTTCGTGCCGGTCTTCGTGCAGGGTGCCTGTGGCGAGAGCCTCTCGTGCAAGGCGCTCACCTCGGTGACGCCGCCGGCGGACCAGACCCCCACTGGCAACGACTCCACGGACGTCTTCATCGGCACCGGGTTCTAGCCGCGACGTCCGCGTACGGCCGCATGCCGCCCGCCACCGGTCTCCGCCGAGAGCCCCGGGCTCCGGTTGGCCTCCGGCTGAGGGACCAATCCGGGTTTAGTCTCCCGCTGACCCACCGGGCGGTGCCCGGGCCTTTGGCTTGTGCGCAGCCCGAGCGTCTACCATGACTTCTCGACCGGGGACACATTCCGATCGGCGAGCTCGCGAACATCATCGAGCGGGCGGTGCTGTCGGAGCCCTCAAGCGAATTGACCGCGGAAAGTGTTGGGCTCCGGGGGGGCGTGCAGTAGCGCTCGGCTTCGGACACGAGCCTCTCGAGAGTGTAATTGGACTCGCGTGCCGCGCTCCGACGGAGTCTCAAAGACTATGCGAGCTGAGTGAGAGACTTGATGGTCAAGAGCAGGAGCGATCAAATGAGCAATCTGCGAATCGTGATCGTCGGGGCCTCCCTGGCGGGCGCCACCGTGGCGGTCACCCTGCGCGAGGACGGCTTTGACGGAGAGATCCGGCTCATCGGCGCCGAGGCCCAGCTACCGTACAACCGCCCGCCGTTGTCAAAGGGCTATCTTCGCCAGCAGGAACGGTTCGAGGATCAGCTGGTCAAACCCGCCGCGTACTACGCCGAGCAGCGCATCGAGCTCACGCTGGGGATGCGGGCGACGGCGATCGACGCCAAGCAGAAGGTCGTCGCGCTGGAGGGCGGCGAACGGGTTGTCTACGACCGGCTCGTGGTGGCCACTGGCGGACGAAACCGAGCGCTGTCGGTGCCCGGTGCGAACCTGGAGGGCATCTTCCAGCTGCGCACCGTCGAGGATTGCGACCGAATTCGCACCATCGCGCAACGCGGACGCCGTGCCGTCGTCATGGGGCTCGGCTTCATCGGCTGCGAGGTCTCGGCCTCGCTTCGCCAGCTCGGGGTGGAGGTGGCCGCCGTCGAGGGTTCCCGAGTGCCGCTGGCGCGTGTGCTCGGCGAAGAGGTCGGTCGGGTGCTAGCGGACATTCATCGTGAGAAGGGCGTGGCACTGATCCTGGAAGACTCCGTCGCGACGTTCGAAGGCTCGGGCCGTGTCGAGCGCGTGCGTACCAGGAACGGCCGAGTTCTCGAGTGCGACATGGTCGTGGCGGGGATCGGGATCCTGCCCAATAGCGAGCTGGCGGCGGCTGCCGGGGCCCAGGTCGACAACGGCGTCCTCGTGGACGAGCGCTGCCGGACATCGCTGCCGGACGTGTTCGCCGCGGGGGACGTGACCAATCACTTGCACCCGATCTTCGGCCGGCTCCGCGTCGAGCACTGGAACAACGGATACCAGCAGGGGCTCGCCGCCGCCCGGTCGCTGCTGGGCGGCACGCAGCCCTACGATTACGTCCATTCATTCTGGTCGGATCAGTACGAACACGCGATCGAGTACGTCGGCTTCGCGGCCAGCTGGGACCGCCTCGTCTTCCGTGGCCGACCCGAGAGTCGCAAGTTCCTGGGCTTCTACCTGAAGGATGGGATCGTGCGCGCGGCGGTCGGCCTCAATCGCGGCGGCGATCCGGAGGATCCGAAGACGGATGGCGAGCTGAAGGCGGCCGTCGACTTGATCCGCAACCGCGTTGCTGTGGACCCCGCAAAGCTGATCGACGAGAGTGTCGATCTGCGGCGCCTGGTGTCCGCGAGGTAACCGGTGGCCAGGATCGGTCGGCTGGCGCTTCCGCTGGTGCTCTTCGCGATCATTACACTGACCGTCGGCCTTGTGGCCGGCGGGAAGGTTCGTGAGCCCTAGACCTTTACCTCGGCGTCAAGCTCGCCGTGATCGAACAGCAGGCATACCGACCCGCGATTGCGCTGATTCCCCAGATGACTGTGCCAACGGGCAGCGGGGCCGTCACGGCTGGCAAGGTGCCGCCCGGACTGAACGTGGACTGTGCCTGGGAAGTGACCAAGAACGGCTTCAGCATCGAACTGCTCATCGCGACCAACCGCGTCCAGGACGACGCCCGCCGTTGGCCTCACGTCCACGCTCGAGGCATTCGTCGAGTGGGACGCTTTGAACCCGATCAACAGGGAGGCCCCGGAGCATGTGCCCCGGGGCCCCGCCACCGCTCAGGCCGCCGGCGAGAAAGCCGCGGCGATCGACCTCCATGCGGCCTCCTCGCGGGCCGGCCTCGTCATCGGACGACGACGTCGGCGCGCATGTGGGGGTGGATGGCGCAGAAGTAGTGATAGGTGCCGGGCTTGCCGAACGTGTACGAGAACCGACCACCGCTTTCGAGCGCCGACGATCGAAAGACGCCGTCGGTCGACGCGATCGTGTGCGGCTCCTCGTCGTCGTTGAGCCACGTGACCGTCGTGCCGGGGGCGATGCTGATGGCCTCCGGCCTGAACTTGAACTCCTTGACCTCTACCGTGACCGGGCTGGGTGCCGCCCACGCCGCGTAGCCCGCCAGCAGCACCACCGCCAGCAGCGCGAGCCCACTCCCGATCCGTGACGTCGCCGCCCCGCTTCGACTTCTCACTGGGTGTCTCCTTTCGAGCGCGTGCTGATGAAGGCTGATCGACAGGCGACGCGATGCGGGTCGGCCATGGGTCGAGCCGACTCCTTCTGCTCGATGCGGAGCGACGCCGCCTCGCGCCTGGCCGAGCATCTTTTGACCGAGGCGGTCGAGCATCAACGCGCAAACAGAGTCAGGTGACCTTCAGTCGAGGACGGCGATGCCCTCGATCTCCACGAGGAAGTGCGGCTCGGCGAGGCCCTGCACGACGACCAGCGTGTTCGCGGGATAGGGGGGCGCCGGGAACACCTCGTCACGCGCGGCGGCGACGAGGGGGCGATAGCCCCAGTGCGTGATGTAGGTGGTCGTCTTCACCAGGTGGCGGAAGCTTCCGTCGTAATGGGCGAGGATCGTCGCGAGGTTCCTGTAGCATTGGCGCGCTTGCGCTCGGGCGTCGCCGAGGCCGACGACGGCGCCCGCCGGGTCCATCGCCAGCTGGCCGGCGATGTAGAGCGTGTTGCCCGCGCGCGCGACGTGGGAGTAGTGGGCTTGTGGCGGGTGGACGCCGGACGGGTTCAGCAGCTCGCGTTCCATGACCTTCCCCCCAGCAGGTCGTCAAGCTCGCGATAGTCGGGAAGCCCGCGCTCGATGGCCGTGCCGTTTCTGAGCACGACCCGGTCCGCCTGCGGACGCGACAGCAACTCGCTCCACGTTCGGCCCTCGAAGAGCACGAGGTCCGCGGGCATCCCCGGCCCGATGCGGCCGGCGAGCGCGAGGCCCATCAGGTCCGCCGGCGTCGTCGTCACGGCCCGAGGCCAGTCGCCGTACGGCCGGTCGAGGTGGCAGATGCGCGTGGCCTCGCGAAACACCTCGAGCATGTCGTGATCCCCGAAGCCGTAGAACGCGTCGCGGCAGTTATCGCTCGCCACGGCGACGCGAACGCTCCGGGCCGCGAACTCGTGCACGAGGGTCACGCCCCGCCGGCGCGGGGTGCGCCCGGGCACGCGATCTTGCAGGTACAGGTTGCACATCGGGAGACTGATGACGCTGATCCCGGCCTCGGCGACGAGGTCGAGCGTTTCCGCCACGGCGTCGGGCGGCTGGACGGCCAGGCTGCAGCAGTGACCGCAGGCGACCCGGCCTCGGAAGCGACGGCGCACCACCGCGCGCGCCAGGTGAGACAGCGCCCGCGCGCCGATGTCGCCGCTCTCGTCGCAGTGGAGGTCGACGTCGAGCCCACGCTCGGCGGCCAGGTCCAGCATGCGGTCGAGCAGCGCGTCGATCTGCGGTGACATGTAGCCCACCGCGCCGAGGATTCCGCTCGCCGCGGCGACGCGGTCGGCCAGCTCCTCGCCCTCCCGGGTTCCGAACACGTGCAGCGGAACCAGCGACACGGCCTGGAGCTCGACACGACCGGCCCACTCCTTGCGGAGTCTCTCGAACACCGGCCAGGTGATGGCCGCCTGCGGCCCCATGGAATCGAGGTGCGTGCGGACCGCCCTCGTGCCGTGCGCGAAGCTGCAGCGGAGCCCGAAGTCCATGCGCCGGCGGACGTCCTCGGCGGACCAGTGAGCCGCGCGGTCCTCGGTCACCGTGCGGATCGCGGCGTCGAACGTGCCGTCCGGGTTCGGGGCGCGCTCCCAGGTGTGACCCTTGTCGAGGTGCGTGTGGACGTCGATGAGGCACGGCCACACCTGGCCGCGCTGGAGATCGACGTGTAAACCCGGGCCCGGCTCGGCGACCGGCGCCACGACCGCGGCGATCCGCCCGTCGCGGATCGCGAGGTCGACGATGACGAGCCCGTCGGCCGAGACCTGCCCGCCGGGTGGGAGACCGGTCAGGAGCGCGGCAGGGACGGTCGCGTTGCGCAGCCAGTACGCGTTCGCGCCGGGGACCGTGACGAAGCCGCCCGTCACGTCATCCCTCGCGCCTGACCGCGCTCTCGTGCCACGTGCGGAGGACCAGGTGGGACAGCGCCGTCAACCCCAGGAAGATCAGGATGCCGCTGCACGTGATCATGAAGAGCGCGGCGAACATTCGTGGAATCTGCATCGTGTAGCCGGACTCGAGGACACGGTAGGCGAGTCCCGACTGCACGCCGCCCGTCCCCGCGACGAACTCCGCGACCACCGCGCCGATCAGCGCCAGCCCGCCGCTGATGCGGAGCCCGCCCAGGAAGTAGGGCATGGCGCTCGGCAGCCTCAGGTACCAGAAGACCTGCCGGCGCGACGCGCCGTAGAGCTGGAAGAGATTCAGGAGATTGTGGTCGGCGCTGTTGAGCCCGAGCGTGGTGTTGGACACGATCGGAAAGAACGCGACGATCCACGCGCAGATCAGGAGCGCCAGAGGGATGTTCTTGACCCAGATGATGATGAGCGGCGCGATCGCGACGACCGGCGTCACCTGGAGGATCACCGCGTACGGGAACAGGGACGACTCGATCCACCGGGACTGGGCGAACAGGATCGCGATCGCTACGCCGGCCACCGTGGCGACGAGCAGGGCCGCGCCCGTGATCGCGAGCGTCACCAGCAGCGAGGGGTAGAGCGTGCCCCAGTCCTTGACGAGCGCTCCCATGACGAGCAGCGGCCCGGGCAGGATGTAGTACGGGATATGGTTGAGTCGGACGAACAGCTCCCACACCACCAGGCCCGCGACGCCGATGGCGACCGGCGGGAGCGCGCGGCGCCCGGCGCCCCAGAGGTCGACCCGGCGGGGCGGCGCGACGGCGCTCGTCGTCTCGAGCTCGCCGACCCCGGCGCCGTCGGCGGCGCGCGTTGGTTCGGTCGACGGGAGGCTCGACATGCGCGCTAGCCGCCGCTCATGAACGGATCGCTTCGGCCAGTCGCGCCGAGACGTGCCGACAGTACTCGTTGTAGAGCGGCGAGGTCCGGAAGCTCTCGTCCCGAGGCGTCGGCGCTTCGATGGTGACCTCGCTCGCCGCGCGCCCTGGTCGGGCGGTCATCACGGCGATCCGCGTCGACAGGTACACCGACTCGTACACGCTGTGGGTCACGAACACGACGGTCCATCGCTGGCGGGCCCAGAGCACCAGGAGATCGTTGTCGAGCTTGAACCGCGTGATCTCATCGAGCGACGCGAACGGCTCGTCCATGAGGAGGAGCCGCGGATGTGTCACCAGCGCGCGGGCGATCGACACGCGCATCTTCATGCCGCCGGAGAGCTGCCGCGGATAGGCGTGCTCGAAGCCCTCGAGCCCCACCATCCCGATCGCCTCCCGCCCGCGCGCGGCCGCCTCCTCGAGCGGCACGCCCCGCAGCGTGAGCGGAAGCTGGACGTTCTTCCACACCGTGGCCCACGGCATCAGCGTCGGTTCCTGGAACACGAACCCGATGTCGCCCCGCGGGAGCCCCGTCCGGCCATTGCCGCCCGCCCACTCGATGCGACCCCCGGAGACCTCGCCGAGCCCGGCCACCAACCTCAAGACCGTGCTCTTCCCGCAGCCGGAGGGGCCGAGCAGGCTCAGGAACTCTCCCTCGCCGACGTCGAGGTCCAGCCCGCGGAGGGCGACGACGCCATTCGCGTAGATCTTGTCGACCTGCCGCAGCCGGGCGATCACGTCTTCTTCAGCTGCATCCCGTGCTTCTTGTTGACGAACTGGAGCGTGTACGCGCGCCGGAGGTCGAGGTCGGACGCGTAGAGACCGGCCTCCACCATCGTCGCGTGAAAGTCCTTCCAGCGCGCGTCGGCCATGGCCCCGATGCCGAGCTTCTCGGCGTCCCCGGAGTCCACGAGGCCATGCTTCTTCATGGCCGCGAAGCTGTACGCGATCTGGTCGTCCGTCATCTCCGGGTTGTCCTTCTTGATCAGCGCGTTGGCCGGGGTCGGATCGCCGTAGAGGTAGGTGTACCAGCCCTCGATCGTTGCGTTCACGAATCGCTGCACGACGTCCGGCTTCTCGTCGACGAGCTTCCACGACGTCTCCATCGTGGTGGCGTACGAGGAGTAGCCGCCGTCGGCGAGCAGGTGGACGATGATGTTCGCGCCGGCCTTCTCGAGCTTGTACGGCTCGCTCGTCGCGAACCCCTGCTGGATCGCCGACTTGTCGGCTAGGAACGGCGCCATGTTGAAGGTGTACGTCCGGATCTGATCGTCGGTATAGCCGAACCTCACGCGCAGGAACTGCCAGTACCCCGCGCGCGCCACCGGCGAGATCATGATGGGCTTGCCCTTCATCGCCGCCAGCGAGTCGTGGCCCTGGCCGGCATGGGCGATGAGCACCTGGGGGTCCTTCTGAAAGACCGTGCCCACGCACACCATCGGGATGTTGTTCTTGACGTAGTTCAGCGCGCTGAAGCAGTTCGAGCCCATGTTGAAGTCGATCGCACCGGCCGCGAGCAGCTGCGGATGGTTGATCTGAGGGCCGCCCATCCGGATCGTCACGTCGAGACCGGCCTTCTTGTAGATCCCCGTGGCGACGGCCTGGTAGTAGCCGCCGTGCTCGGCCTGCGCCTTCCAGTTGGTGCCGAACGTGAGCTTGTCCACCCGCTGCGCGCGCGCGGGTGGAGGCCCCCAGGGCCCCGCCATCGAAGCGGCCGCGGCGAGGGCGGACGTCGCGAGGAACGAGCGGCGCGTCATGTCGGAACCTCCTAGAGATCTCGGGGGGCCAGACGGATCTCGCGCTTCGGGCTCTTGTAGATCGCCGCCAGCAGCTCGGCGAGCCGGGCTGCCTTCGCCTCGCACATCAGCTTGCCCTTCTCGGCGGACGAGCGATGTGGGTTGCCGATCGCCCCCGTCTTGGAGAGGTCGGCGGCGACCCACGCCTCGATCGCGTCGTGGCCCTTGAACGAGTAGCCGATGTCCGGCGTCGGCTCGAAGACGTAGCCCTCGGCACGGTCCATGTGGACGAGCGCCGGGGTCAGATGGCGGACCATGGAGGTCTCCGAGTCTCCGGAGTGCATGGCGATGGCGGCCTCCTCGGGCGCCACCAGGCCCGGCACCTGGCCGATCCCGCCGAGGAAGATCTTGAAGACCCTGAGGTCCGTCTCGATGCGCAGGTCACGGAAGAAGTCGTCGAGCGTTCCCACGTTGCCGCCGTGGCTGCCCAGCAGCACCAGCTTCGCGAACCCGCTCCGGGCCACCGACATCGCCAGGTCCTTGAGCACCATGCGCAGCGTCTCGCCGCTGAAGGTCAGCGTCCCCGGGAAGGTCGTATGCTCCGTGCTCTTGCCGAAGTTCGTCGGCGGCAGCGCCAGCACCACCACGTCGTCGGGAAGGCGGGCCAGCGCCGCGCCCAGCATCTCCATCCCGACGAGCGTGTCCGTGATGAGCGGCAGGTGCGGGCCGTGCTGCTCGACCGCGCCGACGTTGATGACCGCCGTCGCGTTCGGATCGCGCTTGGCGATCGCGTCGATCTCCTGCCACGTGTAGTACGCCCAGTACCGGCGCGGCGGGATCGATCCGTGGAGTCCGGTGCCGATGGTCGGGGGCAGGTCTTTCAGCATGGGAACCTCACACGCCGGCCGCCACCGGCCGGCTCGCGGGTGTGCGCGCCGCCAGCGCCGGCCGCACGTCGCTCCAGAAGCGCCCGAGCTGCTCGAGCGTGTCCGCCCGCTGTAACCCGGGCAGGTGGGGGAAGATCACGAGCGCTTCGAAGCCGAGCTCGCCCTGCATCGCGAGCAAGGTGTCGCGGGCTTGCTCGGGCGTGCCGACGATCCACGACTTGGCCGCCATGCGCTCCTCGAGCGTGAAGGGCGGGCGGCTCGCGAGCGCCGGGTTGCGGCGGACGATGTTCGGCCAGAGCAGCTTGGTCAGCTCGTCGTGGCCGCGTCGCGCGGTCCGCATCGCCTCTTCCTCCGAGTCGGCGACGTGGAACTGCACCTGCAGCACGCGGTCCTCGCCCGGGCGCAGCCGGACGCCGTGCGTCTCCTCGACCAGCGCGCCGTATCGCCGCCACCACGGGACCATCCGCTCCCAGGGATGGTTGGCCAGCACGCCGACGTGACGC
>Ga0066704_10001310_pt1 | contig 10627 bp, 8 predicted proteins | sample GraSoiAngelo_153_FD_66458 | JGI IMG/M metagenome (GOLD analysis project Ga0066704, IMG submission 66458) | Grasslands soil microbial communities from the Angelo Coastal Reserve, California, USA - 14_1009_12_40cm | ecosystem: Environmental > Terrestrial > Soil > Grasslands | place: USA... | reverse complement strand
GGACAAAAGATATACCCCGTACTGCTTCTGGACTGCTACGGTGGGGGGGTGATTGAGAGGAGCAAAATTCAATGCGAGCGTCGAAAACATATTTCGAGCAGATTCCGGTGGAGACGGTGAAGAAAATTATTACAGAAGTCCCTGCGAACAATGCTATCGGAAATGACAGTGTGAGTGATGAAACGCAAGACCATGTCACGCCTCCGCCGGAAGGCTGGCGTGAAGTGGCGCAAAAAGTCCAACAGGAACAGGATCCAAACAGGATGCTCGGACTGGTCCAGCAACTCATTGCCTCGCTCGACGAAGAACAACGCCGCAAGCCTCTACCGCATACGTCGGACGGTCGAAATCTTTCGCCGGTCAGTGGAAGCCGCGACAAGACAAAGGTTGCGCCAACTCTCTCTAGACCACGGGCGGCACGCAGAGGATCAACTATGAAGCCTAATCGAACGTTTGAAGATGAAAGCGCGGTAGACCTCAAGCGAGCCGAAGACGCGCTGCGCGAAAACGAAGAGCGTTATCGTACCTTGTTCGATTTGGCCCCCGTCGCCGTCTATTCCTGTGATGCCTCAGGTGTGATCCGGGAATACAACAACCGTGCAGCGGAACTATGGGGTCGCAAACCGCAACGGGGTGATACCGACGAGCGGTTCTGCGGCTCGTTCAAGCTGTACCGCCCGGACGGCAGTTTCATGCCACATGAGCAATGTCCCATGGGCGACGTGCTGATTGGCAAGGTACCGGGGATGCATGATGCGGAAGTGCATATTGAGCGGCCTGATGGCTCGCGGATTATCGTCATCGTGAATATTGCTCCACTGAAGGACGACCGAGGAGAAATCACAGGAGCGATCAACTGCTTCTACGATGTCACCGAGCGCAAGAAGGCTGAGGAAGCATTGCGCGAGAGCGTAACCGAACGCGTACGGGCGGAGGAAGCCCTACGTGAAAATGAAGTTCAGTTGCGACTTGCAAACGAAAAGCTTGAATCGGTAGTCCAAAAGCGCACCGCCTCGCTCCAGCATCTCTCAGCCAAACTAATGCGTTCACAAGACGAGGAGCACAGAAGAATTGCGCGTAATCTTCACGACAGTTTGGGACAGTATTTGGCGACCATAAAGATGAACTTGGAATCGCTGAGTCGTGCAGATGCGCCGAGCAAAGAGGAAGTATTGTCCGCCGCGTTAGAATCGGTCGAGCGAAGCATAGCCGAAACTCGCACTCTGTCGTGTCTCTTACATCCTCCCCTGCTAGACGAGGTTGGGTTTGCCTCTGCAGCCCGCTGGTACATTGATGAATTTGGGAAACGAAGCGGAATCAAAGCCAAACTGGACTTACCCGACGGCACTGATCGACTCCCAGAATTAACAGAAATTGCCCTGTTCCGCATCTTGCAAGAGAGCCTGACGAATGTTCATCGCCATTCCGGTAGCTCGTCAGTTGAAATCGGCCTGACCGTCACCGGAAACCGAGCTCTGCTGAGCGTGCGCGATTTCGGCCGGGGAATGCCCGCTCGGTTAAGACAAGGTTCTGACCTAAATGGCAGTCATGTGGGAGTCGGTCTTAGCGGGATGCGCGAGCGTGTCACCGATTTGGGTGGGAGTCTCGATATCGAGTCCAATTCACACGGAACCGCAATAATCGTTGCCCTCCCGCTGGCTGCTGTGCAGCCTTCCGGCGAGTCACGTGCCAGTCAAGGGAATCTCGGAAAGAGTGCTGCGCCTGAAGGTAGCCATCCCAATTTTGAGGAAGTCTTCGAGGCCTCGCTTCGAGGATCGGGATTCAAGCGCGGCAAGGTAGGTGTAGAAATCGCATAAAAGGGCGCACCTTTAGGAGTAGGTTGTGAGCGCAAGCATCGGGTGCCAATGGTTTCGGGTAGCAACATGGAGGCGATCTTGCGGCCAGAAACCAAAGCGGTCTGAGGATAGATGTCGCAATCGGATGTCGCTCATTGAGGGTTTTGAGCGTAATGGGGATGTTTCATTCTCGGTAAAAATGTTTGTCGGGGAAAACCGCCTCTTTCAACGATTTCACAGCGGGCTCTCGGCGATCCGAACGCTTAGGGGGGACGATCTTGAAGATCGTACCGCAACCGCAATAGTCGCCGCCTTCCGCGGTCACGCCGTAGATCAGTGCCGAACCGTACAAACAATTGACAACAACGCTTCCGAACGAGAATGTTGCCCCATCATGATGAGCATCTCTCCGAGAATGGTGGTCCAGCAGAGCATCGATTTCTTCCTTGTACCACGCTTCTGCCACCACTCCGTGTGCTAATCACAGTGACTCTTTCAACGCCCACAGGCGATAGCACTCATCCTATTAAAGAGGATGTCAAGAAAAAATTCTTCTCCGTCCCCGCGAGGGACACGAGGCTGGTAGCTTGCATCCAGCCCTGCCTCCTTACTAGCGGGGCTTTTGGCTTTACCGCTTGGGATCGCCGCGTATTTCAGCGGCGATGCCAACCCCAGTTGATCTCCCTGACCTAACGGTTTCATGGAGCAGTGGCGCTTGACGCGCCGTTCGGTACCGAAGCTACGCAGCCAAGGGTTGGCTCAAGTGCCAACCACGATCCTATTTGAGACTTGAGGCCTATGGCTTTGTTGGGTTATCCGAGGGCATAGGATTGACCCGGAGACTCGGTACTGCCTGACAGTACACGAACGCCTAATGAGTGCATGGATACTCTCCCTCGAATCCGAGCATCGCACGAACCGATTGGCTACCACCGCGGCACGTAAACCTGGAGGATCACCTGGGTTCTCGGAGATGCTCAAGCTGCTTGCGGCTTCAGTGGTTCGGCGTCGAAACGTTCCTCCTTCTTCCAAAGGGTCAAGGCAATGGCCGCGATCTTACGTGCCAGGGTGAGACGCGCCATCTCGGGCCTCATCCCTTTATCCAGCAATGCCACATAGAAGTCACGCAGCGGGCCCACCCCACAGCTGGCCCGGGTAGCGGCTCCCTTGAAGATCTCTTTCATCTCATGGTTGCGATTCTGATTCAGCCCACGAATCGGTTGTGGTTTTTTCGAGCGTTGCAGTTGTCCACGGACATAGCGGTATTGCGCACTGTCGCGCGTCTCCATGCCCAGTCCACTGTAGGTCCACAATTGTCGCTTGCTGCGGAATCGATGCGGAGTTTGCATCAGCGCCAGCAAACGGGCGGCGCGAATCGGTCCGATGCAGGGGATCTGGCGCAGCAGTTTCGTCGCCTTATGTTTCCGGCTCTCCGCCAACAACTCGGGGCGTAGGGTTCGTCGCAACGCCTGCAATCCATCCAGTTGCTGATAGAGCAGCTCGGCTCGGCGATGGACGCCGGCATGCGGGATCTTGTGCAACCATTCCTCGCGATAGCGCGCAGCATAGACCTGGGTCCCGGAACAGGCAATCCCCCAGCCGCGATACCGCGATACAACGCCTTCAGCCGATTCATCACCCGGTCTAAATCTTTACTGATGGTCTGATAGCTGCGCGCCAACTCGCGCAGCGTCCGTAGTCCGTTTTCTCCGTGGTAGACCGGTCGTAGCATGCCGGCACGCAGCAAGTCGGCCAACTTGCGCGCATCCACCTTGTCACTCTTGCTACCCTCCTGCTGCGCAATAAACGGCAGCGACGAAAATCCACTGGGGTTTTGCTGAATATAGCTGGACAGTCAAAAGGGAAGGTGTCTGTAAACTGATAAAAGAATGGCTCCTCAGGTAGGACTCGAACCTACAACCCTCCGGTTAACAGCCGGATGCTCTGCCATTGAGCTACTGAGGAGTGTTGGGGGGCGTGCGGGAGCACGACCTTTCACATCATCATAGCATTCTGGGTTGGGGTCTGAAAACTGCTTCGGCTTCTGGTAGCTTCTGGTAGGCTTACGGGTTATCGAGGTGTTTATGTGGGGAGGATTGCGTTTGTTCTCTGTTTTCGCTTCTTTTCTATTGCTGCCGGCTGCGGTGTATTCGGCGGATGATTCCGCGTCTTCGGGTAAATCGACAGCCTCTCCTCCGGTGACTGCCGTCAAGCCTATCGAAGAGACGCTACATGGGACAAAAATCGTTGACAACTACCGGTGGCTGGAGGATGGGAAGACTCCGGAGACGCAGAAGTGGGTGGAAGAGGAGATGGCTTACACCCGGACGGTGCTGGATCCGCTTCCGGGGCGCGCGTCGATTCATAAGCGGCTGACGGAGTTGCTGTCCATCGGCAGCATTACTCCGCCGCAGATTGGAGGGAAGTATTACTTCTACACGCGGCGCGAGGGGATGCAGAATCAGCCGGTGCTTTATGTGCGCGAGGGCGGCGACGGCAAGGACCGCGTTCTGGTCGACGCGAACGCGCTCGCGGCGGACGGGACCATTGCGCTTGACTGGTACGAGCCTTCGGAGCACGGGAAGTATCTTGCCTATGGCACTTCGCCCAGCGGCTCGGAGATGAGTACGCTGCACATCGTTGAGACCAAGACGGGCAATCTGCTGCCGGATACGATTGAGCGGACGCGGGCGGCCAGCATCGCTTGGAAGCATGACAACTCCGGCTTCTATTACACGCGCTATCCGAAGAAGGGCGACGTGGCGGAAGGGCAGGAGATGTACAACCGGCACGTGTTCTATCACGAACTGGGCAGCGATCCGGCGGAGGATCCCTTGATCTTCGGCGAGGGGCGAGATGCGGAGGACTGGCCTAACGTGAACCTGTCCAACGATGGGCGCTGGCTGTTGATCAGCGTCGAGCAGGGTTGGACGAAGTCGGAGCTGTTCCTGATGGATTTGAAGGCCGGTACTCCGGCGACGCGCGTGACTACGGGAAAGAATTTTCTTTACGGCGGGTCGGTGTACAACGGGCGCCTCTTTATTACTACCAATGAAGACGCTCCGCGGTACCGCGTCTTCGTCGTCGACGCGGGGAATTATGAACGCGAGGGGTGGAAGGAATTAATTCCTCAGACGGATGCGGTGTTGCAGGGCGCTGCGGTCTGGGGAGGCAAGCTCTTCACGCAGTATGAACAGAATGCCACGTCGCAACTCAAGATTTTCGACCTTGACGGAAAGAAGCTCAGCGATGTGGCACTGGCTGCCATCGGCACCGTGTTCGGGTCGGGCGGCAAGTGGGATCGCGACGAGGTCTTTTACGGCTTCCAGTCGTTTACGTTTGCTCCCGCGATTTATCGTTATGACCTGAAGGAGGGATCGACTTTGCAGTGGGCCAAGGTGGACGCGCCTTCGATCGATCCCTCGGGCTACGAAGTGCAGCAGGAGTGGTATCAGTCGAAAGACGGTACGCGCGTGCCCATGTTCGTCGTCCACAAAAAAGGATTGCAGAAGAACGGGCACAATCCCACGCTGCTCACGGCCTACGGAGGCTTCAACATCAGCCTGACGCCGACGTTCAGCCGCACCGCATATCTGTGGATGGAGCACGGCGGCATCTATGCCGTCGCCAACCTGCGCGGCGGAGCCGAGTTCGGCGAAGACTGGCATCGGGCCGGCATGCTCGACAAGAAACAAAACGTTTTTGATGATATGACGGCCGCGGCCGAGCATTTGATTGCGGAGAAATATACCGACAAGAATCATCTCGCGGTGCAGGGCGGATCGAACGGCGGCCTGCTCATGGGCGCCATGATCACGCAGCGTCCCGACCTGTTCCGCGCCGTGGTCTGCCAGGTTCCGCTGCTCGACATGCTGCACTACCAGAATTTCCAGATTGCCAAACTCTGGATTCCGGAGTACGGCAGCGCGGAAAATCCCGAGCAGTTCAAGTGGCTCTACGCCTACTCGCCGTATCACCACGTGAAGGCGGGCGCGGAGTATCCCGCAATCTTGTTCATGACTGCGGACACTGATACGCGCGTCGATCCCATGCACGCCAAAAAGATGGCGGCGCTGATGCAGGCCGAGGCGAAGAATGGTGCGAGCCACGAACGTCCGATCTTATTGAGGATTGAGACCAAGGCGGGGCACGGGGCAGGGAAGCCGGTCACCAAACAGATTGAGGAGTTCACGGATGTTTATTTGTTTTTGTTTTGGCAGTTAGGGCTGAAGGAGTAGTCGTTTGCATCGCTGAGGCACGTAGAGAGGACCTGTGATCGCTACGTTTAGGAGAGTTCTCACCGTCGCTGCCGTTTGCCTGCTGCCGCTTCTTGCTTCCGCGGCCAACGGTCGATCCGCGGGCAACCATCCACCCAAAAACTGGCGCGTGCTGCTTAACGAGGAGCTGCCATTATTGGGCCATCGGAACTGGATCGCAGTTGTGGATTCGGCTTATCCATTGCAAACGAGTGCGGGGGTTGAGACAGTCGATACCAACGCCGATCAACTTGAGGTGGTTAAGGCGGTGCTTGACCAGGTGGCTAAGGCCAAGCATGTTCGTCCAGTGATTTTCACCGATGCGGAGCTTAAGCGGGTATCCGAAAGTGATGCCAAAGGAGTGACCGCTTATCGTGAAGCGCTGACTACCCTCGTAGGGAAAACCGAAGCGCAGTCTTTGCCACACGAGGAGATCATCTCCAAGCTGGATGAAGCGGGCAAGACGTTCCATATTCTAGTCTTGAAGACGAGGCTGACGATTCCCTATACCTCAGTCTTTATCCGGCTTGAATGCGGTTACTGGACCGCCGGGGCCGAGAAGAGATTGCGAGAAGCGATGGCAACGCACTGAGCTCACGTGTGTGGCTGGGGAAAGACAAGAGTGAGAGTTCTAAGTGGTTAGCAGTGGGAAAAACCCCACCCTCTCGCAAAAGGCGCGAGAAGGGTGGGGCACCCCGACATCTTGTCTCTCGACCCTGACATCTTCGTTTCCCTGTCTTTTTTAACTTCTTTAACTTCTTCACCTTTACTCACATTTACTCCCGGGGGGCCCCGTCCTTGTCTCTCCGTTTTTTGCAGAGACACGGCGGGGGTTTTGATCTGGACCGGTGAGTCGCAACGTTACACCCATCCGCTCCCTTTTTCTTGCGGTCCACTGGGATTCGATTTCGACTACACCTTCGACTCCGGAGACATAGGGGCAAAAGCTGCTCCAGGGCCAGTCTTCCGGGTCTTGGACCAATCCGCGCTTCACGGGATTGCGGTGGATGTAGCGCAGCTTTTCGATGCGCTTGGCTTCGGTCCATACGTTGAAGTCGTAGTAGCGGGCCTGCCAAAACCGTTGGCCGTCAGCCAGATGGTGTAACTGGCGGGCGAAATTCTGCTTGAGCATTTGAAGTGCGACGGAGAGTAGGGGGATGTCTGGGGAGGGGTCGGTTGGGCGGGGACTTGGGCGGTAGAGAGTTGGGCTGGGGAAAATCCCAGGTCTCGCAAAGGCGGCGAGACCTGGGGCACCCGGCGGAATTGAAATCGGGCTGGGACTGGTGGGGCCCTCATAATCAACGAACAGAAACACCTGGCAAGTGCTCAATAATGTTTCGACATGAGATCTTTGTGGGAACTCTTCTGCGATGATCCGCGTATCTCCGGCTAGGGTCTCACTCCGCCCCGGAGGTGTTCCATGGCCGGAAAATCGCTTGTCCGGTTCACGCTGCACAGGACAGTTCTTTTCTGTTTATTGTTGGTTCCTTTCGCCGCCGCTTCAGACCACTGGGACTATGAAGAATCCCACAGCGACGTCCGCGATTTTGTCTCGGGCGGCACGCTGCACGTCCGCCTAAGCGTCGGCGATCTCCGCATCCTCCGCGGGAAGTCGAACAAGATTCGACTGCACTATACGGTCAAGTCCCGCCGGGAGAGCCACGTCAAGAACGCTAAGGTGGATTTCGAGGTTCGCGGCAGCGACGCCTCGATCGCGTTTCACGCATCGGGCAACAACACGCAGTTCGACGTGGAACTTGAGGTGCCACAGAACACCAACCTCGACGTTCATGAGAAGGTTGGCGATCTGACTGTGGAGGATATCGAGGGCGACAAGGAACTGACCCTCAGGGTCGGCGACATCCACGTGGATGCTGTGCACTCAGGCTATCGGCTGATGCATGCCAGAACGAGCATCGGGGATGTGAACAGCAACGGCTACGGCGAGACTAGCGGGTGGCTGGGCAAGACGCTGAAGTATCACGGCGACGGCAAGTATGAGCTGCGGGCGCACGTTTCGGTGGGGGATATTACTCTGGAAGGGCGATGATTCGCGTAGGGGCGGACGAGAGCGTCCGCGCCTACGTGAATCATTTTAGCGATACCAGTTTCTCTACGAGTTCCGAGTAGTCCTTCTTTTCAATCCCGTGGACCTGCTTGTTGTACTCGTCTACCTTGGAGGAATAGTTCATCGAGCAGAATTTGGGGCCGCACATGGAGCAGAAGGCGGCTTCCTTGTAGTAGTCGTCGGGTAGGGTTTCGTCGTGCATGGAGCGGGCGGTTTCGGGGTCGAGGGAGAGGGCAAACTGCTTTTCCCAGTCGAATTTGTAGCGGGCGTAGCTGAGGGCGTCGTCGCGGTCGCGGGTGCCGGGGCGTCCGCGGGCGATGTCGGCGGCATGGGCGGAGATTTTGTAGGCGATGATGCCGTCCTTCACGTCTTTTTCGTTTGGTAGGCCTAAGTGCTCTTTGGGCGTTACGTAGCAGAGCATGGCGGCGCCGTACCATCCGATCATGGCTGCGCCGATGGCTGAGGTGATGTGGTCGTAGCCGGGAGCAATGTCGGTTACCAGCGGCCCCAGCGTGTAGAACGGGGCTTCGTAGCAGAGCTCGACTTCTTTTTCGACCTGTTCCTTGATCTTGTCCATGGAGACGTGGCCGGGGCCTTCGATCATCACCTGCACGTCGTGTTCCCAGGCTTTTTTGGTCAGTTCGCCAAGAGTTTTTAGTTCAGCGAACTGAGCTTCGTCGCTGGCGTCGGCTACACAGCCGGGGCGCAGGCCATCCCCCAGGGAAAAGCTGACGTCGTATTTCTTGAAGATCTTGCCGATGTCGTCGAAGCGCTCGTAGAGAAAATTCTGTTTGTGGTTGTAGGCCATCCATTGGGCGAGGATGGCGCCGCCGCGGCTCACGATTCCGGTGATGCGCTTCGAAATCAGCGGAAGATACTGAATCAGCACTCCCGCGTGGATCGTCATGTAGTCGACGCCCTGGGCGGCCTGCTCTTCGATCACTTCCAGCATCACTTCGGCGTTCAGGTCTTCTACACGTTTTACGCGTGCTATGGCTTCGTAGATTGGCACCGTTCCGATCGGCACCGGCGAGTGGCGCAGGATCGCTTCGCGAATTTCGTGAATGTTGCCGCCAGTGGAAAGGTCCATCACGGTGTCTGCACCGTAATGCACCGCGGTGTGCAGCTTCTTCAGTTCCTCGTTGATCTCGGAAGTGACGGCTGAGTTGCCGATGTTGGCGTTGATCTTGCACAGTGAAGCCACGCCGATGGCCATCGGCTCCAGTTCCGGGTGGTTGATGTTCGCGGGAATGATCATCCGCCCGCGGGCCACTTCGTCGCGCACCAGTTCCGGCGCCAGCTTCTCGCGGTGGGCGACGTAGCCCATTTCTTCCGTGATTACGCCCTGGCGGGCGTAGTGCATCTGAGAGAAGTTGCCGTTTGTGTTCTCTTGCTTGCGGCGAATCAGCCACTCGGCGCGCGGCGTGGGAACGCTGTAGGCGTTGCCGTTTGAAGCGTTGGGGGGAGTCGCGACTGAGCCGGCTTCACTGAATCTCGTCATCAGCAAATTATACCCGTCTCAGCGCAGGGTGGAGGCACGAGCTAGGGGATTTGCATGGCGCATTCGATCGAGGTGCAGCCTCCGGGGGCCTTTCGTGCGAATGTTGCCGACCGCATTTTTGATGTGAAGCGCGGTCATGGCGGCGGGGTAAGCCCACCAGAGCTTGCGGATGATCCAGTCGCGGGGAAGCCAGTCGTGCGGCTTCTTCATTTCATAGGCGACGAGCAACTCGCTCGCGTACAGGGCCGCGTCTTTCGCAATCAGGTGCGAGTGCGAGGGCGTGCTGGTGATCCAGGGAGCGCCCGCCGCAAATTCGCGTTCTACGACCATGGTTCGCGTGGTGAAGCGCAGGCTCTCAGCTACTCCCAGCGCGCTCATCACGATGATGAATTTCTTGTCGATCACCCTTGGCGGTTTAGGCGCGGCCGAGGGAGCGTCGGGCTGAACGATGCTGAGCGCACTCGGGGCGTTGGGCAATTCGTTGGCTTGCAGGTCGTTGGGTACGGTCTGTGCCGCCACAACGCTGACAACTGCAAGCAGGAAGACGAGCACTCGGGCTACTGGCAAACTGATGTTCCTCCAATTCGTGGTTGAATGGCGTTACTCAAAGACTGGACGTGGCCCCGAGATGGTTTTTGCGGTCAGCTCTTCGCCAGCGATCACATACGGAGCAAGCCTTCCTCCAGTGGAGGGAGCGGCTTTCTCAATGAGATAGGAGTGGTTTCCCCGATTTGGGAGGGGTGGTCAGGATTGGATGTGCAAGGCTTTTCCGGATTGCGTCTCTAATGTTTCCGAAATCTTCTAATCTTTCCGAAACTTTTCCGATGCAGGCGGCGATCCCGAGCGCGACTGTCCTTGGCTTTGCAAAAAATTAACTCTTTATGGGCACACCTCTCCCGTTCTTGCCCGTCCAATTCTTTTGGGCTTAGAATCACGAGACATTCCTTAGGAGTCTTCATGCGACCTTCCCATCTGTTGGTAGCCGTCGTTTTTTGTCTCAGCCTTT
>Ga0066704_10001308_pt1 | contig 10630 bp, 10 predicted proteins | sample GraSoiAngelo_153_FD_66458 | JGI IMG/M metagenome (GOLD analysis project Ga0066704, IMG submission 66458) | Grasslands soil microbial communities from the Angelo Coastal Reserve, California, USA - 14_1009_12_40cm | ecosystem: Environmental > Terrestrial > Soil > Grasslands | place: USA... | reverse complement strand
TGCCGCAGCCGACCAACAATCCGCCGCCGCAGATCGACAATCCGCCCGAACCGATCATATTGTCGGTGCGCACTGGCGGTCAGTTCCTCTGGAACGACGAGACGGTGAGCGAGGAGCAGTTGCAGCAGATGCTCGCGGTGACTTCGAAGAAGAACCCGCAGCCTGAACTGCAGATCCAGGCCGACAAGACCGCCAAGTACCAGCTCGTCGCCACGGTGCTGACCGATGCGAAGAACGCAGGCATGACGAAGATCGGGTTCCAGCCCGCGCGTGGCGCAGCGCAGTAGCGCGCAATACGTAGAACGAAAAAATCCACGCCGCAGCAATGCGGCGTTTTTGTTTATGCGCGATAGAAACGCTTGTTTGATTCGCGCACGCGAAGTGCGCTAGGCTGGATGCGCACGTTCCCGTGCCTGGTGGAGATCGGTTATGGCCGTATTTGCACTCGATCGCGAATCAAGCTCATTCGCGCAGATCAATGTCACGCCGCTCGTCGACGTCATGCTCGTGCTGCTGATCATTTTCATGCTCGCCGCGCCGATGCTGACGCACAAGCTCATATTAAATTTCAGTGCGTCGGAGTGTGGCGGTGCGACGTGTCCAAAACCAACCGATCCGGTGGACTTGTCGATCAAGCAGACCGGCGAGCTCTACTGGAACGGCGTTGCGCTCAATCGCGCCGAGCTTGCGCAGAACCTCGCCGTGCTCGGACAGCAGAGCGATCCGCCGCAACTGACCCTGCGCCCGGAAGCGCGCACGCGCTACGAGCTCGTGGCAGGCGTGCTCGCAGCAGCGAAGAACGCCAATCTGCAGCGCATCGGTATCGAATCGGTGCGGTGACTTCGTGGCAACGCCGCGCAATCGCGCGGCGGTTGCCCGCTAAGCCAGGATGCGCAGATACGCCTTCACGGTCGCGTCGAGTCCCGCGTAAAGCGCTTCGCCGATCAGCGCGTGGCCGATCGAGACCTCGGCCAGAAAAGGGATCGCCGCCTTGAGCGCGCCGAGATTGGCCTGGTTTAGATCGTGACCGGCATTGACGCCCAGTCCCGCGGCATTCGCTCGCTCGGCGCACGCAATGCACTGCGCCAGCGCACGCGCAGGATCGCCACGCGCATGTCCTTCCGCATACGGCCCGGTATAAATTTCCACACGGTCGGCGCCCAGCTCGGCGGCGTGCGCGATGGCGTCGTTGTCCGCGTCGACAAACAGGCTCACACGCGCGCCGAGCTGCTTCAGTTCGACAATCAGCGGCTTCAATCGTGCGCCGTCGGCGCGTAGATCGAAACCATGATCGGAGGTGAGCTGTGCATCGCCATCGGGCACCAATGTGCATTGCGTCGGTCGCGTTTCCTCGATCAGCTTGAGAAACCCGGGATAGCCGGCTCGCGGTGGCGCAAACGCGTTGCCCTCGATATTGAATTCGACACGCCCGGCGATCAGCGCATTGAGCAGACCCACATCGTCCGCGCGGACATGCCGCTGATCGGGGCGCGGATGCACCGTGATGCCAGCCGCGCCCGCGGCGATGCACGCCGCCGCGGCCGCACCGATATCGGGCTCGTGTCCACCGCGCGAATTGCGCAGCACGGCGATCTTGTTGACGTTGACACTGAGTTTAGTCATGGCTTGGATGGCATATTCGCATGTGGATGCAGCGGTTTGGCGATGCGTGTTGCGCCCGCGAGATCGAGCGCGAGTTGCGTGATGTGGCCCTGCGCGTCGCGCTGCACGGCGACCTCGACAGCGCCGTCGGCATCAGCCAGGCGATCCGGCGCATACGCCTGCAACACCAGACGCGGTGCGCGTGCGGCCTGCAAGGTCAGCTGCTCGCCCTCGACGCCGACACGCAGCCACAGGTCGGGATCGATGCGCCAATCCCCGCGCAATTCCTCGATTTGCGCCGGTCGCAATTTGATTGCCGGACGCGACAGGCGCGGCGCGCGCTGACTCAATCGCCGCGCCGACATATGCGTGCCGTTACGATGCAGAACCAGCCCGTCGATCGCGTCCGGATCGCGCATAAAGGTAATACCGGAGTTCGCCTCTTCGCTCACGAAAGAATCGCGATCGAGCGCGCGCAGGCGCTGCGGCCACACACCAGGCAGTTGCAGACGCAGGTGATCGCCGCGCAAGCGCACGATCAGCTCCTCGCGCGAAGCGAGTTGATACAAGCCCGCGTATTCGTCGAGTTTCGGCGTCGCGTGCACAGGCGCGCCACGTGGTGCCTCGGGCAGCAGTGTCGCCTCGTTGAGCCAGGCCATGCCAAGTTCGGCCAGATCGCTCGCGGCATTGCCGAGCAGCACGATCGCCTTCTGCTTGTCGGTGCGAAAGCCGAGGAACACGGCGAAACCAGCGGTCTCACTTGCGCGCCAGACCAGCGGCCAGTTGCCATTCGGACCTTCGACCATGCGTACGTTCCAGCCGAGCGCGGCCTGGTCGGGTGGCGCGACGGTCTCGCCCGGGCCCGCAAGCGCAGGTGCACGCGCCTGGCGTGCGAGCAGCAAGGCCGAGCGCAGGGGCGAGTCGCCGGGCGCGAGGCACTGCTGCAGGAATACGACGAGGTCGGGCAGCGTCGCGCGCAAGCCTGCAGCGGCCGCGAGTACGCCGTAATGCCAATGCGGCGCGGTTTCACCGCCGGCATTTCCGGCGAGCAGTGTCGGCGCGTCGTCGAGGGTGATATGGGCGAGCCCCAGCGGCCCGAGCACTTTGTCGTGCAAGGCTTCGGCATACGGCACGCCGTATACGCGACCGAGCAGATGGCCCAGTAACCCGGTATTGAGCACCGAATAGCCGGGAGCGGGATTTGTCTGCCCGATCGATGTGCTATATGCGAGGAAGGCGAGCAAATCCTCCGCAGCGTAGTCGGCGAACGGATCAGCCAGATCGCGCGGAAACAGATTGAGCGGCTGCGGCGGCAAAGTCGAGCGCTGTGTGATCAGCGCATCCAGCGCGATACGGCCGGTTGCGGGCTCGCGCAGCGGAAAATCCTGCGGCAGAAACTTGCTGATCGGATCGGACAGGCGCAGTTTGCCTTCGAGCGCGGCCTGCGCGAGCAACAGACCGGCAAAAACCTCGCTTACGGCGCCGACCTCGAACTGGCTGTCCGCGTCGGGCGGAGCGCCCTGTGCGGCGTCGCTATGACCAAAATAGAGGGTCTCGTGCCGATCGCCCTCGATGAGCCCAACCGCGACACCCGCATAGGCCCGGTTGGCTGCACCTTGCTCGAGCACCGCACGATAAGGCGTGCCGAACAGCGAGGGTGGCTTTGCGGGCACGCGCGCGGGCGCTGCCATGCAGACGGTCGGCAGCATCAGCAGCGAAGCGAAAACCCGCGTAAGCGCGCGGCGGTACCAGACGCAATACATGCGCCAAGAATAACGCAGCGGCCCGGCACGATCAGGAATTAGAACCACGTCCTTGTGGCGGAGACTTCCTGTGGGAGTGTGCGGTATGAGACCGCACATGGGGACAGAAGTTTCGTAGTTCGCGAAGCAGGCATTGCGCTCGGTAGCCCACGAGTCGGCGGTGGCGCTGGGTCGCAGCGCTTCCGCCCGGATGCGACCCGAGTTACGGACAATTCTCTGACACCGTCTTCCATGCCACCGGATCCCAGTACGTACCTTCGGTCAGTTTGGTCGCACGATCACGGTTGAGGTGTGCAGCGATCATTACCGTTGTATTCGGCGCGACGTCGACGGTGAGGTTCTTGAGCTTGTTGTTGCGCAGGGATGCTATTTCGCCCACACCCATCTCGCTGGTCGGAATGCGCTCGGCCACTTCGAGCCGATGGGTGCCAGCGGAGACGCGGAATTTCTGCGCGGTCGAAGGCCCGGGCGTCACGCCATCGATGGTCAGGATCAGCGCGCCATATAAAGCCTGCTGCCGTGGCGCAAGATCGATCATGCTGATGCGGCCGCAACCGGCGCCGGCGGTGCTGCTCGCCGGAAGATCCGCCGAAGCGATCGCCGGTCCGCCGAGGCCAAGGCGCAACGCCGGCAGGGTGACGCTCTGCATGGTGCCTGCGAGCGCCAGCGGCGCACCGCTGCGCTCCACATCGAGCTTGATCGGAGCGCCGTCGGGCAGCGACTCGACGCTGGCTTTCAGCGTCGAAGCGGCGAGTGCATGACCGTTTTCGTCAGCGCCGAGGTCGCGCAGAGAGTGGCCGTTGACTCCGACCAGCACGTCGCCCGCCCGCACGCCGAACTGTGCGGCCGCGCCACCCGGACTCGTACCGAGCACACGCAGACCATCGCGCGCGTGCGCGGCGTTGGTCGCATCGACTAGCAGGCCGAGATCTGCAGTGCGCCGTGCCGGCTCGTCAATGTTGAGATTGAGCTGCTCCGGATGCGCACCAAGCGCGCCCGTGGTGGCGAGTCGCGTGAACAACTGCTGCACCTCCTCACGCACGCGTTGCGCGACCGCGGGATCCGCGACCGCATCGGCCGCACTCGCAGCGAGGGTCGTGCCGAACAAAAGAGAAACGATTAGGGAGCGCAACATGTCATTCACCATCGGTAGGTTCAGATACGAGTGAGTGCAAGGCCTTGCTTGCGAGCGGCGAGCAGGGTGTCGAGCAATTCGCTGCGGCGCTGCCATAGCGGTGAAACGTCCACGCTCGGCGGTCCGCTTTCATAAGCGCTGCGCAAACGCTGATCGACCGCATCGAGTTCCGACGTAATATCGTCGGCACCGACGGAAACGACCGCAGCATGCTCGCTCTGCAACACCGCAAGCTGCAGCTCGAGCGCCTGTGCACGTGCCTGCCAATCAATATGCTCCCGTTCGCGCAATGTATGCGACGGATAAATGAGCGCTGCGCTCGCGACCGCAACAACCAACGCTGCACCGATGCCCAGGCGCTGCCAACGCCGCCGCGAGACACGACGCGTGTGTGCCGTGCTGATGCGCGACCACAGCGCAGCCGATGTTTGCGCATCGAGCCTGTGCGCCGGCACACCAATAAGAGGCGAGTTCGTATTCATGCCAGACTCCCGAGCGGCAGCGAAGGCGCTGCTGCGACCACCGCATGCAGCCGCTGCAGCGCACGCGACACTATCGATTTGGAATAGCTCTCGCTCTGTCCGAACAACGAAGCGATTTCCGCATGCGTATAGCCTTCGAGCTCATGCAATACGACGATCGCACGTGCGCGCGCCGGCAGGCGCTGCAACAGCGCCCAGGCATCGACCGCCTGGGCGGGCGTCGTCGCGTTGTCCGCGGCGTCGTCGAAAGCGCTTTCCGGATCCTGCTCGGCGAAACGCTTGCGTGCGCGCAACTGATCGATCGCGGCATTGACCGTCATACGCTTGAGCCAGGCGCCGAACGGCGCCTCGCCACGATAGCTGCGTATGGTCTCCATCACTTTCAAAAAAACCTCCTGCACCAAATCTTCCGCCTGCGCCGGGTTGGCCGTCAGCCGCAGGGCAAGGCCGTAACAAGCCTGGCCGTAGCATGCATACACGGTCTCGAACGCTTGCATGTCACCGTGCCGGGCGCGCGCGAGCGTCATCGCATCGAGCCTCTGTGCGAAGCCCGACGGCGATACTGCTGCGCTGTGCGCTTCGTTGTCGGCGCTGCGGCTCATCGATGGTAAAGACGCAGCCGGCATGCCGATCGTCGCAGCTGCGTCCGCAGGTTCATGATTCATCAAGAATTCTCAAGTCTCCGCGCGAAATGAGCATATGCGCATCGCGGTGCCGTGCCAACCGAGTGCGCCGCGTAATCCTGGCGCCGGCGCAAGCAGCAGCAGTCGCCAGTCGATGGCGGCGCCAGCCTCGCTGGCGATGGCGCGCAGACTCAAGACACCACCTTCGGCATCGAGCGCGAAATCGAGCCGCTCCAGGCCGAATGCGATGCCGCGGCCGAGCGCTTTGAGCACGGCTTCCTTGCAGCTCCACAGTTGCACGAACGCAAGACCTAGGCGATCGGAAGGTAGCGCGGCGAGTGCCGCGCATTCGCCCGCAGTGAAATAACGCCGCGCGAGTTCGAGCCAGGGCCGGGTGCGCTGCGTGCTCTCGATATCGATACCGAGCGTCTGTGCCCGAGCAAGCGCGACGATGAGCGCATCAGCGCTGTGCGCGAGATTGAACTGCAGCAAGGCCGCGTGCGGACCACCGAGAAACGGCTTGCCGTGCGCGTCGCGCTCGATGCGGATGGTCTTCTCATCGACACACAGGTAGGCGCCGAGCAACTCGCGCAGCTGGCGCGCATGATCGACTTTGTGTGCATGTGCGGCGGCAGCCGGAAAGAACCACAGGTGTATATCGTTCTCGTCCAGCGGCATCGGCGCTTGTGCGCGAATGAATTCGTTTGCCGCAATCACGCGCATAGCACATCCAGGTATCGGGCAAGACGCGCGTCCAGCGTGACGCGACTCACCGCACGAGCCGCGTCTCGACTAGGTTCTGCACTACCGAGGGATCGGCCAATGTCGAAATATCGCCCAGCTGATCCGGCGCATTCTCCGCGATCTTGCGCAGGATTCGGCGCATGATCTTGCCCGAACGCGTCTTCGGCAAGCCCGGCGCCCACTGCAGAAAATCCGGCGTCGCGATCGGGCCGATTTCCTTGCGCACATGCGCGACCAGGTCCTTGCGTAACGCATCGGTCGCCTCGACACCGGTCTTGAGCGTGACGTAGGCGTAAATGCCCTGTCCCTTTATGTCGTGCGGGCAGCCGACTACGGCGGCCTCGGCCACCGCGTGATGCGCGACCAGGGCGCTTTCGACTTCCGCCGTGCCGATGCGATGTCCGGACACATTGATCACGTCGTCGACGCGGCCGGTGATCCAGTAGTAGCCATCGGCATCACGGCGCGCGCCATCGCCGGTGAAATAACTGCCCGGATACGTCTTGAAGTAAGTTTCGATGAAGCGATCGTGATCGCCGTACACCGTGCGCATTTGTCCGGGCCAGGAATCGGTCAGGATCAGATTGCCCTCGGCCTCGCCTTCGAGCACCTTGCCATTCGCATCGACGATCGCCGGCTGTACGCCGAAGAAAGGCTTGGTGGCCGAGCCCGGTTTTTGTGCGATCGCGCCCGGCAACGGCGTGATCAGAATGCCGCCGGTCTCGGTCTGCCACCAGGTGTCGACGATCGGGCAGCGATCGTCGCCAACGACGCGGTGATACCACTCCCACGCTTCGGGATTGATCGGCTCGCCGACCGTACCCAGCAGCCGCAAGGACGTCCGCTTGTGCTTCTTCACCGGCGCCTCGCCTTCGCGCATCAGGGCGCGGATCGCGGTCGGCGCGGTATAAAAGATCGTGACCTGGTGCTTGTCGACCACTTGCCAGAAACGACCGGCATCCGGATAACTCGGTATGCCCTCGAACATCAGCGAGGTCGCGCCATTGGCGAGCGGGCCGTAGACGATATAGCTATGTCCGGTCACCCAGCCGACATCGGCGGTGCACCAATACACGTCTTCTTCGCGGATGTCGAAAACGCACTCGTGTGTATAGCTCGTGTACACGCCATAGCCGCCGGTCGTGTGCAGTACGCCCTTGGGTTTACCGGTCGAGCCGGAGGTATACAAAATGAACAGCGGATCCTCCGCATTCATCGGTTCGGGCACGCAGGTCGCACTTTGTTCGGCAATGAGCGCATCCCACCAGCGGTCGCGCGGCGCCTGCATGTGCACCGGCGAGCCGGTGCGCTTCACCACGAGTACGGTCTCGACGCTGGTGGTACCGGGTCGTGTCAGCGCTTCGTCGACGTTTATCTTGAGCGGCACTTTCTTGCCGCCGCGCAGACCCTCGTCTGCGGTGATGACGAGCTTGGATGCGCAGTCGGCGATGCGCCCCGCAAGCGAATCAGGCGAGAAGCCGCCGAACACGATCGAGTGGATCGCGCCGATGCGCGCGCAGGCGAGCATCGCGACCGCAGCTTCGGGAATCATCGGCAGATAGATCGTGATCCGATCGCCTTTCTTCACGCCGAGATTTTTCAACAGGTTCGCCGCGCGGCAGACCTGTTCGTGCAATTCCCGGTAGCTGATGCGACGCGATTCATTGGGGTCGTCGCCTTCCCACACGATGGCGGTCTTGTCGCCGCGTGTTTTCAGATGCCGGTCCAGACAATTTGCCGCAAGGTTGAGTTCGCCGTCGTGGAACCAGCGGATATGCAGGTGCTTGGCGTCGTAGGAAACATCTTTAACCTTCGTGTACGGCTTGATCCAGTCGAGGCGCTTGCCGATGCGGCCCCAAAAACCCTCCGGGTCGCGCACAGATTCTGCGTAGAGCTGGTCGTAGTCCGCTGCCTTGATGCGGGCCGCCGCCGCCACTTCACTGGAAACCGGATAGAGCTTGCTCATCTGCCTCTCCTTGTTGCGATGCGAATCATGTGTGCGTAGCGCGTGCGTGGGTTGATACAGATCAATACCGACGCCGGTCGAGAAGGGAAACTTTAGTCCAACTGCTGCGGTAATTCGATATGTGTAATGCTGTGCGTTGTCGCAGCGCGACAGTGCGTGGCACTTTGCTTCTTCACCGAACAAAAAAATGCTGCTGCATGCCGTGTATCCGAAACGCAAATGCCTTATAAGCGAGCTGGTAGAACCAGCAATGCGTCCGAGGCGTTGCGCACCGGACGAGTCCGCATCCACCACCTTGGGGAGATCGCAATGGCGAATGTGACGACTGCCGGTGCTTTGAGCAGCGGCCATGTACGCGTGATCGGGGCTTCGAGTCTCGGCACGGTGTTCGAGTGGTACGACTTCTATCTTTACGGCGCGCTCGGCACGACCATAGCCGCCAACTTCTTTACCGGTTTCAATGAAACGACGAGGATCATTTTCCTCTGGCTCGCGTTTGCGGCCGGCTTCGCGGTACGACCGTTCGGCGCGCTGGTGTTCGGCCGCCTCGGCGACCTGATCGGGCGCAAGTATACTTTTCTGATCACGATCGTGATCATGGGCATTTCGACCGCACTGGTTGGTTTCGTGCCGACATATCAGACACTGGGCATCGCCGCGCCGGTCATATTGATCAGCCTGCGTCTGCTGCAAGGTCTGGCGCTCGGCGGCGAGTATGGCGGCGCGGCGACCTATGTCGCCGAACATGCGCCGCCAGGCAAGCGCGGCGCCTACACGAGCTGGATCCAGACCACGGCAACGCTGGGTTTGTTCTTGTCGCTGATCGTGCTGCTCATCGTGCGCAACAGCATGAGCAAGGACGCCTTCAATGACTGGGGCTGGCGCGTGCCGTTCTGGCTTTCGGTCGTGCTGCTCGGAATATCTGTGTACATCCGCCTGCAGCTGAGTGAATCGCCGCTGTTCCAGCAGATGAAAGCCGAAGGACGCGGTTCAAAGGCGCCGCTGACCGAATCGTTCGGGAACTGGAGCAACGGCAAGATCGTGCTGCTCGCATTGCTTGGCGCAACCGCGGGTCAGGCCGTCGTCTGGTACGGCGGGCAGTTCTACGTGCGCGCGTTCCTTGGTACGCTCAAGGTCGACCAAAATACGGTCGACACCCTGGTTGCGCTATCGCTGCTCGTCGGCTCGGTCGGCTTCATCGTGTTCGGCACCTTGTCGGACAAGATCGGCCGCAAGGTCATCATCATGGCGGGCTGCCTGCTTGCGGCGCTGACGTACTTTCCGGTGTTCAAGGCGATCACGCATTACGCCAACCCCGCGCTCGAAACGGCAACCGCCACGAATCCCGTGACGATCACGGCCGATCCGGCCAACTGTTCGCCGCAATTCGATCCGGTCGGCGCATCGAAGTTCACCAGCAGTTGCGATGTCGTCGTCAGCAAGATCGTCAAGGCCGGTGTGTCATATACCAAGGAAGCCGCACCGGCGGGGACGGTCGCTAGCGTGAAATTCGGCGGTTCGGTGCCGATTGCCGGATACGACGGCACGGCGGCGGATGCGAAGGACAAAGGTGCCGCATTCAACAAGCAGGTCGATGACGCGCTCAAGACCGCGGGTTATCCGCTCAAAGCCGATGATGCGGCGGTAAACAAGCCGATGGTGTTCCTGCTGCTGCTCTATCTCGTGATCCTGGTGACGATGGTGTACGGACCGATCGCGGCCTGGCTGGTCGAATTGTTCCCGACCCGCATCCGCTACACCGGCATGTCGCTGCCTTATCATATCGGCAACGGCTGGTTCGGCGGCCTGCTGCCGGCGACGGTGTTTGCACTCAGCGCCTATAAGGGCGACATCTATTACGGCCTCTGGTACCCGGTGGTTATCGCGGCGATGTCGCTCATCATCGGCATGATCTTCGTCAGGGACACGCTCGGCACCGACCTGCACGGCAAGGACTAACCGATCGAGCCTCAGGAAAGAAAAGCCCGGCGCGAGCGATCGCGCCGGGCTTTTTCATGCCGAACTGGAAGTGTTGATCAGCTCTTGCGCTGCTGGTTCTCTTCCTCGATCGCCGCCTCGTGATACCAGCCGTCGAAATCGGCTTGCGTATTGCGCAGCGAGGCAAGCTCTGCCGCGAATTTGGCCTTTGCGCCCAAATTTGAGGCAGACATCCGGCCTGCAAGCGGAAACATCAGAATCTTTGCCGACGGACGGGATGTGGCGACTTCCATTGGCGGCCTCCTTTCTTTTTCAGGAGCTTGTAGATTCAATCTTTTCCCAAGATAGGTTCTGCGATTCATTTAGGCAATATGCTC
>Ga0066704_10001303_pt1 | contig 10641 bp, 7 predicted proteins | sample GraSoiAngelo_153_FD_66458 | JGI IMG/M metagenome (GOLD analysis project Ga0066704, IMG submission 66458) | Grasslands soil microbial communities from the Angelo Coastal Reserve, California, USA - 14_1009_12_40cm | ecosystem: Environmental > Terrestrial > Soil > Grasslands | place: USA... | reverse complement strand
AGCGCAGCCGATGGCAGTACCACTTCTCGATCTAAAAGCACAACACGCGACGATACGCGATTCCGTGATCAACGCGATGACGAAGGTCATCGACGATCAGGTCTTCATTCTCGGCGACGCGGTGGAGCGTCTCGAGCGGGAAGTCGCTCAGCTCTCGCGCACCGCGCACGCTATCGGCGTCGCCAACGGCACCGACGCGATTCTGCTTTCCCTGCGTGCATTAAATGTTGGTCGAGGCGACGAAGTCCTGACCACACCGTTCACGTTCTTTGCCACGGCGGGAGCGCCGCACAACGTTGGCGCAAAAGTCGTGTTCGCCGATATCGATCCCGACACGTTCAACATCTCGACTGAGGCCATTGCAGCGGCGATCAAACCGTCGACTAAGGCAATCATTCCAGTCGACCTGTTCGGCCAGATGGCGCCGATCGAGGTGATCATGGACGCGGCGGGGGATATCCCTGTCATCGAGGACGCGGCGCAGGCCATTGGCGCTCGTCGCAAGATCGACGGCAAGTGGGTGATGGCCGGTGAGGCAGCGACCATCGGAACCTTGAGCTTTTTTCCTTCGAAGAATCTTGGCGGCTATGGTGATGGCGGGATGGTCGTCACGCAGCGCGACGAGATTGCTACGCGCATCAGGCGGCTGCGCGTCCACGGCGGGATGAAAACGTACTACCACGAAGAAGTCGGCTACAACAGCCGGCTCGACACACTGCAGGCCGCGGTGTTGTCGGCAAAAATGGTGAACCTGGCGATGTGGAGCGCGGCACGGCGAAAAAACGCCGCTTATTACAACGCCGCGTTCGCGGATCTCGACGACGTGCGCACGCCCACCGTCGACCCCGCCAACGAGTCCATCTACAACCAGTACACGCTGCGCGTTGCCAAGCGCGACGGTTTGCAAGGTCATTTGCGCGACAAGGAAATCGGCTCCGCCATTTACTACCCGCTGTCGCTTCATCTCCAGCCTTGCTTCGAGTATCTCGGCTACAAGAGGGGCGCATTTCCCGAGAGTGAGAGAGCAACACAGGAAGTGATTTCGCTGCCGGTCTATCCGGAGCTAAAGCAGTCCCAGCTCGATGAAGTCATCGACGCGGTGCGCTCGTTCTACGGCCGCTGACAAACACACAAACTCACCAGCAGAGTCCCCAGTGCAACTAAAAGATCAGCTGCTATCCAAGATCGAGAACAGAACTGCGTGTATCGGCGTAGTCGGCCTGGGATACGTTGGGCTGCCGCTGGCGCTGGAGTTCGCGAAAGCCGGGTTCAAGGTCATTGGCTACGACGTCAGCGAGCGCGTCGTGAAGTCGCTGATGCAGGGCAAGTCTCACATTCAGGACGTGTCGAGCACGGAGCTGGCGCGACTGGTGAAGTCGGGGAAGTTCGAGGCGACGACGGACGAATCGAGAATGCAGGAGATGGACGCGGTCTCGATTGCCGTGCCGACGCCGCTGGCCAAGACCCGCGATCCGGACATGGGATACGTGATTGCCGCAGCAGACGCGGTGGGTCGCAACTGCCGTCCGGGTGTGGTGGTGGTCCTCGAAAGCACGACGTACCCGGGGACCACTCGCGAACTCCTGCAGCCGAAGCTGGAGGCGGCGGGACTCACTGTCGGCGAAGACGTCTTCCTCGCGTTCAGTCCTGAGCGCGTCGATCCCGGCAATCCAAAGTGGAACACAAAGAACACCCCGAAGATAGTCGGTGGCATCACGCCAGCCTGCACCGAGGTCGCGGCGGCGCTTTACGCGACGTGTCTCGACACGATGGTTCCGGTGTCGAGCACTGAGACGGCGGAGCTGGTCAAGCTCCTGGAAAACACCTTCCGGTCGGTGAATATCGGCCTCGTCAACGAGATGGCGATCGTTTGCGACAAGCTCGGCGTCAACATCTGGGAAGTGATCGATGCGGCGGCGACGAAACCCTTCGGCTTCATGAAATTCACTCCCGGCCCGGGCATCGGCGGACACTGCATTCCGCTCGATCCACATTACCTCGCCTGGAAGATGAGAACGCTCAACTACAAGACGCGCTTCATCGATCTGGCGAGCGAAATCAACAGTGAGATGCCGGCGGTGGTCGTGCGGAAGGTTGCGCAGGCGTTGAATGAGGAGAAAAAGGCCGTCAACGGCAGCCGAGTGCTGGTGCTTGGGGTGGCTTATAAAAAGGACATCGATGACATGCGCGAGAGCCCCGCGCTAGACGTGATCCGCCTGCTCGAGCAGCAGGGAGCCGATGTGCATTACCACGATCCGTACGTGCCGAAGTACCGCGAGGACGGTCACGAGCATGCGAGCGTCGCGCTAACCGATGACGAGATCTCCAGCGCCGACGCGGTGGTAATCGTGACGGATCACTCGAAGGTGGATTACCAGCGGGTGGTGCATCTGGCGAGAGTCGTCGTCGACACCAGGAACGCGACGGCGAAATTGGCCAAGGGCAAGGGGCGGATCGTCTCGCTAGCCTCGCCCAGCTCTTACGCGACAGCGTAACCCACCGGCGTGAACATATCGGTCGTTGGCACCGGCTACGTTGGACTCGTAGTCGGAGCCTGCTTCGCTGAAACGGGCAACACCGTCTGCTGCGTCGACATTGATCGCAACAAGATCGAGCGACTGAAGCGTGGTGAGATGCCGATCTATGAGCCCGGGCTCGATTCACTGGTCGAGCGCAACCAGAAAGAAGGGCGGCTTTCGTTTGCGACGGAACTGGCCGGCGCAGTCGGGGCAGCGGAGGTCGTCATCATCGCCGTCGGCACCCCTCCGGGTGAAGACGGATCTGCGGATCTCCAGCAGGTGCTCGACGTTGCCACCGTCGTCGGCCGACACATGGCGCGAGAGACCGTCGTGGTGGTGAAGTCAACCGTCCCCGTTGGCAGCTCGCCCCGGATCGCAAAAGCAGTAGCCGGCAAAGCGAGGTTTCCGTTTCACATCTGCAGCAATCCCGAATTCCTTAAGGAAGGCGATGCAGTCGAGGATTTCATGCGGCCCGATCGCGTGATCCTCGGCGTCGAGTCGCCCTACGCGCGCCGGGTGATGAGCGAGCTATACGCGCCGTTCGTGCGGACAGGAAAACCGATAATCGTCATGGACATCCCGTCGGCAGAGATGACCAAGTACGCGGCTAATGGAATGCTGGCGACGCGCATCTCGTTCATGAATGAAATCGCCAATCTTTGCGACAAGCTCGGCGCCAACGTCGACATGGTGAGAAAGGGAATCGGCAGCGATTCACGCATCGGCTCTTCTTTTCTCTTTCCCGGTCCCGGGTACGGCGGCTCGTGTTTCCCCAAGGACGTCAAGGCGCTCGTGAAAATGGGAGCGGAGAACTCCGTTGCGCTCGACGTGCTGGCGGCGGTTGAATCGGCAAATGAGCGGCAGAAGCGCTTGCTCGTTAACAAGCTCCGCTGCGCGCTCGGCAATGAGCTCGAGGGTCGTCGCGTTGCGCTATGGGGCCTGGCCTTCAAGGCTGGCACTGACGACATGCGCGAGGCGCCATCGATTACACTCGTCGAGGAGCTGCTCCATGAGGGCGTTTCTATCTGTGCGCATGACCCGGCCGCGATCGAACATGCCCGGGTTTTGCTCGGCAACCGAATAGATTTTGCAGAGACTAACTATGAGGCGCTCGTTGGCGCGGACGCGCTGGTAGTAGTCACTGACTGGAACGAGTATCGCCACCCCGATTTCGAGCGGGTGAAGCGCACGCTCAGGCAGCCGGTCATCGTCGATGGCAGAAATCTTTACGACGTCGAGAAGATGCGGGAGCTGGGCGTGCGGTACCACTCAATCGGACGCCCATCCGCATGAACCCGCTCACCCGCAGAGGGTAATACCATACGGATGTTCAAGCCGAAGACATTATTGCTGGCTCTGCTGCTCGCGGCACCGCTGGCTTGCAAGCCCCCGTTCGATCCCAAGATTTACACCTCAAGCGACAAGCTCTTTCAGGTCGCGATGGCGGAGTACAAGGCGGGTCGATACGACAACGCGGCCAAAGCATTCGAGAAGCTGACCCTTGATCTTTCCGCGCGCGATCCGAGGCTACCGCTTTCGTATTACTACCTCGCTCAATCGCAGACAAAAAACGGCGAATATCTGCTCGCGGCAGGGACCTATAACCGGTTGATCGACGCGTTCCCGCAGGACACGCTGGTCGACGATGCTTTCTACCTGTCAGGGAAGGCGTATCAGCACGAGTGGCGGCAGCCGCAACTGGATCCGACTTACGGCAAGAGCGCGCAAACGGCGTTCGAGTCGCTCCTGACAACATATCCTGATTCGCCGTACGCGCAGCTCGCCAAGAACGAGCTGGACAAGCTCGACGAATGGTTTGCGGAAAAGGATTACGACACCGGCTACCTCTACCTGAAGAGAAAAGCCTACGACTCCGCGATCATCTACTTCAAGGACGTGATTCGTCTGCATCCGCGCGCGGCGAAGACGAGAGACGCGTATCTGATGCTGCTGGAGGCGTACCGGGCGATCAAGTATACGGAGGACGCGCGAGACCTTTGCAACGACATGCGGAAGGCTTATCCCAACGACCGTGAAGTGCTGAAGCAGTGTGGTCCGGCGCCGGCGACGCCGGCAACGTAGCCCGTGCGGATCGGGGTCTTCGGCGGCACGTTCGATCCTCCCCACGTCGGGCATCTTCTCCTCGCCGCTGATGCCCGTGACGCCCTGAATCTGGATCGTCTTATTTTCATTCCCGCCTCCGCGCAGCCCTTGAAGGTCGAGACTCCGGCGGTGGCATCGGCGCGGGACCGACTGGAGATGATCAGGCTCGTGGTTGCCGACGACGCCAATTACCAGGTGGACGAGACGGAAATTGACCGCAAAGGGTTATCTTACACGGTCGATACGCTGGAGCATTTGTCGGCACGGTATCCGGGTGCCCAGATCTTTCTTCTGTTAGGCCAGGACGCGCTGGAGAGCTTTGGGCAATGGAAGAATCCCGAGCGCATCCGTGAGCTCGCAACTGTGGCAGCGATGCAGAGATCAGGAGCTAAGGGGTCTCGTCCAGGTGCTTCGGCGAAGGGTGTCGTCACCATTTCGACGCGGCGCGTCGACGTTTCGTCCACGGAGATCCGTGACCGGCTCCGCGCAGGAAAATCGATCAAGGGATTCGTGCCCGAAAGCGTCGAGCGGTTCATCGACGCGCGCGGGCTCTATCGTGGGGGGCGGACCGTACCGCCTGAGGAAGATCAGTAAATGGCGTTGACAGGGCTGTTGAGCGGAGTGTTCGGTTCTCGCCACGATCGTGAGCGCAAGCGTGTTCAGCCGATCGTCGACGAGATCAACGAGCATTACGCCCGACTCCAGACCGTTTCCGAGGAAGAGCTCCGCTCACAAACGGCGAAATTCCGCGCCCGGATTAGCGAAGTCACCAGTGCGTTGGAAGGTCGGATCGCCGAGCTGAAGGAGCTCAAGCGCCAGACATCGGATCCGGCGGCACGCGATGCGATCGACAACGAGTTGAGCGGCGTCGACGGACGTGGCGGCGTGGAACAGGAGCTCCGCAAAGCAACTGCAGAAGTGCTCGACGAGCTTCTTCCCGAAGCCTTCGCCACCGTTCGTGAGGCATCACGTCGACTGCTGGGGACCAAGTTGACGGTCACCGGGCAGGAGATGGACTGGAACATGGTGCCCTACGACGTGCAGCTGATGGGAGGCATCCAGCTGCACCAGGGACGCATCGCAGAAATGGCAACCGGCGAAGGCAAGACCCTCGTCGCGACTCTGCCGCTCTATCTGAACGCACTACCCGGCAAAGGCGCGCACCTGATCACGGTCAACTCCTATCTGGCCCGGCGCGACTCGGAGTGGATGGGGCACGTCTACAAATACCTCGGTCTGACCGTCGGCTGCATCGACGACACCGAGCCGGGCACCATGCAGCGCCGCGCCGCCTACGAGTGCGACATCACCTACGGCACCAACAACGAGTTCGGCTTCGATTACCTGCGCGACAACATGGTGCAGTCGCTCGAACATCGGGTGCAGCGCAACCACGTCTACGCCATCGTCGACGAAGTGGACTCGGTGCTCATCGACGAAGCCCGGACGCCGCTCATCATCTCCGGCCCCGTCGGAAATGAAAGCGACGCCGAATATGCCCAGCACAACGCCGCGGTGGCGCGATTGGTCAAGAAGCAAACCGACCTGGTAAATGCGCTGGTCGCCGCCGGCGAGAAGGCGTTCGAAGCCGGCGACAACGACGAAGCGGCGCTGAATCTCTACAAGGCACAGCTGGGTGGCCCCAAGAACAAGCGACTGCTCAAGGTTCTCCAGGAGACCGGAGCGAAGCAGCTCGTGCAGAAGATGGAGCTCGCCCACATTGCCGACCGCAGGCTGCCGGGGAGCAAGCAGCAGTACCGCGATATCGAGAACGACATGCTGTACGTGCTCGACGAAAAAGGGCACACCGTTCACCTCACCGACGCGGGTGTCGATTTCATGTCGCCAGAGCGGCACGACGAGTTCGTGCTGCCGGATCTGTCGCACGAAGTGCACGCCATCGAGCACGATCCTGACCTGTCACCGGCGGAGAAGCTCGAAGCGCTGAACGAGGTCAATCGCAGCTACGCGGCGACGAGCGAGCGGCTGAACATCGTTCACCAGCTGCTGCGCGCGCACGCGTTGTTCGAGCGCGATGTGAACTACGTCGTGCAGGAAGGTCAGGTGCTGATCGTCGACGAGTTCACCGGCCGCACCATGCACGGCCGTCGCTGGTCCGAAGGTCTGCACCAGGCCGTTGAAGCAAAGGAAGGCGTTCAGGTCAAAGGTGAGACGCAAACGCTCGCCACGATCACCATTCAGAACTACTTCCGGCTCTACGACAAGCTCGCGGGAATGACCGGTACCGCCGAGACCGAGGAGACCGAGTTCCACGAGATCTACAAGCTCGGCGTCTCGGTCATCCCGACCAATCGGCCGGTGATTCGTGACGACCGTCAGGACCTCGTCTACAAGACGCGTCGCGAGAAATACAACGCGATTCTCGAGGAGACCCAGCGGCTCCATGAGCTGGGGTTCCCCGTCCTGGTTGGTACTGTCAGCGTAGAAGTTTCGGAAACGTTGTCGCGCATGTTCAAGCGCGCCGGCATTCCGCACAACGTGTTGAACGCCAAGTACCACCAGCGCGAAGCCGAAATCGTCGCGTTCGCCGGCCAGCCCGGTGCTGTGACGATCGCCACCAACATGGCCGGCCGCGGAACCGACATTAAGCTCGGCCCGGGCGTGACCGAGTCGAAGCCGTCGCAGCGAAAGAATGCCGAGAACGAGCTCGAGGACCTGGTCGAGTGGGGCGGTTTGCACATCATCGGCTCCGAGCGGCACGAGTCGCGGCGCATCGACCGTCAGCTGCGTGGACGCGCGGGACGTCAGGGAGATCCAGGCGCCTCGCAATTCTTCCTCTCGCTCGAAGATGACCTGATGCGTCTCTTCGGGTCCGACCGGATCGCGAGACTGATGGACCGGATGGGCGCCGAAGAAGGCGAGATGCTGACGCACTCGCTGATCACGCGGTCGATCGAGCAGGCGCAGAAGCGCGTCGAGCTGCAGAACTTCCAGTCGCGCAAACGACTCCTCGAGTACGACGACGTGATGAACCAGCAACGCGAGGTGATCTACTCGCTGCGCTCGTTCGCGCTCGAGGGCGGGGAAGAGGCGAAAGCCGAAGCCGAGAAGATGGTGGAGAAGGGCGTCGCCAAGCGCGTCGAGAACATGCTGAACGAGTTCGACTCGCAGGAGGAGTGGGACTTCGCGCTAGTGCGTCAGGACCTCCTGATGCACTACATGCTGAGCGTTCCGGGCTTTGAGGACGGCAACCTGCCCACCAGCCAGGAGATGGCGGAGCAGCGCGCGATCGAGGCAGGTCGGAAGGCGTTCGCCGACAAATTGGCGAGCCTGAACGAATACGCGGAGCAACTGCTCGCGCTCGTCATGCTGCACGTGATCGACGAGAAGTGGAAAGACCACCTTTACGATCTCGATCAGCTGCGGAATGCGATCGGCTATCGCTCGTGGGGACAGAAGGACCCGCTCATCGAGTACAAGCACGAAGCGTACAACATGTTCGTGGATCTGATGCAGGACATCCACAACACGTTCACGGAGCGTTTCCTGAGGGCGACGATCACGTTCGAGGAGCGGCAGCCGCTGCCGCCGATGTACCTCAGCGGACCGGAGATCGATGGAAACGGCGGCGGCGGAGTCGCCACCACCGCACCTCCGAAGAAGAAATTCAACGCCCTCGGCGTGCTCGAGGAGGTCGGGTCGGGAGACGGCGACGGAACCGAAGCAGCGCTGGACGTCGGTCCGACGGAAGCGCCGAAGAAAGGCGCGAGCGTGAAGCCGGACCCGACGGTGCATGTGGGAGGCAGGAGCTCCTCGCTTAGCAAACTTGGCACTGCCGGTGGAGTGGCTGGGGTTCCGGGGGTGCCGGGCGCGCAAAAGGACTGGAGCAACGTCGGGCGCAACGACCCGTGTCCGTGTGGCTCGGGCAAGAAGTTCAAGAAATGCCACGGCGCCAATCTTTAGTTTGAGGTCGCGGCGTCTATCGCCGGTTCGCTGGGGGATACTCGGCACCGCCAATATCGCTCTGAAGAAAGTCGTTCCCGGAATGCAGGGAAGCGCGCTCGCGCAGGTTGTCGCCATCGCGTCGCGGGATCTCGCAAAGGCGCGGGCAGCCTCCGACCGCCTGGGAATTCCGCGAGCGTACGGGTCGTACCAGGCACTCATCGATGATCCCGATATCGAGGCGATCTACAATCCCTTGCCCAATCATCTGCACGTCCCGTGGTCGATTCGCGCGGCCGGGAAGGGCAAGCACGTCCTGTGCGAGAAGCCGATTGCATTGACTGCGCGGGAAGTGCGTGATCTGCTGGAGGCCCGCGACAGGAGCGGGGTGCAAATCGGCGAAGCGTTCATGGTTCGGACCCATCCGCAGTGGCTCAAAGTCAGAGACATCGTCGGTTCCGGAAGGATCGGTGAGCTGCGACTGATCACTGGTCATTTCAGCTACTATCGTCGCGATCCCGGCGACATCCGCAGTCGGGTGGATTGGGGCGGCGGCGCGCTGATGGACATCGGGTGTTATCCGATAACAATGTCCAGGTGGCTGTTTGGCGCTGAGCCGACAGAGGTCATCGGCTTGATCGAGCGTGACCCTGAAATGGAGATCGACCGGTTGACCTCGGGATTGCTTCGCTTCGATAAAGGACAGGCGACATTCAGTTGCGCCACGCAGCTTGTGCCGTATCAGACCATGCAGATCTTCGGAACGAGCGGGCGGATTGCCGTCGAGATTCCCTTCAACGCCCCTCCGCGTGACGAATGTCGGATCTTCGTGGACGACGGCAGCGATCTGGCGGGCGCTGGCATCGAGACGATCACGTTTCCGCCGGTGGATCAGTATGCGGTCCAGGCAGATCGGTTTTCGGAGGCAATTCGCGGCCTCGGCAGCGTGCCTGTCTCGCTCGAGGACGCGCTGGGAAACATGGCCGCGATAGACGCTCTGTTTCGATCCGCCAAGTCGGGTGAGTGGGAGCGGCCGGTATCCTGAGCCGGACTCGCTTCACCTTCGAGCTCGGTGCGCACGATTGGCTGCGCGCTAACGGCAGCGTCCCGATGATGCTCGTGTCCCCAAGGTGCCGTCCCGGCGTAGCTCCCCGACCAGAATCTCGAGTCCGCAAGCATGGAGATCGAGATGTCACTGACGATACGCGAGCTGCCGGCGGCCGAACGGCCGAGGGAAAGGCTCAGAAGTCACGGCGCCCACGCACTCAGCTCGAGTGAGCTGCTCGCTATCTTACTGGGGAGCGGATCCGAGGGTCGTTCCGCGCTCGGGATTGGCCAGGAGATTCTGTCAGCGTGCAGAGGCTCGCTGCGCCTTCTGGCGACCCAACCCGTCGCCACCCTCACCAGTGTGCGAGGCGTAGGAACGGCTCGTGCGGTTTGTATTCATGCCGCGCTCGAGCTGGGAAGGCGCATGGCGGCGGAGGAACGGCAGGAAGGCGCGCCTGTCCGCTGGCCGCGCGACGTCTTCGAGATCTTCGCCCAGCGGCTGGAAGACCTCCCCGTCGAGGAATTTCACGTCGCCGTGCTCGATTCACAGCACCGGCTGGAGCGCGACATCACGGTAACGCGTGGGCTTCTGAACTCGTCGCTCGTGCATCCCCGGGAAGTCTTCCGGGAAGCTATCGCGGAGAGGGCGGCGGCGATCATTCTCGTCCACAATCATCCGAGCGGGGACCCGACACCATCGCCCGACGACAGGGTAGTAACTGAACAGCTCGTACAGGCCGGAAAAGTACTCGACATACCCGTGCAGGATCACGTTATTATCGGTAGGGGGCGCTACATAAGCTTCGCGGAGGCAGGACTGCTGTGACGGCAGGCGCAGTCAAAGAGAAAGACACACTCCCCTCCTGGATCAAGGCGGGACTCCCGGAACGACTGGACCGGGAGCTGCTCGAGCGCGCCTATCGGTTCAGCGAGCGGGCGCATGAGGGCCAGAAACGGCTCTCGGGAGACAGGTACGTCTCCCACTGCGTCGAGGTCGCGAAAATCCTCGTCGATTTGCAACTGGATTCAACTACGGTCGCCAGCGGCCTGATCCACGATGTGGTTGAAG
>Ga0066704_10001302_pt1 | contig 10642 bp, 9 predicted proteins | sample GraSoiAngelo_153_FD_66458 | JGI IMG/M metagenome (GOLD analysis project Ga0066704, IMG submission 66458) | Grasslands soil microbial communities from the Angelo Coastal Reserve, California, USA - 14_1009_12_40cm | ecosystem: Environmental > Terrestrial > Soil > Grasslands | place: USA... | reverse complement strand
CGCCGCCGGCGCCTCGATCACCTGCTCCTCGACCATCAGCCCGACGTCGCGGGCGATCTCGCGGCGGGCGTCGGCGAGCGTGCGCTCGGCGTCGGCCACCGAGCGCCCCTCCTTGATGTCGATCAGCCGCACGCGGCAGCCGCCCAGCGCGAACGCCAGCGCGATCTGGCGCCCGATGCGCCCGGGCCCGAGGACCGCGACCGTATCCGTCACGCGCGGTTCTTCCCGTGGCTCATCACTATGTGCTCGCCTATTCGTCGGAGGGGACCTCGACGGCCCCCTCCGAAGCCTCCCCCAGAACTCGCTTGCGCGGGCAAAGCCCGCGCTCGAACAGCGTGAGGTCGAATCCCGCGACGGCTCGTCATGTCACGCGGGCTCCCTGCCATAGATCATCACCACGTGCTCGCCCATGCCGCTGTTGTTGTGGGTCAGGCCGATGGCGGCGTCGGGCACCTGGCGGGGGCCGGCCTCGGCGCGAAGCTGGGCGAAGACCTCGGCGGCCTGGGCAACGCCGGTGGCGCCGAGCGGATGGCCGCAGCCGATGAGGCCGCCGCGCGGATTGACGACGACGTCGCCGCCGTAGTCGCTCCGGCCCGCGGCCGCAAAGGCGCCCGCCTCGCCCTTCTTGCAGAACCCCAGCTCCTCGTAGGCGATCATCTCGGCGATCGAGAAGCAGTCGTGGACCTCGGCGAGATCGACGTCGGCCGCCGTGATCCCGGCCATCCGGTAGGCGGCGTCCGCCGCGCGCTTGAGCGCCGGCCAGTGCGCATAGTCCTCGTGCAGCGACGTGAGCTGAAAGCCGTCGAGCGCCTGGCCGGTGCCGCGAATCCACACCGGCCGGTCGGTCAGCGACCGCGCGCGGTCCTCGGAGGCGAGGATGACGGCGGCGCCGCCGTCGGTGATGGGCGAGCACATGAACAGGCGCAGCGGGCTCGAGATCATCCGCGAGCCGAGCACCTGCTCCAGCGTGGCGCCCTTGTTGAAGTGCGCGTTGGGATTGCGGGCGGCGTGGGTGTGGTTCTTCACGCCGACCAGCGCCAGCTGCTCCTCGGTGGTGCCGTACGCCGCCATGTGTCGCTGGGCGGCCAGCGCGAAGCACGGCGGCGCCGTCAGCCCGAATGCCGCCTCCCACTCGCGGTCGACGCCGGTCCCCATGTTCAGGATCGCCTCGTCCCCGCTCGGCTGATTCAGCTTCTCGACGCCGAGGACCATCACGAGATCGGCGAGACCGGCGGCGATGAAGGCATAGGCATAGCGGATGCCGACCGTGCCGGAGGCGCACATGTGCTCGGTGCGCGCGCTCAGCGCGCTGGGCCTGATGCCCAGCGCCTCGGCGGCCAGCGACGAGATGTGGCTCTGGAACGCCGTCCGCTCCGGCATGACGGAGCCGACCACGAGGCCGTCGAGATCCTTCGGCTTGAGGGCCGGAATCGAGTCGAAGCACGCCTTGCCGGCCTCCCAGATGAGATCGCGGTACGACGCCTTGCGCACGCCGAACTTCGAGACTCCGGCCCCGACCAGCGCAACCTTCTTCATGGCAGTTCTCCACACAAGCGCCCGGCGACCTGCTGCGGCGGCCAGCCGTCCGGGCGGCGGCGGTCAACGGCGCCCCGATCGGCCGCGGCCAGCTCCCGGACACGGGCGGCCTCGCCCACCGCCGCGGCCTCGAACACCGTCGGCGCCGGCCGGCCGCCGAGCGCGGCGGCGAGCTCGTCCGGCTTGCCGCGATACACGGCGGCGAGGATCGCGCTCATGCAAACGCGCTCCAGCGGTCCCAGTCGAGCTCGCGGCTGATGACCAGCCGCAGGATCTCCGACGTGCCGCCGCCCGGCAGCAGGAAGCGGGCGTCGCGGAAGTACCGCTGCACGGGATACTCCATGGCCAGGCCATAGGACGCGAAGATGCGGGCCGCGTCGTCGGTGATCCGCACCGCCGTCTCGGACGCGAAGAGCTTGGCCATCGCCGCCTCCCGCGCGATCGGGCGGCCGGCGTCCAGCCGGGCCGCCGTCTGATAGGTCATGAGCGTCGCCGCCTGCAGGGCGGTCAGCATGTCGGCGAGCTTGAAACCGATCGCCTGGTGCTCGCCGATCGGCTTGCCGAACGCCACCCGCTGGCGCGAGTACGCCAGCGCGGCCTCGTAGGCCGCCCGGGCGAGGCCGACCGACAGGGCCGCGGTCATCACGCGGATCTCGGCCAGGATCTCGCCGATCTTCTCGACGCCGCCGGCCTCGCCGCCCAGGCAGTGCGCCTCCGGCACCTCGACGTCCTCCAGCACGATCTCGCCCGTCACCGAGGCCCGGACCGCCATCTTCTCGATCGACTTGCCGAGCGTGATGCCGCGCATCGAGGCGCGGTCGAGCAGGAACAGCGCGATGTTCCCGAGCCCGCGCCCGCCGCCGGTCTTGGCGGCGACCGTCAGCACGTCGGCGACCGGCGCGCTGGTGACCCACGTCTTCGTGCCGCGCAGCACCCAGCCGTCGCCGCGCCGGTCGGCCCGCGTCGTGATGTTGGCGACGTCGGAGCCGGCGTTGGGCTCGGTCAGCGCGAAGGTGGCGATCAGATCGCCGCGCAGCGCCGGCACGAGATATTTCGCGCGCAGGGTCTCCGAGCCGAACTTGTAGACGAACCACGTGCCCATGAGCGACTGCATCGCCGCCGCCGCCGCCACCGAGAGCGAGCCGCGCGCCAGCTCCTCGGCGAAGAGGCAGTACGTCACCATGTCGGCGTCGGCGCCGCCGTAGGCCTCCGGATAGCGCAGCGCGAGCCAGCCCTGGGCGCCCAGCTTCTTGACGAGCTCGCGCGGGAACTCGCCGCGCTCGTCGAGGGCGTCGGCCTGCGGCACCACCTCCGCGTCGACGAAGCGCGTGACGCTGCGCCGGAACTCCGCCTGCTCGGTGGAGAACGTGATCACGTTTTCCTCCGGCGGGCGCGCAGGGCGGCGGTCGCCGCCTCGTTGACCTCGTCGCCGACGATCACCACGCCATACTCGTCCCGCGCGGCCTCGACCGAGACGTACTCGTCGAGCACGTCGTCGAGCACGCGGGCGGGATCGCGTTCGAACGGATCGCCATAGCCGCCGGCGCCGGACTGCTGGAACGATATGACCGCGCCGTGCGCGAACTCCCGCGAGGCCTTGCCGTGGACCGGCTGTTCGTTCGGTCCGGGATCGATCACCGTTCGCGCGACTCGGCCCGGCTTCCCGCCGAACAGTCCATACGGCGGGAATCGCTGTCGCTCCGACAAGTTCGTCAGCTTGCCCTCGTCGGCCAGGAAGCGCAGGTCGCGCCGGATGCCGCAGCCGCCCCGGAACTTGCCGGCGCCGCCCGAGTCGGGAATCATGCCGAAGCGCTCGACGACGACCGGCTGGGCGGCCTCCTGCGCTTCCACCGGGATGTTCGACGCGTTGAACGCCCACGACATCCCCTCGCAGCCGTCGCGCGTGGCGCGGGCGCCGGTGCCCGAGAGGACCAGCTCGTAGGCCACGAAGCGACGGGCGCGCGCCCGGTCCCAACCCCCGAACGTCGGGTTGGCGAAGTGCGAGGCGGCGGCGGCGACGCGCTCGGGCAAGGCAGGCGCCAGCGCGCCCAGCACGGCCTCGAACGTGCGATAGCAGATGATCGCCCGCGGCCCGCCCCCGGCCGGCGGCCGCGGGTTCAGGAACGAGCCGGCCGGCGCCGTCACCGTGACCGGCCGCAGGGCGCCCTCGTTCATCGGTCCGAACGGATCGGTCAGGCACTTGACGGCCGCGTACGAGTACGAGCGCGTGTAGTTGATGTAGGAATTCATGCCGGACGGCGTCTGCGGGCTCGAGCCGTCGTAGTCGACGGTGACGGCGTCGCCGGCGACGGTGACCGTCACCCGCACGCGCAGCGGCTCGGTGCCGGGACCGTAGTCGTCCAGGAAGTCCTCGAAGGCGTAGACGCCGTCGGGGATGCGGGCGATCGCCGCGCGGACGCTGGCCTCGCTGCGCGCGATGATCTCGTCCATCGCCGCCCGCACGGTCTCGCGGCCGTAGCGCTGGACGAGCTCGACCAGGCGCAGCTCCCCCACCCGCAGGGCGCTGCGCTGGGCGCGCAGGTCGCCGAGCACCTTCTCCGGCGTGCGGGTGTTGGCCGCGATGATCCCGACCACGCCCTCGTCCTCGCGATACTCCTTCCACACGCGCGTGGGCGGGATCCGCAGCCCTTCCTGGAAATAGTCGAAGATCCCCTCCACGCCCTGGCTGCCGGGGCGGGACCCGCCGACGTCGGTGTGGTGGACGATGTTGACGGCGAAGCCGATCAGCGCGCCGTCGTGGAAGGCCGGCTGCGTGATGAAGAAGTCCGGGAAGTGGCCCGAGCCGAGCAGCGGGTCGTTGAGGAGGATCGCGTCGCCGGGCCGCAGCGTCTCGACCGGATGCGCCGCCAGCGCGTTGCGCACCGCCGCCGACATGGCGCCCATGTGCCCCGGCGAGTACGGCCCCTGCGCGACCATGCGGCCCTGGGCGTCGAAGACCGCCACCGAGAAGTCCTGGCCCTCGCGCGCCTGCTCGGAGTACGCGGTCTTCTGCACCGTCGTGCCGACCTCGACGGCGATCGACTGCAGCGCGCCCCAGATCACCCCGAGCGTGATGGGGTCGATCGTGGACACCGTTACCACCGAGCCCTCTGCCCCATTCCTGGTGGCGTCATGGCCCGGGTATTACTATCACGACAATCGGTATGGCGAGGCGCACGACGACGCTCTCGGTGAAGCTCCCGGCGTCACTCGGTTCCCGACTGGCCGCCACCGCCGCCCGACAACGCGTCAACAAATCGAGCATCGTCCGGGCGGCGCTCGAGGCCGCGCTCGCCCGTGAGCAGGGGCCGCGAGTCAGATCGTTCGCCGCGGTCGCGCGAGATCTGGCCGGCTGCGTGTCAGATCCAGTCGATCTTTCGTCCGACCCGCGCCATCTTCGCGGATACGGGCGCTGACCCTGCGCACGCTGCTCGACACCGGCCGGCTCGTGGCCTTCCTCAATCGGCGCGATCGCTACCACCGCTGGGCCACGTCGCAGCTCGCCGAAGAGCCGACGCCGCTGTCGACGTGCGAGGCGGTCATCCCGGAGGCATGCTCCCGTCGCTCGCGCGGTGGATCCCGTGCCGTGCCGGAGCTCCTCGAGCGCGGCGCCATGCCCCAGGCCACGCGCCTCATGGCTCGCTACGCCAGCGTGCCGATGTCGCTGGCCGATGCTTGCCTCGTCCGCATGGCCGAGCAGCATGCCGAGAGTCCCGTGCTGACGCTCGATCGCGACTTCACGGTGTATCGCCGACATGGGCGACTCACCGTCGCCACGGTGATGCCGGACCGAGATGCGTGACGGCCGCCGCGCGCTCATCGGCCGGGCACCTCGACGACGAGGCTGGCGTACTCGTCGACGGTCGCCACCGTCCCCGGCGGCAGCACCGACGTCGACTCGCGCTCCTCGACGATGGCCGGACCGGCCAGGGTGAGGCCGGCGGCAAGGCTGTAGCGGTCGTAGACCGGGCAGTCGACCCACCCGCCGGTCTCGGGAAAGTACGCGCGCCGCCGGCCCTTCACTCCCCCGGCCGCCGGCGTCGTCGGCGCCTTGGCGAGGGTCACCCGCGGGGCGCCGGCCGACGCGGAGAGCTTCCACGTCACCACCTCCACCGGCTCGCCCGGCTGCGCATAGCCGTAGCGGGCGGCGTAGATCTCGTCGAAGGCCGCGCGGACGCGGGCCAGCGCGCCGGCGTCGAGACGGCCCGACGGCACCGGCACCGTCAGCTCGTAGCCCTGGCCGACGTAGCGCACGTCCACCGCCCGCGCGAGCGTGACGGCGCCGGCGGCGGCGGACTCGCGGACGACCTCGGTCGCCTGGGCCGTCATGTCGGCGTACATCGCGTCGAGCGCGGCGGGATCGAGCGCGTCGAGGCGCCGCACGTAGGTGCGGGCGACGTCGAAGCGGACCTCGGCGGCCAGCAGGCCGATCGCGGCCGTCACGCCGGCGGCGGCCGGCAGGATGACGCGCGGAATGCCGAGCGCCTGGGCGAGACGGCAGCCGTGCACGGGGCCCGAGCCGCCGAACGCCACGAACGTCAGCGCGCGGGGATCGCGACCGCGCTCGATCGAGACGACGCGGGTGGCCAGCTCCATGTTGGAGTTGACGATCGTATGAATGCCCCAGGCCGCCTGCTCGAGCGACAGCCCGAGCGGCGTGCCGACCTTCGCCTCGATCGCCCGCGCGGCGCCGCCGAGATGCAGCCGCAGGCTGCCGCCCGCGAAGTACTCGGGGTTGAGATAGCCGAGGACCAGGTTGGCGTCGGTCACCGTCGGCTCCGTGCCGCCCCGCCCGTAGCAGACCGGCCCCGGCGTCGACGAGGCGCTCTCCGGACCGACCACGATCACGCCGAGCGCGGCCCGGGCGATCGAGCCGCCGCCGGCGCCGATCTCGACGAGGTCGATCGCCTGGATGTTCATCGGCAGGCCGCTGCCGGGCGCGTTGTTCACCCGGTGCAGCTCGAACGACGTGGTCGTGAACGGCCGGCCGTCCTCGATCAGCGCGAGCTTGGCGGTGGTGCCGCCCATGTCGAAGGCGATCAGGTCGCGATGCCCGGTCAGCTCGCCGTAGGCGGCGGCCATGAGCGCCCCGGCCGCCGGCCCCGACTCGATCATCCGCACGGGGTAGCGCTCCATCGCCTCGGCCGTCGCCACCCCGCCGGAGGACTGCATGACGAACAGCCGGCCGCGGTAGCCGCGCGCGCCGAGCGCCGCCTGCAGCCCGCGGAGATACGTGCGCACCGCCGTCATGACGTAGGCGTTCACCACCGTGGTCGACGTGCGCTCGTACTCGCGAAACGTCGGCGAGACCTCGTGCGAGAGCGTGACGTCGACGTGCGGGGCCTCCTCGGCCACCAGCGCGGCCAGGCGCTTTTCGTGGACCGGGTTCAGGTAGGCGTGGAGCAGGCAGACCGCCAGCGTGGTGACGCCGCGCGCGACCAGCTCGCGGATCGCCCGCCGCGCGTCGGCCTCGTCGAGCGGGTCGCGCACGGAGCCGTCGGCCAGCACGCGCTCGGTCACCTCGCCGATGAAGCGCCGGGCGATCAGGGGCCGGGGCTTCTCGATCTGCAGATCGTAGACCTGGTAGCGCTTCTCGCGGCCGATGATGAGGACGTCGCGGAAGCCCCGCGTGGTCAGCAGCCCCACCCCGCGCGCCTTGCGCTCGATGACGACGTTGGAGCCCAGCGTGGTGCCGTGCACGGCCTGGCCCAGCTCGGCCCACGGCACGCCGGCGCGGCCGATCAGCTCGTCGAGCCCCTCCAGGCAGGCCGCCGAGGGATCCGGGTACGTCGTCAATCGCTTGGCGGTGGTCAGCTCGCCGCCGGGCGACTGCAGCACGAAGTCGGTGAACGTACCGCCCACGTCGAAGCCCACGCGGTACGACACGGCGCCTCAGCTCCGGCGTTCGGACCGGGAGAGGACCACGCGATAGGGGTAGCGGCGGCCGGCCTGGTAGGTCAGCGCGTACTCGATCGGCTCGCCGTTGGCCGTGAAGTACGTGCGCTCGAAGACCAGCAAGGGCGAGCGCGGGCGGATCTGCAGCAGCTCGGCCACCGAGCGCGGCGCCAGTGTGGCGTCGACCGTCTGCTCGAGCACCTTGATCGGCGTGGTGAAGTGCCGCTCGATCGCCGCGATCAGCGACGTCTTCGAGAGGTCCTCGTCCGACAGCGCCTGGCCGACCGCCGGCGGCAGCCACACGGTGACGTGCTGGAAGGGGCCGCTATCGGCGTGGCGGACGCCGGAGATCCGGTAGGCGCTCGAGCCGGGCGGCAGCCGGAGCGCCTGGGCGATGTTGGCCGGCACCGGCACGACGTCGCGGCCGACGAGCTTGAACCACGTCTCGTCGCCGAGCGCCATCATGTCGTCGATCGAGCCGATCAGCCGCAGCCGGCGGTCGTTGCCCGCCGCCGCCGTGGCGAACGTGCCGCGCCCGGCGTGGCGGTAGAGCCGCCCCTCCTGCACGAGCACGTCCAGGGCCTGGCGCACGGTGGGCCGGCTCACCTTGAACCTGGCGCAGAGCGCATGCTCGGAGGCGATGCGCTCACCTTCCCCTTTCAGATCGCGGCGCAGCGTCTCGGCGATCTGGAGGTACCGAGGTATCCCGGGCCGGAAGTTCACCGTCGCAACGCCCTCCGCTGTCAGGATGTCTGGACATCTAACACCGCGGAAGGCGTGGAGTCAACGAGGAGGCCCGGGCCGGCGACGAAAAAAGGCGGCGCGAGGCTCGGGAGAACCCTCGCGCCGCCCGGTCCCTCGGTCTGTCGGGACGGAGCCCTTCAGATCTGAGGCTTAGCGCTCCTGCTTCTCGCGGGCGTTGTCGCGGCCCTGCTGGCCGTGATCGCCGGCCGCCTGGTCGGCGCGGTCCAGGCCGGTCTTCTTGTCGATGTCCTTGGCCTTGTCGCGATCGAAGTCCTTGTCACGATCGCGGTCGTTGTCCATCCGCGGGCTCGCCGACGGCTGGCTCTGGTCGCTGTTCACGTTGCTGTTGTTGCTGTTGAGGTTCGTGTTCACGTTCGTGTTGTCGTTCGTGTTCACCGAGCCACTGCCGGACATCGTCCCGGCGCCGGTGCTGCCGCTGACGCTGCCGCTCGCGCCGGTGCTGCCGCTGGCGTCCGGGTTGGCGTTGGTGTTCACGTTGGTGTTGCTGTTGACATTGGTGTTCGTGTTGGCGTCACCGCTCATGCTGCCGCTGCCCGACGTCGACGGGCTGGCGCTGGGGCTGGACACCGCGTTCTGGTCCGACGTCGTGTTCTGGGTGCCGGAGCCGACGTTGGTCGAGCTCGACTGGTTGGTCGTCGTGCTCTGATCACCCGAGCCGACGTTGGAGCTGCTGTTCTGGTTGCCCGTGCCGATGTTCGTGCTCGGGCTCACGTTCGTGTTCGGGCTGATGTTCGGGCTGACGCTGTAGGTCGAGCCGCTGCTCGACGGGCTCTGCGACTGTCCGGGCGTGGCGGCGGGATCGGCCGCCAGGGCGGGCCCGACGCCGATGACGAGCGCCGCGAGCGAGAGACCGGTGAACCGCGCGAAGCCGTGTTTCATGTCTGCTGCCCCTCCGTGTGGGTTTTGGCGTTCACTCACACGGAGATTGCAGGGCCGATGCCAGCGGGCGCCCGGCGCAGCCCTTACAAAGGTGTTTCTACAAGCACCGCCCCGCCGCGGCTCAGCGCGCGCCGAGCAGGTCGCGCGCGATGACGACGCGCTGGATCTGGTTGGTGCCCTCGTAGATCTGCGTGATCTTGGCATCACGCATGAAACGCTCGACCGGATACTCGCGCGTGTAGCCGTAACCACCGAAGACCTGCACGGCGTCGGTGGTGACCTTCATGGCGGCATCGCCCGCGAAGCACTTCGCCATCGACGCCTCCAGCGCGGTGCCGGTGGCGCCGTGATCCACCAGCCCGGCGGCGTGGCGCACCATCAGGCGCGCGCCGTGGACGTGCATCGCCATGTCGGCCAGCATGAACTGGATACCCTGGAAGTCGGCGATCGGCCGATCGAACTGGCGCCGCTCCTTGGCGTAGGCGACGGCCGCGTCGAGGGCGGCCTGGGCGATGCCGACGGCCTGGGCGCCGACGGCCGGCCGCGAGCGATCGAGCGTGCCGAGCGCCACGCGGAAGCCCTGCCCCTCGTCGCCGAGGCGATTGTCGACCGGGACCTCGCAGTCGCTCAGGTGGATCGCCACCGTCGGCGAGCCGCGGACGCCCATCTTGCGCTCGAGCTTGCCGAGCGCGAAGCCGGGGAAGGTCGGCTCGACCAGGAACGCCGTCACGCCCTTGTGGCCGCGCGCCCGGTCGACGGTGGCGAAGAGCGTCAGCACGCCGGCCTGGCTGCCGTTGGTCACCCACATCTTGGTGCCGTTGAGCAGGTAGCGGTCGCCCTTGCGGACCGCCGTCGTCGTCATGCCGGCCGCGTCGGAGCCGGCCCCGGGCTCGGAGATCGACAGCGCCGCCGTGATCTCGCCGGCGGCGAGGCGCGGCAGGTAGCGACGCTTCTGGGCCTCGGTGCCGTGGGAGACGATCGGGTAGCCGGCGGCGTACTGCACGAGGTAGATCACGGCGGTCGACGCGCACGCCCACGCGATCTCCTCGACGGCCAGGCAGAACGCCAGCGCACCGAGGCCGGCGCCGCCATAGGCCTCCGGGACGTAGAGGCCCATCAGGCCGGCCTGGGCCACGTGCGCGAGCGACTCGGCCGGGTACAGCTCGGCCTCGTCGACGACGGCCGCCCGCGGCGCGATCTGCTCGCGCGCAATGCCCCGCGCGAGGTCGCGCACCTGGCGCTCCTCCTCGCTCAGCGTGAAATCGTCCCGCATCGTCGAGATTATCCTCCCACTTGACGCTCGCTCAAACCGTGCCGCATGATCTGCCTCGCACGGGAGCCGACGACGCCTCCATGCCATCGCGAGGCCCAGAGGAGGCTGCATGCCGACCACGAGGACGACGCCCCGCATCGCCGGAACGCTCACCCTGCTCGCGGTCCTGCTCGCCGCCGGGCTCTACGCCATCGCGCAGCCGCCGATGGACGAGGCCAAGCGCGACCGCAGCGTGACCGTCGGCGGCGGAAAGTATCACGTGCTGCCCGCCACGCTCGAGACCACGCAGTGGGG
>Ga0066704_10001300_pt1 | contig 10643 bp, 10 predicted proteins | sample GraSoiAngelo_153_FD_66458 | JGI IMG/M metagenome (GOLD analysis project Ga0066704, IMG submission 66458) | Grasslands soil microbial communities from the Angelo Coastal Reserve, California, USA - 14_1009_12_40cm | ecosystem: Environmental > Terrestrial > Soil > Grasslands | place: USA... | reverse complement strand
TAACGCCGCGCTCGATGACCACACCCACCGCCTTCGATCCGCGCACCGCACCGGGTTTGGCCAGCTTCAGGCGCAGCCAGCGCACTTTGAATTCGCTGAGCACGATTTCTGCGCAACGCTCGGCCAGCGTTTCGACGAGTTGAAAAGTGGAATTTTCCACAAAGGCGATCAGGCGTTTGGATACCGCTTTGTAGTCGAGCGTATCGGCGATCGCGTCGCTGGCCGCGGGCACGCGATTGTCAAACGCCATCTCGAGATCGAGCGCGACGACCTGACGGATCTTGCGTTCCCAATCGTAAACGCCAATTACGGTCTCGATGCGCAGGTCTTCGATGAAAACTATATCCAAGAGCTGTCCTCTTCTTCGTTCGCCCTGAGGTATCGAAGGGTGAGCGGCACTATGACATGTGGTTCATGGTTCGATACCTCACCCATGAACGGTTTTGGTCTTGCTCAGCCTACCGCAGGCAGCGATTCCAGATCCCAGCGCGGCGCCACCTTGATCGCCGCATCGTCGTGCAGCCCCGCCTGCAGACGCAGTGCGCCGGCGAGCGCGATCATGGCGCCGTTGTCGGTACAGAATTCCAGTCGCGGAAAATACACGCGGAACCCATCGCGCTGCGCGGCCTGCGCGAGCTGCGCGCGCAGGTGGCGATTGGCGCCGACGCCGCCCGCGATCACGAGGCGCTTGTCGCCGGTCGCGGCCAGGGCGCGGCGACACTTGATCACCAGCGTCTCGACGATTGCGTCCTCGAAACCGCGCGCGACATCGGCCTGGGCGTTGGGTTCGTCCGCATGCGCCTGGTAGGCCATCAATACCTGCGTCTTGAGTCCCGAAAAACTGAAATCGAGTCCCGGGCGGTCGGTCATGGGGCGCGCGAACTTGTAGCGTCCCGGTTTGCCCGACTCGGCCAGCTTGGCCAGCGCCGGCCCGCCCGGATACGGCAAGCCCATGAGCTTGGCAGTCTTGTCGAAAGCCTCACCCGCGGCGTCGTCGAGCGTGTCACCGAGCAATTTATAGCGTCCGATGCCTGCAACCTCGATCAGCATCGAATGCCCGCCCGAGACCAGCAGCGCGACATACGGCGGCGGCGGCGGGTCGGCTTCGAGCATCGGCGCGAGCAGATGCCCCTCCATATGGTGCACGCCGATCGCGGGCACATCGAGGGCCCAGGCCAGCGCGCGCGCGCAGGCGGCCCCGACCAGGAGCGCCCCGACCAGCCCCGGCCCAGCCGTATAGGCCACGCCGCCCAGATCGCGCGTCGTCATACCGGCTTCGCGCAAGGTTTCGCGGATCAGCGGCAGCAGCTTGCGCACATGGTCGCGGCTGGCGAGTTCAGGCACGACGCCGCCATAGTCCGCATGCATCCTGATCTGGCTGTAGAGCGTATGGGCGATCAGGCCCTTGGCTGCGTCGAAGACGGCCACCCCGGTCTCGTCACAGGAGGTCTCGACACCCAGCACCGGGCCGCGGACTCCTTTTACGGACCCGCATGGAGTTGCATTTCCTGGATCGCTCACGATAAAATGCCCGGCTCACCCGTCAAGAACGGGCCATTTTACAGCTTTCTTTACCGTTTTTTCTGGAGTTCGAGTTCCATGCCCAGCGTCAAAGTCCGCGAGAACGAGCCTTTCGAGTTCGCCCTGCGTCGCTTCAAGCGTACCTGCGAGAAGGCCGGTGTGCTGGCCGAAACGCGCAAGCGCGAGTTCTACGAAAAACCGACCCAGGAGCGCAAGCGCAAGGCCGCCGCGGCGGTGAAGCGCCATCTGCGCCGCGTGTCGCGCGACGTGACCAAGCGCCAGCGCCTGTACTGAGCGCGGCTCGCAGCCGGCATATTGCCGGATTGCGACAACATTCCGGCCGGCGGCGTGCGAACGTCCCGGCCGTTTTTGTTTTTTGCGCCCATCTATGAGCGCAAAAATCACGTAGCGGCCATCCCCTAGCCACTTTCAAAGTGAAGCATATGAGCCTGAAAGCCCAGCTGACCGAAGACATGAAGACCGCGATGAAGGCGGGCGACAAGGAACGCCTCGGCGTGATCCGCCTCGTCAACGCGGCGATCAAGCAGCGCGAAGTGGACGAGCGCATCGTGCTCGACGATGTGGCCGTGCTCGGTGTGCTTGAGAAGATGCTCAAGCAGCGCCGCGACTCGATCCAGCAGTTCGAGGCCGCCGGCCGCACGGATCTCGCCGACATCGAGAAGTTCGAAGTCGGCGTGATCCAGCACTACCTGCCCGCGCAGCTGACCGCAGCCGAAGTCGATGCGGCGATCGCTGCCGCAATTACCGAATCGGGCGCCACCAGCTCCAAAGACATGGGCAAGGTCATGGGCCTGGTCAAACCCAAGGTCGCCGGACGCACCGATATGGGCAAGCTGTCGGAACTGGTCAAGGTCAAGCTTGCGGCGTTGGGCTAAGATAGGTTTCCAATCAGATATTGCGATGGAACACATCGTCAACGTCCATATCGAGAAGCTGCCTGAAGGCGTTTATCTCGCCACTAGCGAGGATGTGCCCGGACTGGTCGCGCAAGGACGCACGATCACCGAGACACTGGAAATCGCGCGCGACGTCGCCAAGAAGCTGATCGAAGCGCAGGCCCCCTCGCGGCGTCAAAATTAAGTTCGCCCATACAGAGTTTGCAAGGAGAAGTGCCATGAACCGCGGCCGCTTCCAAGACCACAACTGCTTTCGAGGTCATTGCTAAACGCCGCAAGGGCTATCCGTCCGAAACGCGCGTGAAGCGCGGCCGGCGCATCGTTCGCGGCGACAAGGAACTCGCCGAAAAACTTGGCCGCAATGATCCCTGCCCTTGCGGTTCGCCTCGGAGGTTTAAGGAATTGCTGTATGCGCCATGGACACTTCGAGGGATCGGAACGCGATGACTACTTTAGGGACTGACTGAACGAAGGAGCCGGGTTCGCCCGGCTTCTTCTTTTTCTGCCTTTGCATGGCATGCTAAGCATCTAATGGCCGGCCGCATCCCCGATCAATTCATCGACGAACTGCTCGCACGCATCGACATCGTCGATGTGATCGAGCAGCGTGTGCCGCTGCGCAAGGCCGGGCGCGACTGGTCGGCACGCTGCCCGTTCCACGACGAGCGCTCGCCCTCGTTTACGGTCAGTCCGGCCAAGCAGTTCTACCACTGCTTCGGTTGCGGCGCGCATGGCAGCGCGATCAAGTTTCTGATGGATTACGACCGGCTCGAGTTCGTCGATGCGGTCGAGGATCTCGCCGGGCGCGTCGGCCTCAAAGTGCCGTACGAAGGCGGCCGTCGCGCCGTCGCCGAAGATTCGACCGATATGTACACGGTGCTCGACGCGGCGGCGAAGTTCTACCAACGCGCGCTCGCCGGCAACGAGAAGGCGCGCGCGTATTTCGACTCGCGCGGACTCGATCGCGAAACGATCGAGCGCTTCGGGCTCGGCTACGCCCCCGATCAATGGGATGCCATCAAGAGCGCGCTCGGCACCAACGACAAGCGCATTGCGCTGCTGGAAAAAGCCGGTCTGCTCAAGAGCGGCGAGCGCGGCAACAAATACGAATACTTCCGCAACCGCGTAATGTTTCCGATCGCCGACAGGCGCGGCAGGACCATCGCGTTCGGCGGCAGAATCCTGGAGAAAACAGAGGACTCCGGCCCGAAATACCTGAACTCGCCCGAGACGCCGCTGTTCCACAAGGGTCAACAGCTGTTCGCGCTGTGGCAGGTGCGCCAGGTGCATTCGAAGATTCCGCGCCTCGTCGTAGTTGAAGGCTATATGGACGTGATCGCGCTGTTCCAACATGGCGTGACGCAGGCGGTCGCGACGCTTGGCACGGCAACGACGCGCGATCACGCCGAACTGCTGTTCCGCAATTGTGCAGATGTATACTTCTGCTTCGACGGCGATCGCGCCGGGCGCGCGGCCGCATGGCGTGCGGTCGAATCGGTGCTGCCGCGCATGCGTGACGGACGCCAGGCGTTCTTCCTGTTTCTGCCCGATGGTGAAGATCCCGACTCGCTCGTGCGCAAAGAGGGCCAGGCTGGCTTTGAGGATCGCCTCAAAGGCGCAACACCGCTCAGCGAATTTTTCTTCGGCGACTTGAGCAAGGACGTCAACCTCGCGAGCCTCGACGGCAAGGCACGGCTGGCCGAGCGCGCACGGCCGCTGCTGACGCAGATTCCCGACGGTGCATTCCGCGATCTGATGCTCGGCGAACTCGATCGCATCGCGAGCGTGAAGCTGCGCATCGAACAGCCAGCCTCACAAATTCCCAAAGCGGCATATCCCGAACAACCCACGTTGATGCGCAGAACAGTCGCGCTGCTGATACAGAGCCCTGATTTCGCCGCAAACATCAACCCGCCTCACCTGTTCGCAGCGTTGCGCCAGCCAGGAATTCCGTTGCTGATGGAACTGATCGAATTGTGTCGCGATCGAACGGAAATTTCGACGGCTACCTTGCTGGAGCATTTTGCGGAGCGTGCCGAGTTGAAGGCGCTTCAAAAACTTGCCGTGCTTGAAATCCCGGGAACCGAAGAGGAACGCCGCGTCGCTTTTTTGGCTGGCCTTGCCAAGCTGGACAAAGAAACCGAGCAGCAGCGCCTGGATGATTTGCGCGAGAAACAAAAACAGGCCACGCTCAGTGAGATAGAGAAGCAGGAGCTGCGCGAATTGCTGAAGAGCACAAGCGCCCCCTCACCCAACCCTCTTCCCCAACGATAAAACCGTTGGAGGAGAGGGCTTCAGGTAGCATCCGGGCGCTTGTCGATCAGCAGCAGCGCAAACAGCGTCAACACCGCCGCCGCCGACAGGTAGTAGCCGACGTACTGCAATCCGTGCTCGGTCGCGAGCCAGGTCGCGATATACGGCGCAAGCGAAGCGCCGAAGATGCCGGCGAGATTGAATGCGAGCGAGGCGCCGGTATAGCGCACCGCGGTCGGGAACAATTCGGCGAGTGCGGTGCCGAGCGGGCCGTAGGTCAACCCCATCAGAAACAGACCGAGCGCGAGGAACACGAGCACCGCAGCGGCATTGCCCGCGACAAACATCGGCGCGAACAGCAGGCCGAATGCCAGGATCGCAAGCGTCGCGATGATCAGCATCGTGCGCGCCGTGCGTTTGTCTGCAGCCAGCGCGGCGAGCGGAATGCCGAGCGCGAAGGCGAGCATCGCGAGCATCTGCATGATCAGAAAATCGCCGCGTGCATAACCGAGCTTGGCCGTGCCCCAGCTCAGCGTGAACACGGTCATCAGATAGAACAGCAGAAACGTCGCCAAGCAGGCGATCGTGCCGAGTACGAGCGTGCGCGGATGTGAGCGCAACACAGTCAGCATCGGCACGCGTACGCGTTCTTCTTTTTCGACCGCGTGCAGAAACGCCGGCGTCTCCTGCAGCTTCAATCGCACATACAGACCAACCACGACGAGCAGCGCGCTCGCAAGAAACGGAATACGCCAACCGAACTCGAAGAACTGCGCATCGCTGAGCGATTTGCTCAGCCACAGGAAAATGCCGCTCGAGCAGAGGAATCCGATCGGCGCGCCCAGCTGCGGAAACATGCCGTACCACGCACGCTGGCCCGGCGGTGCGTTCTCGGTCGCGAGCAGCACCGCGCCGCCCCATTCGCCACCGAGTCCGAGGCCCTGGCCAAAGCGGCACAGCGCGAGCAGCAGCGGTGCCGCGACGCCGATCGATGCGTAGGTCGGCAGGATGCCGATCACGATCGTCGATAGGCCCATCGTCAACAGCGCAGCGACCAGCGTGGCCTTGCGCCCGACACGATCGCCGAAATGCCCGAACACGGCAGAGCCAACCGGTCGTGCAAAGAACGCGAGCGCGAAGGTCGCGAACGATTGCAGCGTCGCCGAAGCCGGATCGCTTGCTGGAAAAAACAGCTTCGGGAACACCAGCACTGCCGCTGTCGCGTAGATATAGAAATCGAAGAACTCGATCGTGGTGCCCGCAAGGCTCGCGATGAGAATGCGCCATTTGGAGTTGACGGCGGGCACCATCGCGGGCGCGCTCATCGCAGCAGCATCATTTGCCATTGCAAACCTCACTGCCCTTGTCGAACACGATGCGCCATTGCCCGCTCGCATCGCGACGCCAGATCGAATTGAACGTCGCAATAGTCTTGCCCTCGGCATTCCGCACCGGTCCGGTGCTCAGCGCAAGCGTGCCTGAATCGAGCACTTCGACCTGCACGGGCTCCCACGCGAACGGCGCCGCAGGCGTGTCGTAGAAGCGCTTCCATTTTGCCGCGACCGCAGCCTTGCCACGCAGCGCTTCCTTGCCGCCGAAGAACACGGTTTCGTCGGCGAGGAAGCTCTGGAACGCGGCAAAATCGCGGTCGGCCATGGTTTTGGCGAAGGCGCGCTCGGTGGTGAAGACTTCGCGCGTGGCGTCGTCACGGGAAATACGTGGAGCGACCGTTGCCGCGCAGCCTACGAGGTTTACAAGAATCAGCGGACCCAGAACCAACAAGCGCATAGAACTCTCCAAGATGTCACTCCGCGGAATCCAGCGACTCTCGCTCTTCTAAAATTGATGCAAGGCACAGGATTACCCGCTTCGCTCGCCCCTTTCGCGGCGTTCCTGCCGGCGTTCTGCGCGCTTCGTGCTTGTCTCGCTTCCGCGGGAGTGGCGCGCAAGAGACTAACGCAAATCTTTCACGATCACGCGCGCCGCATTATGCCCCGGCGCGCCGGTGACACCGCCACCTGGGTGCGTTCCCGCGCCGCACAGATACAGCCCTGGCAGCGCGCCGCGATAATCGGCCTGTCCGAGCATCGGGCGCGCGCTGAACAACTGATTCAGCGACAGTGCGCCGTGAAAAATGTCGCCACCGATCAGACCGAAATCGCGTTCGAGATCGAGCGGCGATTTGATCTGGCGGCCGAGCACGGAGTCCTTGAAGCCTGGCGCGTAGCGATCGACCGTCGCGATCATCAGATCGGCCACTTCATCGCGATGCATATCCCAGCTCGCGCCATTCGGCAGCGCCGGCGCGACATGCTGGCAGAACAGGCTCGCGACATGCTGACCCTTTGGCGCGAGCGAGTCGTCGAGCGTCGACGGGATCAACATCTCGACGATCGGCTCGCGCGACCAGCCGTGCGCGCGCGCGTCGAGGTAGGCGCGATCCATATAGTCGAGGCTCGGCGCCATGATGATGCCCGCGGTCAGATGATCGCCATCGCCGGGCAGACAGGTGAAGTCCGGCAACCGCGACAGCGCGACATTCATGCGGAACGTACCCGAACCGCAACGCCAGTTCGCCATGCGCTCGCGTGTAGGCGCGGGCACGTGCGCGGGATCGAGCAGGCGTTCGTACAGCAGTTTGGGATTGACGTTCGCGACGACCGCGCGCGCGCGCAAGGTCTCGCCCTTTTCGGTGATCACGCCAACCGCGCGGCCCGGCCCTGATCCGGCGCGTTCAACGATCACCTCGCGCACGCCGACGCCGGTGCGGATCTCGACGCCGGCAGCTGCCGCCGACTTTGCCATCGCCTGCGTGATCGCACCCATGCCGCCGAGCGCATGACCCCACGCGCCTTTCACGCCATTCACTTCGCCGAACACATGATGCAGCAGCACATAGGCGCTGCCGGGCGTGTACGGACTTGCGTAGTTGCCAACGATGCCGTCGAAGCCGAGCACGGCCTTGATCGGCTCGCTTTCGAAAAAACGATCGAGATATTCGCCGGCGGAAATCGCGAACAGATCGAGCAGCTCGGTGCGCATCGACGTGTCGAGTGCGGACAGGCGTTTGCCGAGCCGGCCCGCGCGCGCGAGCTCGGGCAGGGCCGCGAGCCAGCTGCCCGCGGTCACGTTCGGGGGGGCCTGCAGCGCGAGCTCGCGCAAAACGTCGGCGATGATGTCCAGGCGATGTTCGTAATCGTCGAGGCGTTCCGCATCACGCGTGGAGAACTTCGCGACCTCACGCTTGGTGCGGCCTTCGCCGGTCACCAAATATGTGCCGTCCGGCCGCGGCAAAAAATTGTTCGCCCGACGCAGCACGATTTTCAAACCATGTGCGGCGAGATCGAGATCGCGCATCACCTTGGGCTGCAGCAGCGAGACCGTATAGGCCGCGACCGAGTTGCGGAAACCCGGATGGAATTCCTCTGTCACCGCCGCGCCGCCGACGACATCGCGTCTTTCCAGCACCGTGACCTTCAGCCCGGCTTTCGCCAGGTAGGCAGCACAGACCAGGCCGTTGTGGCCGCCGCCGATCAGGATCGCATCGCACTGGACTTTGCTCATGCGTCGATTATCGCCAGCCACGTACCGCGGCGCCATGGCCTGGATGGCATGGACGTACACCCGCCGCATCGTCGATGATTGCGCCATGCCCCCGCGCACCGTCACCGCCACCCGCTATGTCACGCCGCTGCGCGAGGGCGGTTCGTTGCCCGCGATCGTCGAAGCCGACGATCAGGGCCTGTATGTCCTCAAGTTCCGCGGCGCAGGCCAGGGTGTACGCGCACTGATTGCCGAGCTCGTCGCGGGCGAAATTGCACGCACGCTGGGCCTGTCCGTGCCCGAGATCGTGCTGGTCGAGCTCGCCGCGGAACTCGCACGCACCGAGCCCGATCCGGAAATCCAGCATCTGATCCGCGCAAGCGCCGGGGTCAATCTCGCGCTCGACTATCTGCCCGGCTCGGTGACTTTCGATCCGCTCGCCGACCGCGCTGTATTGGACCAGCCTGAGCCTGACCTCGCCTCGCGCATCGTCTGGTTCGATGCCTACGTGAGCAATGTCGATCGCAGTGCGCGCAACACCAATCTGCTGGTCTGGCATCGCCGGCTGCGCCTGATCGACCATGGCGCGGCGCTGTATTTTCATCACGCATGGGGCGGCGCGAGCCCTGCTGATATCCGCGCGCGTGCACTGCTGCCGTTTAAGCAGATCAAGGATCATGTGCTGCTGCCTTACGCCAACCGGCTCGCCGAAATCGATGCCGCAATGGCGGAAAAGCTCGATGCAGCGCGCATTGCGCAGATCGTGGCGTCGATTCCGGATGCCTGGCTCGCCGACGCCGACGCGTTTTCCGATGCGACGACGCATCGCGCGGCTTATGTCGACTATCTCACGCACCGGCTGCAAGCGCCGCGGGCTTTTGTTGCGGAGGCGATCCATGCGCAGCATCTATAACTACGCCGTGATTCGCGTCGTGCCGCGCGTGGAACGTGCGGAGTTCATCAACGCCGGCGTGATCCTCGATTGTCAGGAAGCCGGCTTCCTCGACGCGCGCATCGAACTCGACGAGACGCGCCTGCTTGCGCTCGATCCGCAGGTCGATCTCGCCACCGTGCGCGCGCATCTTGGCGCGATTCAGGCGATCTGCGCCGGCGGCACGCAAGCCGGACCGCTCGGCGCGCTGTCGCGGCGTGAGCGCTTTGGCTGGCTCACCGCGCCGCGCAGCACGTTGATCCAGACCTCCCCGGTACACAGCGGCCAGTGCGACGACGCCGCCGGTGCGCTGGAACATCTTACGCAGACAATGGTGCGAGTGCGCGCTGACGGCTGAGCAGCAAGGCGACAACCAGGCCGATCACACACAGCGCGGCGACGTAATGCGCCGGCGCAAGCGAATCGGCTTGCAGCAGCGTGCCGACGATCAATGGCGTCAGCCCGCCGAATATCGCATAGGCGATGTTGTAGGCAAACGAGACGCCGGAAAAGCGCACCGCGGGCGGAAACGCGCGCACGAGCAAGGTCGGGATCACGCCGACCACGCCGACGCAAAATCCGGCGAGCGCATACAGCCAGTTCAACTGCTGCGGCATCGAAGCCAGGCCCAGGTATAGCGCGTACACCGCCGCCAGCAGCAGTGCGCAGCCCCCGGCAACCACGCGTGCGGCGCCGAGACGGTCTGCAGCAAGGCCGTAGACGATGCACCCGATCGCGAGCGCGAACGTGGCGAGGCTGTTTGCGGCAAGCGCGTCCACCGCTGCGATCGTGAACAGTTTCTGGATCAGCGTCGGCGTCATCAATATTACGACGACGATGCCGGCGGTCAGCACCCAGGTCAGCAGGATCGAGATGATGACGGCACGACCGTGACCGGCGAGCACGGCAAGTATAGGCAGGCCACGCACGAGCTCGTTACGCCGGCGCAGCTCTTCGAACACCGGTGTCTCCGCGAGCAGGCGGCGCAGGAATACGGCAAGAAATCCGAACACGCCGCCGACCAGGAACGGAATGCGCCAGCCGAACGCAAGCAGATCTGCAGCATTGTATACTTTATTCAACGCAGTCGCGATCAGCGAGCCGAGCAGGATACCGAGCGTCAGTCCTGCAGTCAGCGTGCCGTTGGCGAAACCGACGCGATAATCGGGCACGTGCTCGGAGACGAAAGTCCATGCGCCCGGCACCTCGCCGCCGACCGCGGCGCCCTGCACGATACGCAGCGCAAGCAGGGCCAGCGGCGCGGCGTAACCGATCGCCGCAAACGTCGGCAGCAATCCGATCGCGAGGGTCGGCACGGCCATCAGGAACACCGACAGCGTGAACATGCGCTTGCGCCCCGAGCGGTCGCCGAAATGCGCCATCACGATGCCACCGAGCGGGCGCGCGAGATAACCCGCCGCGAACAGTCCCCAGGTCTGCATATTGCGCAGCCACTCCGCCGTGTCGGGCGGAAAGAA
>Ga0066704_10001298_pt1 | contig 10645 bp, 6 predicted proteins | sample GraSoiAngelo_153_FD_66458 | JGI IMG/M metagenome (GOLD analysis project Ga0066704, IMG submission 66458) | Grasslands soil microbial communities from the Angelo Coastal Reserve, California, USA - 14_1009_12_40cm | ecosystem: Environmental > Terrestrial > Soil > Grasslands | place: USA... | reverse complement strand
CAGGATCAGTGGCACCGCAGCAAACAGCATCATCAACTCCCCTCCGCGCATTATGCATTGCGCGCCATTGCTTCCTCAGTGAGCACATCGCGCGCTATTTCGCCCACATGGGGCTCGTGACGACGAACGCAGTCGGGCTCGATTCAGCTGCCGAATCGGTGGGCGACGTTGCACCCGACGTAGTCATCTGCGATTACGACGTGCTGGCCGATGTCCCCCTGGAGAGATGGGAGCGCAACCCTCTCCTCGCCAAGACTCCGGTGATAGCGGTGAGCCTCACCCGCCACGCCGAGGAGCTGCACCTGCTCGACATCACCGGGATCGCCGGTTTCCTCTATCTGCCGACGCTCGAGGAGGCGCCTGCCCTACAGATGTTGAACGCGGCGGCGGCGCGTCCGAAGTACACGCTTGGCATTCGCAGCAGTGCGCCGAGGGTGGTGGAGCACCGTTAAATTTAGAGGTATGAGCTCCGACCCCATTACGGGCGTTTTCAATGACGGATATATAACCGAGGCCTACGAAGCCTACCGGCGCGATCCTGCGTCAGTAGACGAATCGTGGCGCCAGTTTTTCCGATTTGCGGAAACTATCGCTGGCGCTCCGGCACCAGCCGCCGTTGGAGAGCCTTCTCAAGCGGGACAACTCGATCCCGCTTTTCTTCGCGATGTCGCCGCCGCGGCTGAGCTCGTGGATGCGATCCGCAGCTACGGGCATCTCGCCGTCCCGCTCGATCCGCTGGGAACGCCCGCGGAAGGCAATCCCGAGCTCACTCCGGAATTTCACGGCCTGACTGAGGAGCGTCTGGCGGCCATTCCGGGCGAAGTGCTCGGCGCGTCGGCTGGAAGTGCTGCCGATGTCGTGACGCGCCTGCGCGAGCTCTATTCGTCCAGGATCGGATTCGAGATCTCGCACGTCGGCAAGGTCGAGGAGCACGAGTGGCTGCGCCAGCAAATCGAGAGCGGGCGTCTCAATCAGCCGTTGAGCGAAGAGGAAAGGCGGGGGATTCTCAATCGGCTGACTGAGGTCGATGGACTGGAGCGCTTTCTCGGTCGCGCCTACCAGGGTTACAAGCGCTTCTCGATCGAAGGCAGTGATGTGCTGGTGCCGATGCTCGATGTCGCGATCGAAGCAGCTGCGACGCATGGGGCCCGCGAAGTCGATCTTGCCATGGCGCACCGCGGGCGAATCAACGTTCTGGCCCACACGCTCGGCAAGCCTTACGCGTCGATCTTCGAGGAATTCGAGGGCAAGCACGCCACCACCAACGCCGTCAGTGAGACGGGTGACGTGAAATACCACCTCGGCGCCAGCGGGACGCGGCAGGTCGCGACTGGCGGCCAGGTCGAGGTACTGCTGGTGCCGAATCCGAGCCATCTGGAAGTGGTCAACCCGGTGCTCGAAGGAGTTGCCAGAGCCCGTCAGGTGATTGCCGGCAACGGAGAGCGAGACGAGGCAGCGGTGCTGCCGATCTGCGTGCACGGCGACGCTGCGTTCCCGGGTGAAGGTGTTGTCCCTGAGACTTTCAATCTTTCCGGACTGAATGGATTCAGGACGGGCGGCACGCTTCACATCATCGTCAACAATCAGGTCGGCTTCACTACCGATCCGATCGATGCCAGATCGACGCGCTACGCGAGCGATCTGGCCAAGGGGTTCGAGGTGCCGATCGTTCATGTCAACGCCGACGATGCGGAATCGTGCATCCACGTCGTGCGGCTGGCGATCGAGTACCGCGCAAAATTCGGCAAGGATTTCCTGATCGATCTCGTCGGCTACCGCCGTCACGGACACAACGAGACCGACGAGCCTGCGTTCACTCAGCCGACGCTTTACAAGAAGATTCGCGCCCATCCGTCGCCGCGCGAGGTGTGGGCAAGTCGCCTCGTCGCCGAGGGGATTGTCACCGCCGAAGAAGTGAAGAAGATCGACGCCGACGCCGCCGCAGAATTCGATCGCATCCTGACGGCGATGAAGGCGGGCGAGATCCATCCACCTGAATACAATCCAGCCAAAGACGCCGAAGCGGACCAATCCGGCGCTGGCAGCGGCGACACGGCGGTCGATGCGGATCGTTTGCGCGACCTGAACGAGCGGCTGCTCAAGTGGCCTTCGACGCTGAAGGTGAATCCACGTCTCGCCAAGACACTCGCACGGCGCGCCGACGCCATGGGAGATGCCGGCGGAATCGACTGGGGACACGCTGAGGCTCTGGCCTTTGCGTCGTTGCTGACCGACGGAAAATCGGTGCGACTCACCGGTCAGGATTCGGAGCGGGCCACGTTCTCGCACCGACAGGCGGTGCTCCACGATTCGGAATCGGGAGAGATTTACGTCCCGCTGGCGCATCTCGCCGATGGTGAGTCGCACGGCAGGATCGAGATCTACAACAGTCCGCTCTCCGAGACGGCGGTGCTCGGCTTCGAGTACGGCTACAGCACTGCGGCCGAGGATACGCTGGTGTTGTGGGAGGCGCAGTACGGCGATTTCGTCAACGTCGCGCAGCCGATCATCGATCAGTTCATCGCCGCCGACAGGGCCAAGTGGGGACAGGATTCGTCGATCGTATTGCTGTTGCCCCACGGCTACGAGGGACAAGGGCCCGAGCACTCGAGCGCGCGTCTGGAGCGATTCCTCCAGTTGTGCGCCGAGGGGAATCAGCGCGTAGCGTATCCTTCGACGCCGGCGCAGTACTTCCACATTCTGCGTCGTCAGGCGCAGCTGTACGAGCGTCGCCCGTTGATTCTGATGCAGCCGAAGAGTTTGCTTCGTCTGCCGGAAGCGGCGTCGAAGCTGACTGATCTCACCAGCGGCAGCTTCCGTCCGGTTATCGACGATCCGGTTGCTTCACAGCAGCGAAAGTCGATAACGAGGCTCGTATTCTGCACCGGAAAGATCTACTACGATCTTGCCGCCGCGCGCGCGCCTCACATCGCTCTGGTGCGCATCGAAGAGTTGTATCCGTGGCCAGGTAATCAGATTGCGCAGATCGTCGATCTCTATCCGGCGATCGAGGAAGTGGTGTGGGCACAGGAAGAGCCGAAGAATCAAGGCGCCTGGTCCTACGCTTCGCCGCGACTGCGGATGTCGACGGGGAATGCGCTGTTGACGCGCTACGTCGGTCGTCCCGATCGCGCGAGTCCCGCCGAGGGTTACGCCGAAGCGCACAAGAAGGAGCAGGAGCGGATCATCGCCGAGGTGAACGCACCGGTGCCGCAACTGCCCGGTGCGAAGCGGCGCGGCGTGGCGGTCAAAACCTGAGCACCAGCTCGAGACAATGCAGAAGTCGGTAGCCCTCGCCGCGCTGGCAGCGACTCTGGTCGTACCATCGTCGGGAACGCCGTCGACTCGTGTTTTTGCCGAAGTGCGGATGGCTGACTCCGTCGAGCGCATGCGTGTGCTATGGATCGCGGCACATCCCGACGACGAGGACACCAACATCATTGCCTGGCTGGCGCGCGGGCGCGGTGTCCAGACGGCGTACATGTCGCTGACACGCGGCGATGGCGGCCAGAATCTGATCGGCAACGAGCTCGGAGAAGCGCTGGGTGTGATTCGGACCGAGGAGCTGCTTGCCGCGCGCCGGATCGACGGCGCGCACCAGTATTTCGGGCGCGAGTACGATTTCGGATTCTCGAAAACTGCGGACGAGACGAGAAAGCACTGGCCGCAGGACTCGGTGCTCAATGACGTGATGACAGTGATGCGCGCGTTTCGACCGCACATCGTCATCACAACTTTCTCGGGAACGCCACGCGATGGCCATGGCCATCACCAGATCTCGGCGCTCGTTGCGCGCGACGCGTACAACATGGCCGCGGACACGGTGCGATTTCCGGTGGCGCAGTTCGGCAAGCCGTGGACACCTCTGAAGCTCTATCGGCTGGCGCGGTTCTCGCCGCAGGACCGGACGCTGGCGATCAACGTTGGCGAATACAATCCGTATCTCGGCGTGTCGTATCAGGAGATTGCCGCCGACAGTCGGTCGCAGCATAAGTCACAGGGCCAGGGTACGGTCCATCAGAAGGGCGTCGTCTGGGATTATCTGATGCGCGAGGATTCCCGCGTCCCGGCGCCGCCGGCGAAAGAGGAGCAGTCGATTTTCGCCGGGCTCGATACCACGAAACTGCTGGTGCGCGACGGGAGAGTGACACCGCCGACTGTGCCGACGGTGGAGATGGAAGCGGTGGCCGATAGGCAGGCACTGGCGCTCGGCGAGACCGCGCGCGTGACGGTGACCATGTACAACCGGGGACATTCGCCGATCGAGTTCACGCACTTTTCCGGCGGCCCAAGCGAGTCCAGAACTCTGCTTCCTGATTCCGCCTATCGGTGGACCGATGACTACAAGGCCACGGTGATCTCGCAGCCATGGTGGCTCGCCCAGCCACGCAACGGTGATTTATTCTCGCCGCGCATCGACGGCGTGTCTGAGGACGAGCGCAGCAAAAAAGATTGGGAGCGGGCTAACGTTACCGTCGATGGTCGCACCTTCACTCTGGCGACGCCGATTGTTTTTCACTACGTCGATCGCGTCCGCGGCGATGTCCAGCGTCCGCTGATCGTCGCGCCCGGGATCTCGATTACTCTCGATCAAGCGGTTGAGATGACGCGGACACACGTGCCATTCAACCAGCTCATCAAAGTCAATCTCCGCTCCGCGTACGTCGATTCCACGCCGGTCAAGGTTACTCTATCGGTGCCGCAGGGTTTGATCGCTGATTCGATATCTCGAACCATCATGATGTCCGCGGGCGGAACTCGAACACTAACCTTCAGGGTTCGTGGCAGCCTCACGCGCGGCCCGCACCAGATCATGGCCACGGCGACTGCCAAAGGGACGTCCTTCCACAGCGGGTACGTACCGATCGAGTACGCGCACATAAATCCCCAACGCATCTACCGGTTCTCGACGCTGACGATCACCGCAGCAGATGTCGAGCTGCCGACTGGACTGAACGTCGCCTACGTCCCGGGCGTTGGTGACAACGTCGCGCCGATACTCGAGGAGCTCGGCGTCCCGCTCACCATGCTCGACCCGGACGACATCCCCCAGACCGATCTCAAGCGGTTCACTGCGATCGTGGTCGGCCCGCGCGCATATCAGGCGAGTCAGACGCTGATCGACAACAACGAGTATTTGTTGTCGTATGTGCGAAACGGTGGGCGGATGGTCGTACAGTATGGTCAGGGTGAGATGCAGCGGCCGGGCATCATGCCGTATCCGATTACTCTCGGACAGCCCGCCGCCCGCGTCACGGACGAAAACGCGCCGGTGACTTTCACCGATCCGAGCTCACCGCTTTTGAACGCGCCGAACAAGATCACCCAGGCGGATTTTGCTGGTTGGGTGCAGGAGAGATCGACGTACATGCCCTCGACGTTCGATTCGCATTATCGGACAATGCTGTCGATGAGCGATCCGGGGGAGCAGCCGAACAGCGCGGCGATCCTCGCTGCCGCATATGGCCGCGGCACGTACATCTATCTTCCGCTCGCTCTCTTCCGTCAGCTTCCGGCCGGCGTGCCCGGCGGTGCGCGCATCTTCGCCAACCTGCTAGGCGGCAACACGATCAAATGAGACGCGCCGCGTCGGCAGCGGTGATTGCGGCGCTGACCATTCTATCGGCGTGCAGCTCCGACAATCGGAAAGTCCTCATCGTTTATTCGCCGCACGGGAAGGAGCTGCTCGAGTACTTCGAGAAGGGATTCGAGAAAGCACACCCCGACATCGACGTACAGTGGGTGGACATGGGATCGCAGGAAGTTCTCGAGCGCGTACGCGCCGAAAAGCCCAACCCGCAGGCGGACGTCTGGTTCGGCGCACCGGCAGAGACATTTGATCGGGCGACGAAAGAGAATCTGCTGCAGCCCTACAAGCCGACGTGGGCAACGGCCATCGATCCAGAAGGTCGCGACGCGCACGACAACTGGTACGGCACCTATCTGACTCCGGAAGTGATCGGCTACAATCGCGACGCGGTAAAGGCAGCCGATGCGCCGAAGGACTGGGACGATCTCATCGATCCGAAGTGGAAAGGTAAGATTGTAATCCGTGATCCGATTGCATCCGGGACGATGAGGGCGATCTTTGGGGCGATCATGGTCCGATCGATTCAAAAAACGGGGAAGCCTGACGCCGGATATGAATGGCTGCGGAAGCTGGACGCGAATACGAGGGAGTACACGCTCAATCCGACGATTCTGTACCAGAAGCTGGGTCGGCAGGAGGGCGTGGTGAGCATGTGGGACATGCCGGATTTCGCCACGCTCGAGCAGCGGACTAAAATTCCAATCGCCTACGTCATTCCGACGAGCGGGACTCCGCTGCTGGTCGATGGAATTGCGATAGTACGGGGTACGAAGCATCCGCAGGAAGCGCAGGAGTACTACGAGTTCGTGACGACACCCGAAGCGATGATTGCAGCCGCCGATTCATTTTTGCGCATCCCGGCGCGGAAGGACATTCCGTTGTCGAAGCTTCCCGGATGGATCCGCGATGCGATGGCGAAGATCAAGCCGATGCCGGTCGATCGTGAAGTGATGGCCGCGCACCTCGATGAGTGGATGAAGTACTGGGACGCGAACATCAGGAATCGCGGGCGCAAACAGTGACCGCCGCGCCGCAGGCGCGAGAAGGCGTTGGACAAGGCAGCGAGAGGGGCACGCTCGCGCTGAATGGAGTCACTCGCCGCTTCGGCGAATTCACGGCCGTCGACAATGTCTCCGTCGAGGTTGCCCCAGGTGAACTCCTCGCTCTGGTAGGTGCGTCCGGCTCGGGGAAGACGACCACGCTGCGCGTCGCCGCCGGCTACGAAATCCCCGACTCAGGCACCGTTACCCTCGGCGGCAAGGACATTACCCGGGTAGCGCCGGAGCGACGCGGATTCGGGATGGTGTTTCAGCACTACGCGCTCTTCCCGCACATGCCGGTCGAGCAGAATGTCGCCTTCGGCCTGGAAGCGCGCGGAGTCAACAAAGTGGATCGGTTGATCAAGGCGCGTGCTGCGCTCGCCAGCGTCGGACTAGAAGGCGCAGGCGATCGCGCGATCCAGTCGCTGTCCGGCGGGGAGCAGCAGAGAGTGGCGCTCGCTCGCGCACTCGTCATCGAGCCGCAAGCGCTCCTGCTCGACGAGCCGCTCTCCAATCTCGACCCGACGTTGCGTCAGGCGATGCGTGACGATCTGCGGGCGATGCTGCGCCGGGTCGGCGTGCCGGCGCTGTTCGTGACCCACGATCAGGAGGACGCGTTCGCCATCGCCGATCGCATCGCGCTTTTGAAAAGAGGGAAGCTGCTTCAATCGGGAACGCCGGAGGAGCTCTATCATGCTCCGATCTCGCGCGAAGTCGCCGCTTTCATCGGACGCGGCAGCATTATCCCGGCGGAGGACAAGGGGGCCACAGCTGCGGTGTCGATCGGCGGCATGAAACGCGACCTCAACGTCACTCGCCCGAAAGGATCGGCCTCGCATTTCGACAACGCGTTCGTGGTGATGAGACCCGATGCGCTGGAGCTCTCGCGACAGCCTGGTGTGCTGGCCTGGCGAGGGCGGGTGGTCAACCGCCGATTCGCGGGCGGAGTGGTTGTGTATCGGGTCGAGCTGGCGGATGGTGTGATAGTCGATGTCGAATCGATTGCGGCTGATGCGCACGAGGACGACAACGTCTCGATCTCTCCGTTGAAGGGACCGTTTCCGCTGGTGCCGGGATGACGTCGCAGCAGCGGCAGAACTGGCTTATCGCCGTCCCGGTGATCGCGCTGTTGCTGTGGAGCGTGATCTACCCGAACGCGGCGGTGATCGCCGGCAGCTTCGAGAACGGGCTTGGTCACTGGCGTGAGTTCCTGGCGAGCCCGGCGGATCGAGAGGCGCTTCGCACCAGCATCGTCATTTCGGTCGCTTCCGTTTTTGCGTCGCTGGCGATTGGAGTGCCGCTCGCTTTTCTGCTGGGACGTTTCGAGTTTCCCGGTCGTCGTTTGCTGCGCGCCGTGGCAACGCTCCCGGCGGCGTTACCACCGCTCGTTGGCGTAATCGCGTTTCTCTTTCTTTACGGAGAGAGCGGTGTGGTGACACGGGCGATCCAGCGGACCTTCGGGATGGCGGAAGCGCCGTGGCGACTCCAGGGCGTTGGTGCGATCGTCTTCGTCCACGCCTACACCATGTACGTGTACGTCTTTCTTTTCGTGTCGGCGGGGCTGGAGAGGTTCGACGCGACGCTCGATGAGGCAGCATCAGGGCTGGGAGCGAACACCTGGCAGAGGCTTCGTCGCGTGACTCTGCCCTTGTTGATGCCAGCAATCGCGGCATCGATGCTGCTGGTCTTCATGAACGCGCTCGGGTCCTTTTCAGCGCCGTACGTGTTCGGCGGTGGGCTACGGGTTTTGTCGACGCAGATTCTGGCCTCCAAAACAAACGGGGCGATGGGTCTCGCCTATGTCGAAACGACCGTGCTGGCGCTGAGTGCCGTCGCTGGGCTCGGCTTGTTCCGCTGGCTCGACAGAAAACGCAAATACACTCTGGCGAGCAAAGGCGGGCGAGCGCGCCGAACGATACGGTCGCGACGGATTCAGAGACTGACCAGCATCTTCGCAGCGATCATCGTCGTGGCGCTGGTGCTGCCACACTTGATGGTCGTGCTGGTGTCGTTTGCGCGGGACGGGTCATGGACGACGCAGGTACTACCACCCGAGTACACACTCGAGAATTACCGGCGGCTGTTCTCGGAAAGTGAGCTGTGGCGGCCGATCTATAACAGCGTTTCAATGGCATTGATCGCGACCGCGGCAAACCTCGTAGTCTGCTTCGTTGCCGCCTATCTGATCGTGTTTCGACAATTCGCCGGCCGAGGATTGCTGGAGCTGCTGGTCGCGCTGCCGTGGGCGATTCCCGCCACAGCGATCGCACTCGGCCTGGCGGCGACGTTCAACCGCAACGATCTGGCGACGGGCCGCATCCTGCTGGTGGGGACGTTCTGGATCCTGCCGCTCGCCTATTTCATTCGCGACACGCCGCTCGTCGCTTCGGCGGTGGAGTCGTCGCTCCGACAAATGGATGCTTCACTGGAGGATGCCGCACGTGGGCTGGGCGCATCGTGGCTGATGACGATGCGGCGTGTTATTCTGCCGGCGGCGCGACCGGGGCTGGTGGCAGGCGGTCTTCTGGCTGCGGTGACGGCAGTCGGCGAGTTCGTCGCCAGCGTCGTTCTCTACACGCACTCCAACAGACCGATCTCGATGGAAATTCTGGCGCAGCTGCGTGCACTGGCATTTGGAACCGCTGCTGCCTACAGTGTGCTGTTGATCCTGCTGGTGCTGCTGATGACACTCGCTGCGAGATCCTTCGAGGAGAGACTTGCCTGATCTGCTCAACCGTCCGCACGTCGTAATCATCGGCGGCGGGTTCGGCGGCATTGCCGCGGCGAAAGCGCTGAGGCGCGCGCACGTCACCGTAACGCTGATCGATCGCACCAATCATTTCATATTTCAGCCACTGCTGTACCAGGTGGCGACGGCGGCACTGGCGCCGAGCGACATCACGGCGCCGATTCGGTGGATCCTGCGGCATCACCGAAACACCGAAGTGCTGATGGCGGAAGTGCGCGAGATCGATCCGCAGCGGAAAGTGGTGCGCGTCGACGACGAGCTGAGAGAGATTCCGTATGATTATCTGATCGTCGCCACCGGCTCCCGCCACGCTTACTTCGGGCACAATGAATGGGAGCCCTACGCTCCGGGACTAAAGGCGATCGAGGATGCGTCGGAGATAAGGCGGCGCTTTCTGCTCGCATTTGAAAACGCGGAAAAGACCGACGACGAAAAGGAGCGAGAGGAGCTGCTGACGTTCGTCATCGTTGGTGGAGGTGCGACGGGTGTGGAGCTGGCCGGAGCGATGCCGTACATCGCGAAGAAGGCACTCGCTCCGGATTTCCGGAGAGTTGATACGCGAAAGACGCGCGTGATTCTGGTGGAAGCCGGTCCCCGAATTTTGCCGACGTTTCCGGAGGATCTTGCGGCGCGCGCTGTCCGGGACCTAAACGATCTAGGAGTCGAGGTGCGCGTCGGCTCCTTTGTCACGGGTGTGGGGCCGGACGGAGTAACGGTTGGTAACGAAAGGATTCGCGCGCGCACCGCGTTCTGGGCGGCGGGGAACCTTTCTTCTCCGCTCGGCAAATTTCTGGGCGCGCCGCTGGATCGCGCTGGTCGCGTTCAGGTGAGTCCGGATTTATCGGTGCCGGGCATCCCCAACATTTTCATCGTCGGTGATCTGGCGGCACTCGTTCAGGATGGCCGGCCTATACCCGGAGTGGGACCAGCGGCGATTCAGGAAGGAAAATCAGCGGCGAAGAACATTCTTCGAGAGCTGCGGCGCGAGCCGAGGAAACCGTTTCGCTACTGGAACAAGGGAGACCTGGCCGTAATCGGCAGATCACGCGCCATCGCTGACCTCGGTTGGATCAGATTCTCCGGCTGGTTTGCGTGGGTGTTCTGGCTGTTCGTCCACATCATGTATCTCGTCGGCTTCCGCAATCGAATCGTCGTCCTGTTCGGGTGGGCGTACGCCTACTTCACGTCACAGGCGGGTGTCAGGCTCATCACTGATGTTGAACGGTACAAGCCGCCGGGATAATGTTGTGGCGACACTTTCTTCTT
>Ga0066704_10001290_pt1 | contig 10657 bp, 8 predicted proteins | sample GraSoiAngelo_153_FD_66458 | JGI IMG/M metagenome (GOLD analysis project Ga0066704, IMG submission 66458) | Grasslands soil microbial communities from the Angelo Coastal Reserve, California, USA - 14_1009_12_40cm | ecosystem: Environmental > Terrestrial > Soil > Grasslands | place: USA... | reverse complement strand
GTGCTCGCACAGGCTCGCACTCGCAATCAGCTCGCCGGCATGGAAGTCGAGCGCGCCAAGAAGCTGGTGAGCAGCCAGGCGATCTCACGCGAGGAGCTCGATGCGCGCACCAGTGGCCAGGCCGAAGGCGACGCCGCCATACGTGCCGCGGAGGCCGCTGTAAAGATTGCGCGCCTCAATCTGGAGTGGACCGTCGTGCGCGCGCCGATTTCCGGACGCGTTGGTCGCGCCGAGATCACGCCGGGCAATCTGGTTCAGGCTGGACCGCCCGCCGCAACGCTACTTACCACGATCGTCTCGCTCGACCCCATCTACGTCTATTTCGACACCGACGAGCAGGCATATCTGAAATACATGGGCGCGCAGTCCACCGGTCCGAAAGGACGGCAGGTGTTGATCGGTCTCGCCAATGAGACGGGATTTCCGCACGAGGGAAGACTCAACTTCGTCGACAACCGCGTCGATGGTGCCTCTGGAACGATTAGCGCTCGCGCGTTGTTGTCGAACCCCAACGGCCTCTTCACACCAGGATTGTTCGCGCGCGTGCGGCTCCTCGGCAATCAGCCTCGCCCCGCGACTTTGGTTCAGGACCAGGCGATCGGTACTGACCAGGATCGGAAGTTCGTGCTCGTGCTGAAGGACGACAACAGCGTCGAGTATCGCCCCGTTGTAACCGGTCGCGTAGTCGACGGGCTCCGCACCGTGGTATCCGGGCTCAAGCCGGGAGAACGCGTCGTCATCAACGGCCTGATGCGGGTTCGCCCGGGGATGAAGGTCGCCGCTACAAACGCTGCCATGGTTGTCGAGAGCGCCGCGCCGGCGCCCTCGGCTCGGTAGCGCAACTTTTCCGGAGTAGCTCTCGTGCGTTTCTCACGCTTTTTCATCGACCGCCCGATCTTCGCGGTCGTGCTGTCGCTGGTCATTCTTGCCGGCGGATTGATCGCGGTCACCCAGCTGCCGATCAGCGAGTACCCCGAAGTAACGCCGCCGACCATCACGGTTAGCGCGATTTATCCCGGTGCGAATCCGACGGTACTCGCGCAGACGGTGGGCACGCCGTTGGAGGACGCCATCAACGGCGTCGAGCACATGCTCTACATGACATCATCCGCCTCGGCCGATGGCACGTTCAATCTCACCGTCACCTTCAAGATCGGCACAGATGTCGACCTGGCGCAGGTGCAGGTGCAGAACCGCGTGAATCAGGCGCTGGCGCGGTTGCCCGAAGAGGTGCGCGCTCTCGGCGTCGTCACGCAGAAGCGCTCCCCGGACATCACGATGGTCGTGCACCTGTTCTCGCCTGCCGGCCGCTACGATCCGGTGTACCTCCGGAACTATGCGCTGCTGAATGTCCGCAACGAGCTGTCGAGAATTCCCGGTGCCGGCCAGGTGATAGTGTTCGGCGCGGGTGACTACGCAATGCGTGTCTGGCTCGATCCGAACCGTGTCGCATCGTACGGATTGTCGGCGGCGGATGTCGTGCAGGCGATTCGCGAGCAGAACCTCCAGGTCGCGGCGGGCACCGTCGGCGCGCCGCCGGTGAACGATCCGGTAGCATATCAGCTGACGGTCGTCGCGCGCGGGCGGCTCACCGACGAAAAGGAGTTCGGCAACATCATCGTCAAGACGAGCGCTGACGGAGCCGTCACCCGTCTCCGCGATGTCGCGCGCATTGAGCTCGGCCCGGGAACGTACGGACTGCGCGCCCTGCTCGACAACAAGCCGGCCGTCGCCGTCGTGGTATTCCAGTCTCCCGGCTCGAACGCCCTTGCGCTGTCGAGCGCGATTCGCGCGAAGATGGCGGACCTGAAGACCCGGTTCCCACAGGGAGTCGAGTGGTCGTCAGTGTACGATCCGACATTGTTCGTCCGCGATTCGATACGTGAGGTGGTCTACACGCTGATGCTGGCCACGCTGATGGTCGTGATCGTGGTCGTTCTGTTCCTGCAGACGTGGCGGGCATCGATCATCCCACTCGTCGCGGTCCCAATCTCGATCGTCGGCACCTTTGCAGTGATGCTCGCGACAGGATTCTCGATCAACACGCTGTCGCTGTTCGGACTGGTTTTGGCGATCGGCATCGTCGTCGACGACGCAATCGTCGTGGTGGAGAACGTGGAGCGACACATCGAAGAGGGTCTTTCGCCTCTCGATGCGAGCCACCGCGCGATGGAGGAAGTCAGCGGGCCGATCATCGCGATCGCGCTGGTGTTGTCCGCGGTGTTCGTTCCAGTGGCATTCATCAGTGGGCTGGACGGACAGTTCTACCGGCAGTTCGCGCTTACCATCGCCTTCTCGACGCTGATCTCGGCGTTCAATTCGTTGACGCTGTCGCCGGCGCTTGCTGCGGTTCTCCTTAAGCCGCGTGGGGCGCCGGAAGATGCGCCGACACGCATCATGCACCGGCTGCTCGGCTGGCTGTTCGATCCCTTTAACCGTCTCTTCGGTCGCGCATCCAGGGGCTATGGCAACGTCGTGCAGCGCGTAACACATCGCTCCGTCCTCGCGCTCGCCGTGTATGGGGTACTGGTTCTAATAGGCGTTCTCGGATTCTCGAGAGTGCCAAAGGGATTCGTGCCGAGCCAGGACAAGCGTTACCTGGTCGCGATCGCGCAGCTTCCCGACGCGGCGTCGCTCGATCGTACCGAGGCCGTCATCAGACGGATGGCGGACCTCGCCCTCCAGACGCCGGGTGTCGAGCACGCTGTTGAGTTCCCGGGACTTTCCATCACCAGCTTCGGCCCCAAGTCAAACGCAGGCGTCATTTTCTTCGGACTCAAGCCGTTCGAGGAGAGGAGGTCGAAGGATTTGAAGAGCAACGCCATCCTGATGTCGCTCAATCAGAAGTTCGCCGCCATCCAGGAAGGCTTCGTCGCCGTCTTCCCTCCACCGGCAGTGAATGGGCTGGGCTCGATCGGCGGTTTCAAGATGATGATCGAGGACAAGGCGGGGCTAGGCGATTCGACGCTCTACGCGACCACGCAGGCAATGCTTGGCCGTGTCTACCAGACGCCCGGACTCGCGGGCGCGTTCTCGAGCTTCCAGATCAACGTGCCGCAGCTCTTCGCCGACGTCGATCGCGACAAGGTGAAACAGCTGGGGATCCCGCTGAACAATGTGTTCTCGACGCTCCAGATCTATCTCGGCTCCCAGTACGTCAACGACTTCAACAAGTTCGGCCGCACCTACCAAGTGATCGCGCAGGCCGACGCACCTTATCGAGCGAACGCGGACAACATCGCCCAGCTCAAGGTTCGAAACATCCGCGGCGACATGGTCCCGCTCGGCTCGGTGCTGACTATGAAGCAGTCGTATGGACCGGACCAGGTCACACACTACAACGGCTACCCCGCGGCAGACATTAGCGGCAGTGCAGCTCCGGGAACGAGCGCCGGATCAGCAGTGCAGATAATGGAAAGGCTCGCCAACGAAACATTGCCGAATGGTATCGGCTACGAGTGGACTGAGCTCACCTATCAGCAGAAGCTGGCCGGCAATACCGCCATTCTGGTCTTCCCGCTTTGCATTCTGCTCGTGTTTCTCGTTCTCGCCGCGCAATACGAGAGCTGGTCGTTGCCGCTCGTGATCATGCTGATCGTGCCGATGTCTCTGGTCTCAGCGATCGCCGGCGTGTGGCTGACTCGCGGTGACAACAACGTCTTCACCCAGATCGGGTTGCTCGTCCTGGTGGGGCTCGCGTGCAAGAACGCGATTCTTATCGTCGAATTCGCACGCGATCTCGAGCTTCAGGGACGCGATCGATTTGCCGCTGCCCTCGAGGCGGCTCGCATCAGGCTGCGTCCAATTCTCATGACGTCCTTTGCGTTCATCGCCGGTGTCATACCGCTGATCGTTGCCAGCGGCGCCGGCGCCGAGATGCGGCGCGTGATGGGAATCGCCGTTTTCTCGGGAATGCTCGGCGTAACCTTCCTGGGGTTGCTCTTCACACCGCTCTTCTATGTGCTGGTGCGCGGATACGTGCACGGTCGCGCCCAGACTCCGGTTCCGGCCTCCGGCCAGCCGGTCGACACTACTGACGATATCAAACCTCTCCGTCCATGGCGACCATCGCTGGTGGCGGGAGATGAGGGCAGCACCCATGCATAAATCTCTGCTGGCGGTCGCCGCCGTGCTGATCGCCTGTTCCACACCGGCGTATCGCGCGTCGGAAGTACCAGTCCCGGCGACGTACACTGTTCCCGCAGGAACCGCGGTAGCGCCTGCCCTGCAGGCGGCGGCTGCCTCATCGACTGATAATCCTGCACCTAACTCGATCCATGTGAGCGACGCATCGCCATCGGCCCCGTTCTGGAGCTCGCTGGGTGATACCACACTTACGCTGCTCGTGCGCGAGGCACAGCGCGCGAACATGGATGTGCGGATCGCAGAATCGCGGCTGACGGCCGCGCGAGCGGCGCGGAGACTGGCGTCCCTCGACCTTGTGCCCACTGTCAGGGGAACCGGCAGTACCTACCGCACGCAGCAGTCGATTGTGCAGACGCCGGGCGCACCTGGCCAACTCCCCGCGCAAAATCTCTGGGATGTCGGGTTCGACGCGTCGTGGGAACTGGACATCTTCGGCCGGGTGAATCGAAACGTCAGAGGAGCGAGCGCACTGGCGGAAGCATCGCAGCATGGATTGGAGGACGTACAGGTGAGCGTGGCGGCGGAAGTCGCGCGCACCTACTTCGATTTGCGCGGCGCGCAGCGGCAGCTCACTGTCTCGCTGCGAAACGCCGCGACACAGCAGAAGATCGTCAAGCTGACGGAGGATAGGCTCGCCGCTGGTCGCGGAACGGCGTTCGATACAGAGCGCGCGAAGTCGGTGCTGTATCTCACTCTCGCCGCGACGCCCGGACTGGAATCGCAGATAGCCATCGATCGAAATCGCCTGGCGACGCTGCTCGGACGTGCTCCCCAAGCGTTGCCGGTTGCTCTGCTCGACTCCGGTCCGCTGCCGCGTTTGCCCGACACGCTATACGTCGGCTCTCCGGACCAGTTGGTTCGTCGTCGTCCGGACGTCCTGCGCGCCGAGCGTCAGCTTGCGGCCCAGGCGCTCTTTGTCGGTGCGGCGCGTGCGGAGTATCTGCCGAGGGTAACACTCGGAGCGAGCGTCGGTTATCTCGCTCCGACATCGAACAGCTTGTTCAAGCAGGACAATTCGAGACTGCTGATCGGACCAGTCGTGAGTTTTCCGCTCCTGGATATCGGGCGCGTGCGACAGCGCGTCGAGGTAGCCGCGTCCGGTCAGGAAGAGGCGCAGGCGAGTTACAACTCGACCGTTTTGCAGGCGCTGGAGGAAAGTGAAGGATCGCTGGTGACCTACGATCGGGCACACGCGCGTCTGGGGATCCTGGAGAGCGCGGTACGATCGAGTGCGCGGGCGGCTGACCTCGCGCAGCAGCGCTTCGAAGCGGGGTTGACGGATTTCCTGCAGGTGTTGGACGCCGAGCGCACCCTCCTCGACGCCGAAAATCAGCTGGCCCTCGGACAAACCGCTGCCGCGACGGCACTGGTCGCGGTCTACAAGGCGGTGGGTGGGACCTGGCCGATCAAGTAGCGCTCTGTTTTTCCCCCAAATTCCAAACCGTCGAGGCAGAAGTGTTGAACGCGTACGGCATTATGAAGTCTCTGCACGTCTTATCGGTGGTGATCTGGATTGGCGGTCTCACCGCGCTGGCTTTTGTTACCTGGCGGGTGGCTAACGAGCGTAACCGATCGGTGCTGACAGAGGTTCTCCGCCAGTCGGTGAGTTATGGACAGAGAGTCGTCGGGGCGGCCGCCGTAATAGTTCTTTTCAGTGGACTGGCATTGGTCGGAATCGGCCACATCGGCTTCGGCACCTTCTGGGTGTGGTTTGGTTACGGCGGCGTATTGGTTCATGGCATCATCGGCGGGTTCCTGATTCGGAAGCGCGCGGCGGAATTGCAGCAACTCGCGTCGACCCCTGGAGACGACGCCGCGCTCGTGACCGCGGCGCGGCGGCTGTGGAACACCCAGCTCGTCTATCTGACTCTCCTCGCGATCGTGATTGCGGGGATGGTGTTGAAGCCGACGTTGTAGAGGTCGAAGGTGCCCGGGACACGCTCTCTCGCCAGCAAAGTCGCTCTCGTCACCGGAAGCTCGCGCGGAATCGGTGCGGCGATCGCCCAACGGTTTGCAGAGGAAGGAGCAAAGGTGGCTGTCCACGGTCGCGATGAGTCTGCCCTATCCGAAGTACTCGGGCGAATCGCAGCCAGTGGCGGAACGGCGATCAAGGTCAAAGGCGACGTTACCCGCTTCTCCGAAATCGAGAGGCTGAGACTCGATGTCGAGAAACAACTCGGCCCGATCGACATTCTCGTTGCCAATGCCGGCGGAAGCTTGAGTCCACCCGGACCGCTGGAGGAAACGACTGAAGAGGGTTGGCGCGCGTCGATCGACGGCAATCTGACAGCGACGTTTCTTACCATCAAAAGCGTCCTTCCCGGCATGAAGGAGCGGAAGCGGGGCAGCATCCTCACACTATCGTCCGCGGCGGCACGCAGGCCTCACCCGCGTTCTCCAATCCCCTACGCCGCCGCGAAGGCCGGGATCCAGATCATGACCCAGGATGTGGCGGCGCAAGCCGGCCCTTACGGGATCCGCGTTAATTGTCTCGCGCCAGAGACGATTCTCACCGAGCGAAACGAAGAGCGAATTCCTGACGATCAGAAAAAATCGCTTATTGAAACCCATCCCTTGCGCCGACTCGGCGTCCCCAACGATGTGGCGAACGCAGCTCTTTTCCTCGTTTCGGAGCAAGCCGATTGGATTACCGGCCTCGTGCTCGATGTGGCGGGCGGAGCGGTGATGGTCTAATCAGAACGTGTGCGATACAATCGCTTTGAGCACGACCTTGTCGGAGGCTTTGGTAAGACCAAATCCGATTCCCGTCTCCAGGTCGAACAGTCCGCGCGAGAAGTCCACAACGGCGAACAGATTGTGCTCCTGCTCCTGGCCGGCGGCGAGGTGGTTGATCTCGCCAAAGTCGGCGTAGTGCTCCACTGCCACGGCAAACGTCGGTGATGGGTTGTAGGCAGCGCGCGCACACGGCGCGAAATCGAGATGGGAGAATCCGTTGAATGTGGTATCCAGAATCGGATTGACGATCAGCTCCCAGCCGTGGCCGCGAGTGCCGATGATCGGTCGGATCTCGCCGCTGTATCTCGTGGCCTCCCAATGGAGTGAGTTGTGGCTCAGCTCGAAATTCACGCCGTAGAAAAAGCGGCGCGTCTCCGCGTGTGGGATCGCGAACAGCGCCCGCAGCTTCACGCCATCGATCTGGACCTTGTGATCCCGGGTCAGCGTGTAGACCGGCAGATAGGTTCCCGCCTCGAACCAATCGGTCACTCCGTACGCCCATTCGAAGGCGCCGTTGACGGAGCCTTGCGCGACGACTCCGCCCGGAAAATCAGCAACAGTGCGACCTTCCGGCGTATAGTTGGCGTGAATGGTGAGATTGGCTTTCCCTGGCGTCTCCAGCTCGCCGGTGTAGACCTGGATCTCGTCGGTCTGTGCATGGAGCCGCGCCGCCGCTGCGAGGCAGGCACACGCAGCCACCCACCAGCGGGCCGAGTGAAGAGATGTCACCGCGGAAAAGTTACCGTGTGCTTGGGGTGACGACCACGCAGCGGCGCAATTGCACCTCGCATCATCCGTCTACCGACCGATAAATTGGCTGGAGCGCCATGCCGGCAACTCCGTTTCACTTCGGTCCCGGCCTCCTCATCAAGGCGGTCGCACCGCACCAGTTCTCGGTCGCGGCGTATTCCGTCGCGCAGGTAGTCATCGACATCGAGTCAGGATACCACCTGCTGCGTGGTGATTATCCCGTCCATCGCCAGGCGCACACTTTCTTCCTCGGCGGGCTGATTGGTCTCGTCTGCGGCCTCGTCGTCTCGCGGGTCGGGGCCTGGCTGGCACGGCCGCGAGATGTCATACCCGAAGCACTCGGCGCAGAGTATCGAATGCCAATCGCCGTGTGGAGCGGTGTCTTTGGCGGCATCTTTCATTCAGTGCTCGACGGCATCATGCACCCTGACATGCGTCCACTCCGGCCGTTCAGCGATGCGAACCCTCTGTACGGCCTGGTGAGCGTTCGCGTGCTCTACCTCTTCTGCATCATCACCGGTCTCATTGGGGCGGCGCTCCTATTGGCCTGGGAACGACGATCGAGACGATTCTAGAACGGACGCGAGTGAAAGAGAGCGCGAAAGAACCGACCAGCCTCCTTCACGACTTCATCGCCCAGCAGCACGCGAATGTATTCTCGCGAGCCTTCTCGTTCGCGACGAGTCAGCTTCCGACGACATCCGAGAAGCAGCCCGATATCGCCGACCGTGTTTTGTTGCTGGACAACCTGGGTTTCATTTATCAGCTGCGCGAGCGGGAGCAGAAGGTGACGTCGAAGACCGGCGACGTCGAAAAGTGGGTCGCCGGCCAGGTGGTGCGAAGAGGAGTGAGGCGGATCCAGACGACGCGAGAGCTGCTCGCCAGCTACGTCGGCCTCTCAGTCGTGAATCATTTCGGCCACCGCATCAACGTGGCTTCCCAGAATCCAGAGTCACTAGTCGGCATCGTCATCTACCGCGTCCCTCCAAAGACGCGCGCGTTTCGCGCCGCTCGTTTCAAGCAATATCGGAACGGCGGCTTCGTCCACATTCTTCGCGACGCGGACTACTTCGAGATCTGCCACCACTTCGTCACGCCGGCCGAGCTGGTCGACTACTTCAAATTCCGCCGTGACATCCTGTTGAGCTGGGATTCGCCGTCGACGGCGGTAAGCGAGGCAGCTCTGATAGGTCAGTACCTGCTGGAAGACTTTTCCTCACCACCGAGCTCCAGTCTCGAGCGAGCCGCGCGCGCCCGCGGTGGACCGACCGCCTGCGAGTTCTCGTTCGTGCTCGACAGTCTCGGCGCCGAGATCGCCGCGCTGGAGGAAGAGGAAACGGACGACGAGCACGATGGCGAAGGCGGCGCCAACGGTGATGATCGTTACGAGATCCTCACCGAGCTCGGCCTGCTCGGCAGGTACGAGTTGCGAGCTCTCAAGCAGCAGATGCGGCTTTCACTGGAAGCGGTACGAGCGAACAGGTTCGAGCTGCCTTTTCGTATGGCATCAGCCACCACGGGATGTGGTTTTCTGACTGTGCCGATCATGCGTGAATTCCACGAGCGAGCCTATGAGGCGCTGCAGAGCCTGTCGATGGCGTCGAAGCACGAGCTCGACCTTGAGAAGCAAGTGGGGATCGGGATGTGGAAGGACACTGAGTTCGTCGACATCGACTGGATTTTCCTGAAAGGAAAGAATCCTCCTGATTCCGCGCTCGACGAGCGCTTGGCGCAGCGGTATCCATTTCGGCGGACCAGCGAGCGGAGATTGCCACCGATTTTCACATAATGTTTACGGAACAAACCATCGATGTCAGAGGTTTAATACGCATTCCCACCGCCCTCGAGAAATCGCACAATGAATCGCTCAGTTTTGAATTACGCCGCCGCGTTGGTCATCCCGATCGCACTTGTTCTGATCGGGGCCAGATTGACCAGCGGCGCCACTCGCTCACAGATCGCACCAGTCAGCGCTCCTATTGCCGGCGTTGACCTCGCCGCTGCTCCTGCCGAAGACACGGCGGTGTTTGCGGGCGGCTGTTTCTGGGGTGTGGAGGCGGTGTTCGATCACGTGAAGGGCGTAAAGCGCGCCATCTCCGGTTACGCCGGCGGCCAGCTGGCGAATCCCTCGTACGAGCAGGTGAGCACCGGCACGACGGGACACGCCGAATCCGTCGAGGTCATTTACGATCCGTCTCAGGTGTCGTACGGCAAGCTGCTGCAGATTTTCTTCTCAGTGGCGCACGACCCGACTGAGCTCAATCGGCAGGGACCCGATCACGGCCCGCAGTACCGTTCGGCGATCTTCTACAGAACTGCGCAGCAACAGCAGGTGGCGGAGAGCTACATCAAGCAGCTGACTGCGGCGAAAACTTTCTCGCGCCCGATCGTGACCCAGGTGGCGAAGCTGGGAGGGTTTTATGCGGCGGAGGATTACCACCAGAATTATCTGGCGAACCATCCGAACCAGCTGTACATCGTGATCAACGACAAGCCGAAGCTGGTCGCGCTCAAGAGACAGTTCGGGGACATTTACCGCGACTAATTAACTGCAACTGAACGGGTGCGAGGTGGCAGTAGCATAGTTTTCAGTTTGCAGTTGGCCCCTGTGCCTCCGACCACTCACACCCGTTCAGTTGCAATTGAGATCCTCAAACTCGCGGTAGCTTTAGAGGGTGGACATCCAACTCCTCGCGGTCCCCTACGATTCAGGACATCGCGGCGCGCGAATGGGCGCGGGTCCTGAGACTCTTCTCGGGTCCGGATTGCAGGAGAGGCTGCGCGGCGATGGTCATCGGGTCGATGTAAAAGTCGCCGATTTGCCCGCTGATAACTGGCACGCAGAGATCCAAACCAGCTTCGAGTTGATGCGAATCCTCGCGCGCGCGGTGCGCGAAGCGCGGGATGTGAATCGGCTGCCGATCGTGCTCGCCGGGAACTGCAATACCGCAGTTGGAACTCTGGCCGGATTGGGAGCGGATTCGACGGGCGTCATCTGGTTCGACGCCCACGCCGATTTCAATAC
>Ga0066704_10001289_pt1 | contig 10658 bp, 16 predicted proteins | sample GraSoiAngelo_153_FD_66458 | JGI IMG/M metagenome (GOLD analysis project Ga0066704, IMG submission 66458) | Grasslands soil microbial communities from the Angelo Coastal Reserve, California, USA - 14_1009_12_40cm | ecosystem: Environmental > Terrestrial > Soil > Grasslands | place: USA... | reverse complement strand
ACGCACTACGAGCCGGTCGAGTCGCCGGTGAAGAACCCGCTCTACGCGCAGCAGGCGAGCCCGGTGCTGAAGTACTGGAAACGCGACGACAACCCGCTCGTCCCGGCCGGTGACGAACGCTTCCCGTACGCCATCACGACCTACCGCCTGACCGAGCATTACCTGGCGGGCGCCATGAGCCGCTGGAACCCCTGGCTGACCGAGCTGCAGCCCGAGCTCTTCGTCGAGCTCGCGCCGGAGCTGGCCCAGGAGAAAGGCATCAAGAATCTCGACTGGGTGAAGGTCAGCACGCCGCGCGGCCAGGTGCGGGCGAAGGCGCTCGTCACCCGGCGGTTGCGGCCGTTCACCATCGACGGCAAGGTCGTCCACCAGGTCGGCATGCCGTGGCACTGGGGCTACGAGGGCGTGGTGACCGGTGACATCGTCAACGAGCTGACCGCGCTGGTCGGCGATCCCAACGTCACCATTCACGAGGGCAAGGCCTTCGTGTGCAACGTGGAGAAGGCCTGAGATGGCGCAGGCGATGGGATTCTTCACGGACACGACGGTGTGCATCGGCTGCAAGGCGTGCGAAGTCGCCTGCAAGGAGTGGAACCAGCTGCCGGCGGCCAATGGCGGCGCCAATACGCTGTCGGGCGACAGCTACGACAACACGCGGCGGCTCGACGGCATCCACTGGCGGCACGTGAAGTTCGTCGAGCAGTTCACGCCCGACCGCGGGCAGGGGCGCTGGCTGCTCATGTCCGACGTCTGCAAGCACTGCGTGCGGGCCGGCTGCCTGGAGGTGTGTCCGACCGGCGCGATCATCCGCACGGAGTTCGACACGGTGGTGATCCAGTCCGACGTCTGCAACGGCTGCCGCGACTGCATCGGCGCCTGTCCGTTCGGCGTGATCGACATCAACCCGGCGTCGGGCACGGCGCAGAAGTGCACGCTCTGCTACGACCGGCTGCAGGTCGGGCTCGAGCCCGCCTGCGCCAAGGCGTGCCCGACCGCGTCGATCCAGTTCGGGCCGGTGGCCGACCTGCGCAAGCGCGCCGACGCCCGCGTCAGCCAGCTGAAGAACGCCGGCGAGACGCGCGCGCGGCTCTACGGCGCCGACGACAAGATGCTGGGCGGGCTGAACTCCTTCTTCCTCCTGGTCGACCGCCCGGAGGTGTACGGCCTGCCGCCGGATCCCAGGCTGCCGACCCGGAATCTCAAGTCGAGCTCGTGGCTGTCGGTGATCGGCGCCGTCGTCGTCAGCGTCGCCGGGCTGATCAGCTTCCGCACGCGGGGCAGCCGGGCATGAGCGCGCCGTCGAGCACGCTCTTCACGGCGCCGCCCGAGTGGCACTGGCTGATCATCTTCTATTTCTTCCTGGGCGGCATCGCTGGCGGCGCCTACTTCCTCGGCGCGCTGATGGACCTCTTCGGCGGCCCGCTGCAGCGCCCGCTGGCGCGGCTCGCCTATCTCGTCGCGTTCCCGCTGACCGTCGTGTGCGGCCTGCTGCTGATCGCCGACCTCCGACGCCCGCTGCGCTTCTGGCACATGATGCTGCAGTCCGAGACGCTGCGGCCGATGCTCAAGGTGTGGTCGCCGATGTCGCTCGGCTCGTGGGCGCTGCTGCTCTTCGGCTTCTTCGCGTTCCTGGCCTTCCTGGGCGCGCTGGCCGAGGACGAGCGGTGGCGCTGGCGCGGGCTGGCGCGCCTGCGCCCGCCCGGACTCCTCGGCCTCGTGGTGGCGGTGCTGGGCGGCGTTCTCGGCTTCTTCGTCGCCGGCTACACCGGCGTGCTACTCACCGTCACCAACCGCCCGATCTGGGGCGATACCACTCTCCTCGGCCTCGTGTTCCTGATCTCCGGCGCCTCGACCGCCGCCGCCCTGCTGGCGCTCCTCGGCCAGCGCCGCGCGGTGAGCAGCGTGCACGCGCTCGAGCGCTTCGACAGCATCATGCTGGTCCTCGAGCTCGTGGCCCTGATCGCGCTGGTCGTCTCGCTGGGCGGGGTCGCGCGACTCTGGCTCAGCGTGTGGGGTGCGCTCCTGGTGCTCGGGGTCGTCGTCCTCGGTATCCTCATCCCGCTCGGGCTCTACCGCCGCTCGCTGCGCTTCGGTGACGCCAGCGGCGTCGCCGCCGCCGCGCTCGTGCTGGCCGGTGGCTTCCTGCTGCGGGTGGTGATCATCCTGTCGTCGGAGGGCGCGTGACGATGCGCGCCCGTGCGGCCGCCCTCCGGATCGCGCTCGTAATCGGCGTCGCCCTGGCCGCGTGCACGAGCCCGGAGTCGACGCGCATGCGCGCCGGCGGGCCCGGCGCCGATACCGGCAACCACCGCGCGGGCGCGGCACGGATGCACGAGGGTTCCCTGCCCTACTGGCACACGCCGCGGCGACTGGCCGACACGCTGCAGGCGCCGATCGACAGCGCGCGGCAAGCCGACCGTCTGAGCCGCGGTGCGGCCGAGCCGGCGGCGTCGCCGGTCGAGCGGAAGTAGGCGTGACGGTCGCCTCCGCGAAGGGCCTCGTCGACGTCGCGCGCAGCCGTGTCGAGTGGCGGCCATGGGTCGCGCTGCTGGACGCCGTGCGCGAGGCGGCCGCCGACCGGGCGTGGAGCGAGACGGTGCCCGACGTGCCCGGCCGGCAGGACCCCGCGACGCCGCTGCTCGCCGACGCCACCATCGCGCTCGACGGTCGCCTGCTTCGTCGCTGGACGCGGCGGCTCCTCGAGACCGCCGCCGCGAGCGGCGGCGCCGCCGCGACGCTGGCCGCGGCGAGCCGCGCGGCCGCCGACGACGTCGTCGCCCTCTTCGAGGCCGGCCTCGCGCACGACGTCGCGACGCTGGCGGCGCTCGCCCGGCGCTTCGGCGCCGATCCGGGCGCCCTCGCCGCCGTCGCCGCGCTGCTGCCGACGCCGCTCCTGCGCGCCTGCGCCGAGCGCCTCGGCGCGCGCGTCGCGCCCACGTGGGCGCGCGGCTACTGTCCGATCTGCGGCGCCTGGCCCGCCCTGGCCGAGGCGCGCGGGCTGGAGCGCGAACGGCGACTGCGCTGCGGGCGGTGTGCGGCGGACTGGCCGTCGACGTGGCTGACGTGCCCCTACTGCGCGACGGCGGAGCACACCCGCCTGGGATCGCTCGTGCCCGAGGCCACGCGCGAGACCCGCAAGGTCGACACCTGTGCCGCCTGTCGCGGCTACCTCAAGACGCTCACGACGCTGCTCCCGACGGCGGCGGACGAGCTCGGACTGCTCGACCTCGCCACCGTCGAGCTCGACGTCGCGGCGCTCGAGCACGGCTACGCCAGGCCCAGCGGGGTGGGCGCGCCGCTGCGCGTGCGGCTGCAGCCGCGCGCCGGCGGGCTGCTCGGGGCGTGGCGGTCCTGAGCGTGCGTCCCGCCGAGTTCTGTCGCGGGTTGCTGCTGGCGCTCGACGCCTCCGAGGGACGGCGGCGCCGCCGCCAGCGCGACACCACGGCCGACGCCATCGGCCTGACGCTCAAGCGCGAGCTGCTCGAGCGCGCCGTGGCGGACGACCCGGAGCCCGACGCCTTCGAGGGGTGGCTCGTCGAGCAGTGCCTGGCGGCCGCGGACACGGTTTCGGTGGGCGCCGCCCGGGCGGTCGCACTCGACGTCTTCGGCGAGTGGCGCCTGGCCGTCGCCAGCCCCGAGTTCGCCGCCTGGCTCGCGCGGGGCGCCCCCTCCGCAGACGCCAGCTAGCCGATCACGCCTTCTCCGCGACGGAGCTGGGGGCGCGCCGGCGCACGATGCCCAGCGCGCCGACCAGGCCCAGGATCAGGACCGTCAACTAGCGGATCTCGACGATCATGAGCACGAGGAGGAACTGGTCGAGCACCGTGATGAAGCGCCCCGCCAGCGCGCCCTCGGTCACCATCCGGCCGAAGAGACGCCGGCGTTCACCAGGAGCGCGAGCGACCCACTCGGGAGCGGGTCCGTCGGGCCGCTCGGCCCTGGCCAGGTCAGGAGGCGCGCTGCTGCGGCGATCCCGTCAGTCCCTGATCCACCGTGTCGGCAACGGACTGCAGCGTGTCCGCGACCCCGTGCAACTGCTCGGCAGCCCGGGTCCGGACGCCGCTCGTCGCCTGGTCGATGGTGTTGCGAATCCGATCACCCCAGATCCACATGGCGGCACCGCCCGCGATCGCGCCTGCGAGAAAGCTCTTGATCACCGCTTGGCCCTCCGTCTGAAACGACCGTGCTTGCCCCACCAGCGACCAAGAGACTAGCAAACGCGGTGCCGGGAGGCGCCGGAGGGCACGCTCCCGGCGACGATCAGTCGGGCCAGGTGTCCAGGGGGGTGGCGAAGCGCGGGAGCGGCAGGAGCGCAATCCGCCCGCCGCTCTTCAGGCGGGCACGATCGTACGGGGTGTTGTAGCCCCAGTCGGCCAGGAAGAGCCGGGCGCCGGCCAGGTCCGCTCGCTCCGCCGTCGCGTCGAGCGTCTCCAGCATGTCCTCGACGAACCACAGGTCGGCCGCGTCGGGGCCGAGACCGTCGCGGTCCGCGAGGCGGCGCAGGATGTCGGACTTGGGCACCGGCTTGCCGGGCTCGCGGCCGATCACCGTGATCTCCGCCAGGCGCGGCCGCTCGGCGGTCAGCAGCGAGCGCACGAAGCGCTCGGCCTTGGTGGTGACGATGACGACGTGCGTGGGGCTGTCGAGCAGCGAGACCATCTGGCCGGCGAGGCCGGGATAGAAGCGATGATGGGCCAGCCAGCTGCCGGAGTCGCGCGCGAACCACTCGTCGCGCACCCTGTTCAGCGCCCGGCCGAGGGTCTCGGCACTGACGCCGGCCGCCTTCATGAGCCCGGGCGCCGCCTTCAGCCACGCGTGGCGGTCCTTCAGGGCGTCGTCACCGACGCCGGCCAGCAGCGCGTGCACGAGCAGCGGCATCTCCCAGCCGCTCTCGATGAGCGGCCGCAACGCGGAGAAGCGGGCGGCGATCGCATCGGGTCGGCCGGTGGTGAGCGCGGGCGGCGGCCACGCCGCCACGTACGCCTGCCAGGCCGTCTCGAAGTACTCGGGGCGGCCGTCGCAGACGACGCCGTCGAAGTCGAGCGCGAGGATTCTCGGTGGCGTCATGGGCCGCGATTATACGCTGCCGGGCAGCAGCGCCGCGTACTCTCGCCGGACGGCCTCGTCGAACGCGACGAGGTCGACGCGGGCGGGATGCGGGCTCGAGGCCAGGAACGCCTCGATCTCGCGCACCGCGATCCGGCACGCGCGCGGGATCGGAAATCCGTACACGCCGCAGCTGATCGCCGGAAAGGCAACGGTCGCCAGGCGCTTGTCCGCGGCCAGCGCCAGCGCCGTGCGATAGCTGGAGGCCAGCACCTCGTCCTCGCGCTCGCCGCCGCCGCGCCAGACCGGCCCGACGGTGTGGATCACCCAGCGCGCCGGCAGCCGGTAGCCGCGCGTCAGCTTCGACTGCCCGGGTGAGCAGCCGCCGAGCGTCCGGCACTCGGCGAGCAACTCGGGACCGGCGGCCCGGTGGATCGTGCCGTCGACGCCGCCCCCGCCGAGCAGCGTGGAGTTGGCGGCGTTCACGATGGCATCCACCTCGAGCCGCGTGATGTCCCCGTAGACCACGCGGAGGCGTCGGGCGCCAGCGTTCATCGGTGCCGGCGGTAGCCGACGAGCCCGGCGTGGAGCGAGCGCCGGTCGGTACGGCGCAGCGCGCGGGTCATGGCCGGAGTCAGCAGCCGCGTGTGGGGCACGCCCACCAGGTGCTCGGCGATCCACCACAGGTCCGCCTCGGTGGTCATCCAGCGGCGGCGGTCGAAGCGCGCGAGGTTCAGCGGGCGCGAGTAGGCCCGCAGGGTCCGGTCGCCGCGCAGGTTGATGTAGTCGTCGAAGTAGCTCATCACCAGCTCGCGCACGCTGCGGTAGACGGGCTCGCGATAGCGGAGGCCGGCGAAGTTCGACTTGGCGATCGCGCCCCAGCGTTCGCGCGTGCGGTACACGGCCAGCACGTGATCGGTGTCCTGCACCGCCACGAGGTCGAGCAGCAGCGGCGGGAAGCCGAGCACCCGCAGCGCGGCGCCGGCGAAGATGGCGCCCTCGAGACAGTGCGCGGTCCACTCGCGCAGCACGCGCCGGGGCGACCACGCGGTGGAGGCGTGGTGGTACGGCATCGCTTCCAGCGCGCGCTGCACGCCGTATGGCGTGCGCAGCGCGCGCAGCGAGCGCACCTCGCGCGGCGTGAGCCCCAGATCGTGCACCTCACCTCCCGCAGGGACCGCGCTCGAGCGTCCCCGGATCCGCGCCCGGCAGGACGAGAGCCAGCGAGCCGGCCTGGATCGCCAGCGCCGCCGCGGTGGCCAGCGCGAACGCGGCGGCGATGCCGAGCCGCTCGATCACGGCGGCCAGCACGACGAAGAAGCCGGCGAACGCCACCAGGCCGAGCAGCAGGCCCCGCAGCACCTGCACCGCGGGCGGCGCGCCGGCGCGGTGGGCGAAGATCGTCAGGATCGCCGCGTAGACCGGGAACGTCGCCAGCACGCCGCTCAGTCGCGGACCGAGCGTGACCGCGGCGCCGGTGATCGCGACGACGAGCGCGGTCGTGATGATCATCCGCGCCGGGATGTCCCAGCGCGGCGCGGACCCGGTCATCCGCACGCCGTGGCCCCTCGGCATGAGCGAGAGCGTCAGCGCGAGCGCGACGACCACCGCGACCCCGAGCGCGGCGGGGCCCAGCGTCAGGCGCTGCAGCAGCATCGCCGCCGCCGCAAAGGTCGCGCACGCCGCCGCGAGCGCCAGCGGCCAGCCGTGCCGCGCGAGCCGGCCGTAGGCGAGGCAGAACGCGACCTCGGCGAGCGCGCCGGCCAGCGAGCCGGCGGCGGCGGCGGCCGCGAAGCCGGCGCCGTGGTCGAGCGCGAGGAAGAACGCGACCGGCCCCGACGTGAGCGGCAGGCCCACGAGCCAGCCGCCGATGGCCGGGCCCCACCGGCGCCCGGCGAGACTGGCGATCGCGATGAGCGCCGGCGTGAGGAGCAGCTTGAGGAGGAGCGTGTCGGCGATCAGAAGGCCTTGTGACGGACCCGTTCGATCTCGGCGCCGCCGTCCGGGGTGCGACGCTTGATCACGTGGGTGGCGTGCTGCGGCAGCGTTCCGTCCGCCGCGGGCTCGACGGGCTCGCCGCGCGCGGCGACGTCGTCGACGAATCGCCGGTGCGCCGGCGTCCTGGCCACGACAGCGCGGCGCTTGCCCGTCCGCTTCGGCGAGGCCCGTCGTCGCTTGCCGCTCATGCCGACGTCTCCACGACCCAAGCTTCACGCCGATGTCGCCCTCAGTCAAACGCGCCGTCGAACGTCGTCGCTTCAGCGTCGCGACGCGCTACAATGCCGTCGTCATGGCTGAACCGATGCGGCGACCGGTCGTCCTCGCCGTGGACGACGATCGGGCCGTCCTCGACGTGCTGCACCTCCTGCTCGACGACCGCTACGAGGTGTTCGACGCCCAGGACGGCAAGGCCGCCCTCGAGCGGCTGCGCTCGACGCCGGTCGACGTCGTCCTGCTCGACCTCGTGATGGAAGGCATGGACGGCATCACGGTGCTGGAGCGCCTGAGGGCGGCCGGCGTCGACGTCCCCGTGGTGATCATGTCCGGGATCAACACGGCCTGGACGGCGGCCGCCGCCATGCGGCTGGGCGCCGTCGACTACGTCACCAAGCCCTGCGACGACGAGGACCTCCTCGCGGTCCTGGCCTGCGCGGTGAGCCGCGCGCGCGAGGCGGCCCAGCTCCGCCCCGACTCGGACACGGCACGCATTCTGCTGATGGGCTGTCCGGTCGGCGTGGCGGCGGCGCTGACCGGCGCGCTGGCGTACTACGCGCAGGTGGAGAGCATCTCCGCCGACACCGGGGTCCTGGCGCTGATGCCGCCCGTCAGCCCCGATACGATCGTCGTCGACCTCGACGCCTCGCCCACGCCGCGCGACAGCCTCACCAAGCTCCGCGCGCGCTTTCCGCTCGCGTCGATCCTCGCGCTGGAGTCGACGGCCCGCGGCGGCGCGCTCGGCATCGAGGAGCAGGGCTCGACGCTGCTGCCCAAGCCGGCGTCCCTGCGCGACCTGCTGGAAGGCATCCGCGCCGAGCTGCGCCCGTCGCTGCGCGCCATTCCCCGCTTCAGCGCGCGCGTGGTCGGCGTCATGGAATACGTGAGCGCGCACTTCGCGGGCGTGACGATGCAGGACCTCGGCATCGCGCTGGAGAAGTCGCCGTACTACCTGTCCCGCCTCTTCCGCTCCGAGACCGGCATGACGCTCAAGGCGTACGTGAACCGCGTGCGCATCGAGGCGGCGCGCCGCCTGCTGCTGGACACCTCGGAGAAGATCGAGACGGTCGCCGCCCTGGTCGGCTTCCACGACGCCTCCCATCTCTCCCGCCTGTTCCTGAAATACTCCGGCCGCCGCCCCGGCGACTTCCGGCGCACCTGGTGGGACCCGGTGGAAGTGCCGCGCCGGGTCCCGCGGGGCGGCTGATCACAGCTCCATGACGTGCGTGCAGTCGGTCGCGTCGACCGCTGCCCGAAACCCCAGCCGTTCGTAGAGCCGTGCCGCCTCCGGATTCTGCGTGCGCAGCCGCAACCGCTGGAAGCGTCCGCGCGCCGCCTGCACGATCGCCGTGACCAGCTGCTGGCCGATGCCCCGATGGCGATGTGCCCGCAGCACGTACAGGTGCCGCACGCGGCCGACATCCAGGGCGGTCGCGTACGGGTCGACGTTGAGTCCGCAGACGCCGACGACGTCACCGGCGCTGCGCGCGACGAACAGGGCCTCGCCGGGGCGATCGAACCGGTTGGCGCCGCTGGCCCACTCGTCGGCGAGCCGGCGCACGAAGCGGAGCCCCTGTTGCTCGCTCTCGGCAATCAGCGCCGCGAGGCAGTCAGCGGGGGCGGCTGGGCTCGTCCGCTCGACGATGAGCTTCGACATGCGGAGAAAGGTATCGGGGGCGGCTCGTCACCGGCCCCCGATCTCGAAGTGAATGGCGGGCTCGACGGGACTTGAACCCGCGACCTCTGGATTGACAGTCCAGTGTGCTAACCAGGCTGCACCACGAGCCCGTGCGCGAGCCCGCACAGGCTATCACGCGCGGCGGGCTCGGTCAAAGCCGGGCGGGTGTCAGCTGATCAGAGCGTCAGCTGCCGGCGATCTTCGCGCTGCGGCAGCTCGACGCGCGAGATGCGCAGCTTGCCCTCCTGGGCGAGCAGCGACAGCACGGAGGCCACGGCGCCTTCCGAGAGTCCGAGTTGGCGAGCGATCTCGGCGGGCGCCATCGCGCCGTTGCGCTCCAGGCAACCCCTCACCTGGTCGTCGATCTCGTTCCACCACCCATCCATGGCCATTTCCTGCTCCCTTTCGTCTTCTGTGAAGATGCTCACCCTAACGGAAGGAGCGGAGCCGCACAACCCCTGAAAGAGATTTCCCGGCGGTGGAAAAAACGACGTGTCACGTGGCACGCCGCGTGACGCGCGTCATGGTCCGACCGGTCACGGCCCCTGGTTGGAGAAGCCGGTGCGATAGGAGCTGACGACGACGCGAAAGCTCGCGGTGCCGGGCACGGTCGGCACACTCACCGAGAACGTTCGACTGTCCCCGCGACCGATGCGCGCGTCGACGTAGCTGATGCCGCGGGCCACGACGCGCCCGTGGGTGTCGAGGGCTTCCGCCGTCACGTTGACTTCGAAGACGTCCTGGGAGCGCTCGTTGACGATCCGTCCATTGAGGCGCGCCTTCTCGGGACGGCTCTGGTCGACGTCGTAGGTGATCTTGAACCCTTCCTGGGCGTACGCCGGCGCGAGGAGCGCCGCGAGGAGGCTGACGAGCAGCAGGACGACGCGGGCCGGAGCGCGCATGCCCCACGAAAATAGCACACCACCCGCCGCGCAGCCCGCTTCCAGGCGGCGAGCCGGCAGTCGGCGGCATCCGGCTTGCTGCCTCGGAAGGCCAGGGGGGCATCCGTCATGAAGAAGTACCTCGCCACTCTCACCGTGTCGCTCCTGTCGATCGCGGTGGCCGGCGTCGCGGCGGCGCAGACGACGACGCGTCCGGCGGACAGCTCGAAGGCCAAGGGCAGCACGCAGGACGTCGAGCGCACGACGTGGACACCGCAGGCGAACGCCGTGGAATCGAGCAAGCTGATCGGCACGAAAGTGCGCACGACCGATGGCAAGGACATCGGCCAGGTCGACCAGGTCGTCGTCAACCAGGCGGACGGCAAGGTCACGCACGTGATCCTCAATAGGGGCGGCATCCTCGGCGTCGGCGGCGAGAAGCTCGTGCTCCCGTGGCCGGACGTCAAGCTGCAGCACGACGTCGACAACCCCGACCGGTGGATCGCGGTCGTCGATCAGGCCAAGATCGACCGCGCCCCGAAGTACGAGGCGAAGAGCGCTGATAGCGCGCCGGCCGCCAGCCCGAGCACCCCACCGGCGTCCAAGCCCGGTGACGCGCGCAACAAGAAGTACTGAGCCATGAGCGACGCGCGGCCGTCGGGGTTCGCCGAGAGCGCCGTCCAGGTGATCGAGCGCCAGGAATGGCTGGTGCCACTCGAGGAGGGGCTGCAGCGGGCGGTGAGCGCCGCCTTCCAGGCCGGCGGTGCCGCTGGCAGGGCGGTCAAGAACTTCCTGCACGGCACCTGGCTCGGGCATCCACTGCACCCGGTCCTCACCGA
>Ga0066704_10001288_pt1 | contig 10661 bp, 15 predicted proteins | sample GraSoiAngelo_153_FD_66458 | JGI IMG/M metagenome (GOLD analysis project Ga0066704, IMG submission 66458) | Grasslands soil microbial communities from the Angelo Coastal Reserve, California, USA - 14_1009_12_40cm | ecosystem: Environmental > Terrestrial > Soil > Grasslands | place: USA... | reverse complement strand
AGCGATGGCCGGCTGGTATAAGCGCCGTTTCGGGGTGGAACTCGATCCGCAGCACGAAATATTGCCACTAATCGGTTCGAAGGAAGGAATCGGGCATATCGCGCTCTGCTTCATCGAGCGCGGCGACGTGGCCCTCGTCCCCGACCCCGGCTACCCCGTGTACGCTGTAGGGACGGCGCTGGCGGGCGGCGAGCCCTATTACGTGCCCCTGACCGAGGAGAACGAGTTCCTGCCAGACCTCGATGCTGTCCCGGAGCAGATAGCCCGCCGTGCGAAGGTGCTGTGGTTGAACTACCCGAATAACCCGACGGGGGCGGTCGCCGATCGGGACTTTTTCGAGCGCGCGGTGGCCTTCGCCCGACAATACGATATCGCGGTCCTACACGACGGGCCGTATTCGGAAGTCGCGTTCGATGGCTACCGGCCGACGAGCTTTCTTCAGGCAGATGGCGCGCGTGACGCCGGCATCGAGTTTCACTCACTCTCGAAGACCTACAACATGACGGGTTGGCGGATCGGCATGGCGGCGGGCAACGCGACTGTGATCGACGCACTTATGCGGGTGAAGTCGAACCTCGATTCGGGCATACCGCAGGCCATCCAGCGTATGGCGATAGCCGCGTTCGAAGGCTCTCAGGACTGTATTGACGAGCACAACCGCATCTACCAGGGGCGTCGCGACCGGTTGGTTGGCGCACTCACGAAGCTAGGGCTCCGCATACGGCCACCGCTGGCCAGCCTCTACCTCTGGGTGCGGGTGCCTGAGGACACGAGGAGCGTACAGTTCGCGACGCGGCTGCTCGACGAAGTGGGCGTCGTCGTTACCCCCGGCATCGGCTATGGACCGAGCGGCGAAGGATACGTCCGGCTCTCGCTCACTATACCTGACGAGCGCCTGGAAGAAGGCGTCAGGCGGATGGAGTCGCTGGCGGGCGGCTGGGCGCAGTAGCGGCTATGGCGCCACCGGCGCCGCAGACAGATCGACCATTCGCGTCGGTACCGGCTCGCGCTTACCCTTTAAAGTTAGCTCAGCGAAAGGCGCATCGGGATAACGTGAACCAACGACCTCGTAGACGCGTTCCGTCATCACAATCTGACCGGGCTGAGCATGCCCCTGGATGCGCGCGGCTGTATTCACTACGTCGCCTAGCGCCGTGAAGTCCTTCACGCCGGCAGTTCCTACATTGCCGACAAACGCGCGCCCGAAATCGAGACCGATACCCACGGGGAGCCAGGGATCGTGCTTGCCGAATCCTATGTCTCGAAGCAGGTCCTCCGCAGAGGCAGCCATCTTCTCGATGTAGGTTTTTCCTGCGAAACCCTGGATGAACAGCGCCATCACTTCGTCGCCGACGAGCTTGTCGATAACCGCATCGTGGTGCGAAAGGACGTGGATGGCGGCGGCATAGAAGCGATTCATCAGACGCGCCATATCTTCCGGACTGGTGGTTTCTGTGCGCGCGGTATACCCGCGCACGTCGGCAAAGAGCACCCCGATGTCAGCCTCGGCGCCGCCGAGGGGTGCTTTCTCGAATCAGCCGTTGCAGAAAAGCGGGTTCTTACGGGATGGGGCGAACCCCACCAGACCAAGCACCCGCCCGCCGATGCTGGCGAACGGTGCGAGACAGATCTTGCAGCGCGGGCTGCTGGGGATCCTCCGGAATGCGCTCCGTATGAAACGGAGAGGCTTCTCGCCCTCTACCAGGGCCTTCCGCCAGAATTCAGCGCTCTCTTCGCGCTCCTTCTCCATTTCGTGTTCCCCTCGCCCAACAGGTTACACGCGGGCAAGGAGCGCGGCAAGGCTGAGGCCGGATATCGCCGCCCCTATTAGCATGAGCGCGCGTTCGTCCACAGCGAGCGCCCAGGTGCCGTCGATGTCTTCGACGACCCCATCGGCGTACAGGATGCGACCCTCGAAGCTGCGGGCGCGGCGGCGAAGGGCGCGCACGCGGCGGCTCAGCGTGCGTTGGGCTAAGCTCAGCGCGAAGACGGCTGTCGCGCCGACGAGCGCCGAGAGCCCGAAGCGTTCCGCGCTCGCGTAGTACGCGGCCAGAAACGGGAAGACGCCCCAGGCGAACGCAAACCAGAAGTCCGAGTGGAAGCGGCCACGGAACCACTCGAGACTATAGGCCGGGGCGATGAATGCCCCGAAGGCGACAAACGCGAGCAACCAGGGGGACGCGAAGACGACGCCGATAACACCGATGACTATCGCTCCGGCGAGGCCGCTGATTCCAAGACCAACAAGTGCCGATCGCGGGATGCGGGTCTGGAGCGGCCTTCCGTTCAGTTCGTCGAGAGCGTGCGCGGAGACGCCGACGGCGAGGAAGAAAGCGAGTAGGGTCGCCGCCAGCCGGTCGTAGCGCACGGTCGGAGCGAGCGCCGCGCCGAGCACGACATAACTCAGGTGCCAAAGCGTGTAAGGCGGGTGTAATAGCGTGATGTAGTCACGCCAGCCGCCGCGCTTGAGGGCGTAAAACGCCGGCCGTGCATCGTCCGCGACCGTGCGAAGACGTTCCGCCCGCCCTCGTGAGCCTACTGCCTGCTCGCGTACGGACAGGAGTTCGACACCGGCCCTCGCGTCGTGTGCCTCTGGAACGTCTCTACGTCGTTTGGCGACTCTCATCCGCTTTTCGTCCCCCAGATCACGATTGCGCCACCGAGAGAGAGGCGGCGCCGACGCACGTCCGCGAAGCCGGCGTCCCGCCATGCTCCGAGCAGCCGCGCCTCCGGCCAGCGGCGGTAGAAGTCACGGATGCTCGGCCCGAGGAAGGCGCCGACGTCCCGCCAGTCTCGCGAGAATAGACGCCCGCCGACGGGCAGGACAGCCCCGGTGTAGACACGCCAGAGTGGGTACGAAATCCCATTAGGGACGGCGAAATCGAGCGAGGCCATGGTCCCACCGGGCTTGACGAGGCGCGCAAGTCCGCCGAGGGTCGCACGAACGTCCGATACGTAGCGGAGCAGGTAGGCGAAGGTGATCGCGTCGAACGACTCGTTCGCGAAAGGCGGCGTCTCGGCCGAGCATTCAACGAGTCTCAGGCGGCCATCGAAACGTCCGGCAGACCGCGCCTTCGTCTGGAGCAGCATCGGCCGCGTGATATCCGCGCCGGTGATAACCGCATCTGTCCGCGACAGGAGATCGAATGCAATGGCGCCGGTGCCGGTCGCCATGTCGAGCACACGGGCACCGGGCGGGAGGTGCAACCGCGAAATCAGGAAGCGGTGCCAGCGGCGGTACTGGAAGAGGCTCAGCACGAGCGCCGGCCGGTCGTAGTCGCGCGCGATGGGCGAGAAGACGCGGCGGGGGAGTTCAGCGGCGTCTGCAAGGGCGGTTCGCTCCGCTTCTCTCAAGGCAGGCATAGGCGCGGCGATTGTAGCACGCTCAACACGGCAAAAAATGGCATCACCAATCGCTATACTGATATACGAAACTGATGGGAGGAACGTCATAGGCAGACGGAAACTGCACCCCACGGCTGAGCCGCAGGAACGCGCGTTCCTGGTGGCAGCGCAACTCAAGCACTGGGGGTCGGACGGCCACGGGACGAACGGGATCGGTGGGCGCTGGAACGCTGAGAGCTCGCTCGAGGAGCTGGCGCTGCTGGCGGATACCGCCGGGGCGCGGGTCGTGGGCCAGACTCTGCAACGGCTGGAGAGCCGCAACCCGGCCACCTACGTCGGAAAGGGAAAGGTTTCCGAGATCGCTTCGCAGCGGTCTGAGGTCGACTACTCTACCGTAATCTTCGATGATGAGCTGACGCCGTCACAGCAGCGGAACCTCGAGGGCGAGCTCGACGTCAAGGTGCTCGACCGCACGGCCCTCATTCTAGACATCTTCGCGCAGCACGCACGCACGCGCGAAGGCCGCCTCCAAGTCGAGCTGGCGCAGCACGAGTACATCCTCCCGCGCCTGCGCGGCCAGTGGTCGCACCTGGAACGGTTGGAGGGGCGCATCGGTACGCGCGGGCCCGGCGAGACTCAGCTCGAGACCGACCGCCGCCTGATCCGCGATAAAATCAGCCGCTTGAAGCGCGAGATCGAGCGCGTGCGTAGCCAGCGGGCTCTGCATCGCCGCCAGCGAGCGAAGCAGGGGATACCAGTCGTCTCGCTCGTCGGTTACACGAACGCCGGAAAGAGCACGCTGATGCGCGCGCTTTCCGGCGCCGACGTGCTCGTGCAGGACCAGCTGTTCGCGACGCTCGACCCAGTCACGAGGCGGATACGTCTGCCGCTTGGCGGCTTCGCGCTGCTGACCGACACGGTAGGCTTCATCCAGAAGCTCCCGACGCAGCTGGTGGCGGCTTTCCGGGCGACCCTCGAGGAACTGGAAGAGGCGATGCTGTTGCTGCACGTCGTCGACATAACACACCCGGACGCCGAGGAGCAGGCGCGAACCGTGGAGGAGACGCTAGGCGAGTTGGGGCTCAAGGACCGGCCGCGAGTGACGGCGCTGAACAAGGTCGACCTGGTGGTCGACGGGAGTCAGGAGTCAGGCGCTAGGACCCAGGGAAACGGATGGATGGCGCCGGTATGGGCGCGTGACGGCGTGCTGGTGTCGGCGGCGAGGGGGTCGGGGCTGGAGGAGCTGCGGGCGCGGATCGAGGTGGCGCTGGCACAGGCCGCCGAGGAGCGGCGGTTTGCGACGGCTGAGGGCTAGTCAGTGTCGCAGGGGCCACGCATTATCTCCAACATCGCGTTGTCCTGCGGCAGCATCTCCTCTAAGAGCTCGAGCAGCTCTCGCTTGACCTGCACGTAGTGCTCGAACGCCACCGGTGGCTCAGGGCCGGCCATCACCTCCACGTTGTGACGGCCCAACGGAAGCTCCGCGGTACCCCGCCATCTTGCGCGCGGTCGCCTCGAGCCGGTGGGCCGCCTCGCGGTGCTTCCGGACGAGCTGAGCGTAGGCATCGTGCTCGTTCCGCGAGTTCTCGTCCGTCAGGTCGAGCGCCTTCATATGCGTCTCGAGGACACCCGCAAGAGCTCTGCGATCAACTCGCTCAGCTTCTTCGGTAGCGCTGAGTTCTCGGCAAGTCCTTTGCCGCGGGTCTGTTCTTCTCCGGCCATATAAGCGCGCCTCCTCAGTGCTACTCGACTAAAGAGGAGTAACGTCCGTGATCGACAGCAAGCGGGCCGCCTGCCGAATTCTAATGACCTCAACATCCTCACCCCGCAGTCGATAGACGACGCGGTACGAGCCCACAATTAGTTCTCTGAGGGATCTCACGCCAAACTCTGGAACAACGCGCCCCGATTCAGGGAACTCACCAAGCCTTGAGACAGAATCGATCAATCGCAGAATCAATGCGGCGGCGGCGGACGGAGCATCCTGCACGATGTCCTTATGAATCGCCGCGAGATCCTCCCGCGCGTCGGGAGTCCATGTTATTTGAGCCAAGTCTTGACGAGCCGGACGATTTCTCCGTGAGGGATCAGTTCACCTGCCTCGGCCTGGGCGAGGCCGTGCTCGACGGCAATCATGAAGACGAGGCGCTCGACCGCGTCATCGATCGTGGCGTCTTCGGGCAAGTCCTCAAGCGCCTTCATAACTTCAGCCTTCGTGGCCAATAGTTCGCCTCCCGTGAAGTCGGAGTCGCGGGGTATAATCAGCGCACTCAATTTCGTAGCCTAGCACGCGTTTCATCCAATGTGAAAGGACCGGCCCAGTGAAAGCAGCAGTTTATTACGAGACCGGAGCCCCTGACGTCTTCCGCTACGAAGAGGTGCCCGAGCCCGTCTGCCAGCCGGGCGGCGTGTTGATCGACGTCAAGGCGATCAGCATTGAGGGCGGGGACGTGCTCAACCGGGCGGGCGGCGAGATGCCGTCGCGGCCGCATATCGTTGGCTACCAGTGCGCGGGCGTCATTCGAGAGGTGGGTTCGCAGGTGACGGACCGCAGCGTTGGCCAGCGGGTTGTGAGCGTAATGCCGTTCGGCTCGCATGCCGCGATGGTCGCCGTGGCGGGCCAGCAGACGTTCCCGGTGCCCGACGAACTCGATCTCGAGCGCGCCGCCTGTATTCCAGTCGCCTACGGGACAGCAAGCGAGTGCCTCTTTGAGTTCGGCCACCTGAAGACCGGCGAGACTGTACTCATCCAGGCGGGCGCCGGCGGCGTCGGCCTGGCCGCTATCCAGATGGCCAAGGGGACGGGCGCGACCGTCTTGGCCACGGCGTCCAGCGACGAGAAGCTGGAGCGGCTGAAGGAATTCGGGCTGGACCACGGGATAAACTACCGCAACGACAATTGGGTCTCGGAGGCGCGGCGTCTGAGCGGCGGGCGCGGCGTCGATCTGGTCGTCGATTCCGTCGGCACGACGATTGCTGGGAGCATCGAGGCCACCGGCTACCGTGGGCGCATCGTGCAGGTCGGAAACGCGGGGCGGGCGGAGGACCGGCGGTTCGATCTGAGCGTTCTCAGTCAGATGAACCGCTCGTTCACGGGTGTCTTCTTCGGCGGCGCGCTGATGTTCGAGCCGCAGCGCGGGCGCCCCCTAGTCGAGCGGCTGATCGGCGACGTGGCGAACGGCTCGTTGAAGGTCGTGATCGACCGCACGTATCCGCTGGCCGAGGCCGCCGCGGCCCACGCTTATATCGAGAGCCGCCAGGCGTTCGGGCGCGTGGTGTTAGTGCCGTAACGTGCGCCCAGCGGGGCGCATATAAGCGGGTGGCCGGTGGTAAATGGCTCTCAGTGTCCCGGGGCATCCGAGACTGAGAGTCTTGTCCTCGGACAGATCCTTCCTTCGTCAGGATGACAGTGGGCGGCGGCGGAGCTCCCAGAAGGTGTCGGTAACGTCGGGTACTTCGGCGGCGATCTTATTGTCGATGTTAGCGATCAGGTCCTCGATCTCGTGCGTGTACAGGTCTCGGCTGAGCTCCAGTTCGCCGGTCACAAGGATGCTGTGCGAGCCCAACTGCATCGACAACAGGCGGACTACCTGGGTGACTTCTGGGAACGACATCACCGTGCGATGGAGCGCCTCCCGCACCTCTTCACTCGCGGCCGCGCCGAGGAGCAGGTGGCGCGCCTGCATGCCGAGCATGAGCGAAACGGCGGCGAGCACAAAGCCGATGGAGATTGAGGCGATGCCGTCCCAGACCTCGTTGCCGGCAATCTCCGAAAGCGCGAGGCCGCCGGCGGCCAGCAGAAGACCCGTGAGCGCCGCAGAGTCTTCGAAGAACACGGTTTTGATCGTGAGGTCGGGCGAGCGCTGGAGGTAGCGGATAATGCTCCAACCGCGTCGCCGGGCGCCCGCGATCAGGCTGCTAATCGCGACGGTGAAAGAGAACGACTCGAACAAGAACGCCATCCCGAGGACGCCGAACGCGACGATGAGGTCGAAAGAGCTGCGTTCGTGCGCTTCCTCCTGAATGAGCGTGCGCGTGCCTTCGAAGAAGGAAAAGGCGGCGCCGGCGACGAAGATGAAGATCGCGGCGAGGAACGACCAGAAGAACGCCTCTTTGCCGTAGCCGTGCGGGTGGGTTTCGTCCGCCTTGGTGCGCGAGAGGTTAATGCCGAGAAGAAGGAATACCTGGTTCACGGTGTCAGCGACGGAATGACCGGCCTCGGCGAACATCGCCGCGCTGCCCGTAAGCGCGCCGGCGACCAGTTTGCCGCAGGCGATCGCCAGGTTCGCCGCCATCGCGGCGAGGACCGCGCCGCGGCTCTCCTCGCCCGGGCTTTCGGCAGCGCTAGGGACTTGGGTGGCGACTTCACTCATGGCGGGAAATAACGCTATCACGTCGGGCGAACACGAGACATCCGAGCGTGCGCTTTGGGCCGCCCGCTCCCGTCCCGCTTATTACGCGCGGGCGAGCTTCTTGGCCGCGCGCAGCGTGAGCAGGTGGGCGCCGAGCTCGTCGTGGCCCTTCCGCTCGAGGTGCCGGTGGTATACCGGCAGGTAGCGGAACTCGCCGAAGTGGCGGATGACGTGCTTTAGCGTCTCGTCCGCGTCGAAAGGGAGACGCTTCTGGCAGTAGCCGCAGCGATAAGTGTCTTCGGTCTTTGCCATATCTATCCCAGTGAGTAGACGCGTCATTTTCGATGCTGTTACTTTTCGCGGGGATATTGACAATCTTCTATAAGCTGCCGTATTATGCTCCTCGTGATGACGACCGAAATGAGTGTCCAGCGCGCAACCGAGCTTTGCTGCCAGATCCCTGAGCGGCATTTCCACCCGGAAGAGAACGACGGTGCGAAGGAAGCGGCCGCCGTCTTCCGCGCGCTCTCCGACGAGACGCGGCTGCGCATCCTCAAGGGGATATCGCAAATGGGCGAGCTGTGCGAGTGCAATATCGTGCCCGTGTTCGGTCTGTCTCAGCCGACGGTGAACTACCACCTGAAGGTCCTGCGTGCGGCCGGGCTCGTGAGCTCTGAGCGGCGCGGACAGTGGGTGTACCACCGCGTGAACCAGAAGGCGGTCCTGGGGGCGGTCAGGGATCTGACGGAAGTGGCATGAGCGAGCGAAGTTCACCCGACCGAGATGACATCATAGAAGTCCTCGAATGTGATCTTGGCGCGCGCCCCACGACAGCACCGGGCGTCGACTCGCTGGTTCCCCACGTCCGCGGCGTTGCGAGAACCACCGGCGCCCTGCTGGTCGAATTCGATGAGCACGCGGCTGAGACTCTCTCAGCGTTCGTGGACGCGGAGCGCATCTGCTGCGCGGGGATCGGATGGGAGATTGAGCGCGGGCCAATGCTGCGGTTGCGTATAACGGCGGGCGATGGCCAGCTGGAAGCCATGGCATCGCTCTGGAAAAGCAAGCCAATATAGAAGTTTGTCGATAAGGAGGCACCATGGCGACTGAGCAAACGATTAAAGAAGAGGTGCGAAAGCGCTACGGTAAGGCGGCGACCCGCGCCCGCGAGAACGCCGCCGACGGTGGCTGTTGCGGTGGCGAGGGTGACAGCAACGCGATCAGCTCGCACCTTTACACGACCGACGAGATCCGGGACCTACCCCAGGAGGCCGTGGTGGCCTCGCTCGGCTGCGGCAACCCGGTCGCGATCGCGGCTCTGATCGAGGGAGAAATCGTCCTCGACCTGGGCTCCGGCGGGGGCATCGACGTGCTGCTCTCGGCGAGGCGTGTCGGGCCGTTAGGCAAGGCCTACGGGCTGGACATGACGGATGAGATGCTAGAGCTTGCGCGGGAAAACGCGCGCAAGGCCGGCGTGAGGAATGTCGAGTTCCTGAAGGGCGAAATGGAAGACATGCCGCTGCCGGATGCGTCAGTTGACGTAATCATCAGCAACTGCGTAGTCAACCTCTCGCCGGACAAAGACGCGGTTCTGCGCGAGGCCCATCGCGTGCTAAGGCCGGGTGGGCGGTTTGCCGTCGCGGACATCGTGACGCGCGGCAAGATGCCAGCCGAGCTCAAGCGGAGCCTCGAGCTGTGGGCGGGCTGTGTCGCCGGGGCGCTCTCTGAGGACGAGTACCGCGCCAAGCTTCGCGCCGCCGGCTTCGGCGACATCGAAGTCGAGGCCGTCCGTGAGTATACAGCGGACGACGCTGCGAGCGGTGGCCTCGGTGAACTGGTCCAGCGCTACGCGAAAGAGGGTGCCGAGCGTCTCGGCATCATCAGCGCGATCGTGCGGGCGCGGAAGCCCGGAGGTGTCGATGCCAAGCCGTTCGCCCAGACGGGCGGGCGTCTGCCCGAGCCGATTCCCGTCGTCTCCGCTCAGGGCTCGGTCTGCGGGCCGGGCGAGTGCTGCTAGTCAGCGAATCTTAGCGGGAATAAGCGAATCGGGTGAAGCGAGAGGCGGTGTTAGGCCCGCCTCTTTCGCAAATTCGGCGTCGTTCTGCGGGTCGGTGGCACACTGCGTTGACAGGCTTGCGGGATGCTGCCTAGCATGACGACAGGATCATGTGTCGAAGCATCAAGACCCTACGCGGTGACGAGACCGCGGGCGACGAAGAGGTGCGCGCTGCTGCACTTCAGTTCGTGCGCAAGGTGAGCGGGTACCGCAAGCCTTCGCGCGCCAATGAGGAGGCGTTCGAGGCGGCCGTCGTCGAGATCAGCGCAGCTTCGCAGCGGCTGCTCGAGTCGCTGCAGCGCAAATAGCGCAGCTTTTCGCGAAGAGGCCGCCTGACCGCTACGGTGTGCCGCTTATCTCGATCGAGCCCTCGCTGAACGTCGGCGTGTACTTGTGCTGGAGGTTCAGGTCATCCAGCCGATCGTTGATCATGTTCTCGACCTGCCCTTTGAGCCGGTCCGCGGCGGAGCTCGGTAGATTGCCGGCCTCAAACTTCGTCATCGTGATCTTCGGCTGCGCGCCGCTGAAGTCAATCGTGCCGCGGGCCAGCATCTGGCTCTCGAACGCTCCTCCGACGCCGGGGAGGTCGCCCAGGACGGGCAGCTTCACCTTGCCAGACGCTTCGGCCTCACCGTCGTGGAAACAGATGATCAGGTCCTTTAGCGGCGCTTCCTTCGAATCGAGATAGCGGGTCGCCCGGGAGGTGGACTCGCTCTCTGTGAACGAAACGCTCGCCGGCTGACCCGCGTCGAGCTGCTGGTCGAACGTCGACCACTTGGTCTGCCAAGCGGTCGCGAGCACGTCTTCGTTGTTTATCCCGCGGACCTCGCGCTGACCGGAGGCGTTCGCCTGATCGCTGCGGCAGCCGTTTGTCTCGCTTGGGCCACCGGTCGCGGCCAGGGCCGTCA
>Ga0066704_10001279_pt1 | contig 10697 bp, 10 predicted proteins | sample GraSoiAngelo_153_FD_66458 | JGI IMG/M metagenome (GOLD analysis project Ga0066704, IMG submission 66458) | Grasslands soil microbial communities from the Angelo Coastal Reserve, California, USA - 14_1009_12_40cm | ecosystem: Environmental > Terrestrial > Soil > Grasslands | place: USA... | reverse complement strand
TACGTCCTGGTCAACCGCCGCAATGGCCCACCCAAACTGCTTCAAGCTACAGTCATCGCCATGGACGCAGAGCACGATGTCGCCGTTCTCCGTGCGACCTCCAACCCCTTTGATTCGAATTACAAGGTTACATTCTTAGCGCTTTCCAGCGAGCCAGTCTCACTCGGTGAGCCCGTCTCGGCCCTCTCTCTCCATCCGCCCCGACAGCAGAACGCCCATACGTTTGAAGTCCCGCGTGAAGACCGCTTCTCCGGCGAAGTGCTCTCCTACGAGTCCACGCAACTGGAAAAGTCAGGTCCGGCGACGGAAGTTTTCCTCCTCAGCCACCCAGTAAATCTCGGCCAGAGCGGTTCCCCGGTCCTATCACAAAGTTCTCGAGCTGTGGTCGGCCTCGTCGAAGGCCGTTGGCTGCGGTCCAGCGGACTCTCCATTGCCAAATCTTCCGCCGCGTCCACTCCCACTCCCGGCGCCGCCGTGCCCATTCGCTACGCGATCGCTCTCCTGCAACGCCAATCCATCTCCTGGCACTCAGTAGTTCAGAAGACAGGATGAGCACACCCGTGCGGCGAGCAAGGCATTGGTGAGCCCGATCAGGAACTTAGTAATTGAGGTTGAAATTCAAAAGGTGCCAGTGCACCAGGAACCAGAAAAATCCCGCGCAACCAATTGCCAGTAGCGAATTCCACAGCTTGTACCAGAACCACTGCTGGGCGTCGCTCCACGATTTGATTGCGGCGAGGATTGCGATCAGTGTCCCGATTCCGCCGAGCAAGCCAATCACTTGCGATGTGTGAAGCAATAAATCGCCCCACTGGCCCAGTCCTCCCGGATTGTCAAGGGCGTTGACAATAATCAGTAGCAGCACCACGTAGGTGATGTCGACCAAACAGACGATTCGCACGAGCCACCGCCATTTTCGAGCGGCGGCGCCGAGACTCAAAGGCTTTCCATAATGCTTCCGCAGTATTGCCGAGACCGGCCACAGAAGAATCGTCAGCACGATCACTGCGATGCCAAAGCTGATCAGCACATAATTAAAAAGTTGTTTGTCCAGCGGGCTCTCTATTTGCTGGAGCACCATGAATGGATAATCGATGTAGGCCACACGCCGCCCGCCGCTGTCTTTCACAATGGCAATCTTTTCAGGCCCGTCGACAGACCGGAAAAGCATCGGGCCAATCTCGCGAAAGTGCCGGGGCTGCCCGTTCTCAAGCTTGAACACTCCGTCGATGTAGATCGTGTTGTCCTTCGAATCCGCCACGATCTTCGCTTCTCCCAGCAGCGTGGTGATGGCCATAATATTGGTCTCAAAGCGCCGGCTGATTTTGTAAGGCCCCGCAACGCTCCGTGCGTCTGCAGCTGCTGTAGACAGAGTAGGCTCATTTACTGCCGGACCTGGAAAATAGCGGTTCATGAATTTGTCGTAGAGAACTCCTCGCGGATCGCCTTCTCCTTCCCCCAAGCTGTTATAAGAAACGAACAACCCCACGTTCTCATCCAGCAGAAGCAACAAATCGCTGTGGAAACATTGGGTGTCACCCCCATGCGCGATGACCCGGTGACCGTTCCTGTTCTGCTCATAAAATCCCAACGCCATGGCGTTCATGGTTGCCGGCCAGCCGTCTTGCCGGGCGTGCATTTGCATCGCCGTTTCGGGCTTCAGTATTTGTACGTCGCCATATCGGCCGTTCTGCAGGTGCATGATCATGAAGTGGGCCATGGACTCGGCAGATGCAGAGAGCGCTCCCGCAGGGGCAACTTCCACGTACTCAAAGGGTTTGGCCTTGTCTGAGCCCCGAATGTACCCGCTGGACATGTACGGTTTCAGCGTGTCCGGCAGAGGCTGCCGGAACGTCGCACGGGTCATATTCAGGGGTTTGAAGAAATGTTCTTCGACGTACTCTTCAAAGGGCTGCCCTGAAACGCGCTGGACCATGTAAGCAGCTAAAGTAGTCGCGTAGTTGGAATACGCGGGAGTAGTTCCTGGTGGAAAGATTCGCGCCGGCAGATGCGTGGGGAGGTAACGACTCATGGGAGTCAAATCTTTCTCGGTTCCGACGAAAAGATCCTTAATCGTCTCTTCCAGCCCGGAGCGGTGGGTCATAATATCCCGTAAGGTGATGGGCTTGCCGAAAGCGGGCGGAATCTTGAAGTCCAGATAATCATTCACATCGCGATCCAGTTGGAGTTTGCCCTGCTCCACCTGCTGCATCACCGCCGTCCAGGTGAAAAGCTTGGAGATCGACCCGGGCCGAAACAGGGTGTCCTGCGCGGAAACCGGGATCTTTTTTTCCACGTCCGCATAGCCGTAGCCTCGTTCAAACAGAACTTTGCCGTCCTTCACAACGGTCACCACCGCGCCGGCAACATCTGCCCTCTCAATCTGCTGAGGCATGAAACCGTCCAGGAAGGCTTCTAGATCGCTCGCGGTCAATTCCGCGCCGTGCCTCCCTGCAGTGACGGAACTGGTCGTTGTGGCCGCAGCAGGAGTCTTGCGCGGCGAAGGCTTCTGATCCTGAGCAAGGAGTTGCGCACATAAAATGCTGGCGCCAAAGACCGACACTGAAATCGTAAGAGGCAGAATGCGACGTGAGGTATTCAAGTTCGTCTCCTGTCGTGATACGAAAATTCGAATTTTATCCAAGGGTCTTTGACGGGCGAAATTCAAGTCGTGCAGTCACTGCCAAGTCAACAAACGTTTCACGGCCAGGACAGGGGCTTTGAAGTGGGCCGCGAATTGGCTGCACCGGAGCGATCCTTGAATCCCAATCGAACGACACTCTAGACATCCCGTCATAGCGAAGTCAACAAATGTTTCAAAGCTGGACTGGGGTCCGGGATGTTCCTCTTCTGCATAGTAATTCAAGATCCCCAGCAATTTCTCGTTTCGCCTGTTTCTTGTATGCTCGTCCGTAGAATTACCGGGAGCGAAGGGCATGTTATGACCCCCAACGATTTTCGCCGCATCGCCCTCAGTTTCCCCGAAACCGAGGAACGCGCCCACATGGACCATCCGGATTTTCGTGTCGCCGGAAAGATCTTCGCCACCCTGGGTTACCCAGAGGATGGGTGGGGGATGGTCAAACTCACACCGATTGAGCAAGAGATGTTTATCAAACTCCAGCCCACCGTTTTCAAACCCTGCAACGGGGTCTGGGGCCGCCGCGGCGCAACCAACGTCCGCCTGAAATCACTTCGTAAGCCCACCCTGCGCCGCGCACTCGAAGCCGCCTGGTGCCTCGCCGCTCCCGAGAAGCTACGTCAACAGTTCGATTCTGATCGTTAGCGCCAGTTCAACCTTGACACTCAACTTGCGCTGCCCTATGGTTCTCCGCAAGGAAAGTGGAAGTCGCAAGCTCCCGCCTACTCTCAAAGATTTCCGCTTTGGAGGTATCCCATGCCGTTAAGTCTTACGACGTTGTCCCTGGTGGCTTCCCCCGTGAGTTTGCAGGAAGGTGTGAAGATTTTAGAACGCGATAATTACTGCTGCCGGTACTGCGGCTTGGACGGCAGAGCCAGCTTCGAGAATGCCTTGGTTATGTCGGTGGATTTCGTGGTACCGCGGGCCCGAAAAGGAAAGAAGGATCCGCAAAATTTGGTAGCTTGCTGCCGTCCCTGCAACGCCATCAAGGGTACCCGCGTCTATGCCAACATCGATGAGGCCAGAGCATATGTGCTCAAGAAGCGCGATGAGTTACGCGAAGTTTGGGAATCCAAAACCGCTCGGCCAGTCGCCAGGTCCGCGAACGCATAGAACACCGGCAAATCGATCCGCTCACGGAGGTTTGTGAAGCGCGGGCGAAATCTTCTCACTGCTTGTGCGTCAGCGAGCCAGCGGATCACCATTGGCGACGGCCGAGCACCTCTTAGCGCTGAGGTTTCGCTAGGAGGACCGCGCTTTACTTGCCCGCCATTCCTTCGCCGAAAGAAAGCGCATGCACGGGCAAAAACCTTTGTGGTCGCCCGGGGCTTGGCAGGAGTATTTGAGCGCCGCGTGGCTGCCGGCTCGGTGCCCGCAGGTGCACATCTCTCGTGCAAGTTCGGGCGTAACTCGAGCTCCGCGGCCGCGTCCAGCAATCGCCGGCCTTGCATCTTCTGATTTCTTGCTAGTCACAGTTCCTCTCTCCATGTGTACCCGCCGTCGCCGTTGGCCCCGGGGGTCTCGTTCTTCTTAGTCTCGCACCTGTGCCGCCAAATATCAAAGCAGCAAGCCGCAGGGGACGCTCAGATTTCTGGGGCCGCTCGTTGAGGGGGATGACTCGTTCCTCTAGTCTGCGCCTCTGCCCCTGGAACTACAACCTGATTTAAGCCGGCGGTCGAATCCGCTATAGAAAGTGACGGCCTCTCGGAGGCGCGAGGCACCGCTTCCATCGTCTCATCGCACTTCCTGCATCGTGGCCACCAGCTCCGGAATCTCGATGCGGATTACCGTGCCCTCCCCGGGCCGGCTCGCGATGTCCAGATGGAAATCCGTTCCGTACAACACGCGCAGCCGCTCGCGCACGTTGCTCAGCCCGATGCCCTCGACGTATACATGCGGCAACTTCTCTTCGGAAATGCCGACACCATTGTCTGCAATCTCGATGAGCAGCCGCCCGTCGCGGTTCGTTGTTCTCAGCTCGATTTTTCCGCCTCCCAGCTTTGGCGCGAGCCCATGTTTCAGGCAATTCTCCACCATCGGCTGGAGCAGCATGCTGGGCACAAACGATTCGAGCGCGGCTTCGTCGATGTGCTTCACGATGTCCAGATTGTCTTTTCCGAAACGCGCCACTTCGATGTCCAGATAATCGTCGATGAATTGCAGTTCCTCGCGCAGAGGCACAAACGTTTCATGTTTGCGCAGCAGCCGCCGCAGGATGTTGCTCAGCTTCAGCACCACGCCGCGCGCCGAGTCCGGATCAAAGCGGATTAAGGCCGACACGGTGTTGAGGGTGTTGAACAAAAAATGCGGATTGATTTGGCTGGAAAGCGCATCCATGCGCGCTTTCAACAGCAGTTGTTGATGGCGCTCAAGGTTCATCTCAATGCGCGTGTTGTTCCAAATCTTCAGCGGAGCCGCTACCGACATCAGCGTCGCGATCAGCGTCAGCACCAACCACCAATCCCACTTGGCGTCAGTGGCAAACAGCCACTTGGGCTTTGTCGCCAGCACTAACGCCACACGCCCCAACTCCAAAGCGAGACACGTCGCCAGCGGCGCCATCTCCCACGACAATTCCGCTTTGCGCAGCAGCTTCACCGTTGCTTTCGGAATATTTAGAAACGTGAACGGCCCGAAATTCCAGAGGTCCTCTTTGTTCGGAATCGCCTGGCGGATCAGTCCTCCAAGCAATCCTGCCGTCGAGGCCGCTGGCATCGCCAGCCATTCGTGGGAAATCAGCGCGGGAATGGTGATAATCGCACCGCCGATCGGCCCCACGACGCGCCCGCCGAGCAGGCCCATCAGAAAAGCGCCTTCCAGCGATAAATCCGCAAACGCGTACGGAGGGCCTCCCACGAGCCGCAACGTCACGCCCACAAGCAGCGCCGGCGTCATGAACAACATCAGTTTGAGTTTTTGGTCGGGATCGCGTTGTTCGGTAAAAAGCACGCGGCGAAATGTGTTCCACCGCGCCAGCAGCGCGGCAATGGACGACGCCACGCCCACCTTCAGCAGCAGGGTGAACAGCAGGTCCCGAACGGATGTGGCTGTATCCATTTTTGGTTGCGTGTCTCAGGCTAACGCTAAACAATCCGCTGCTCGATGTAAAGCGTGTAGCGCCTGCAGGCGCCCGCGCAGCAAATGGCGGGCATGGAAACGATACTTGGCAGGGCGCGCTGAAAGCGGTGGCAACACAGTCCCTGCTATACTTCTCGTTTCCCGATGAGCGCAAAATCACAGCAAGACAAGAGAGCAAAACGAAAAATCACCGGGCTGCAGATGGTCGCGCACGCCGCGCTGCCAACGCGTTATGGGCGCTTCACCATTTATGGCTTCAAGGGGTGCGGCCCGCAGGAAGAAGCGGTCGCGCTGGTTCGGGGCAACTTGAACGGAAAAACCGCTCCCCTGGTGCGCGTCCACTCGCAGTGCCTGACCGGCGACGTTCTCGCGTCGCTCCGCTGTGATTGCCGCGCGCAGCTCGAACTGTCGATGAAGAAAATCGGCCAGGCGGGCTCGGGAGTTTTGCTCTACCTGCCGCAAGAAGGCCGCGGTATCGGGTTGATGAACAAACTGAGGGCTTACGAACTGCAGGACGGCGGCATGGATACGGTGGAAGCCAATGAAACTCTGGGGTTCGCGGCCGATGCGCGCGATTACGAATTCTCAGCACAGATTCTGAAAAAACTCGGCGCAACGAAAATCCGCTTGCTCTCCAACAATCCGGAAAAAGTTCGCCAGCTCGAAAGCTCGGGCATTCGCGTCGTCGAGCGCGTGCCATGCCAGCCGCGCGTTTCAAAAATTTCCCGCGCGTACCTCAAAACAAAAAAACGCAAGATGGGGCATCTCCTGCAAGGAGTCTGAGTTCAGAGGAATTGCTTCTACCCGCCGCCTACGAACTGCACGATTTCGTAGCGGTCTCCGGCTTCAACTTTGGTTTCCGCCCACTTCGGCTGCGGCAAAATTTCCAGGTTCCGTTCGATGGCCACACGGCCGGAGTTGAGTCCCAAATCGCCAAGCAAGTCCGCCACCGTGACGCCGGGCTTCGCTGTGCGATTTTCGCCGTTCACCACAATTGAAATGGTTGTCTGCATTTGCTAACCCGCCGACGGCACGCGCGGCTTGGTGCGTAACTGAAAACGCAAATGACCTTTGGCACTTCCATGCAGCGCTTCGATAACCAGTGCTGGCTCTGCACCCGCCAGACGCGGCATATCGAACTCGAATAGGGCATGCCCGAAGTCGCCAGTTTTCGTGGAAAACTGCGTCACTTCCGCCGCGCCATCCACGCGGGCGGTCACAGTAGCTCCGCCAACGGCTTGGCGAGCTTCATTTCGAACGGCGACCTGCAAGAGGGCGTGTTTTCCGGAGAGCCAGGTCTTTGCGTTTATCAATTCCAGCGATAGAACCCCAGGCGACGAAGCAGCATTCGAATTTCCTGACGGGACAGAAACTCTCTCCTCCCGCGGCAGCGCGAGATGCAGCGCTCCCGTTCGAATCTCTTCGACCACCGCGCGGTGCTGCTCGTCGAGACGCACCTTCAGGGCTTGCTCACGATCCGGGTTGAGCGGAAGCAGGTCAAAGTAATTATTCGTTCGCCGATGCAGCACTCGCCCGTGGAAATAGACCGTGGTATCGATGAGCGCGGTGGCGGTGCCGCGATCTTCCGTTTGGACGTGATACGTTATGTCGCCCGCTGTCACGTTGGTATTGTGACCGAAAAGCATTTCCGAGTTTGCTCCGACCTAACGGGGATTGCATACACCCCGCAGGGAACCTTCTCCCGCATTTGACCGATTGGCGTTCGAATCGTTATTATAGCGCTTCGCCTATGAGTGGTTCTGGTTTACATACGTATGCTCCGCTTCTCTTACACCTGCTGATTGCCGCGGCGCTCGCCGGTGCGCTAACCACCGTTTCCGTTCTGGTGGGCTGGCGGCGTCCGAGCCGGGCCAAGCAACAGCCGTACGAGTGCGGCATGGAACCCACCGGCGACGCGCGCGAGCCCTTCTCAGTCAAGTTTTACCTCGTTGCGATGGTTTTCATTCTGTTCGACGTGGAAGCCATCTTCCTGTACCCCTGGGCCTACATTTTTCGCAGTCTGAAGTGGTACGGCTTCGGGGAGATGATGCTCTACATTGCCATCCTGTTGGTCGGTTACTTATATCTCTGGAAAAAAGGCGCGCTGGACTGGCATAAATAGCCGGCGCATGTGGGATTCGAAATCGTGACGGAGTCTTCCAGTAAAAACGCTAATCTTGTAGCCGAATGCCTGCGTTCGTGGAATCCGAAAGCAGTTGTGGAAGTGATCGAATTCCGGGGCGAAACCACGATCGTGGTGCCGCGTGAACTCCTCCGAGCCACGGCAGAGCGGTGCCGGGAAGATGCCAAGCTAAAGTACAACCTCCTGACCGACGCCACCTGCGTGGACCGCTACCCGGCTGATCCACGATTCGAATTGAACTATCACCTGGTTTCTATCCCGCGACATGAAAAAGTGCGGCTGCGGGTATGGCTCGGCGGCAACGATCCGGTTGTCGATTCGCTGGTGCCAGTTTGGCCGGGCGCGAATTGGCTGGAGCGGGAAATTTTCGATTTGTTTGGAATTCGCTTTGCCGGGCATCCTGACCTGCGGCGCATTCTGCTCCCTGATGATTGGGAAGGTCACCCGTTGCGCAGAGATTATCCCGTCGAGGGTTTTCGTGACGTGCCGAGCACGGGGGAACTATTTAAGAAGAGCAGCACACCATGACGACCGTTGAAACCGCAATTGGAACAGCAAAAACGATGGTCCTCAACATGGGACCGCAGCATCCCTCCACGCACGGAGTGCTGCGCATTTTGCTGGAGCTGGATGGCGAAACCGTGGTGAAAGCAATTCCGGACCTCGGCTACTTACACACAGGAATCGAAAAGTCGTGCGAGGACAAGACCTATTCTCAGGCCATCACGCTCACGGACCGGATGGATTACTTGAATCCGCTGGGAAACAACCTGGTGTATTGCCTGGCGGTGGAAAAGCTGCTGGGGCTGGAAGTGCCCAAGCGCGCGCAGTACATCCGCGTGATGATGGTGGAGCTGCAGCGGATTTCTTCGCATCTGGTATGGCTCGGGACGCATGCGATCGACCTGGGAGCGATGACCGTTTTTCTTTACTGCTTCCGGGAGCGCGAAGAGATTCTGAAGATTTTTGAGTTGTTTGCGGGACAGCGGATGATGACCAGCTACATTCGAATCGGCGGGCTAGCACTGGATCCGCCAGCGGGCTGGCGTCAGGCAGTGGAGCGTTTCCTGAAGATGATGCCCAGCCGCGTAGATGAATACGAAACGCTGCTGACGGAAAACCGCATCTGGATCGGGCGCACGAAAGGTGTCGGGTACATTTCGGCGGAGGATGCCATCGCGCTGAGCATGACCGGGCCGACGCTGCGCGCCGCGGGCGTGGCATACGACAATCGGAAACTCTTCCCTTATTCCAGTTACCAGGAATTCGACTTTGGCGTGCCGACGCGGACGGAATCGGATTGCTACGCGCGGTACCTGGTGCGCGTGGCGGAGATGCGCGAAAGCCTGAAGATCATCCGCCAGGCGCTCGACAAAATTTCGAATGAAGGGCCGATCAAGGCAGAAGCGCCTGGCATCATCCCGCCGCAGCGCGAAAAGATGAAGACGGAGATGGAAGCGCTGATTTACCACTTCAAGATTTTCACCGAGGGATTTTCGCCCGCTCCGGGCGAGGCGTTTGTTACCGTTGAGTCCCCGCGCGGCGAACTGGGTTGTTTCGTCGCCAGCGATGGTTCGCCGAAGCCGCTACGCGTGCACTTCCGCTCCCCTTCCTATATCAATTTGCAGGCGCTGCCGAAGCTGATTGAAGGGCAGTTGATTTCGGACGTGATCGCCTGTATTGGGACCATCGATATCGTACTCGGAGAAGTAGACAGGTAAGCATGGAACTTTCCCCAGCACTTTCAGCGAAGTTTGAAAAATTGCAGAGCAGCTATCCGGTGAAGCGCAGCGCGCTGATCCCCATGCTGATGTACGCGCAGGACGAGTATGGGTGCGTCAGCGATGAAATGATCGCGGAGATCGGGCGGCGGCTGGACTTGAACAACGTGCAGATCGAGGAAACGCTCGCCTACTACTCGATGCTGCACCGGAAGCCATGGGGCAAGAATCACGTGCAGATTTGCACCAACGTGGCCTGCATGTTGAAAGGCGGGAATGAGCTTCTTGAGCGCGCGAAAAAACGGCTGGAGATCGGGCATAAAGAGACGACGGCCGACGGAGTTTTCTCGCTGGAAGAAGTGGAATGTATTGGCGCTTGCACCGGCGCGCCGGCGATGCAGGTGAACTACGACTTTTTCGAAAATCTGACCGCGCTCAAGTTTGACCGCATCATCGAAGAGCTGGATGCGGGCAAGCATCCCACACCGGAGCCGGTGATTTCCGGCGCGCTGCACGAGCGCCATGCGCTGGAAACCCCGCTCATCAGCCGTCGCTGGGGGATGAAGGATTCACACAAGATCGACGTCTACCTGATGCAGAGCGGCTATCAGGCCCTGGAAAAAGTGCTGAAGGAGATGACCCCGGAAACGATTATTGACGAAGTGAAAAGATCGAATCTCCGCGGGCGCGGCGGCGCGGGCTTCCCGACGGGCATGAAGTGGTCGTTCGTGCCGAAGGATTCGGCGAAAGAAAAATACGTGATCTGCAACGCGGATGAATCCGAGCCGGGCACCTGCAAAGACCGGCCGCTGATGGAGATGGACCCGCACCAACTCATCGAAGGCATGGTGATCGCGGGACGCGCCATCCAGTCGCATCGGGGCTTCATTTATATTCGCGGGGAATACCGCTACGTTCTGGATATCGTCGATGGCGCCATCGCGGAAGCGTATGAGCACGGCTATCTTGGGAAGAACATCCTGGACTCGGGCTACGATTTCGACCTGCTGACTCACACCGGAGCGGGGGCCTACGAATGCGGCGAAGAATCGGCGCTGATGGAATCGCTCGAAGGCAAGCGCGGCTATCCGCGCATCAAGCCGCCCTTCCCTGC
>Ga0066704_10001273_pt1 | contig 10711 bp, 10 predicted proteins | sample GraSoiAngelo_153_FD_66458 | JGI IMG/M metagenome (GOLD analysis project Ga0066704, IMG submission 66458) | Grasslands soil microbial communities from the Angelo Coastal Reserve, California, USA - 14_1009_12_40cm | ecosystem: Environmental > Terrestrial > Soil > Grasslands | place: USA... | reverse complement strand
GACACCGTGCGCCTTCACGCCGCCGCGACCGTACGCCTGCATGTAATCGGCGAACAGCGGATTGAGCAGCAGCGGTACATGGCCGAACAGGTCGTGAAACAGATCGGGCTCGCTGATGTAGTCGATCTGCTCGGGACGGCGGATCCACCAGGTCACCGGAAAGCGCCGGTTGGCGAGATGGTCGAAGAAGGTGAGTTCGGGCAGCAGGCCCTCGACGCCGATCAGTTCCCAGCCTGTCGCTTTGCGCAAGACCTTGTTCAGATCATCGAACTTCGGAATCGCTTCGGGCGACATGCCGAACTGCTGCTGGTTCTCGATGAATTCGCGGCAGGCGCGGCCGACGAGAATTTTCTGCTGGCGCTCGAACAACGTCGCCCAGGTCGCATGATCCTCGCGCGCGTAGCTCGACCACGGCTGCTCGACCACGGCCGTGGTGTAAACCGGAACATTGCCCTTGTCGGTCTGCTGATGTTCAACGCGGCGGGGTTGAGTGTTCATAGCGTGCATTCGTAAATTGGTTACAGATGATACTACTTGCCCGTGTAGGCGGAGCAAAGAAGTACCCAGGAACGGCGGCTTCAGCGTTCGACTAACCTACACCGGCAAAGCAGTCGTTCTCTTGACCGTACGCAATACCAGCGTGGATTGCACGCGCACCACGCCGGGAAGCTGGGTGAGGATCTCGGTATGGATGCGCTCGAAGTCGGCGGAATCGGCATAGACCACGCGCACCATATAGTCGGCCGTACCGGCGAGCAGGCAGCATTCGGAAACTTCGGGGTGCCGGTGTATCGCAGCTTCAAATGCGTCCAGCGCCGTACGACCCTGTTGGTCGAGCGTAACGAGTACGAACGCCGTGCCGGGCAGACCGGCTGCCTTTTCGTCGAGCAGCATTACGTAGCGCGAAATCAGGCCGCGCTCCTCCATCAGCTTCACGCGGCGCAGGCAGGCCGAAGGCGACAGGTTGATCTGTTGCGCCAACTCCATATTGGTCAGGCGCCCGTCCTGTTGCAGCAGACGCAGGATGGCGCGATCGCGTTCGTCGAGATTCTGTGGGGCCATTGAAACTTTATTCCGAAATTTGCACAAAATTCGCTCGATAATGCTGCTTATACGCTTAGCGATCAAATAAATTCGCGATTAAATGCGCAATGCTTCGTCCATACTGCCCGGCCAAGCATGCCCGGAAAACAGTGGCGGCAAAACCATCGGAGAGGACCTAAAGCAATGCGCATCGGTGTACCGAAGGAAATCAAGAATCACGAATATCGCGTCGGCCTCGTGCCGTCGTCCGTGCAGGAACTCGTGCACAACGGCCATCAAGTGATGGTGCAGGCCGGTGCCGGCCTCGGCGCAGGCCTGACCGATGCCGACTACGTCGCCGCCGGCGCGACCATCGTCGACGGCGCCGAGCAGATCTTCGCCGACGCGCAGATGATCGTGAAGGTGAAGGAGCCGCTCGCGGAGGAGCGCAAAAAACTGCGTAGCGGCCAGATTCTTTTCACCTATCTGCATCTCGCACCCGATGAGGCACAGACGCGTGACCTGATCGCCTCGGGCGCGATCTGCATCGCTTACGAAACCGTCACTGCAGCGAACGGTTCGCTGCCGCTGTTGACGCCGATGTCGGAAGTTGCCGGTCGCCTCGCGCCGCAGGTCGGCGCGCATTCGCTCGAGAAAGCGCAAGGCGGCCGCGGCGTGCTGCTCGGCGGCGTGCCGGGCGTGCCTGCGGCGGAAGTCGTCATTATCGGCGGCGGCGTATCGGGTACCCACGCGGCAACGATCGCCGTCGGCATGGGTGCCAAGGTGACCGTGGTCGATCGTTCGGCCGACGCACTGAAGCGCCTAGCCGCCCAGTTCGGCACGTCCATCTCGACCGTATTCTCCACACGCTCGGCGATCGAGGAACTCGTGCGCCGCGCCGACCTTTTGATCGGCGCCGTGCTCGTGCCGGGTGCGGCTGCACCGAAGCTGGTGACGCGCGAAATGGTGCGCACGATGAAGGCGGGCTCGGTCATCGTCGACGTCGCCATCGACCAGGGCGGCTGCGTCGAGACTTCGCATGCCACGACCCACGCCGATCCGACCTATGTCGTCGACGGTGTCGTGCACTACTGCGTGGCGAACATGCCCGGTGCGGTCGCGCGCACTTCGACCTTCGCGCTCAACAACGTCACCTTGCCATTTGCTATCGCGCTCGCGAACAATGGCTGGAAGAAGGCGTTGGCGCAGGACGTCCATCTGCGCAACGGCCTCAACGTGGCGGAAGGCCAGGTGACTTGCGAGCCGGTCGCGCAGGCGCACGGCCTAGGTTATGTGAAGGCCGAGACTGTCATCGGTATGTGAGTGCAGCGGCCGCCGTCGCGTCATGTCGCGGCGGCCTCTTTCATACACGCGGACTTTATTCCCGCGGGTGCCGCGCCTGCGGAAACGCAATCACATTGTCCGCGTCGGCCGCGCGCACGCGCGGGCCGTGCCAGAGCACGGGCACTTCGCGCGGTGAGGGTGGTTCAAGTTCGTCGTCGGTAACCGTCGACGGAACCGCTTCCTCGTCTTCCCAGCTATAGCGCTTGCGCGGTAGCGCGGCATCGAGGCGGAACGTGAGCAGCGCCGCGATCAGACCCGCCACGCCACCGGCGAGGTGGTATTCGAACGAGACTTCCTGTTCGCGCGGCAGCACCGTCATCAGCATGCCGCCATAGAGGAAGAACACGAGCAGTGCGATCGCGACGCCAAGGCGATCGCGACGCACGAGGCCAATCACGAACAAAAAGAACATGAGTCCATGCGTGACACCACTGATGCCGACATGCAGCGACGGCCGTGCCCACAGCCACACACCGAGTCCCGAGCCGAGCCAGATCAGCGGCAGCGCCACGCGCGTCGCGCGCGGATACGCATACAGCGTGAGCGCGGCGAGCAGGCCGAGCGGCAGGGTGTTGGACATGAGATGTTCGAAATTCGCGTGCACGAAGGGCGCAGTGAGAATGCCGATCAGCCGATGCGGATCGCGCGGGCGGATGCCGAGCGCATTCATATCCCAGCCGAGCGCGTACGCGCCGAGCCAGGCGAGCCAGATGCCGACGACCAGGCCCGCCGCGCCGACGAGTGCATAAAACACGCGCTTGCGATCGCGTTGCACCATGACGGCGCTGGGTTCGGGCGTGGGGGCGGCGATATCCATGCGTTCATCATGGGGCCGCGTCACCGCGAAGCAAGTACAGATGCCGCATGCCTTATCATGGCGTCATGAAACCGCAAGATCTGCCCAACCCGACTGTCCAGCTCAAGATTGAGCGCCGCTCCAACCACCCGTGGATTTTCCAGAAGATGGTGGAAAAACCCGAGCCCAAACCGCGGCCGGGAACCGTCGTCGACATCTACGACCGCGAAGGCGTCTTCGCCGGACGCGGCTTCTACAATGGCCATTCACGCATCGCCTTGCGCGTGCTGACGGCCGACCCTGATGAGGCGGTCGACGAGGCCTTCTTCGCGCGCAAGATCGACGCAGCCGTGCGCCTGCGACGCGAGGTGCTCAAACTCGATGCGGTGACCGACGCGTATCGCGTGATCCATTCGGAGGGCGACGGGCTGTCGGGACTCGTGGTCGATCGTTTCGCCAATACGCTCGTGGTCGAGTATTTCTCCGCCGGCATGTTCAAACAGCGCGACCTGATCAAACGCTGCCTGCTGCAGCACTACCCCGATGCGGAAATTTACGCCTTCGCCGAGGATCACGTGCAGAAGCAGGAGAGCTTCGATCTTGCGCATCCGCCTGCGCCGACGCCTACGGTGATCCACGAACATGGCGTGCAGTTCCATGCCGCGCCGGGCAGCAAGCACAAGACCGGCTTCTTTGCCGATCAGCGCGACAACCGCCTGTTCCTGTCGGAATTCTGCGCAGGCAAGCGCGTGCTCGATCTGTGCTGCAACTCCGGCGGTTTCGGTATCTATGCCAAGACACGCGGCGGCGCGGACGAGGTCGTCGGTATCGATCTCGACGAGGAAATCCTCGGCATCGCCGAACAAAATGCGCGGCTCAACAAGGTGAAGGTGAAATTCATCCAGGCCGATATTTTTGCCTGGCTGCGCGATGTCGCGGGCAATCCGCAAAAGAAATTCGACGTCGTGATTCTCGATCCCGCCAAGATGACGCGCGACCGTGAGCAGGTTATTCCAGCGCTGAAGAAATATCTCGACATGAACAAGCTCGCGCTCGGCGCAGTCAAGGCGGGCGGAATCCTGCTCACGTGTTCATGCACGGGTCTGGTCAGCGAAGAACAGTTCCTCGACATGCTGCGCCGCGCTGCGTTCTATGCAAATCGCACGGTGCAGGTGATCAAGGTTTCCGGCGCTGGCGCCGATCATCCATGGCAGGCGCATGTGCCCGAGTCGCGCTATCTTAAGGCTGCGTTCTGCCGCGTTGAGTAAGGATCACGCCTAGATCGGTGTGCCCGGGAAATCCCCGGCAATACAAACGATGCCGGAGGACGCGAGCATGAAACCCGCGGTCTTAGCTGCCCTTTTATTAGTGTCCACATTGACGCACGCGCAGGCGCCACAGCACGTGCACGTCGTCTCTGACGACGCGTTTTCGGACATGCAATCTCCACAGCAGAACGAACGCATCGCAACAGTCGTTCGCGCCGTGGATGAATTGCGCCGTCAAGGAAGGCTGCCACAAGCCACGCTGCAGGCCGAAACTATGGATCTTGCCTGGCCACTGCTGCCCACCGGCCGCTTCAACCAGTTCGACTATCACGGCACTAGCAACTTCGTCGATCACGGCCCGCCGTATCCGGGTCCTATTCAAGACTATAACTGCGGCACGCGCAGCTACAATCTGCCGAGCGGCTACAACCACGCCGGCACGGACTATTATCTGTGGCCGTTCCCGTGGTCGATGATGGATGAAGGGCAGGTGCAAATCGTTGCCGCGGCACCGGGCGTCATCGTCGGCAAAGACGACGGCAATTTCGACCGCAACTGCTCGCTAAGCGGGTCGGCCAGTCCGAATATCGTCTACGTGCTGCAGGACGATGGCTTGACCGCGATCTACATGCACATGCGCAATGGGTCGGTGACGACTCAGGCGGTTGGCACGCGCGTGGCCGCCGGCGATTACCTCGGCCTCGTCGGCAGTTCAGGTAGTTCCACCGGGCCGCATCTGCACTTCGAGTTGCGCGATGCCGCTGGTGCGGTAGTCGATCCGCGCAACGGCCAATGCAATGCGGCACCCGAGCGCTGGATCGTATTCCAGCCCTACGAAGATCCGCACATCGATACACTCAGCACACATTCAGCCGAACCTGTGCTTGTCGGTTGCGGCGTCGATAGCAACGGCAACGCGGTGGCGGAGACACCCAACTACAAAGACGAATTTACGCCCGGCGATGAGATGTGGGTGTTTGCCTCATACCGCGATCAGCGCAACGGCCAAATCACCCACTTCAGCATCACTCGGCCGGACGCCACCCCATTCGCGCAGTGGGATTTCGACCTCGCGAGCCAGAACAATCCGAATCCGTTCTATTCCGGTAGCAGTGTGGATTGGAAGTTTACCTTGCCGACCAATGCACCCATCGGAGTCTGGATGGTCACTGCGCTGTTTCAGGGACAAACTTACACGCGCACTTTTACGGTAGGTTTGAGCTTACCGCCATGGCTTCCGAGGCTCCCGCGACCACCACGGCAACACCCGCGCATGTAATTCTCGATCCTTGTGCGCAGTGATCATTGCAGCATCGAACGGTTGCCGAAAAATCGCGCGTTGCGAAATCTCAACGCGACTCCTGCTTCCCTCGCCGACGGCTATTTCGCGTTAAACTGCGCAGCCCGCTCCACGTCGGCTCCCTCATGAAGAAGAAAACACCATCCAATAAACTCGCCCCGGTCACGCAGACCCAGGCCGAAGACGCGGTGCGCGTGCTGCTGCGCTGGACCGGCGACGATCCGATGCGCGAAGGCCTGATCGATACACCCAAGCGCGTCGCGAATGCGTGGAAGGACTGGTGCTCTGGCTATGCTGAAGATCCGTCTGAGGAATTGCGCCGCACGTTTGAGGAAGTCGCCGGTTACGACGAGATGGTCGTGCTGCGCGATATCGAGTTTTCCTCGCACTGCGAGCATCACATGGCGCCGATCATCGGCCGCGCGCACGTCGGTTATCTGCCGACCAACCGCGTCGTCGGCATCTCCAAGCTCGCACGCGTGGTCGAGATCTATGCGCGCCGCCTGCAGGTGCAGGAAAAGATGACCTCGCAGATCGCGCACTGCATCAACATGGTGCTGAAGCCGCGCGGCGTCGGCGTCGTGATCGATGCTTCGCACGAATGCATGACCACGCGCGGCGTCAACAAGACTGGTGTGTCGATGATATCGAGCCAGATGCTCGGTACGTTCCGCACCGACGCGCGTACACGCAGCGAGTTCCTGCGCTTCATCGACATCGATCCGGGCCGGCGCAAATAGCCGTCCGGCCAGCCGGAGTATATAAGTGGAAAACACCGCATCGCCGCAACCCGTGCGCAAGGCTGCGCTCGTTTTCATCTTCATCACGGTGCTGATCGACATCCTGTCGTTCGGCCTGATCATTCCGGTACTGCCGCATCTGATCCAGAGTTTTCTCGGCGGCGACGTATCGCACGCGGCGGTGTGGTACGGATTCTTCTCGACCGCGTTCTTCGCGATGCAGTTCTTCTTCACGCCGGTGCAGGGCGCACTGTCGGACTGGCTCGGCCGTCGTCCGGTGATTCTGCTGTCGAATCTCGGCCTCGGTCTCGATTTCCTGCTGATGGCGCTGGTCAACACGTTGCCACTGCTGTTTATAGGCCGCGTGATCTCAGGCATCACCGCTGCGAGTTTCTCGACCGCCAATGCATATCTCGCTGACGTGACGCCACCGCAGAAACGCGCGCAGGCGTTCGGTATGCTCGGCATGGCGTTCGGCATCGGCTTTGTGATCGCGCCGGCGATCGGCGGTTTCCTCGGCGAAATCAATCTGCGCATGCCGTTCTGGGTCGCCGTGGTGCTATGCCTGGCCAATTTCACCTATGGTTTGTTCGTGCTGCCCGAGTCGCTGCCCAAGGAGAAACGCACGCCGCATTTCGACTGGGCGCATGCCAATCCCTTCGGCGCATTGAAGTTGCTGCAGCGCTATCCGCAGGTGCTTGGTCTCGTCGGCGTACTGTTCCTGATGGCGCTCGCGCACATGGTCTATCCGACCACGTTCGTGCTTTACGCCGACTACCGCTTTCATTGGGGCCCGCAGATGGTGGGCTATACGCTCGCCCTGGTCGGCATTCTTGCCGCGATCGTGCAGGGCGGGTTGATCAAGAAGATTGTCGGTGCGCTCGGCGAGCGCAACGCGCTGCTATTTGGTCTGGCCTGTGGCACTGCCGGGTTTACGCTGTACGGACTTGCGCCTACAGGGTACTGGTTCTGGCTGGCGATGCCGGTGGCTTCGTTATGGGGCATCGCGCAGCCCGCCGCGCAGGCGATCATGACGCATCATGTCGATCCGCGCGAACAAGGCCGCTTGCAAGGCGCGGTCGCAAGTTTGTCGAGCATCGCCGGCATCATCGCACCGAGTTTGTTTACGCGCTTGTTCGCCGCAGTAGCGCAACCAGGCGTAAATGAAATTTGGGCAGGGTCAACTTTCTGGCTTGCCGGCCTGATGGTCGGCGCGGGATTGCTGCTCGCGTGGTACGCCGTATCGCATCTGCCCGCAGCCGTCAGCGCGCAAAGCGCGCCGCCGGAAAGTATCGTCACTTCCGAGATCATCGCCGGCGCGGCGGAGTTGCAGCCACCGGCCTCTCGTCCCTCGGCGGATTAAGCTGCGCTACGGGCCATACTTTACGCTGCAGCCATAGGGCTGCGACGTCGTCACGCTGACCGGCTTGCCGGACTTCAGCTCCGCCAACGCCTGCGGCACGTATTGGGTCGCCTTGGCGATGTCTTCTTGATCGGCGCTCGCGATCGAATCGATGCCGCCCATGTAGCGCAGCGTGCCGGTACCGTCGATCACGAACATATGCGGCGTCGTCTTCGCTGCATAAAGCCGAGCGACTTTGCCGTCGCGATCAAACAGGTAGGCGCTAGGCGCGGCGTGATACTGCGTGACAAACGCCTTCGCGCCGGCCATGTCGATATCCCCTTGTTTGCCCGATGCGCTGGAGTTGATCGTCAGCCACACTACGCCCGCTGCGGTTGCCGCGGTCTGCTGCGCGGGAATATTGCCGCTCGCGTAATGCTTGCGAACAAACGGGCAACCCGGATTGTTCCACTCGAGCACGATCGTCTTGCCTTTGTACTGCGACAGCGTCTGCGTTCGCCCATTGCTGTCGGTAAGTGAAAAATCCGGTGCCGGCGCGCCGATCGTTACGGCGGCGAAGGTTTGTGTGGCAAATACGATGGACGCGAAAGCAGCGACAAGCAGCGAACGATAGAAGCGCATGATGTTCTCCTCAGTGCGGCGGTTTTGATATGGCGCCCGATTCTGCAAAGACCGCGTGCGCGCGCAGCGCGGGCGCGCGCGTACGCACGATGACGAGGTCGAGCGCGTCAGGTATAGAAGTAAAATAATCGCTTTTTACAAAAATCAGCATGATATTACTGTTGCGCAAGGTGACGGCGGGCGGTGTATTGGCAATGACTTTGCCCTGCACGGCAAACGCATCGAGCCGCGCGGCATCACGAAGCTCGCCGTGCGGCAAGCTGATTTCGATGGAGCTGCCGCTGACTCGCGCACTCGCTTTGAGCGGCTCGCCTTGCGGCTGCGCGCCGCGTGCCGCTGCAAAAGCGACACGCCAACGCTGATCGACCTGCGCCTGCGTCGCGACCGGCAAATCGAGCGTCAGGGTCGCGCGACCCGGAATGCACTCCTCGTGGCAGACCAGCCAGCGCGCGTCGACAACGATATTCACGAACGTCCCGGGCTTGGCATTTGGGGACACGTGCAGCATGACGGGCAGCAGCACTTCTCCGTCATAGCCGAAGTTCGCAAGCTCGCCGACGCTGAAGCGCTTGGGTGCCGGCCATGCGATATCGTCGGCAATAAACCCCGGCGGCAGGGACCAATTCAATTTCATCGGCAGTCCCGAGTCGCCAGGGTTGATCCAGTACGTGTGCCAATGCGGCGCGTGCTTTAGGTGCAAGCCGAGCCAGGCGGTTGCGCCGGGCGCAAGGGTGCTGGATTGGCTGACCAGCTCGACCCCGAGCTCATCGGTTTTGACCGACGAAGTCGCGTGCGCGCCCCCGATGTGTGTCATCGCCAACATGCAGAGAATGATCGTCAAGCGTCGCATTGCGCATATCGACCGGAGTGGTGCGTAGATCCTTGCACGTGGCTGTAAGTGTCGCGTTAAACCGGGTGAGGCTTGCGCCGCTGTGTCTTTCGGCACTCTTAGAAACCACTTGCATTACGGCATGCTTACCCACATCTTTGCGTCATCTCGCGCTTACAGGGAACTGCAATGCTGACCTTCCTGCTCTGGCTGCTGCTATTCGTCTTCTGCTGGCCGCTCGCACTGCTGGCGCTATTGCTCTATCCAATCGTATGGCTGATCCTGCTGCCATTCCGCTTGATCGGTGTCGCGGTCGAAGGCGTATTCGAGTTTCTGCGCGCGCTCGTGTTTCTGCCTGCACGCGTACTTGGCGGAAAGCCGGGCCGGGCATGATTTTTGCGATCAGCGCTGGTCGCTGAAGGCGCCTGTGCCGACCGCAATTTCTCAGCCGAAGAACCAGTAGCACACAAGGATCGATGCCGTGATGCCCGCAATGTCCGCGAGCACCGCGCAGCCGACTGCGTGGCGCGCGCGCTGGATGCCGACTGAGCCGAAATAGACCGCGAGCACATAGAACGTCGTTTCGGTGCTGCCTTGCACGGTCGCGGCGACGAGCGCGGGGAAGCTGTCGACGCCTTTGGTTTTCATCGTCTCGATCAGTAGTGCGCGCGCGGCACTGCCCGAGAACGGCTTGGCGAGTGCGGTCGGCAGTGCATCGACGAAGCGCGTGTCCAGTCCCGCGCCCTGCACGACGACGCGGACCGCCTCGATCAGAAAATCCAGCGCGCCTGACGCACGCAGCACGCCGATCGCGCAGAGCATCGCGACGAGATAGGGCAACAGATCCTTCGCCACATCGAAACCCTGCTTGGCGCCGTCGACAAAACTCTCGTACACCGGCACCTTTTTCCATGCGCCCGCGAGCAGGAACAGCAGGATGATCGCGAACATCGCGAGATTGCCCGCGAGCGAGGAAAATACCGCAAGCGTTGCGGGCGTCATCGATGCGAGCATCGCGATCATGGCGCCGAGCAGCACACCAAAACCGCCGAGGTAGGCGAGCACGACCGGATCGAACAGGCGCAGCTTCTGCACGAACGCGACACTGAGCAGGCCGGTCAGCGCGGCCGCACAGGTTGCAAGCAGAATCGGCACGAACACCAGTGTCGGATCGTGTGCCCCTTGCTGTGCGCGATACATGAAGATCGTGACCGGCAGCAGCACGAGTGAGGAAGAATGCAGCACGAGGAACAGGATCTGTGCGTTACTCGCGGTCTGCGGATCGGGATTGAGCGACTGCAGCTCGCGCATCGCGCGCAAGCCCATCGGCGTTGCCGCATTGTCGAGGCCGAGCATATTAGCGGCGAAGTTGAGCGTGATCAGGCCGATTGCCGGATGTCCGCGCGGCACCTCGGGCATCAGGCGCG
>Ga0066704_10001269_pt1 | contig 10734 bp, 13 predicted proteins | sample GraSoiAngelo_153_FD_66458 | JGI IMG/M metagenome (GOLD analysis project Ga0066704, IMG submission 66458) | Grasslands soil microbial communities from the Angelo Coastal Reserve, California, USA - 14_1009_12_40cm | ecosystem: Environmental > Terrestrial > Soil > Grasslands | place: USA... | reverse complement strand
GCCAAGGCCGAGTTCGTCGCCGCCAAGGGCATCAAGGCCGCGTAGATGAAACGCGACACGACTCGCGGGTCGACGAGGGGCGTCACGGCTCCGCCGGGGCGCCCCGAGAGTTGGGGGGGTATGGGGGGCCATGTCGGGGCCCCCCATTCATAATGGCCACCCTGCGCGACATCCAGCGACGGATCCGATCCGTCCAGTCCACGCAGAAGATCACCCGCGCCATGAAGCTGGTGGCGGCCGCCAAGCTGCGCCGCGCGCAGGAGCGGATCCTGTCGGCGCGGCCGTACGCCAACAAGATGGCCGAGCTCCTCGGCCACCTCGTGAGCGCCGAGTCGGGTGACGACGGTGGCCACCCGCTGCTCGAGCAGCGCGAAGGGCCGCGACGTCAGATCGTCATCGTCACCGCCGATCGCGGCCTGGCCGGCGCCTTCAACACCAACGTGATTCGCCGCGCGGTCGAGCTGCTCCGCGAGTCGAACGTCGCCGAGGTGACGCTGGTGGTGGTGGGCCGCAAGGCCCGGGACTTCTTCCGCCGCCGCGCGTACACCATCAGGCGCGACATGATCGGCTTCTGGGACCGGCTGGCCTACAGCCATGCCAGCGAGCTGGCCGACTACTTCATGCAGCAGTTTCGCGACGGCGAAGTCGACGAGGTCGTCCTCATCTACAACGAGTTCCGATCCGTCGCGCTGCAGCGTCCCGTGCGCGTCCAGCTGCTGCCGATCCCGCGCGCCCCGGCGGCGGCCGGGCAGGGGACGGAGCAGGTCGACTACATCTACGAGCCGAGCGCGACGGCGATCCTCGGCGACCTCCTGCCGCGCCACGTGCGCATGCAGGTCTACCGGGCGCTGATGGAGTCGCTGGCCGGCGAGTACGGCGCCCGCATGACCGCCATGGAAGCCGCCACCAAGAACGCCAAGGAGATGATCGACGTCCTGACGATCCAGTACAACAAGGCCCGCCAGGAGAAGATCACCAAGGAGCTGCTCGACATCGTGGGCGGTGCCGAAGCCCTCAAGCAAGGAGCCGAAGCATGAGCGACGGAAAGATCGTCCAGGTCATCGGGCCGGTGGTCGACGTGGAATTCGAGCCGGGACGGCTGCCGGCCATCTACAACGCGCTCCTCGTGCAGGGCGTGGAGAACAAGGACATCTTCGCGTATTCCTCCAGGCTCACGCTGGAGGTCGCCCAGCACCTCGGCGAGAGTCAGGTCCGCACCATTGCCATGGCGTCGACCGACGGGCTCACGCGCGGCATGATCGTGCGGGACACTGGCGCGCCCATCACGGTGCCCGTCGGCAAGGAGACGCTCGGCCGCATCATGAACATCGTCGGCGAAGCCGTCGACAAGGGCCCGGCCATCCACACCAAGAAGACCTATCCGATCCACCGGCCGGCGCCGTCCTTCGAGGACCAGTCGACGAAGGTCGAGATGTTCGAGACCGGCATCAAGGTCGTCGACCTGCTCGAGCCCTATACCAAGGGTGGGAAGACCGGACTCTTCGGCGGGGCCGGCGTCGGCAAGACCGTCCTCATCCAGGAGCTCATCAACAACATCGCCAAGCAGCACGGCGGGATCTCGGTCTTCGCCGGCGTCGGCGAGCGCACGCGCGAGGGCAACGACCTCTATCACGAGATGAAGGAGTCGGGTGTCATCGAGAAGACCGCCCTCATCTTCGGCCAGATGACCGAGCCGCCCGGGTCGCGGCTGCGGGTGGCGCTGACCGGCCTCACCGCGGCGGAGTACTTCCGTGACGAGGAAGGCCAGGACGTGCTGCTGTTCATCGACAACATCTTCCGCTTCACCCAGGCCGGCTCGGAGGTCTCCGCACTCCTCGGCCGCATGCCGTCGGCGGTCGGCTACCAGCCCACGCTGGCCACCGAGATGGGCGAGCTGCAGGAGCGGATCACGTCGACCAAGAAGGGGTCGATCACGTCCGTGCAGGCGATCTACGTGCCGGCCGACGACATCACCGATCCGGCGCCGGCCACCGCCTTCGCCCACCTCGACGCGACGACCGTGCTCAGCCGCGCACTCACCGAGCTCGGCATCTATCCCGCGGTCGATCCGCTGGCGTCGACCTCACGAATCCTCGACCCGAACATCCTCGGCGACGAGCACTACCGGACGGCGCGCGCCGTGCAGTCGATCCTGCAGCGCTACAAGGATCTGCAAGACATCATCGCGATCCTCGGCATGGAGGAGCTGTCCGACGAGGACAAGCTCACCGTGGCGCGCGCCCGCAAGATCCAGCGGTTCCTCTCGCAGCCCTTCTCGGTGGCCGAGCAGTTCACCGGCCAGCCCGGGCGCTACGTGAAGCTCGCCGACACCGTGAAGTCGTTCAAGGAGGTCGTCGAGGGCAAGCACGACGACCTGCCCGAGCAGGCCTTCTACATGGTGGGCGACGTCGGTGAGGCGATGGACAAGGCCAAGAAGCTCCGCGAGGCCGCCTGAGTGGCCGAGCGCCTCACGCTCGAGCTGGCCACGCCGACCCGCATGGTCGTCGCCGCCGAGGTCGACGAGGTCGTCGTCCCCGGCAGCGAGGGCTACTTCGGCGTGCTGCCCGGGCATGCGCCGTTGCTCGCCACGCTGGGGATCGGCGAGCTGACGTATCGGGTCGGGCGCGACGAGTATCACGTCGCCCTCTCGTGCGGCTTCGCCGAGGTCCGCAATGACAAGATCATCATCCTCGCCGACGTCGCCGAGACGCCCGCCGACATCGACCGCGCGCGGGCCGAGCGCGCGCGCGAGCGCGCGGAGGCGCGCCTGGCGGGCCGCGCGGGCCAGGAAGAGATCGACTACGCGCGCGCCATGGCCGCGCTGGCGCGCGCGCTGACCAGGCTGCAGGTGGCCGGCCGCGGCCAGTAGCTGACGTCGCTCACTGCCCCGCGGAGCATGCACGCCGCCCGCTCCACTGGGCGATGTGACCGGGCTCCCGCCGCGTAAACCCTCGTCGAGCCGACCGCCCGGCGGTGGCCTCCGCTTTGCTCCATCGCGGGGCCATGTTGACCGTATTGATCGTCGATGACGAGCCGCACGTGGTCGAGTTGATCCGCGTCACGCTGGAAGACGACCGCGTCCGCGTGATCGAGGCATCGGAGGGCGCCGCGGCGCTCGAGCTCGCCGCCGAGCTTCAGCCCGAGCTGATCTTCCTCGACGTCCATCTGCCCGACATGAGTGGACTGGAGGTCTGTCGCCGGCTGCGGCGGCAAGCATCCCCGGCCGGCACCCGGATCGTCATGCTCACGGCCGCCGCCCAGCAGGAGGACGTCGCGCGCGGACTCTCGGCCGGCGCCACGCACTATCTGACCAAGCCGTTCTCACCGGTGCGACTGCTGTCCCTGGTGGAAGGGCTGCTTCCGCGCACGGCATGGCTGCCCGACTAGCCGCGGATCTCCAGGGCCTGCGGTACGCCGAGGACGTGCGGCGCCTCTACCACCAGCTGCGCCGCTCGATCTGCCAGTCGCTGCTCGGCCTGGCGAACGCGCTGGAGGCGAAAGACGTGTGCACGCGCGGTCACTCCGAGCGCGTCGGCGCCTCGGCTCGCCGGCTCGGCGCCGCGCTCGGATTGCCGGCCGACGAGATCGACACGCTCACGCAAGCCGGGCTCCTGCACGACATCGGCAAGATCGGCGTGCCGGAGGCCGTGCTGCGCAAGCGCGGCGCCCTCGATCCCGACGAGTGGGCGCTCATGCGCCAGCATCCGGTCATCGGCGCCCAGATCGTCGCGCCGTTCGAGTTCTTCGCCGATGGCGCCCTCGTCATCCGCCATCATCACGAGCGCTGGGACGGCAGCGGCTATCCCGACGGCCTGGCGGCGGGCGCGATCCCGCTGGGCGCGCGCATCGTGGCCGTCGCCGACGTGCTCGACGCGCTCACGTCCGAGCGTCCGTACCGCGCGGCCCTGAGCGTCGACGCCGCCCTGGCGTACCTGGCCGCCGAGGCGGGGCACACGCTCGATCCCGACGTGGTCGCCGCGCTGCTCGGCGTCGTCGCCGCCGACGGCACGCTCTGATCCGCCGGTCGCGATGCGCGCGCTGGAGCAGCCGCTCGTCGTCCCGCGTGTCCGGTTCTTCGACGACACGCCGGTGCCCGCGCTGCTGATCCTGGCCGTGGCGTGGCTGGCGGCCGTGGCCGCCTTGCCGTCGGCCGCGGCCCGGATCGCAGGACTGGCGGCGGGGCACGGCGCGCTGCTCGGCACGGCCCTGGCGTGGACCGCGGTGGAGCGCCGCGATCGCTGGGCGCCGCTCGAAGCGGCGGCATGGCTCGGGATCGCGACCGTCTGCGCGCGAACGCTACCGGGCGGCGCGCTGGCGTACCTGGTGGTTCCGGCGTGGGTGGCCTCTCGTCGCCCCGCGTGGCTGCACGGTGTCGCCGACGCCCGCGCGATCCTGAGCGGCGCCGTCTTCGGGCTCCTGCTCGGTCTGCATCTCTTCGTCAACGCCTCGCTCACCCTCGGGTATCGCATGCGGCCGGCGCCGCTGGACGAGCTGATCGGCTGGTGGGCGTACGACGTCGGCGCCAACGTCCTGGCCACCGAGGCGTTCTTCCGGCTCGCGCTCTTCCGGCGCGTGCACCGCCGCTGGTCGTTGCCGGCGGCGGTGGCGATGTCCACGGCCGCGTCGGTTGCCCGCTACCTCGTTGATCCGCTCCTGCCGCACTCGCTCCCGATCCTGGCCGGCGCGACGTTCTATCTGGCGCTGCTCGGCGCGGGCAATTGCTGGCTGCTCGCGCGCACGGGCAGTCTCGCCGCGCCCGTCAGCGCCGGCCTGCTGTTCTTCGCCGCCTACCGGCTGCTGGCCCCGCGCTGAGCCGCCGGGTGGCGTGCGTCGTCGCCTTCGCTCTCGGCGGGATCACGCTGGCCATCGCGCTCTCCGACGCCGGCGCCGCCTCGCTCTGGCGCCACGCGTATCACGTGCCGACCGTCGTGGCGGCGCTGCGCTGGGGCGGCGCCGGCGTCGTGGCGGCCCTCGCCGCCGTGCTGCTCTACGCCCCGTTCGTGCTGCCGGCGCTGGAGCGCTCGGGCCCGACCCCGGCGGTCGTGGAAGGGCTGCTGACCTTCGCGGTCCTGCTCGGCGTCGGCGTGCTCAGCGCCGGGCTGGCCGCCGGCGCTCGCCGTCAGCGCGCGCGCTACGACACGCTGCTGGCGGTGCAGCGGGCCGTCGACGGCGACGCGCCGCTCGATGTCGCACTCCTGCGCCTGCGGGCCTGTCTGGAGGCGCGCCTCGGCGGCGCCGTCGGTCTCGCCCTTGCCGACGGCGCCCGGCTGGCCGTCGCCGGCGGCGGCGCCATCGTGCCGGGCTCGGCGGTGGCGCGCGTGGTGGCAGCCGGGGCGCCGCTCTTCGTGCCGGATCTCGGCGGCGGCGACCGGCCACGGCGATGCTTCGTCGCGCCGCTCCGGGGACGGACCGGCGCCAACGGCGCGCTGGCGCTCGAGCGCGACGGCGACGTCGGCGGCGACGAGCGCCGCGCGCTCCTGGCGCTGGCCGCGCACGTCGGCCTCGCGCTCGAGAACGCGCGGCTGGCGGCTCGGCAGCGCCGCTTCGCCGAGGAGCTGGGCGAGAAGGTCGCGGCGGCGACGCGGCAGGTGATGGAGAACGATCGCATGAAGTCGGACTTCGTCGCGATCGCCTCGCACGAGCTGCGCACGCCGCTGACCGCGCTGCAGGGGTTCAGCGAGCTCCTGGCGACCCGGCGCTTTGCCCCGTCGGAGATCGGCCGGCTCGGCGCGATCATGTGCGCGGAGACGGAGCGGCTCGGCCGCATCGTGAGCGACTTCCTCGACCTCTCGCGGCTCGAGCGGGGCCTCGCGCCGCCGCTGCGCCGCGTGCGGGTGGACGCCGCGGTGGTGGTGGCCGACGCCGTCGAGGTGCTGCGTCGCGCCCGGATCACGCACGAGCTGGAGCTGGAGTGCGACAGCCCGCTGCCGCCGGTCGACGCCGATCCCGACGCGCTCGACCGGGTCGTCAAGAACCTGGTGTCCAACGCCGTGAAGTATTCGCCGGCCGGCAGCCGCGTGCGCGTGACGGCCCGGCCGCTCCAGGCGCCGCCGGCGGTCGAGATCGTCGTCGAGGACGAAGGTCCGGGAATCGCCGAGGTCGACCTGGCGCGCATCTTCGAGCCGTACTACCGGGCGCCGGGCGCCGCGCGTACCGCCGGCGGCGTCGGCCTCGGGCTCGCGGTGGTGAAGTCGCTGGTGGACGCGCACGGCGGCACCATCCGCGCCGAGAACGTGTCCCCGCACGGCACGCGCATGACGCTGATTTTGCCGGCCGTTCCTTGACACTCCGCGTCGGCGGCGTGTAGTCTTGGCTGCTGTGTCACGTCGCGAAGAGATCGCGCAGCGGATGGCCGACGCCGTCGTGAAGCGCCTGGTCGCGCGCAAGATCGTCGAGGTGCGGGGCGACGAGAGCGCCCTGAAGGGGACGATTCGCCACGTGCTCGTCGACAACCTCGCCGCCGAGGAGCGGCTCGACGCCGACGCCCGCAAGCTCCTGCTCGAGCACGCCAAGATGATCAAGGACTCCGCGGCCGACTATCGCCAGCTCCTCGGCAAGGTCAAGGAGAAGCTCGCGCGCGAGCGGGGATTCATCCTCTGATGCGCATGAGCCGCGAGCGCATCTTCCACCTGGCCGACCTCATCCTGAAGGAGCTGGGCACCGCCGCGGGTGTGCACGTCAAGGTGCCCGACGACGTGCGGCCGGAGATCATCCGGGCGCTCACCGAGGAGTCGAAGCTCGAGGAGTCGATCGACAGCGAGGTGCGCAAGACGCTGGGCTCCTACTCGCGCCCGATGCCCGAAGGCAGCCGCGAGTGGGAAGTGCTGTACGACAAGACCCGCGAGGAAGTCTACCGGCGCAGGTTTCGGCTGTGACGCGACTGGTCGTCGCGATCACCGGCGCCAGCGGCTCGATCTATGGCATCCGGCTGCTGGAGGTGCTGCGGGCCACCACCTCCGTCGAGCTGCACCTGGTCATCTCGGCGGCCGGCAAGCGCACGCTCGTCGAGGAGACCGACTTCAGCGTCGCCGACGTCGAGGCGCTCGCCCACCACCGGTACGACGTGAAGGACATCGGCGCCACGCTCGCGTCCGGCTCGTTCCGCACGGGCGGCATGGTCATCGCCCCCTGCTCGATCAAGACCGCCGGCGCCATCGCCGCCTGCTACGCCGACGGCCTCATCGCCCGGGCCGCCGACGTGACGTTGAAGGAAGGCCGGCCGCTGATCCTGCTCGTGCGGGAGACGCCGCTGCACGTGGGGCACCTGCGCGTGATGACGTCGCTGGCCGAGATGGGGGCGGTGATCGTGCCGCCGGTGCCGGCCTTCTACAACCGCCCGAAAGGCCTCGACGACATCATCAATCACACCGTGGCCCGGGTCCTCGACCGGCTCCAGCTGCCGCAGACGCTGGTCGGCGAGTGGCAGGGTACGAGCGCGCGCCACGGCTCCAGGCCGGCCGAGTGATCGATCTCTCCGTCGTCATCCCCGTCTACAACGAGGAGGAGAACCTCCCGCCGCTGTGGGCCGAGCTGCGCGGCGTGCTGGAGCCGCTCGGGCTGACGTACGAGGTCGTGTTCGTCGACGACGGCAGCCGCGACCGCAGCGCCGAGCTGATTCGCGGCTTCCGCGACTGCGACCCGCGCGCGCGGCTGGTGCGGCTGAAGGCCAATGCCGGCGAGACCGCCGCCACCGATGCCGGCTTCAAGGCCGCGCGCGGGCGCTGGGTCGTGACGATGGACGCCGATCTGCAGAACGACCCCCACGACATTCCGGCGCTGCTGTCGCACCTCGACCAGTGGGACGCGGTGACCGGCTGGCGCGTGAAGCGCAGCGAGGGCGACTCGACCATCCGGCGCGTCTCCTCCCAGGTCGCCAATCGCGTGCGCAACCGCCTGAGTGACGAGACGATCCAGGACAGCGGCTGTACCTTCCGCGCCTTCCGCCGCGAGTGCCTGCGGGGGCTCGTGCTCTATCGCGGCTTCCACCGCTTCGTCCCCACGCTCCTCAAGATGCGCGGCTATCGCGTGCTGGAGGTGCCGGTGAAGAACCGGCCGCGGCGCTTCGGCCAGTCGAAGTACGGCGTCATGAACCGGGTGTTCGTGGCCACCGCCGACCTGCTCGTCGTGCGCTGGATGAAGAACCGCTTCCTTCGTTACGAGGTGGCCGAGGATCTCGGCGGTCAGCCCGGCCAGGAGTAAGCCAGACATGAACGTCCTGCTCGTGGGCCTCGGCCGCTGGGGCGAAAAGCACCTGCGGGTGCTCACCCAGCTGGGCGCCACGGTGTGGGTGGCCGATGTCGCCGACGAGCGCCGGCAATGGGCGATCGGGCAGGGGGTGGATCGCGCGCGGGCGGTGGCCGATTTCCGTCAGGCGCTGCCTCACGTCGAGGCGATCGACGTCGTGACGCCGGCCGACAGCCATCGGGCGGTGGCCGAGGCCTGTCTGCGCGCCGGCCGTCACTGCTTCATCGAGAAACCGCTGACGGTGACCGTCGCCGACGGCCGAGCGATCGCCGAGCTAGCGCGGGCGACCGCGCGCGTCGTGCAGGTCGGTCACATCTTCCGCTTCCATCCGGTGACCGCGACGCTACGGGCCGCCCTGACCGCCGACCGGATCGGCGCCGTCCGCTATGCGACCGGACGGTTCTCGGGCTTCAAGCGGCCGCGGACCGACGTCGGTGTGACGCACACCGACGCCATCCACTACTTCGACCTGTTCGCGTCCCTGCTCGGCCGCGAGGCCAGCAGCGTCGGCGCCGTCCAGCGCGATTATCTGGGCCGCGGCCTCGACGACATGTCGGTGACCACGGTGACCTACGGCGACGTGCCCGTGGTCGTCGAGGCGAACTACTTCGTGCCGGGCACCCACCGCGAGTGCGTCATCGTCGGCGAGCGCGGCAGCCTCGTCGCCGACTACGGCGCGTCGACGGTCACGCTCCATGCCGGCGAGCATCACCGGCGCGGCGCGGCGTGGGAAGCCGTGGAGACCGGCAAGGAGGACCTGCCCGCCCGCGGCGACGAGCCGCTCCGTCTGGAGCTCGAGGCGTTCCTGGCGGCGTGCGAGGGCCGGGGAGCGAACCCGGTGCCCGCCGAGGCCGGCGTCCACGCGCTCGAGGTCGTCGAGGCGGCGGCCCGCTCGGCGCGCCTGCAGCGCATCGTCGCGATCTCCGAGATCCGCTGACCTCGGGCCCGGCGCCCGGGCCCACGCCGTTTCCTCGCCCGAGCCTCCGCGAGTAACTGGCCGCTGCTGATCAGCGACTGACCGCACGGCGTCGCCATCGGGCGAGAGACTCGCGTTGCTCCCGCGGGATTCCGGCTAGTTGCGGTCCGCCCCGCGCAGATGCCAGCCGTGGCACCTCGGTTGCACAAATTGCCGCGCCATGACCGACGCCATAGTTTTGCCAACCGTAGATTTCTTGACGGTGAAAGTTGGTTCTTCGACCACACTCGTTCGGTGGTACCTGTCGGAAGTTCAGCCGTCCTCGCCGCCCACCAGGTCGGGACGCTCGCTCCCTCGGTGGACGCAGACTAACAGCGCCCGACGTTGTTCGCTTCAGGCCGTGATGCTGTCCGTTTGCGCGGTCGCCGGCGCCTCGTCGGAGCCCTGGCGCTGATGCTGACTGCCGGCTGCACGGCCGAAGCGTCCTCGGAATCCGGGATCGCGCCGGAGCTGCTCGTCAGGGCGCGGGAGCAGGGTCACGTCCGGGTGATCGTCCACCTTCGTGTCGGAGCCGCCGGCAGCGCCGCGATTGCCGCGGCGCAGGACGCGGTGCTCGCCGAGCTGTCGTCGACGGCCTACCGCCTGGGGCGCCGCTACACGGCCATCCCGTTCATGTCGCTCGTCGCGTCGGAGGCCGCGCTTCGGAGGCTCGGTGAATCGACAAACGTGCTCGACGTTCAAGAGGACCGCGCGAGCTCGCCACTGCCCTCGGTGGAGCCGGCCCGATGAAGGGCCGGATCACGCTGGCGCTCCTGGCGATGCTGCTCGGTCTCGGACTCCTGTCGAGCAGCCGAGGCAGCACGGCCGAACCGTCCGTCGTTCCGCCCCACGTCATGCAGGCGGCGTCTGCGCGCGGCAGCGTGCGCGTCATCGTCCATCTGAACGATGCCGGCCTCGTGCCGGAAGCGGCGCTGGCGGGCCCCGCGGCCATCGCCGGGCAGCGACAGACGATCGGACTCATGCAGCGGTCGCTGCGACAGGGTTTGCGCGGGACGAGCCATCGTGTGCTGCGGCAGTACGAGACGCTGCCCTTCGTCGCCCTGCATGCCACGCCCGACGCGTTGCGGATGCTGCAGTCGATGCGCGGCCTCGTGACCGGCGTTCAGGAAGACCGTCCCCACGGGATCGCCCTCGCGCAGAGCGCCCCGCTCGTTCAGGCGCCGCAGGCGTGGGCGGCGGGGATGGACGGCAGCGGGACGGTCATCGCCATCCTCGACACGGGCGTGGACGGCGGGCATCCGTTCCTGGCCGGCAAGGTGCTCGCGGAGGCCTGCTTCGCGAGCCACGACGGTGTCGCCGACGGCGTCGGCGACTGCCCCGACGGCACCGACACGCAGGTGGGGCCCGGCGCGGCCGCGCCGTGCACGTTCGACGTGTGCTTCCACGGGACCCACGTCGCAGGCATCGCGGCGGGCAACGGCGAGGCGGCCGTGCCGCCGGCGCCGTTCTCCGGTATCGCGCGCGGCGCCGATCTCATCGCCGTTCAGGTCTTCTCGAACGATCCGTCCTCGGGG
>Ga0066704_10001263_pt1 | contig 10752 bp, 8 predicted proteins | sample GraSoiAngelo_153_FD_66458 | JGI IMG/M metagenome (GOLD analysis project Ga0066704, IMG submission 66458) | Grasslands soil microbial communities from the Angelo Coastal Reserve, California, USA - 14_1009_12_40cm | ecosystem: Environmental > Terrestrial > Soil > Grasslands | place: USA... | reverse complement strand
CTTCCCATTGCAACACGCCTAGCGACGAACCGTCGTAGTTGACCTGACTATGCCGCCACGACCCCATCACCAAGAAGTTCTTGTCGTTGGCCGTGTCCTTGAGCTCCATCGCGGCGTAGCAGTGGATCGCGCCCCACATGTCCTCTTGATCCCATAAGCCCTGCTCCCACAGCACCGGCACGCTTAGCGGCTGCTTGGCCATGATCGCGTCGAGCGCCTGGCCCTGCCAGAACGCATCGTAGGCCGGGTGCTCGGACAGCTTCTTCCAGAACGCGAGCTGGTCAAAGCCCATCGCGTGCGCATAATCGCCCGCGGAACCTGCGCGCAGGAAATTTTCGTAGTCGTCGAAATTCACACGCGCCGACCGCTTGCCCTCGCCGTGCGCCGAGGTCTGTCCCATCACATAGTCGAAATTGGGCTGGCGGAATGCGCCGTAGTGAAACCAGTCGTCGCCCATCCAGCCGTCGACCATCGGGCTCTCAGGCGCGGCGACCTTGAGCGCCGGATGCGGATTGATCAGCGCCATTACCACGGTGAATCCTTCGTAGGACGAGCCGAGCATGCCGACGCGGCCGTTCGATTCCTTGACGTTCTTCACCAGCCAATCGATCGTGTCGTAGGCGTCGGTCGAGTGGTCGACCTTGGAGCCGTTGAGCGGCCCGCGCAGCGGCCGCGTCATCACGTAGTCGCCCTCGGAACCGTATTTGCCGCGCACGTCCTGAAACACGCGGATGTAGCCGGCTTTGACGAACACCTCGTCGCCCTGCGGCATCGTGCCGAGCATGCTCGAACTCACCGCGCGCTCGGCGCGCTTGTCGGCGTTGTACGGCGTGCGCGTCAAAATGATCGGCGCATTTTTCGCGCCCGCCCTCGTCAAATCTTTGGGCACCACGATCACCGTGTGCAGCTTGACGCCGTCGCGCATGGGGATATTCACGACACGCTTGACGTAGTCGTTCTGCTCGGTCGGCGCGGTGAAGACTTTCGGAATATCCGGCGCCAGCGGCGGGGTCTGTGCGCTGGCGATGAGTGCGATTGCGGTGAGGCTGAGGACGAACGCAGTACGGCGCAGGACAAATTGGAATCGCATATTCAATGCCTTTTTTTGAAAAAGTGCGACCAAGAGGATGGTCGTTCTGTCTTGGCGATCGGGACGATTGCGAAAATAAGCCTGCGATACTAGTCGCGATCGCGGCACAGGCAAAGAGCCGGTGGTCACGCGAAGTCGCATGCGCGACGGCTATAATCGGCGCAAATTCGCGTCAAGAGTCCAGATGGCCATCGCCCCCGCTCCGCAATCGATCACGAGTTTCGCCGACGTCCAGACCTACGCTGCGCCAGCAATGGCGCGCGTCAATGCGCTGATCCGCAGCGCACTCGCCTCCGATGTCGTTCTGATCAACCAGATTGCCGAGCACATCATCGGCGGCGGCGGCAAGCGTCTGCGGCCAGTGCTGCATCTGCTTGCTGCGCGCGCCGCCGGCTATGCCGATCACGACCAGCAGGACCATATCCAGCTTGCCGCGGTGATCGAATTCATCCACACCGCGACGCTGCTGCACGACGACGTCGTCGACGAATCCGACCTGCGCCGCGGGCGCAAGACCGCGAACGCGCTGTGGGGTAATGCGGCCTCGGTGCTGGTCGGCGATTTTCTCTACTCGCGCTCGTTCCAGCTCATGGTCGACCTCGACCGCATGCGCGTGATGCGCATCCTCGCCGATACGACCAACCGCATTGCCGAGGGCGAGGTGCTGCAGCTTTTGAACATCCACAATCCCGACGTCGACGAGCCTGCGTATCTGCGCGTGATCGAGCGCAAGACGGCGGTACTGTTCGCCGCGGCGACGCGCCTGGGCGGCGTGCTCGCGGGCGTGCCGGCCGCGCAGGAGAACGCGCTCGCCGATTACGGCATGCATCTGGGCTACGCCTTCCAGATCGCCGACGATGTGCTCGATTACGTCTCCGACGCGGGCACGCTCGGCAAAAACATCGGCGACGACCTTGCCGAGGGCAAGGCGACGTTGCCCCTCATCTACGCGATCGAACGCGCGCCGGCCGACCAGGCAGCGAGCCTCAGGCGCGCGATCGAAACCGGCGGACTCGACTCACTCGACAATATCGTCAGCGCGATCCGCGACACCGGCGCGATTGCGCGCGCGCGCGATCTTGCGCAGGTGCATGCGGACAAGGCCAAGGCTGCGCTCGCGCTGCTGCCCGAGTCCGAGGCGCGCGATGCGCTGGGCGTGCTCGCGGACTACGCACTGCAGCGCGATCACTGAGCATCGCCGCATCGTCCGCAACCGTTACTCCGGCTCGACGTCCTCGCAACCTATATCGCTCTTGCCACTCGCGACATCCGCGCGCGCGCGTTCGGCGAGTTTGCGATAACGCGCACGCGTCTGGTCGAGCAGCGCATCGTCGAGTTCCTCCAGATCAAGCAAGGCGTTGTGTGCGCCCTCGATCGCGCGAATCAACTCGTCGATCTTGATCTGCAGCGCCTCGCCGTCCCGGTTCTGGGTGTTCTGGATCAGAAACACCATCAGAAACGTGATGATGGTCGTACCGGTGTTGATGACCAGTTGCCAGGTGTCGCTGAAGTGGAACATCGGCCCGGTGATGACCCAGACGAGGATGACCGCCAAGGCCAGCGCGAACGTCAGCGGACGGCCAGTCGCACGCGCGGCCCAGTTCGCGAACCGCCCGAAGGTGCCGCGATTGCGCATCAGTGTCATTTTTCGGCGAACGCTTCGTCAAAGAGCGCGTGCATCGCCGCAAACGCACGCTTGGCGGTCTTCTCGTTGTAGACGCAGCCCGGCGGGTTGTGCGAGACCGGCACGGCGAAGCAGTGCACGGTGCCGGAGTAGTTGTGGAACTGCCAATCCACGTTCGCCTCGTTCATTTCTTTCTCGAACGCGGCGATCTTGTCGGGCGAGACGCCACGGTCGTCGGCACCGTTGAGCACGAGCACCTTGCCCTTGATGTTCTTCGCGAGCGCAGGATCGTCGGTGGAGAGATTGCCGTGGAAGGTGACGAAGCCCTGCACATCCGCACCCGAACGCGCGAGATCGAGCGTGGTCGCACCACCGAAGCAGAAGCCGATCGCACCGTAGTGCTTGCCGTCCAGCGGTGCCTTGCCGGTCTGCGCCTTGAGCTGGCTCAGCGCTGCGTTGATGCGCGTGCGCATCATCGCGCGATCGCCGAGCAGCGGCTTGATCGCGGTCGTCGCCTCCTCGTCGGTTTTCGGGCGCACGTCGGTGCCATAGACATCGGCAACGAGTATCACGTAGTCCCTGCCGGCGATGCTTTTCGCCAGCGCGATCTGGTCTACGTTCATACCCTTCCAGTCGGGCGTCATCACGATGCCGGGGCGCGCGGTCTTGACCGCGTCGTCGTAGACGAGCGCGCTCTGCATCTTCTTGCCGCCCACGTCGTAATCGAGATTCTTCACTACCATCGCAGCCTGCGCGAAGGGCGCACACAGCGCAAACAGGGTAGCGAGAGCGAGTTTCGATTTCATGGCGAGACTCCTGCGTACGGGAGCCGAATCATAACGCCTTCGCCGCAAGCGATCGATGCGCCAGGCTTTCTTTCAAGACAATTTGCTAGACTCGCGCCGAAAATCGAACGGAGCCACGCATGAAACGAGCCATTCAGCTAGCCGCCCTCGCCGCCTGCGGTGTCGCCGCCGTCGCCAGCGCGCATAACGTCGAAGACCGCGCGACTGAGTACCGGCAGAGCCTGATGCACGTGGTCGGCTGGAATTTTTCACCGCTCAGTGCGATGGTGAAAGGCAAGACCGCATTCGACGCAGCGGAATTCTCCAAGCGCGCCGACCGTATCGCGTTCCTGTCCGATCAGTTGCTCGAAGGTTTCCAGAAAGCGCCACCGCATGGCGTAAACACCGACGCCAAAGCCGAGATCTGGACCAGCTTCGACGACTTCAGCACGAAAGCGAAAGACTTCGTTGCCGAAGCGAAAGCACTAAGCGATGTCGCGAAAGCGAAAGACGAAGCGAAGGACAAGGCGCAGTTCAAGAAACTTGCCGGTGCATGCAAGGCCTGCCACGACAAGTACAAGAACGACGACTAGCCGAAGCTACGCGCCGAAGTAACTCAGCGCCAATACGGCCGCCGCCACAATCGCGAATACAACGAACGCACGCCGGCCGCTTGCGAATCGCAGTGGCCCGGCGTCGACACACTTCTTACCCGTAATCATCGGCAGGACGAGATTGTCGTGCTTGAGCAGCCAATGCAGCAGCACCGCCGCTACATGCAGACCGATCAGCGCGAGCAGCAAGTTCTCGCCGAGATGATGCAGGCGCGTGGCCCAGCGCACGCACACGAGTGGAACACGTTCGGCGAATGGGCCGTCCTCGTCGATGCCGTCGCTCGTGGCCAGACCACTGATCGCCTGCAGGAGCAGCACGAGCAACAGCACGAGCACCGACCATCCGCCGAGCGGATTGTGGCCGACGCTCATCTGCGGAAGTGAGGAAAATTCCGCACGTACATGGCGCCATAGCGCGCGCGGCCCATGCATGAAGTCGACGAAGCGGCTGGTCTGCGATCCGACGAAGCCCCAGATGAGGCGAAAAAGCAGCAGCGCAAGCGTGGCGTAGCCGAAGCGATAGTGCCATTCCATCGACAGCCAGCCGAATTCGCCGGTGGCGAACTGCAGCGCAACGAGCACGACCAGCGTCCAGTGAAACAGCCGTGTGGGCAAATCCCACACGCGCTGCAAGCGTGTGGGACGATCTGCACCTTCCGAGTTCACATCAATTCAAATAAGCCGGTAGCTTCGGCAGCCTGGCGAAATCTTCTGCACTATGCTGCACGACGAAGCGTGCGTGTGTGTTCGTTACGATCTTTTCGACGCGATCGATCGACGCGAGCGTGTCGGCACGCTCCGTGTTGAAGATCGGCACGCGGCGGAACTGACGATTGGCGAGTGTGTGGTAAAGATCGCCGGACAAGATCACGACGCCCGATTTCTTGAGTTTTACTTCAAGCACCTGATGTCCCGGTGTGTGGCCCGGCGTCTTAAGAATTTTCACGCTGCCGTCGCCAAACACATCGTAGTCGCCGTCAATCGGCTGCGTCTTTGCCTTGGCCACGAGCGCTGCGATGCCGGGATCAAAACCGTAGGGCGGCGGGTTCTGCTGCGCAGTGGCGACTTCCGCCTTGTTGACGATCCAGGTAGAGCCCGTGAATTCGCCGGCGTTGCCTGTGTGATCGAAATGAAAATGCGAGAACGCGACATAGCTGACATCGGCCGGCGTGACACCTATCGACTTGAGCTGATCGATCAGCGTTGTCTTCTGACTCAGATGCAACGCCCCGTTTTCGACATCGACGCCATCCTTGGCCGCGGCGATCTTATCCCCGAGTCCGGTATCCCACAGCAGATTGCCCTTCGGGTGGCGGATCAGGAAGCACGGCGCAGCGAGATTGCCGGGTTTGCCGTCGTATTCACCGGTGTCCGCAAATGGTGTCAGATCCTTAAACTGGAGGAGGCCGCAGTCGATGGCATATAGACGCACTTCGGCGACCGCCTCGGCGGCACGCACGGACATGGCGTCGAATGCGAGCAAACCGGTAAAAAGTAGTGATGCGATGCGATGCATAGAGGAATTCCTGCACTGGGGGAGGATGAAGCGGGCGCCGTCTAGGCGCACCGCCGTTGAATATACAGCACCAACGAGTACAGTATCGAGAACGCCTCAGGCGATGCCGATGCCTTCAATATCGCTGATCGCCGCCGGATCGAATCCTGCGAGCCGTGCGAATTCGCGCCCGCGCTCGGCATAGTCGTGAAACTGGTCGAAACTTGGCGCGCCGGGCGAAAGCAGTATCGTGCCGCCATCAGGCGTGAGCGCGCGCGCGACTTCGAGCGCCTGCACCAGCGAAGGTGCAGCCACCAGTTCGAAACGCGCCGATTCGATCGCGCACAAGGCCTCGGCAATACGCGGCCCGTTCGCGCCGGTCGTGACGATCGCGCGCGGCGGATGTGCGGCGACATAGGCGACGAACGGCTGCCAGTCCAGTCCACGGTCGAAGCCGCCGACGAGGATCGTCGTCGCGCGTTCGCCCAGGCTGCGCAGGGCCTCGATCGCCGCATATGGCGTGGTCGAAATGCTGTCGTTGACGTAATCGACGCCGCCGCACGCGCCGAGGCGCTGCAAGCGATGCGGCAGCGGCTTGAACGTCGCCACGTGCTGCGCGAGTTCACGCAATTGCGCCTGCATCGCCGTGCGGTCGCGCATGTCGAAGATCCCCGCAGCTTCGATCGCGGCAAGCGCGGCGCAGACGTTGTGCGCGTTATGCAGTCCGGGCAGCGCTATCGATGCGAGCGGCAGCATGCGCTCGCCGCCGCGGAAGATCGCATCGTCACGCACATGCCAGCCGTCATCGCGATTGAACGCATAGCGCGTGCCGCGTTCGCCCGATTCAATCGATCCGTAGTCGCTCAGCTCGTGCTGCGCGGCGTTGACGACGACACGTCGCGCATGCGCCGCAATTGCAAGTTTGTCGGAGATATAGTTCGCGCGCGTCTCGTGCCAGTCGAGATGTTCCTCGAACACGTTATTGATCACGGCGACCTGCGGCGCACCGCCGAAATCGCGCGCCTGAAAACTCGACAATTCGATCACCCACCAGTCCGGTTCGGCCTCCTGCCCCGGATGGCCAACGTCGAGCAGATCGAGCAGCGGCAGGCCGATATTGCCGGCGAGCGCGATGCGCAGGCCATGCTGACGCAACAGATGCGCGATCAGCGCCGACACCGTGCTCTTGCCCTTGGTGCCGGTAACCGCAATCACGCGCGCGCTGGCGTGTTCAGCGAACCATAGCGCCGTGCCCGAGGTGAAGCGCACGCCGGCGTGCGCGGCTTCGGGATACGGCGCACGATACGGACTGATGCCGGGCGACTTGATTACGACGTCGAAGCGCGACAACGTCGGCGCGCCGACCGGCTCTTCGATGATGATCAGGCTCGGATCGTGCAGCGCGTGTGCGGCCTCCGCCTCGGCCGGCTGGCAGATCAGATCGACGAGTTTTTCCGGATAGCGCCGGCGCAGCGCGGCGAGAGCGGCACGGCCTTCGCGGCCGAAGCCCCAGATCGCGACGCGCTGGTCGGCGAGGCCGGCAAGACCGGATTGGGCATCTGGCGTTTCAGTGCGCAGCATGCAGCAGTTTCTCGAACCGTGCCGGCAAGTAGTGTGTTATCGACGGGGCGAGGAGGCCGTCGAGCCCGAGCTCGCGCGTATCGAGTTGTGGCGCGATCTCGCGCGCGTAACGCGCGACCAGCGCATCCTCACGCCATTCCGCGCGCTGGGCGAGCGTATGCAGCGCAGCGCGCGACTCGCGCCCCTCGCCGACGCATTCGAACGGTTTGTGCTCGCGGTATTCGAGCAGCGCATCGAAGCCCGGCGCGAGCGCCGCATCATCGAGCAGATTGCGGCCGAATATCTTCAGCAGACGTGGCTTGGACACGAACGGCGCCAGCGCAAGAAACACGAAGTGGCACTTCGGGCACTCACCGCACCAGCGATCGGCGGGGCGTGTGCCGAGTATGCGGAAGTTGCGGTTGCAGCTCGAAAACGCGTCGTCGTATTGCGCCGACTTTGCGAACGCGCGCGCGACCGCGAGCTCGGACCAGGGCCGCAGCAGGGAAAAATAATCAAGATCAGCGGCAATATGCAGCTTTGTATACTCACGCAGACGACGCTCGAAATCGACGCCCTTGCTCCACTGATGGTTGACCTCCTGGCCGTCGTATTCGAGCGTCGCGCTCGAAGCCGAGCGCTCGTTTGAAAAGGCGATCGCGTCATAGCCATACAGAATCGCTGCGCAGATCAGGATCGCCGAATTGATCGCCGTTACCGGCACATGGCCGTTCCACGCGCCGAGGCGATTGTATTCGAACAGTTCCGGCGCAAGCGCGCGCTTGATGTTGAGCAACGGCAGTCCCGTGCGCGCCGCACAGGCGGCGATCAGCGCGGAATCGCCGACCCAGATCGCAGTCGCCGGCTCCTGGATACTTTTGCACATTTCCACACTGACGAGCGAATCCTTGCCGCCGCCGATCGGCAGCAGGGTACGGCGCGGCAGGCGCAAGCTTGGCGCATCGATCGCCGCAACGTACGGCGCGTCGGGCTCGACGGCAGGTTCGCTGAAGTTGGAACGCCGCACGCGCCTGCGCAACGGCTGGCCGTCCGGCGATTGCAGCAGCGAAGCGAGCCGACTCCTGAGATCGAATCTGTTGTGATAGGCGAATTCGCCCAGACCATGCAGATAAATTTCGTGCAGAAATGCCGTCGTTGCGACATCGGGCGCATCGCCTTCGAAGTGTATCGCCGGCGGCACGCCCGCCTTGTAGTAACTCACGCCGGCGATGAGATGCAGCAACTGCAGCGCCATGGCAAACGCCGTTTCGCGCTCGCGCGGCAGCGCCGGCGCAGCGGGAAACACGATGCGCTCGATCATCACCGCGTCGTCGTCGAAGGCGTAACGCAGGCTCGCCGTCGCAGTCGCCGCGTCGTAGTCGGCTCCGACGAAACGGAATACCTGCGACTTGCGCGGGTCAGTCAAGCCACTCACAGTACGGTCTCCCTGGCACGCCCACGCAAGTTGTAGTCGGACGCCATCGCCGCGCCGTAAGCACCAGCTTGCGCGATCAGCAGCACATCGCCTTCCTGCGCGGCCGCGATGCGCCGGTTGCTGCCGAGCACATCGCCCGATTCGCAGATCGGACCAACGATCTGCGCGAGCTCGGTCGCCTCCGCGTCGAGCCGCGACAGATTGACGATGTCGTGATACGCCTCGTACAGCGCGGGTCGAATCAACGTGTGCATGCCCGCATCGACGCCGACGTAGCGAAAGCCCGCCTTGCGCTTGGTCTGCGTCACGCGCGCGAGCAGCACGCCTGCGTCGGCAACGAGGAAACGACCAGGCTCGCTCCACAATTCGAATTGCGGATACGCGGTCTTCACTTCGGCCAAGCCTGCCGCGACCGCGGCGAGATCGAGCGGCGCCTCGTCCGCACGCGCGGGCACACCGTAGCCGCCGCCGATATTGAGCGCGCGCACGCTGCCGATCTTCTCGGCGAGACTCGCAAGCTGGATATAGACCTCCTTCCAGTGCGTCGCATCGAGGATGCCGGAACCCAGATGCGCATGCAGTCCGCCGATGCGCACGCCGTGCCGGGCGGCGAGACGCTGGAACTCGCTAAGCTCATCGAGCGCAAGACCGAATTTGGAGCCCGCGCCACCGGTCTTGACCTTGTCGTGATGGCCGCGGCCAACACCCAGATCCAGACGCAGCTCGATCTCGTGCCCCGCGAACGTCGCGCCCCAGTGCGCGAGCGGATGCAGATTATCGAGCGTGATGCGCGCGCCCTGCGCGATGCCGGCGACGTAGTCCTCGCGGCTAGCGAAATTGAGCGTATACAGCACATCGATCTTTTCGCCGACCGCCTCGCGTACGCGCGCAAGCTCGCCCGGCGAAACGCATTCGAGGCCAAAGCCAGCGCGCGCGATTTCACGCAGGATCGCCGGATGCGAATTGGCCTTGATCGCATAGAACCAGCGATCCACAGCGGTCAACGTGCTGCGCAGTGCCTGCGCCTGCGCACGCACCGTGGCGAGATCATAAACATAGTGCGGCGTCGCCTCGCGCGCGAGCTCGAGCAGCTCGGCGCGGCGCGTGCGCCACCAGGGCATTGTGTGTACTTGTGGCTTTTTATACAGGTCGACCCAGCTCGGTCCGAACACCGCTGCGTCTTCGACGCGCATCGCCTCTGCGCGGATCAGCATGTCGTGCAGTTGCGGCACGAGATTCGCAGCAACCTCCTCGTCGACGACGAAGGTGAGATTGAGATTGTTCGACGACTGCGAAATCAGATGCACGCGCAGGGAGCCAAATTCGGCCAGAACCGAGGAGAGTTTGTGCAGCATCGAGCGCATGCCGCGCCCGACCAGGGTGATCGCCGCGCACGGCGCGATTACTTTGACGCGGCATACCTTGGCGAGGTCCGCGCACAATGCCGATAGCACGTCGGTATTGACCAGATTCTCGGTCGGATCGAGCGACACGGTGACGTTGGTTTCGGCCGTGCCGACGAGATCGATCGACAGACCATGGCGCTTGAACTCGGCGAACACATCGGCGAGGAAGCCGACCTGCTGCCACATCCCAATCGATTCCATCGAGATCAGCGTGATGCCCGAGCGCGACGAAATCGCCTTGACGCTGGCCGCCGCGTCGGCAACGCCGGTAGATATCTCGGTGCCGGCAAGATCGGGATAGTTCGTGTCCTTGATCGCGAGCGGCACCGCGGCCTCGCGTACCGGGTTGATACAGCGTGGGTGCAGCACCTTCGCGCCGGTGGTCGCGATCTCTTGCGCCTCTTCGTAGTCGAGACGCGAGAGCAGGCGCGCATTCGGCACCGCGCGCGGATTGGCGCTGAACATGCCGGCGACGTCGGTCCATATCTCCACTTTTTCAGCCGCGAGCAACGCGCCGAAATAACTTGCCGACGTATCGGAACCGCCGCGTCCGAGGATCACGGTTTCGCCGTCGTCGTTGCGCGCCATGAAGCCTTGGGTGATGAAACATTCGCCCAGCGTGGGCAGATACGCAATCAACTGCGCGTCCGTCGCGGTCGGCACCGAGGCCGATAGATAGCGACCCCAGGCGTTCTGATTCGGCAACGCGGCGGCGAGCAGGTGCTCGCGCGCATCGAGCCAGC
>Ga0066704_10001262_pt1 | contig 10752 bp, 8 predicted proteins | sample GraSoiAngelo_153_FD_66458 | JGI IMG/M metagenome (GOLD analysis project Ga0066704, IMG submission 66458) | Grasslands soil microbial communities from the Angelo Coastal Reserve, California, USA - 14_1009_12_40cm | ecosystem: Environmental > Terrestrial > Soil > Grasslands | place: USA... | reverse complement strand
GCGCTGGGACGTGCAAACATCGCCGAGCGAACGCTTCAACCGCATCAACGCAGGGTTCTGGTGTTGCACGAACCCTGTCACCTATGACCCGACCTACAAGGCGAATATTTCGAATTCGTCCAACATCACGTCGTGGAAGGCAGCGGGGGTTATGCCTCCCTCCACAGTTCTGGGCGGGCTCCTGTTTGCAGGTGTGAGCGGGCCGCGCGCGCCGTACAATAACTACCTGACGCAGTGGCAACCGCGCTTCGGCATCGCCTACGCTGTCCGGCCTCAGACGGTCATCCGCGTCGGCTACGGAGTGTTTTACGCCATCCAAAATCAGCATGATACCCGCACTGGCTTCACGCAAAGCACGGGCTACATCAACTCACTTGACGGCGGGCTCACTCCCACGGATTATTTCAGCACTGGCACGCCCTTTCCTAACGGCGTCCTCGCTCCCACGGGGTCGAGCCTAGGTCTGCTGACCAATGTCGGCAACGGGGTCGGCTACGACTGGCGTACGCGGCGCATTCCGCACTCGCAGCAGTGGATTGCCGGTATCCAACAGGAATTGCCTGGACGCATTCTTCTGGAGGTGTCCTACAGCGGAAACTACACCAACAGGATGACCATGGGCGAACAGTGGGACGTTATAAGCGACGCGCAGCAGGCGGCCTGCCAGGCGAATAACGCCCTCTGCAACCAGTTGGTTCCGAATCCGTTTTACGGCGTCCTGCCGAAAAACAGCAGACTGGGTTCGGCCGCGCAAATTCAGGCGTGGCGTCTGATGCAGCAGCCTTTCCCTGAGTTCGACAGTGTGACGGAAAACACCAATCCGGGCGCAAGCTCCCGCTGGGACGCGCTGCTATTCAAAGTCGAGAAACGCGCCACTCACGGTCTGACGCTCCTTAGCGCCTTTACTTACCAGAAAGAATTCGAGAGGAACCACTGGCTGAATAATGGCAGCGGCTTCTCCAATGCATTCCGTGACGTGAATCCCATCCGGGAAGTTGCGTACTTCGACCGCACGCTGGTATGGCGTTTCAGTGGCGTATGGCAGCTTCCTTTCGGTGCGGGACAGCATTTCTTGAAAGGGGCAAGAGGGCCTCTCGGTCAAATCATCAATGGCTGGGACCTCGACTGGATTTTCACGGAAGCCTCCGGCGTGCCCACTGGCGTCCCGGACGCCTATTTCACTTGCTCAGGCCAGAGCATCTCCGTTCCGCAGCCGACCTTTGGCCAGTGGTTCAATAACAACCCGGCGTGCTGGCAGGCGCGGCCGCAATGGAGCAGGCGGGTGATGCCAGACCGGGTGAGCTGGATACGCAATCCCTATGTGCCTAATCTCGACCTGGCCTTGCAGAAGCAGTTTCGCCTGACTGAGGCGTCTAGCCTGCAATTCAAGGGAGAGGCCTTCAACCTGACCAATACGCCCATTTTCCCAGGCCCGAGTACCGATATATTCACGCGGCCGCGCCAGCTTGCGAACGGGTCCTGGATCGGGCTGGGCACGGTGCCTTACAGCCAGCAGAACTTTCCGCGAAACATTCAGTTTTCGCTGAAGTTCATCTTTTGATTTGAGTACGGCAAGCGGTGGCGCGAAAGATGCCGGCCGCACGCTTGCATTTTCCCGATTAGCCCTCTGTTTGCGAAGCGCCGAAGCAATGCAACAGCGCGCTCGACGGGGCGGAGGTGTGTGCATTAGGGTAGGCGGCGCGCCGCTTGGTTCGCGCACGCAAACGAATTATCATGCCTCCCCACCTGCGAGGTGAACGGAGGAATCCCGCCATGGAAAAGGAACTCAGCCTGGAGTTTCTGCGCGTCGTGGAGCAAGCGGCGATCGCGGCGGCGCGCACCATGGGCCTGGGAGACCGCCACCGGTCGGACGAGGTGTGCGTCGAGGCCATGCGCAAGACCATGGACGACGTGCAGATGGACGGCCTGGTGGTGATCGGCGAAGGCGAACGCGACGAGGCGCCGATGCTGTATATCGGCGAGAGGGTCGGCGCGGCGATCCACAGACCCGGCGAAAAGTATCCGGCGGTGGACATTGCGGTGGACCCGCTCGAAGGCACGAACCTGTGCGCGATGGGCGAGCCGAATGCCATCAGCGTGCTCGCGGCCAGCGAGCGCGGGGGACTGCTGCACGCGCCCGACGTGTACATGGAGAAGATCGTCGTGCCGCCGCCGTGCAAGGGCGCGGTGGACCTGGACGCTCCCGCGGCGGACAACCTGAAGGCCATCGCGCGGCGGCTGGAGCGCGACGTCGAGGACCTGGTGATCATCGTTCTCGACCGGCCGCGGCACGAAAAGCTGATCAGCGACATTCGCGCCACCGGCGCGCGCATCAAGCTCATCCGCGACGGAGACCTTTCGGCGGGCATCGCGGCGGCGGTGCGCGGCACTGCCGTTCACGCCGTGATGGGCACCGGCGGCGCGCCCGAAGGAGTGCTGACGGCCGCGGCGCTGCGCTGCCTGAACGGGCAGATTCTGGGACGCCTGGTGCTGAACAAGCCGGAGCACCAAGAGCGCGCGGCGAAGATGGGGATCAAGGACAGCAAGCGCGTTTATGACACGGAGGATCTTGCGCCGGGCAAGAAGATCGTTTTCGCGGCCACGGGCGTCACGGAAGGCGACCTGCTCCGCGGCGTGCGATTTTTTGGCGAAGGGATTCGCACGCACTCGATGATCTTGACGCTGGAAGAACATCAAGTGCGTTTCATCGATACGGTGCATCTCGAGCGGCGGCCGGACATCAGCGTGCGCTTCGTTTAGAGAACCAATTTTCTCGTCAGGAGAACAGCTTGCCCGTGGACATGACGCATTCTAAATGCCATGTCAACCCATGGAGGCATGAGCAAACGGACGTCGCACCAGGATCCCATGGCCGAACATTGCGTCGAAGCCATCCGACCATTAGGCTATTCGCTGAGTGTTTGTGAATAAGGAGGACTTCCTATGGCCGAACGAAAGCCCACGCATGACCAAGCGCAGCTCCAGCTTCAACTCTATGATCTGCGGCGAGAGGCCACACTTCGTCAGGCACGCGACTGGTACTTCCAAAACTACTTCGTGGAAAAGATTGAGGATGCCACCCGCATCGCTCCGCCTGGCTCCCAAGAAGGAACTAATATGGCAATGGTTTTGAGCTATTGGGATCAGGCTTGCGCTCTGCTCAACCGCGGCCTGCTCCATGAGCAACTATTCTTCGAGACGAGCGGCGAGTTCTTCGCCGCCTGGGACAGGATCAAACCCGTCGTTGCCACGATCCGAGAGCGGTACCACATCAAGCACTGGCTTGCGAATATGGAAAAGGCGGCGAGCCGGTACGCGAAATGGGTGGAGAAGGAATCGCCGGGTGCGCTCGACGCAATGCGCCAGTACACGCAGCAGATGCGTGCCGCCAAGGCTGAGCAGGCCACAGCTTCTAAGGCAGCAAGGGCAAACTGAACGGCGAGAGAGAAAAGAACATGTAGTTTTAGCCCGGTGTGACCAGAGGGGCTGGACGCGCCCACGCGCTCCCGGCAGACGCTTATTGCGCGGCACTCGGCGGGACGGGTCTGGCTACGGACACGTGGAGGTACAAATGCTGAATATTTCGCCGTTCGAGCCACCGCCGGCCCCGCCGGAAGAACTCGGAGGATTGTACACGGTGACGACAGCAGTTCCGGGATTAGCGATGAAATTTCCAGGCACGGTCACCTGAATTTCCGTAAACGTCGCACTGCTCACGGTGAGGGTCGATTGTGAAGGACCATTATTCCAGCGAACGCTGGAACCGCCGGACGGGTCGCTTGTGGGAACAAAATCGCTCCCAGAAATGATGAGCGTGAAATCAGCGCAGGTAGCGCTGCAAGCCGGGACGCTCGCGGGCGAGATGGAAGTGATCGCCGGCACGGGGTTGCCCGGGGGGTTGATGAAGAACGCAAGCGAGTTGGATAGCCCGTTGTCCGTGCCGCCTTTGTGGGGATTCAACGTGTTCACGAGCGCCTTGGCTGGGTTGGCGATCAAAGCTGCCGGCACGGCGGCAGTGATCACCGTTGCGGACACGTTTCCAGAACTGTCCTTTACTGGGGTCGTGACGAGGTTTTGTCCATTCCATTGAACGACAGTTTTGTCCACAAAGCCGTTTCCACTTACCGTCAGGGTGAAGTTCGGTCCGCCCGCCGTGGCGTCGGCAGGCGAGAGAAACGATATGGCGGCGCCGGTGTTCGGTTGGACCGCAATGTTGTAATCGTTGCAACTCGTCGCGACAACCGGAGCCAAAGCAACGGCCGCCACTGCCAGAAACCGCTTCATTGGAAAAGCCCCTTCTTTCTCCGGCGGACGACCGGGAAGCCCGCGGCGCCACAACGTTTTTCGGTGAGATGCGCGCGGCGCGCGGGACGTTGACTGCCCCGGCGACTAAGATTCGGTCCGAAGGCGCCTGCGGCTGTCCTGCCCCCGCTATCGTGCCCGCGCAATCCTTCATGATTACCATTCCGGGTTTCGCAGGTCAATTGGCGGGTGAACTCGCCGGGAGGCCCAGAGCCGCGAGCGAGGCGCGAGCCAACTCCGCAATGCGCTGGCGGCAGTTGGGATCGCGGAGCGGGAGAGCTGCGGCTGCTCGGAAAGACTCGGCCGCTTGCGGCTTGCGATTGAGCTTGGCGTAGAGATCACCCTGGAGAAACAGAAACGCGGGATTGGAAGGGTATTGGCGGACCAGCGGCTCAAGGATTTCGAGGGCGCGCTGGTATTGCTGATCGTAGTTGCGCAAGTTTTTCGCCAGATAGAACCGCGCGTCCTCGCGCACGAGAACTCCCTGGGTCATGGCGCGCTCGAGCTGGCGGATCCCTTCTTTCTTTGACCCGCCCGGGATGCCCATAAAGAAGCGCAGGACTTTGGCGATGGCCGAGAGCGTGTCCACATAGTAGTTATACAGGCCGAGGCCGAGGTCGGCGTCGGCAAGATCGGGCTCCAAAGCCAAAGCGCGAAGAAGATGTTCGCGGGCACGGACGCCGGCGCGCGCGGAGCCGCGATGCTCGCCGAAGAGCGCGAGGATGCGGGAGCGGAGCGCGTAGCCCATGCCGGCGTAAAAATGCGCTTCGGCCGTTTGCGACTTTGCGAGCTGCGCTTCGGCCAGTTTGATTTCCTTGGCGATCAGTTGGAGATAGACGGCATCTTCGCGCTGTTTGTTGCGCTTCCACGCATCGGTCATGCCGTATTTGAATTCGGCCGACTCGCAATAAATCTTCCACCAGCGCGCTTCGGCTTCGAGGAGGTAGCCGAGCGGATGCTCGGGCTGCTCGCGCTGGATGCTCTGAAACTCCTCGATGGCCGCATCCGGATCGCCTGCGTAGAGTTTTTCCAAGCCTGCGGCGGCGCCGGGAGGCACGTTCAGGCTAGCGCGAGCGGCCCCTGGAGCGAACAGACACACTCCGAATAAGAATGCCGCCGATCTGCTTCGCGAGAGGATACCGTTCATGATGAGGTTGCGGAACGCACCGTTCGAAGCCGTCTGCGGTAGTTTAAGACGTTTGTAGAACTCGGCAAAGCCAAAGCACGTTTGCGGACGGATTTCGCGCCGGTTGTAAACGGATGGTATTCTCGCCATTGTTTTATGTGACCGCACCGATTTTATCGGGGTAAACTCCGCAAGCGGTCAACCCCTTTTTGCACCGATGAGCCGACCAACCAGCCCAAGGGCCAACCCCGGCGGAGCGACGGGCCTCGAACGCGGCCTCGGTCTGCGCGAAGCCGTGGCTCTGAACATGATCGAGATGGTGGGGATCGGCCCGTTCGTGGTGATTCCGTTGGTGATCAAGGCGATGGGCGGGCCGCAGTGCCTGCTGGCGTGGGCGGCGGGAGCGGTCTTGGCGCTGCTGGATGGTTTCGTGTGGTCCGAGCTGGGCGCGGCGATGCCGCTCGCCGGAGGCAGCTACGTTTTTCTGCGAGAGGCGTATGGCCCGGGCCGTATGGGGCGGCTGATGTCGTTTCTCTTTGTCTGGCAAACTCTAATTCAGGCGCCACTCAGCCTTTCCTCTGGCGCAATTGGGTTCTCGCAGTATGCCTCATACCTGTATCCGCTGGGGAAGTATGGAGAGAAGGCAGTTTCGGGCGCACTGGTGATTGTTCTGGTCATTCTGCTCTATCGCAAAATCACTTCGATCGGAAGAATATCGGTGTTTCTATGGGTGGGTGTGGTGGGCACAATTCTGTGGCTCATTTGGGGCGGAGCGACGCATTTTCAACCTCGCCTGGTTTTCACCTACGCGCCGGGGGCCTGGGATTTTTCCTGGCTCTTCTTCGCGGGGCTGGGCTCGGCTACGGTGAACACAATCTATACGTATTGGGGCTACTACAACATCTGCCACCTCGGCGGAGAGATTCGCCAGCCCGAACGCAACATTCCCCGCGGTATTTTTCTCTCCATCGGCGGCATCGCCATTTTGTATCTCGCCATGCAGACGAGCATCCTGGGGGTTCTGCCGTGGCAGCAGGCGCAGGATTCCCCTTTCATCGTGAGCGCATTTGTCGAGAAGCTGTACGGCGCGGGAGCCGCGCGGTTCGCCACTGTTATGGTGCTCTGGATTGCATTCGCGTCGGTCTTTTCCTCGCTTCTTGGCTATTCGCGAGTGCCCTATTCGGCGGCGCTCGATGGAAATTTCTTTCGCGTTTTCGCGCGCGTGCATCCGAAAAAACACTTCCCGCACGTGTCGTTGCTGTTTCTGGGCGGGGTGACGTTTATATTCAGCTTGCTGTTCCGATTGCAGACCGCAATCGCTGCGGTTTTGGCGATGCGCTTGATTGTGCAATTCATCGGCCAGGCGATCGGCGTGATATTGTTGCGCAGGCGTTGGCCTGCGGAGCGGCTGCCGTTTAAGATGTGGTTGTACCCGCTGCCGGCCCTGCTGACGATCGCCGGGTGGGTATGGCTCTTTTTGCGGACGGGAATGGCGGTCTGGTGGGGGTTGCTTGTGATTGTCCTGGGTCTGGCGGTATTTCTGGTGGAATCGCGGCTCCGCGGCGAATGGCCATTTGGCGCGCCGGGTTCGGAGGCCGAGCGATGAAACTCCCGACATCGAGGGGTCTGCGCAGCGCGCTTGTCTTTTCGTTTGGGCTCTGTGTTGCTTGCTTGCCGGCGGCCGCGCAATTCCCGCCCGCGCCGGGGACCGGGCCGGGTCTTGCGGAGACGATCGAGGCAATTGAGAGCGCACGCGTCACGACGCGCATTCTCTACGTCACGGCGCATCCGGACGACGAATCGGCTGAGGTACTGACGTATCTGGCGCGAGGACTGCATGCCGACGTCGCGCTGCTCTCTCTAACGCGCGGCGAAGGCGGCCAGAACGCCCTCGGGCCGGAGCAGGCTCCGCAGTTCGGCTTGATTCGCACGCAGGAGCTGCTGGCAGCCACGCGCGGCTATGGAGCGAAGCTCTTTTTTACACACGCACCTGATTTCGGCTACTCGAAGACGCCGGAAGAAACCATGAAAGTCTGGGGCAATCAAGTCCTGGACGACATGGTGCGCGTGATGCGCACGTATAGGCCGCACATCGTCATCAACAATTGGGGGGACGCACACGCAGGACATGGGCACCATCAGGCCGCAGGGCTGCTGACGCCGAAGGCCGTGCAGATGGCTGCGGACGAGAAGGCGTTCCCCGCTCAACTTCGGGAAGGCCTTGCGGTCTGGGGCGGCGGGAAGCGCACGGTCCTGATCCTGGGGCTCGAGCGGGGTAGGGAGAAGCCGAGCGGTTACATTCTTCCGCTGGACGATGTGTCGCCGCTTTGGGGCAAGACCTGGCGGGAGCTGGGCCTCGATGCCTTCGTGAACCATCGCACACAAGGAATCGCCGGCTTTCTCGGGTCGCCGTTTCTTCGCCGGCCGGTCGCCCTGCGCCGGGCAGACGGCGGCGCGTTCGATCCGGCAGCGCTGGCGAAACCTCTGCGCACACTCGGCGAGGAGCTGGAGGGCCTGGGATACAAACTGGACCCCGACCTGCGCGCAGCGCTTCCAACCGCCGAGCGAGACATCGAACAAGCTCGCTCGGCGGCGCTGGCTTTGGAGTGGAAAAGAACGGCGCAAAATCTTGCGCACGCCGTGGAGCGGATCGACGCTGGCCGGCTGCCGGCGCATAATCCCGTGCGGGAGGAGCTCGAAAGGGTGAGCGTGCGGCTGGAGAAGGCGCTCACTTTGACGGCGGGATTCGATCTCGACGCGAAGGCGGACCGCAGCGAGCTCGTGGCCGGCGAGACTTTTCATGTAACGACATCCTCACGGTGCCGCCAGGAAGTGAAATGCGTGATTGGAGATCCAGCGCTGCACACGCCGGACTTGAAGCCGGTCCAGCGGCAATCCGGCACGGCACAGCAAGCGCAATTCGAGGTGACAGTGGGCCAGCCCGTTTCCCCGCCCTCGGAATGGGACCAGTTGCTGCCGGTTCCTCCGCCCCTCTTCGAAGTGAGCCAACCGGTGACGATTGAGGACTTCCAGATAAACGAGGAATCGCCGGTAACCCATATCCAGGCAAGCTCAACGCGGGTGGACAAGGTTCCGCTGCGGATCGTGCCAGCATACACGTTAGCCGTCGAGCCAGGGCAGGCGATCGAGGTGCTTTCCCGGCGGAGAAAACCGTTCGATGTGTTCCTCCGAGTCCACTCGTACGCGACGCAAGCGGCGAAGGTGACGGTAGGGGTGGACGCCCCCGCGGGATGGAAAACCGGCGCTCCGCTGACGGCGGAATTCGCCGGCGCGGGCGATCGCTACGTCCGGCTGAGCGTGCATCCACCGGAAAAACTCGCGGCCGGAACCTACAAACTCTCCGTTTACGCGCGGCGCGGCGCAGATCGTTCGTCGGCAAGCCCGGACGGCGAAAACTTCACCACATCCGTTGAGCCTCTGCCATCGCTGCCGACGCAGCTCTGGAGCGAACCGGCACAGTGCGTCGTTCACGCGTTCGACATCAGTGTGCCGGAGAACCTCCGCGTCGGCTACATCACCGCGGAAGGCGAGCCAATCCCCGAAGCGCTTGAGCGCTTGGGCATTCACGTGGAAAAGCTCGACGACGCAGCGCTGGCCTTCGGAAACTTGTCCAGATACGACGCCATCGTCGTTGGTGTGCGCGCGTATGAGCTGCGGTCCGGCCTGCCCGGCACAAACCAGCGGCTGCTTGAGTACGTTTCGAAGGGCGGAACGCTGCTCGTGCAGTACAACCGGAATTTCGTCTGGGACGAGCTGAAACCCGCGCCCTATCCGGCAACGATCGGCAACTCCGCGCCGCGCATTACCGACGAGAACTCTCCCGTGAAATTCCTGAGGCCCGGGGATGCTTTGCTGAGCCGTCCGAACAAAATCACACAAGCCGATTTTAAAGGCTGGGTGCAGGAACGTGGGCTCTACTTCTGGAGCCAGTTCGACAGACGCTATACGCCGCTGCTGGCAATGCGCGACCCGGGGGAGAATGACCTGAACGGCGGGCTGGTTTACACGCGCTTCGGCAAGGGCACCTACATCTACGCGGGATTGGCGTTCTTCCGGCAATTGCCGGAGGGAGTGCCCGGCGCGTATCGCCTTTTTGTAAACCTGCTGAGCGCGTCGCGCCCGCCAAAGCGCCGGCGTTGACGTATCATCATTCTGCCGCGATGGCCTCGAGCCGGTGCGTGGCGGAGAAGGAAGTCATGCTTATCGCAGAGAAATGGCGGTTGCCGAGCCTGCGCGCGCTCTTGGCATTCGCGCTTTGCGCGTTGGTTGCGCTGAGCGGCGCCACCGCGGCGCAGAAGGACAAAAAGAAGAAAGGAGCTGCGGCATCCGATGCCCCGCCCGCGGGCGTCGTGTTTCCGGACGAGCGGGTGATCGATCTCATGATTTCTCAGATGCTCGGCGCGTGGCAGATCGGCGATACCCAGAAGCTGCATCAATACTACGCCGATGATGTCACCGTGGTGAGCGGCGCTTGGGAGCCGCCGGTCGTCGGCTGGCCGAATTTTCTTGCGAGCTATGAGAAGCTGCGCGCCCGCATGCAAGGGATCCGCAAAGACCGCGAGAATACGTACATGCGCGTGCAGGGGAACTTTGGCTGGGCCTGCTTTCAGTGGGATTTTTCAGCGACAGTGGACGGCAAACCCATGTTCGCGCGCGGACAAACGACGCTCGTGCTCGAAAAGCGTGGCGGCAATTGGGTGATCGTTCACGACCACACGTCGCTCGTACAAACGACGCAGACGGAGACCGGCCCGGCACATGTCCCGCCGACGGCTCCCTCGTCGCCACCAGCGCAGAGCAATCCACCCAGGAGCTGATGGATCGCTCGAGCCGAGCGGCGGGGTCGGCCAAATGCGCGGCCTAAAAGTTCTTCAGCCCCTCATACAACCACATTCCGGCGATCACCAGGAGAAGGGCCCCCGAGGCGATCCCCATCGTCGTGATCGGCCGGGAGAGCGCGGAGATCCGTGCGACGAGTTCCCGCTGCTCTCTAGCCATGTGTTCTTCGGCGGCGTCCAGAAAGATCTGATCGTCTTCGTGGCTTTCCAGAAGGCTCTTGCGTATGAGCAAAACAATGAAGACAGCGGTGACGAGCCCCCATACGATTAGGAGATACATGATCGGCGCAGGATTCAGGGATTCCATGGTGACCTCCCGATTGCAATCGCTCCGCGGTGCCTACCTACAGGGTAGGCGAGGACCCCCCTCTAGCGCGGAGTATAACACTAACCGTCTGCAAGGGTACCGCCGGCAGGGGCTACTTTGATTTAGGGTGTCGAAGTCTGCCCGCGACGGCGACCAGG
>Ga0066704_10001261_pt1 | contig 10757 bp, 9 predicted proteins | sample GraSoiAngelo_153_FD_66458 | JGI IMG/M metagenome (GOLD analysis project Ga0066704, IMG submission 66458) | Grasslands soil microbial communities from the Angelo Coastal Reserve, California, USA - 14_1009_12_40cm | ecosystem: Environmental > Terrestrial > Soil > Grasslands | place: USA... | reverse complement strand
CCGGCGACCGCCATCACCTGGCGGACCCGTTCGACCGCGAGCTCTGCATCCCGCAGCAACCCGGCGGTGTCGGCGAGCACGAAAAGCTCGGCCAGGTGCACCGCCGAGCGGCCGCTCTCGAGGCCTCCAACCATCCGGAAGTGGTCCTGGTGCCCGTTGAGATAGGCCATGAACACGATTCCCGTCTTGTAATAAAAGGTCGGCGCCCCGAAGGCATGCCGCGCGAGGGGGACCGTCGGCTGCAGGATCTCGTCGAACTTCTCTGCGTTGCCAGAGTCGAGGGCGATGAGTGCCGCGGATGCGGCCGGCGCGATCAGGTCGAACGCGCCGAGCAAGGCGTCACTGTAGCGCTGGCCGTCGCCGGCGATGGTGGTCGGGTAATCGAAGTCGTCACCGGTGAACATGTGCACGCCGTCCGGCAGCCGGCGCCTCATGTCGATTTCGCGTCGCTGATCCAGCAGCGACAGCTTCAGCCCTTCCACCTTGTCGCGGTTGGCGGTTATGACCTCCAGGCACGCGGCCATGGCCGCGTCCAGGTTGGAGTGCCCCCAGTAGCCTGCGAGCGCGGGGTCGAACACCTCGCCCAACCAGTGGATCAAGGCCGGCTGCCGGAGCTGCGAGAGCACATGACCATAGACGCGCGCGTAGTCGTCCGGTGCCCGAGCAACCCGCGCCAGCTCGCGGCTCGCCATGATGACGACCTGGCCGCCCTGCTCCTCCACGAAGCCGCACTGCTCCTCGTACGCGGCTTCGATGTCGCGCAGGCTGCGGGCGGACCCAGGCGCGAGCTGGTCGGTCTGCGCGCCGCAGACGATCCGGCCGCCGACCGCCTTGGCCTCGGCAACCGAGCGCTTGATCAGCTCCTTGGCAGCGTCCCAGTCGAGCCCCATCCCGCGCTGCGCCGTGTCCATGGCCTCCGCGACTCCGAGCCCATAGCTCCAGATATGGCGGCGGAAGGCGAGCGTGCGCTCCCAATCGATCGCGGCGGGCGAGACGGGGCTGACGTCGGCGAACGGGTCGGCGACAACGTGCACGGCGGCGTACGGGATTCGCGAACTGCACGCGGGGCCGCTTTCGGCGTAAAGAAACTCGCCTTTGACCGGGTAGATGTAAACGGCGCCGTCCGCACGCGGCAAACGCACCAGGTCACCCAACCTCAGATGTCTTTGGCCTTGCGCATCGCCGCGATCTCCTCAGCCGTGCAGCCAAGCTCCGTCAGCACCTCCTCGGTGTGCTCGCCGAGCTCGGGCGGCGTGCGGCGAAGGGTCGCCTCACCCGAGCTGTACCGCACGGGATGCTTGAGCACCCGCACATGGCCGGCCCGCGGGTGGTCGAACTCGAGAACCGGGGCGATGTGCTGGACAGCGACGTCCTCGAAGGTCTCTTTCAGGCTGTTGACCGGTGCACACCAGACATCGTGGGCTCGAAGGAGCTCGACCCACTCGGCGGTCGGCCGGCGGCGGAAATACCGATCGAGCGCGGCACGAATCTCGTCGCGCTTCGTGAACGCGATGCTCGGATCTTCGTAAGGCGCCAGCTCCGCCGGGCTGCCGAGAACCTCGCTGATCGCTTTGATCGGCGCCATCGAGATCGCCAGGTGGCCGTCAGACGTGGCGTAAAAGCCGTACGGCACCGAATGAAAGGTGTCAGCGACCCGATTCTTCGGCCGCTTGATCTTCGTGCCGTTCAGGTGATAGACGACCGGCTCCGTCTGCAGGTCGAGCGCGGCCTGCATCATCACCAGCTCGACCCGCTGGCCCTCGCCGGTGCGAGCGCGATGCACGAGCGCGCCGAGAATCCCCATCGCCAGAAGGCTGGCGCTGTGCTGGTCCACGACCGCGGCAGCCGACACGGTCGGGCCTTCGCCTTCCGTCCCGGTGTTCGCGCCCAGGCCGGAGATGGCCTGGATGAGGAGGTCCTGGCCGGGCAGGTGGCTGTACGGGCCGTCGCTGCCGTAACCCGAACCGGACGCGTACACGATTCGAGGATTGATCTTGCGCAGGTTTTCATAGCCAAGGCCCAGGCGGTCCATGACGCCGGGCCGAAAGTTCTCGACGACCACGTCGGCTGTCTTCACGAGACGTTTGGCGATGTCGACGCCACGCTCGCTCTTGAGGTTCAGCGTGACGCTGCGGACGTTGCGGTTGGCAAGCAGGAAGAATGCGCTGACCCCGCCCAGGAAGGTCTCGGCCCCCGCCCAGCTTCGCTCCCAGGCGCCGCGGCCGGGCGGCTCGATCTTGATGACGTCCGCAGCCATGTCGGCCAGGTACTGGCACGCGGCAGGGCCGAGCAGAAACTGTGTGAACGCGACGATGCGCACGCCCGCCAGCAGCTGGAGACCGGGCTGCTCCATCAGTGCACGAGCTGCATGATGTGCGTGGCCACCGCGACGAGCTCGCCCTTCTGATTCTTGACCTCGATCTTCGCAATCGTGCGTTCGCGCACGCGCTCGATGCTCTCGATCTCGTAGTCGACGGTGATCGTGTCCCCGAAGTAGACCGGCTTCAAGAAGCGCACGCGGTCATAGCCGACAGAAACCATCGGCCGGTCGAAGTCCTTGAGAATCTGCGTCGACGCCGCCGACGTGTAGCCGAGTATCAGCGTCCCATGGGCAACTCGATGCCCGAGGCTCGTCTTGCTCGAGTACTCCTCGTCGACGTGGTTCGGATCGAGGTCGCCGGTGATGCCGGCGTAGAGATAGACGTCCGACTCGCTCACAGTCTTACTGAAGCTTGTGCGCAAACCGATGGAGATGTCGTCGATGCTGTCGCCGCTCACCACCACGAGCTCCCCGCGCTGATGCCGCCGTCGACGTAGACGGTCTGGCCCGTGATGAACCGCGCCCCATCGGAGGCGAGGAAGGCGACGACGTCGGCGACGTCCTCCGGCGTGCCGAGTCGCCGCAGCGGCGTGTGCTCGATCGTGGCGGCGACCCGCTCCGGGAACTTCTCCATATAGGCCATCGTGAGCGGTGTCTTGATGATGCCCGGTCCGACTGCATTGACGTTCACGCCTTTCGGTCCCCATTCGACCGCCAGGCTGCGCACGAGGCCCGAGACGCCCGCCTTGGTGGCCGCATACGCGGCACGCAGGTTCATGCCGTGGATCGCAGACAGCGAGCTGGTCACGACGACACGGCCGCCCGGCCTGGCAAAGAGAAGCGGCCCGAACACCTGGCACGTCACGAACACGCCGTAGAGGTTGGTGTGGATCATCTCCCACAGCGCCTCGTCCTCCAGCTCCAACGCCTGGATGCGTGTGTTGACGCCCGCGTTTGGAATCAGGATGTCGAGGTTCCCAAGTCGATCGCGAACGGCTTTCAGAGCGTCGCTGTCTCGCACGTCGGCCATCTCGACGCTGGCGAGCGAATCTTCGTTGAACTCCTTGCGAAAAGCCTCGACCTGGTCTTTCGCCTTTCCGATTGCGATGACCCTCGCACCATCCCGGCGCAGTGCGCGAACAATCGCGAGGCCGATTCCGCGCGTGCCCCCGGTGACGAGAGCGGTCCGGCCCTCGAGGCTCACGATGCGGCTTTGATGGGCACGGCGGAGAACGGCTTCAGGATGTGCTCTGCGAAGAGCTCTAGCTGGCGCTCATCGGCGGTCATCGTGTGCAGGAATATCTCCTCGACGCCGGCGTCGATGCGTTCCTGGATGCGGCGCTGGATGTCGTCGATCGTGCCGGTAAGGTACACAGCCTCGATGTAGTCCCACGGACGCTCGTCCGATACGACGCCGAGCATGTATCGCTTCTGCTCGGCGACGGCCGCCTCGCGGGAGGCCTGCTCGCTCAGCCAGCAGAAATTCTCGTGCGCGACCGTGAATTTCTTCTGGCCTCTCGACGTGCCACGGCGCGCGAGCTCGGTGTCAATCACAGTGAGGTCTTCTTTCATCTGCTTCGGATGCGACGTCGGCCGGACGATCCATCCATCCCACCGGCAGATCCGGTCCAGCACGTTGGGCGACATCTCCGCCTTGTCGGGAGAGGCCTCATGCGCGTACTGCTGGCCGCCCGCCACCCACACCGGCGGCGCCTGGCTCAACGGCTCGACGGTGATGTCGTTCATCCGGTAGTACTTGCCCTCGAAGCTGACATGGGCGCCGCTCAGGAGCTTCATCGAGGCCTCGAGGACCTCATCGGTGCGGGCGCCGCGCTGCTGGCGGGTGCTGCCGGTGGACTCGAACTCGGGCCCGTACCAGCCGGTGCCGATCCCATAGACAAATCGGCCGCCGCTGAGGTGCTGGAGGGTCGCGATCTCCTTGGCGAGCAAGACCGGCTGCCGCGTCGGCAAGACGAGGACCGACGTGCCGAGCTTGACGCGGCTCGTCACCGCGGCCACGTGCGCCAAGGTCATCATCGGCTCGGTCCAGCTGACGCGGTAGAACCTCGCCGCGGTCAGCAGGTGATCGGTGATGAAGAGCGAGTCGAAGCCGAGCTCCTCCGCTTTGACCGCAAAACGGCGGACCTGGTCGCCGTGCCTGGCGTCCTGGCCGGGCAGGAGATACGAGGGAACGAAAACGCCAACCTTCATGCGGGGACCTCCGCGAACTGTGATCTCTCGCTTGCCGGCCTGCCCTCGAACAGGTCGCGGCCGGCGACGAGCGCGTGAATCTTGGCGTCGGCGATCGACCGGGCGAGCATCCAGAAGCCGCAGTCCGGGTGAACGTAGGCGATGCGTTCGGCGCCGCCGAGGATGTCCGCAGCGGTCTGGATCCGGTGTGCGACCTCGTCCGGCTTTTCAACCACGGTGGTCTTGATGTCGATCACGCCCACGCCCAGCTTCAGCTTCGGATTGATGTCGCGCAGGACCTCGAGGTCGCCATAGCCGGGACGCGCGAGCTCCAGCACCACGTGGTCGGCGCGCAACAGGTCGAAGAACTTCACCAGCCTCGCCCAGCTGCCTGCCTGGATGCGCTGGCCGCCGTAGTTGCCGAAACACAGATGGACGGCCGGCTTGTTCGGGACCGCGTCGAGGATGCGGTTGATCGCTTCCGCGGCCAGCTCCGCGTCCTCGGGCCGTCCCGGGAGGTTGGCCTCGTCGACCTGGACGCACGCCGCGTCGATCGCTCGTACTTGCGCGGCAAGGACGTCGGCGAGCGCGAATGTGAGGGCCGACTGGTCGCGATAGTGCGTGTCGAGGAGCATGCGCGCGAGCATGTAAGGGCTGGTCATCGTGAACTTGATCGGGCGCATGCTGAGCGCTGCCACCCGCTCATACGCCTCGACGAGGTTGAGGGTGCCTTCACCGACCGGCCCTTCGACCACCGCGGCCGGGCGCTTCCGGAAGCCGAGATGCGCCTGCGATCGAAAGAGGTCGATGTCGGCCCGGCGGATGTCGGAGCGGATCCCACCCATCTGCCGCACGAAGTACTCGATCATCCCGTTCGTCTCCGGGTGGTTGGGGTCGAAGCGATACAGCTCGCCATCGACCACGAGGTCGATGCCGGCGAGCTCCTGGAGGTGCAAGACCACCGCGGTCGCGTCTTTCAGCGCCTGCTCGCCGGGGTTCGCGACCAGCCATGACGGAATCGGATAGCTGCCGACCAGGGTCGTGAGGATGCGTGGGGCGCTCACGGTTCCTGGACGTACTGGATGAGCACGCCGTCGGGACGCAGCGGATCGACAAGGCCGACCACGGTGCCTCTCGAGCCACTGTGTGGAGCGCTGTCGATGGCCACGAATCCGTGGCGCGAGGCCTCGGCAAGGGCCGCCGCCACGTCATCGACCTTCAACGCCAGGTGGTGGATGCCCTCGCCCCGCTCGGCGATGAACCTGCCGACGGAGGTCTTGTCGCCACGCGGCTCGAGTAGCTCGACGGCCACCTGGCCCTCACCGAAGAAAGCCACGCGCACATCCGGGTGGCTCTCCTCGCCGCGGAACTCGAGGCCCAGCCCGGTTTCGAAGTGCTGGCGCGCCTTCTCGATCGACCTGACCGCCCATCCGAGATGGTGGATGGCGGGCACGCTAGCGTGTCTTCCACACAAGCTCTGATTGACCCGCGATGGCCACGGCCATAGTATGGGGCAATGACGGAAATCCATTTCCATCTGTCTCTGCGCGAAGGCCGCGTTGGCTAAGCAGCGACCGGCCACGCCGGCCAGGTCAGCCAACGGTCGCTCCCCGGCGACCATGCGCCGGCTCCCCATTCTGTCCGACGTGGCGCGTCAGGCCGAGGTTTCGCTGACCACCGCCTCGCGAGCCCTCGACCCCGACAGCGACCACCCGGTCAGCGAACGCACCCGCGCACGCGTCGTCGCCGCCGCTACGCGGCTCTCCTACCGGCCCAACCCCATGGCCCGCGCCCTACGCACGCGGCGAGTCCCGACCATCGCAATCGTCGTCCACGATGTGAGCGATCCCTACTTCGCGGAAATCGTCCGCGGCGCGACGGCGGCGGCATCTGTCCGGGGTTTCCTCACCGTCGTCTGCAGCAGCGACCGCGTGCCAGCAACCGAGCTGCGTTATGTGGAGATGCTCTGCGAAAGCCGTGTCTCAGGCGTGATCTTTGCGGGAGGCGGTCTCGAAGAACCGCACTACCACCACACCATGAGCGGCTATGCGCGCAGCATCGCGCACTACGGAGGCGCCATTGTCGCCCTCGCTCCCCGATCGGAGCGATGGCCCGCCGAGCTGCCCGACAACCGGGCCGGCGCCCGCATGGTGACCGAGCACCTGGTCTCGCTGGGCCACTTTCGTATCGCCATGATCAGCGGCCCCGCGACCCTGCGCACAAGCCGTGAACGTGAGTTCGGCTACGCGCAGGCCATGAAAACAGCGGGCCTTGAGCCTTCGATCGTCCGCGCCGACTTCACCGTCGGCGGCGCTGCGCAGGCCGTGACGCGCCTGCTCGCGAACGGTTCGCCCACGGCCGTGTTCGCCGCCACCGACACGATGGCCCTCGGCGTGTTGTCGGAGCTGCGCCGGTTGGGCATCGACGTCCCCACCGAGGTATCGGTGGCGGGCTTCGACGACATTCCGGGTCTCGAGTTCATGCACCCGGCCCTGACCACGGTCCGCGTCCCGATGGCTGAGCTCGGCGCCGCCGGGGTCGCGCGGCTGCTGCGGCAGCTCGACGGCGATGACACGGCGACCCGGACCCAGATCCATCCGGTCGAGCTCGTGGTCCGCGAGAGCACTGGCCGCGCGGCCGCCGTTCGGCCTGCGGGTTAGCCGGTTGGGCGGCGTGTCCTCAACCCGCCGAGCGTCAACCACCGGCGTCGTGTCAGCCTAATCGGAGGAAGGCAGATGGCATACGACAGGAAGCAGGGCCAGCACAAGGTCGCGCAATCGAGCCGCGCCGATTATCGAGTCGAGGTGGGTCGCGCGGAAGTGCCCGTCGGGGCGGCGCGATCATTCGTGATTCTCGACCCGGCCCGTGCGGCGACCCTGAAAGCCTGGACCGCGACGCTCATCCCCGCCGCCGGACGCCGGCCCGATGCAGCGAGCGTCGGGGCCGCGGAATACATCGATGCCACGGTGCACTCGGTGCCGTCGATACGATCCGCGCTCATCCACGGGATCGACGAGGTCGAGCGGCTCGCGCGCGACGAAACCGGAATGAGCTTTGCCGAATGCTCGCCCGCGGCGCGCGAGCAGCTGCTCCGGCAGTTTCAGGCGGCCGACGACACTGACGCGTTCAGCATGGTCAACGACTTCACATACGAGGCGTACTACGGCCACCCGGACGTGCTCGCCGCGATGGAAGCGGAAAACGGATGGCGCGGCATCGGACCGATGACGGGCAGCGAGATGGGCCCTTTCGACCGTTCGCTGCTCGCGCGCGTGCGCACGATGCCGCCGCGATACCGCACCGTCGAGGCCGAGAAGGGAGCCGAGAGGTGACCCGCGAGGCAACCGCGGACGTCCTCGTCATCGGTTCAGGGGCCGCCGGTGCCGCACTTTGCAAGCGCCTGTCGGAGAAGGGCGCGAAGGTCGTCTGCCTCGAGCAAGGCGATTGGATCGATCGCGCACGGCTGCCCAAAGCCCATGTCGACTGGGAGGTGCGGGGCCGCCGTCACTGGGCCGCCAACCCCAACGTGCGGCGTTGGCCATCCGACTATCCGGTGAGCAGCGAAGGCGAAGACCCGGTGGACGTATACATGTACAACGCCGTCGGCGGGAGCCAGGTCGGGTTCGCCGGCAACTACTGGCGCATGGCGCCATCCGATTTTCGCGTGCGCACGCTGGACGGGGTGGCGGTCGACTGGCCGTTCGACTACGAGGAGCTCGCGCCCTATTACACGATCAACGAGGCCGAGGTCGGCGTGGCCGGCCTGGCGGGCGACCCGTGCGGTCCGCCGCGAGAGGCCCTTCCGAATCCGCCGGCGCCGATAGGCCGGCCGGGGCAGCTGCTCGTGGATGCTTACGAGAAGCTCGGGTGGTACTGGTGGCCGACCGAGCAGTCCATAACCACACAGGCCTACCGAGGCCGCCCCGCCTGCATCAACCTCGGCTGGTGCACATTCGGATGTCCGCAGGGGTCGCTGTCGACCGCCGACCTGACGTACTGGCCGGGCGCGCTCGCGAATGGAGTCGACTTGCGTACGAACGCGCGGGTGCGCGAGATAGTCATCGGCCCCGACGGCCGGGCACGCGGCGCGCGCTACTACGACCAGGAGGGCGCCCTCCAGGAGGCGCACGCCGCCGTGACCGTCGTCGCATGTGGCGGCCTTGGCACGCCGCGGTTGCTCCTGATGTCGACATCGGCTGCCCATCCCGATGGACTGGCCAACTCGAGCGGACTGGTCGGAAAGAACCTGATGGTGCACGTGCAGAGCTTCGCGAGCGGGCTCTTCGACGATCCAGTCGACGGCTGGAACGGGACGTGGGGCGGCACGGTGTCGACTCGCCAGTTCTACGAGACCGACCCCGCGCGGGACTACGTGCGCGGCTTCATCATGAGCGGTTGCCGCGGCTGGTCGGCTCTGAACCTGGCTCTGCAGCTCGCGCCCTGGGGCTCGGGACATCACCAGGCCTTCGACGAGCACATCAACCATGAGATCTCGCTGTACCTGTGCGGCGAGGATCTGCCCGAAGAGTCGAACCGAGTCGAGCTCGACTGGGCCCACCTCGACGCCTACGGGATGCCAGGCGTGGTCACCCATCACGAGCTGAATGAGAACAGCCGAAGGCTAGGGCGCGACATGATCGCGCACGCGCGCCAGGTGCTCGATGCCGCCGGCGCGAAGAGCGTCCGCGACTTCGGCCTCGCCCCGATCTGGGGATGGCACCTGCTCGGCACAGCGCGGATGGGGGACGATCCCAAGACGTCAGTGGCGGATCGCTTCAACCAATCCCACGACGTCCCCAACCTGTTCATCGCCGACAGCAGCAGCATGCCTACCAGCGCCGGGGTCAACCCGAGCTCCACCATCCAGGCGCTGGCGTTGCGCTGCGCCGATCACATATGGGAGCGCCGGCGCGACTGGAACGGCGCCGGGTGAGGTGAGCGAAACGAGCCAGGGCTCGGACGCCGAGCACTCGTACGTCGGCAGGCCGATACGGCGGCGCGAGGACCTACCCCTGGTCACGGGTCGGGGCCGCTTTGCGGCGGACGTCCACTTTCCGGATCTCTTGCACGCAGCCTTCTGCCGCTCGACTGTGCCCCACGGCGTTCTGAGGTCGGTCGACCTCGAAGTGGCTCGCACGATGCCGGGCGTGGTCGCCGCGTTCGCGGCCGGCGATCTTCCCGAGGTCCGCGGCGCCATGGCCGACGCGGCCTTCCCCGACATGCATCTCGTCGGGCGGCCGGTCCTGGCCCGCGACCGGGTTCGCTACGTGGGCGAGCCGGTGGCGGTGGTCGTGGCGGAAACCGCCTACCAGGCGGCGGATGCGGCGGCGGCGGTCGTGATCGACACCGAGGCACTCGAGGCCGTTGCCGATGTGAGCTCCGCCGTCGGGCCGCACGCGCCTGCGCTGCATCAGTCCGATGACGGCAACATCGCCGGCAAGCTGGTGCGCGAGTTCGGCGACGTCGACGCCACCTTCGCCGGCGCTCCGCTCGTCGTGCGCAACCGGTGCCGCATGGCGCGCGTCTCGGGCGGGTACCTCGAGCCCCGGGCATGCTGCGCCGCGTGGGATGCGGACAGCAACCGGTGGGAGATGTGGACCTCGACCCAGTGGGTGCATGGAGTCCGCGACCGCGTTGCCGAGATGGTCGGAGTGGAAGCGAGCTCGATCCGGGTGCGAGCCGAGAACGTCGGCGGAGGCTTCGGGCCGAAGGGCGCCATCTACCCGGAAGAAGTCCTGGCGGCCGCGCTGGCGCGGCGCCTGCGCCGGCCGGTCAAGTGGGTGGCCACCCGGAGCGAGGACACGGCCTCGTCCATGCAGGCGCACGGCGACGTACTCGAGGTCGAGGCCGCCGTCGATGAGGGTGGCAGGCTGCTCGGTCTCAAGGCGCACCTCATCCACGACCTCGGCGCATATGCGGCGCCCGGAGCCGCGGTGGTGCTGACCATCACCAACCACCTGTTGTCGGCCTACCGCGTGCCCGCGTATCGCGCGAACATCGAGCTCGTCTATACCAACGCCGGTCCCACCGGCTTCATCCGCGGCGGCGGGCGTGAGGTAGGCAACTTCGCGATCGAGCGGACCATGGATCGGATAGCGGATCGGGTCGGCGTCGATGGGTTCGAGGTCAGGCGCCGCAACATCGTCGGCTCCGACCAGATGCCGTACGCGACCGGTCTGCCGGGCGTGATCTACGACGGCGGGGACTACGCCATGCTGCTGGAGCGCGTCGCCGCCGCTGTCGATAG
>Ga0066704_10001260_pt1 | contig 10761 bp, 10 predicted proteins | sample GraSoiAngelo_153_FD_66458 | JGI IMG/M metagenome (GOLD analysis project Ga0066704, IMG submission 66458) | Grasslands soil microbial communities from the Angelo Coastal Reserve, California, USA - 14_1009_12_40cm | ecosystem: Environmental > Terrestrial > Soil > Grasslands | place: USA... | reverse complement strand
AAGAATGTGCCTTGTCTAGGCCATTTCTTCGCTGGGGGAATTTGCGCAGGGCACCGACGCAGAGATCTTCAATCCCTACGCGGCATTACGGGCTTGGGCCGGAACCCCTGCTCGCCTATATCCGATGGACCGCGGAACCGACCACTGCCCCGGTGTCTAACATGTTTATGTTCGACCCATACAACATGCTCCAATTTCCAACCCTGCAGTCATCACCAGCAGGTTCACCACGCGAATTCTTTGTTCCTTGACTAACCACCAAAAACTGACGGCTAATAACTGCACTCATGCGCGTCATCGCAGGGCTTTACCGCAGCCGCATCCTGAAAAGCCTCAAGGGCCTGGCCCTCCGCCCCACCAGCGACCGCCTACGCGAAACGCTCTTCAACGTGCTGGCGCCCAATATAGCCGGCTCTCGATTCGTCGACCTTTTCGCGGGAACCGGCGCCGTCGGCATTGAGGCCCTGAGCCGTGGCGCCACCGAAGTCGTGTTCATAGAGAATCGTGCGCCGGCCGCCACCTTGATTCGCCGCAACCTCGAATCGTTGGGCATCAATACCGGCGTGACCGTGCTCGCCGTGGATGCTCTTCGCGGCCTCGCCCTGCTGGCTTCCCGAAAGCAGCAGTCCGCCACCGGTTACCACTACATTTTCCTCGACCCGCCCTATGCTGCTGCCGAAGACTACTCCCGCGTGCTAGAATTTCTAGGTTCCGCGGATCTTCTCGCACCCGGCGGCGTGGTCGTCGCCGAGCATCGCCGCAACTTCGATTTACCCGAAGAACCCGGCGCGCTGCGAAGGTTCCGCGTTCTCCGCCAGGGCGATGCCGCCCTAAGCTTTTACCGCCGCCGTGGCGAGACAGGTAGAGAGACGAGCGGCGAAAACGACCCGGCCGAGTAAACCCCCGCCCGCCGAGTTTCATCTATCATCAGGTGCGAGCGTGTCCCGGTAGTGGCGGGGCGGCCTTTTATCCCGACCTGGCCGGGAGCCCGGCGAGTAATGGCTGTTCTTTAGAATCTTTGTGGCAACTGGGGGGTCGGTCCGACAGAATGCCTAACTCTTGGACCGCTTTAGCCGCTGAGGAATTGGGTTTTGAGGCTGCCTCATAGAGTCTCTAGCCCGGTCAGATCCAATCCGGCCGCGCATCATGCGGCCAGCGAAAAGGAAATGTCTCTGAACCAAGTGAGCGACGCACTCAATCTCCTCGGGCAGACTCCCAAGACTGCCGCCCGCGTGCCCCTCGATGCGGGCCAAGGCCCGAAGCTCGATGTCGCCTGGGGATCTTTCCACCAGGGGATCGGCAGCAGCATCGCCGCCGTTCTAAGGCGGGCCCGAGTCCCCAAGAACTTTCTCGCCGCCAGCTTCTTCAAAGACAGTTGGGTGGAGCGACGGATCCCTCGCCGCGCTCTCGTGGCCGCCGCCCTCTGGCATGTCGTATTTATCGTCATGCCGTCCCCGCGTCTCCCTGCCGCGGCAACCCACTATTCCGCCTTTGAGAACACTGAACTGACCTGGTCTGGCCCCATCACCGATTTTCCTTTAGTGGACACAAAGGCTCCCAAACCCAAACCGATCCCGCGCGGCGAACCCGATAAGCCCCTCCCTCCAGAAGGCGCCGACGCCTTCCACGCACGCCAGCGCATCTTTACCGATCCCGTCCACCCGAACCATCCGCGGCAGACTCTGATTAATTCCGTCGCACCCCTCGTGCCCCCGAAAATTCTCCCCAACCTTCCCAATATCGTGGAGCTCCAGCACACGGCTGGCCCGGCGCGTCCCCGTTTGCAAATCAGCCAGGAAACCTTATCCAAGCTGCGCCCACGCGAGGTCCGCAAAGTGAAGCTGACCACCGCGCCCGCTCCCGACCTTCCCACGCTGGACCAAAAACTTGCGGATATCGCCCCGTCCATGTTGCCGAACGCCCCCGCGCGCCCAAAATTGGAACTGAACGCGGGCGCCGCCCCGCGCCTGGCTCCCCGCGCGCAAGCAAGTGAAGTGGAACCTGCCCCGGAAGTTAGCTCCGCCCAATCCGGAGTCACGAACGGAAATGTCTCAACTCTCATCGCGCTTTCCGCGGCGCCCGGCCCTCCCGCGCCCATCATCCCGCCCCCAGGGAATCTCGCTGCGCATGTTTCCATTTCACCCGAAGGCAAGCAACCCGGCGTACCCAGTGGCCCACCGAAGGGAACCCCCGGCGCTAACGGCGGCACCCCAACAAGCAGCGGTGGGTCCGCCACCGGCAACGGCAGCGGAAAAAATGACATGGACGTAAGTATCAGCGGAGGGCACCCGCCCGCCAACAGCACAAGCTCCGGCCTCCCAAGCCTCAAAGCCTCCGCTCCCCATGCCTTAATCCTCAAGCCCGATCCGCACACCAAAATCGACGACGCACCCGAGAGAATCGGCCCGCCGAATTTCGCGGCGCTTCCGACCGGTGCACTGCCCGAGCAGATCTTCGCCTCGAAAAAGATTTACAAGATGCTTGTAAATATGCCCAACCTGAACAGCGCGACGGGGAGCTGGATTCTGAATTTTTCCGAGCTGCGCGTGAATTCCGAAAGCCCCCGGCTGACTTCCTCGGGCGTTTCCGCCCCGGCTCCCCTAAGGAAGATCGATCCGAAGTATCCACCCACACTGATCAAAGAACGTGTCGAGGGAGAGGTCGTGCTATACGCCGTGATTCGCCGCGATGGCTCGGTCGATAGCATTCAATTGGTGCGTGGCATCGACGAGCAGCTCGATGCCAACGCCATGGAAGCACTGAGCCAGTGGAAGTTCCGGCCTGCCATGAAACAAGGAACGCCGGTGGATCTTGAGGCCATCGTGCACATTCCTTTCCACCCCCCGGGCGAGCGTTAAGAATGCACATTTTTCTTGGCGTTTGGACTAGGAACGGCCTTCGGCCAGCTTCACCAGGGCGTAGAGCGCGTGATTTACGGGCGTGGGCAAGTCGAGTTCAGCACCACGCCGGGAAACATAGCCATTCAAAGAATCGATTTCCGTGCGCTTGCCGCGATTCATGTCTTGTCCCGTTGATGAAAGCGCCTCCGCCATCTGAGTAGCAATTTTAAGGGCGCCGGCGAGCGCCGCCTGAGGGTCTTCCAACCCGGGAGGATGAATTCCTGCGGCCCGGGCCACGGCCAGGACCTCATAAACCGCCGTTTCGACCACTTTCCAAGCATCCGCGCTCGAGGCGATTTGCCCGTACTTCGCGCGGCCAAGCGCGGAGACGGCGTTCAACGCGCAATTCCACACCAGCTTGGTCCAGAGTTCGCCTTCGATATTTTCAGTAATGCGACAAGGCACTTGGGCGCGCGCAAAAAGTGATGTGATGCGCTTGGTTTTTTCGTTTTCCGGCCCGACAACCAAATCTCCGCGGCCGACGTGTTTCACGCGCCCGGGTTCGGGGACGGAAGCCGCCACGTAAACGACGGCGGGAAGCGCTTCGATCGCCGCCGCGGCGCGAAGTTGTTCCACATTGTCCACGCCATTCTGCATGCTGAGGACCACCGCGCCGGGAGCAAGCAGCGAAGCCAGCGCGCGCGCCGTGGTCGCGTTGTCCGTTGTTTTCACACAAAAAAGAACAATTTCCGCGCCGCGAACCGCGCTTAGTTCGGTGGACGCCTCGACTCGGACGCTTTCCTGAAACTGCAAGGTGTCCAGGAACAGTCCGTTCTTGTTGACGGCTCCGACAAAAGCCGGACGCCCGATCATCACCACCGGAGCACCCGCGCGCGCCAGCAGTCCGCCGAAGTATCCACCCACGGCACCAGCGCCAACGACGGCAGTCTTGGGCCCGGTTTCCTGCAGGGTCACGGAGTTACCACGCTGATCAGCCGGTCGATGTCGCGCTCCGTGTTATACAGGTGCGGGGAGACGCGAATGTTGCCTTCGCGCAGGCTTACGACAACATTCTCCTTCCGCAGATGTTGGTAGTGCTCCGCTGTTTTCTCCGGGCTGCGTGCCGCAAAACATCCATACGGGCCGCGCCGCGCAGCATCCAAAGGGCTGGCCGGCACAAAGCGGTCCTTCGGGAGGCGGTCGAACATGAGTTCGATCAATTTCTGGTTATGCGCCGCAACCAACTCTGGTCCCATGCGCACCACAAAATCCACGGAGACGTCCATGGCCACCAGATTGAAATTGAAATAGCTGGCCCACTCCGGCGAATCCCACCGCTTCGCGTTTGCCGCCGGCTGGGGGTCTTCGAAGTTCAACGCCGCGAAATTGTCCGAGCCCGCCACCGCCATCCAATAAAACGGTCCAGGCCGCACCAGCCCGAGATGCTCGCTCTTGGCCCAGAAGAATCCGGTGCCGAAAGGACTCAGCAGCCACTTGTAGCCAGCGGACACCAGAAAGTCGGCACCGAGTTGATTGACATCCATGGGTATTGCCCCGCAGCACTGGCTGACGTCCAGCAATAGCAGCGCCCCCTGTCTGTGACACGCTTCAGCAACCCGCGCGGCATCCAGCCGAGAGCCGTCGTCGTACCTCACCATGCTCACCGAAACCATCCGCGTCCTTGGTGTTAGTGAAGCAATCAGGTCATCGGCGGTGATGAACCGCTCGCGCGGAGAAACAATCTTCAGTTTCAGACCCTCGCGTTCTTCCATCGGTTTCCACGCGGTGTATTGCAGCGGAAACTCTCCCTTGGCGGTGATCACCTCGTCGCCCGGCTTCCACGTCAGACCATACGCAACCGCTGCCACGCCGGCGCTCGCTCCAGCCGTCAGGGCAACCTCGTCGGGTTTTCCGCCGATCAGCTTCGCGATGGATGTACGGATGCGGTTGGGCACTTCAAAGAAGGTGGAATCCGGCTTTTGGTGTGGATATTTCTTCGCTTCAAGCGCGGCTTGCACAGCCCGAATCGAAACCTTGGGCATCGGCGACTGGCCTGCCAAGTTCAAGTAGGTTGCGTCTTCGATCTCGAACCACTCCTGCCGCCAGCCGGTTTCTAAGGAAGTTGTTGTTGTAGCCATGGGCCTCTCCTTCGGGTGAGCCAAAAGGAATTAGGTTGGTGCCTAGCGCCCCGGGTACAACATCCAATTTGGAAATTGACATTCTGCCCTCGTGAACGAGGGGCCTACAGGCTCTATACCACCACGCATAGATGCCCTCCCGTGAGTTTCTGCTTCGCCGTGGCAGTCGATAGCCGAGTGGTCGGTCATGGGACTCCACGAGGAAGCAGGAACCCATTGAAGAGGCGGCACGGTGTGCCCAACCTCAGCGGGGCATCCCCGTCGTTCACGATTCGTTCAAGCGGGGGAGGATGTCAACCTAGTTTAGACCAACGCGCTGTAGCCGACCGCAGCCCTTGCCGGGAACTGCGACTATTGTTTGCCGCGGTCTAATTCCTTGTCGAGAATCCGTCGAATCAACTCTGCTGTTGAGATGCCTTTGGCTTTAGCGAGTTTCTCCAAAGCGGCTTTCTGCGGTTTCGAGAGATAGATATTTGTTCTGGCGTATCCCATGCTGTATGCCGTACACCAGCTGGCTTCAGAATGCAAGCATTATTGTCTGTTGTTGAAGACCATGCTACCCCGCCCTAAGAGACTTGCGCTCGCCACAGGTCAGTCCGGACAACACCCAGTCTAGAAATGACCGCGAAGCTCGCGGAAGGCCGGCAAGATCACCAGCTTTCCGGAGCCCGCCACGACCGGTTCGTGTTCCAGGGTCCAGGTGTGCTGATGCGGAATGTAGACGGCGTTGAGGCCGATCTTCATCGCCGGATTGATGTCGCTGCGCGGGCTGTTGCCGATCATCCAGCCGTGGGTCTTCACGATTTTGTGTTTGTGAACCAATCCGCCATAGGTCTCGGGATCTTTTTCCGGAACGATTTCGATGAATTCGAAAAATCCCTGCAGGCCCGATCGTTCCACCTTGGCGGCCTGCTCCGCGGGTTCGCCCTTGGTAAAAAGAATGAGCCGGTGCCGCTCGGTAAGGTACGCCAAAGTCTCCGGCACGCCGTCCAGAATTTTCGGCGGGGTACGCTCCAAATCAATGACGCGGCCATGAATCCGCGCGAGCGTCTCGCGTTTCGCCATCTGGTCCGCAAGCTTTATGTAAGTCTCTTCGAGCGAGCGCCCAAAGCTGCGCACTCCATATCCGTATTGGCGGATATTCTTGCGCTCCGTTTCATTCAAGATGTGGCGAATGTAAGCGCGGGCATAGCCGTACGGTTCGACGATGCTGATGAAATCCTCGATCAACTTCTCGAAAAATACGTTGTTTTCCCAGAGCGTGTCATCCGCGTCAATTAGCAGTGTATGGCGTCGCATCGATCTTGGCGATCGGCGGACTTAACCCCGCGGACCGCTTCCCTCCCAGCCTCTTTCCGCCGTGTCGTCAGTCTACCAGCTGCATGACATCTTCGGCGATGGCCGCAGCGGCTCCCGGCCGGCCAAGGCTCCTCGCGGCCTCCCGCATTCTGTTCCATCTTGCAGAATCATCCAGCAGCGCGGCAATCTTCCATGCCGCCGCAGCCAGGTTGTTGCAGCGAATCGCAGCCCCGGCTTCCAGCAAATGATCGGCGTTGCGTCCTTCCTGGCCGGGAATCGGTTCGATGAGCGCCATGGGCAGCGCCCGCGCCAGCGCTTCCGACGTCGTCAACCCGCCGGCCTTGCCCACCAGCAAGTCGGCCGCCGCCATGTACTTGTCCATCTCGGTCGTGAATCCCACCGGGCAAAGCCTTGGCGAGCCCGAAGATAGATGGCCGGCCTGCTTTGCGAATTCCTCCAAACGCAGCCGGGTTTTTTCGGATTTTCCGGCAATCGCGGCGATCTGCCACTGTCGTTGTAAAGCCAGCAGGTCCTTCACCAGTTGCTCGACGGGACCGATTCCGTAGCCGCCTGCCGAAACGAGAATCACTGTCGCATCCGCGTCGAGCCCCAGCTGCTTCCTGGCAGCGGGGGGATTCGCCGGCGTCGCAAACAGGGGATCGATGGGTATGCCGGTAACTCGCAGCTTTTCTCGTGGCACGCCGACGCGCGCCAGATATTCCGCGGCTTCATCAATGGCCAGGTAATAGCGGTCCACCGTGCGGCAGAGCCACATCGCGTGCACGTCGTAATCGGTCACCGCAATGGCATGGCGCGCGCGCAACTTTCGCTTGGCGATCAACCACGCGATGATCTCCGCGGGCAGAAAATGGGTCGCCACGCACAAGTCCGGCTGGATGCGTTTCAATAGACGAATCATCGGGGCGGTGTTCAGCCGATCCAGCGCCAGACGCCGCCGCGGGTGCAGCCACGGCCGGTCCGTGCCTTCGTAGAGCACACCCATCAGCTGTGGCGCGCGCCGCACCATGGCGATGTAGGCTTGGTCATAGACGCGCTGGAAAAGCTTGCTGACATGCTGCAGGGCGTCGATGTGTTCCACGACGCAATCGCCCCGCGCCAGGAGCCCCCTTTCGAGGGCTTGCGCGGCACGAACGTGACCCGCGCCGGACGTTGCGGACAGCAACAATACCCGCGGCTTGGCTTTCATTTGCCCGGAATTCCTGCGTATCGAAGCGGCATTAGGATGTTTTGCGTTGGCCGGCGGCGATTTTCTCCAGAATTCCTCGCGCGGCTTTTTGCAAATCCCCGAAGCGCGCCAGGTAGTCTTGAAAATCGTGGTTCAGGAGCTGCGCGTCTTGTGGGCCGAGCTGCGTCCGCAGAATCATGTCACGCAGTTTTACGGGGTGCGGGAGCAGCGCCTCCTCTTGCAATTCCTCGAGCGCAATCTTGGCGTCATAGTGATACATGGCTTCCCCCCAAACTGAAAAATCCTAAAACCGTATTGTACTCAGTTGTTGACACCTAAGGGGAGTTAACCAGGAAAGGGCCGAGGAAGAAAAAGTCCTACGCGGCGGTCGCCGCCGCCGGTATGAATTCATAGCGCGCGATTTTCGCGGCAATGCCCGCCCTGCCGTTCTCGGTGGGCTCGACGCGTACAACCTCTCCCAGACAGCGGATATTTACATCGCTCGACTGCGTGACTTGCTGAGGAAGAGTGATGACGAACTCAATCTCGCTGCCGATTTCGAAATTGGCTTCGGCGAGGAAGTACAGCCCGCGGTAACTGACATCCCGCGTTTGAGCGTCCAGTTCGCGTCCTTTGACCCCCCGCCGAAGAACGCGTATCGGCAGGCGCATCGTGAATCGCCGCGCTTCACGGCGTTCCGTTCCATCACCCATCAATACCCCCTGGGGCTGGGGATTCGCCGCAACGCTAACATCGGGTTGGGCAAACTGCAACGCGAAAATCAGAGATTCTTGTCCTAGTACGAGGTCTTGGCAGTTTAAATAGGTGCGCGCTACACTGACTCCCATGGGCAGTACTGTTACGCCGGCGGATAGCCGCGAGCACCGGCGCGTGCGCCTGCGCCTTCCGGTGCGCATGCGTTGGACCACGCCTTTCGGCCAGAAAATCGAATTAGGAGAGACCATCGATGTCTCGCGCAACGGTCTGCTCGTTTCCACCAAGGAGTCCCACAGTCCGGGTATAACGCTGTGGCTGACCTTTCCCTATGATGCGTCGCTTTCCGATGGCCAGCCGGAGATCCTCGCGCGTGTCGCACGGTCGAACGAAGTGCTGGAGGTTATTCGCTCCACGGGTGCGGGCGAGAACGTTCCGTCGGCAAGCGCGTCGGAACAGGAACGCGCTGCGAAAGCAGAGCAACTCGCCGGTGTTCTTGGCATCTCCGCGGCCCCGGCAACATTCGCAGTGGCGTTTCATTTCCAAGAACAGCCGCACGCTTCGTCCAACGGAACTGCCGGTCGTCACGAACCTGAACGGCGCGGCAGTGCGCGTCGGGCACTCGCCGTACCCGTCCGCGTGCATCCGCAGGGGATTCCCTGGTTTGAAGAGGCCATGACCATGGACATATCGGCTAGGGGCATGCGCTTTCGCAGTCACCGCGAATACGCGCTCGGGGACCACTTGAAAATCGCATTTGAAAACTCGCCTTCTGCGCCTTGGCATGGCGACGGCGAGTTTCGCTCCCAGGTCATGCGCATCGATGCGGTGCCCGGCAGCATTGCCCTCGACGTCAGTGTTTGCCGCGCGTAATAGGCCAATGCTCACCACCAGCGCGAGCGCTCTCAACGCCAATCCCGGTCACCCTTGGCGAAGCGAAGGATGGCGCGTCAATGACCAGCACACACGAATCCCGCAATTTCTTCCTGGAAGGACCTGCCGGACGCCTCGAAGCGATTCTCTGGACGCCGTCCGCCGCCGCATCTCTGCCGCTGGCCGCAGTTGTCTGCCACCCGCATCCCCTTTTTGGCGGTACGATGCACAACAAAGTGGTTTACCAGGCAGCGAAATCGCTGGATGCCATTGGTGTTCCTGTTTTGCGATTCAATTTTCGCGGCGCTGGACTGAGCGCTGGGGTGCACGACCGCGGTCTAGGCGAGCAAGGCGATGTCCGCGCCGCGCTGGACTTCCTTGCTTCCGAGTTTCCTGGTGTGCCGCTGTTGCTTGCCGGATTCAGTTTCGGTTGTTGGGTGGGCATGCGTGTCGGCTGCCAAGACCCACGCGTCTCTCACCTGATCGGCTTGGGCATTCCCGTCAACAGCACTGATTTCTCATTCCTTCGCCAGTGCACGAAACCAAAATTGTTCGTGCAGGGGAGCAACGACGAGCACGGCGCCATCGAAAAGGTCAAAGCGCTCATCCCCACGCTGCCCGGCGACAATCATCTCGTGGTCATCGAAGGCGTCGCTCATTTCTTTGCCGGTAAACTTGATCAACTGGGTCGCGCCATCAACGCCTGGTTGACCGACGAGGTTTTTCGTCTCCGTCATTAGCGTGCGCGGATTTTCTTTTTTTCTTACTCCGTGAACTCTCCGCGGCCTCGGTGTCAAGTCTTTCTTTCAAGCACCTTCGCCGCGCGAAAAAAGCTTGCTGAACTCCTCGGTAGTGGCCGGAGCCACGCCCACCAGCCGTGCGTTGGCTTTGACGTGCTCCACGCGGGACATCCCCACGAGCGCGGTGGTGATTCCCGGTGACGACCTCACGAATTGCAGTGCCCGTTCCGCGTCGTTCTCCAGCCCCAGCGCCTCCGCGACAAACCCCGGCAGGTTCTTCGCTACTTGACCTTGCAGCAGCGATGCGCTGGCGATCAGCGTGAGATCCAGCTCGTTCGCCGCTTCCATCACGGTCCGGTCGCGTCCGCGCATCGCTTGATTGCCCAGGGTCAGCGCTTCCGTCATCGCCAGGTTGAAGGGTAGTTGCACGAACCGGAAGTGATGCCTGCCCCCCGCAATTTCCTGAGCGATGTGGGTGACCTCGCCCAACTGCAGGGCATCGCGCGCCCGGGCATCTTGCCGGAAGCCATTCCACGTGGCCACCCCGTAATACTGAATCTCGCCCGCTTCCACGGCCGATTCGAGAAACGTAAAGGCCTCGCGGATACGGTTCAGAAACTCTTCCTTGGGCACTTCCGCGAGCTGAGTTTCCGGATTATGCAGGTAGTAGACGTCCACGCATTCCACGCCAAGATTCTTTAGACTGCGTCCGAGCTGGTTTTTCAGAAATTTTGGCGTCATACAATGGCTGCCGGCGGCGATATCCTTCGCGGTGAAAACTCCCGGTTGAATGTATTCGCGGAAGAAGTATTCGTTCGAGTCGCCGGGCATCGCCCCGTCGGGCGTCAAGTAACCGCCTTTGGTGCACACCACGATTTCGTCTCGTGCCATGCCTTTAGCCACAAGCTGCCGGATGGCCGCGCCGATGCTTCGTTCGCTCCGCTGAAATCTGTAATTGATCGCGGCGTCGA
>Ga0066704_10001253_pt1 | contig 10778 bp, 10 predicted proteins | sample GraSoiAngelo_153_FD_66458 | JGI IMG/M metagenome (GOLD analysis project Ga0066704, IMG submission 66458) | Grasslands soil microbial communities from the Angelo Coastal Reserve, California, USA - 14_1009_12_40cm | ecosystem: Environmental > Terrestrial > Soil > Grasslands | place: USA... | reverse complement strand
CAAATAAGACATCCAGATCCGCGCCATAGCTGATCTCGCGCCCGCCAAATTTCCCGAGAGCAATGATGGTCAATTGCTCGCGGCCAAGAAGCTTGCCCGCAAAGAGGAGGCAGGCTTCGGCCAGATCGGAAAGCTCAGTAAAGATCGCCCCAGGTTTGGCCAGGCCGAGCGCGTCGCGCAAAACAATGCGCAACAGCTGTCTGTGTCGATATGCGCGTATTGGATCGAGATTGCTCGCATTCGCGCCTAACGAATCGAGCCGCCGTAGATTTTCCGCGGTCGATCGCGACTCAGAAAATGTTCGGTCCCGCGTGATGTCTTCGAGAAGCTGCGGCCGACGAATCAGGAGGTCGCTGGCGAACCGGCTGGCATCAAAGGTTTTTACCAGCAACTCGAGCAATCGAGGATTTGTCACGAGCAGCTCGAAGAGCAAACTGCGCAAGCCGTAGGCTTCAACGAAGCGAACAAATTGATTGAGGGTTGCATCCGGGTCCGCCGCCTTCGTTAGCCACCCGAGTAAAACCGGACGCAGCTTGCGAAATATTTGGCGCGTGCGCGGCGCAATGTGGAAACTTGTGGGGCCTTGCGCGAGATCCGCAAGTGCCTTGGCCGCGCGCTTTTGGTCACTAAAGATTTCCAAGCCAACTGCAGCTGGCTCAACAGCGGTTTCGGAGATGATCCGTTGAAAAATCGGGCGAACAGCACGCATCCTTTCTTGAAGTGTCGCGGTTAGATCTTCTGCGGACGAAAAGCGAAGACTGAGTGCGACGCGGCGCAAAGCCTCCGGTTCGTGCGGAACGGTATGGGTCTGCTGCTCGGCCTCTATCTGCAAACGATGCTCAACGCGCCGGAGAAACCGGTATGCGTTGTCGAGTGTCAGCACTTCATCGCGCGGAAGGAGATCCAATTGACGGAGTGCGCGTAGCGCTTTGAGCATGCCTGGTTCCTGGAGGAAAGGATGACGTGCACCGTGAATGAGCTGGAGCGCCTGCACGATGAATTCGATCTCGCGAATGCCGCCAATGCCAAGTTTGACGTCGCGCTCGAGTTTGTCGGGTCCCACCACGTCGCGCTCAATGCGCCGCTTGATATTGGCGATCTCGTCGAGCAAATCGGGCGTGGCGCTCCTGGGATAGATAAAAGGCTGATGTTGCCGTAGGAATTCGTAAGCCAGCTCGCGGCTGCCACCGACTCCGCGCGCCTTGATCAGCGCGAGGCGCTCCCAGGTTTCGCCGAAACCAGCGTAATAATTTTCCATACTGTCGAGCGACCGCGCGAGCGGTCCGGCCGAACCTTCTGGACGGAGCCGCAAATCCACCCGAAACAGCGAACCTACCGGATGAGGGGTCGAAAATGTTTCGAGAATTTTGTTTCCCAGCCGGTTGAAAAACTCGTGATAGGAAAGATGCGGCGTGAGCTGGCCTTCGTCGCTGTAGAGAAAGAGAAGATCGACGTCGGAGCTGTGATTCAACTCGCCACCTCCGAGCTTGCCCAGTGCGAGAATAGCGAATTCCGCCTTGGGAGAACCGTAGCGCCGGCGGAATTCCGCGTCCCAATATTCGAAGACGCATCGGATGCAAATTTCTGCGATCTGCGAAAGCTCCCCCGTTGTTTCCTCCAGTGGCGCCACCTTCGCAAGCTCGCGAATCGCGACGCGCGTCATCTCACGGCCTTTCCAGAAACGAAGCGCCTCAAAACTCTGGTTCGACACGGAGCCGCCAGCCAGATTGTGAAGCTCATTCAACATTTCTGCATAGCCACGAACCGCGAGACACACCTCAGGGTTGTGAAGCCAAAGAAGAGTTTCGGGATTCCGCATCAGCCGCGTCGCGCAAATGCTGGACACTGCGAGAAGATGAATCAGGGCGGCTTCGCCCAACGGAAATTGTTCGACGACATCGACGAGGCGCGGGGCAGTTGCCGGCCACTTTTCACTAAGTTGAACGAGAGTGGTTTCGACCTGCGGCGGATTGAGCGATGCCGCCGCTTTTTCTCGAATCCAAGAATTGACGCGATCCATCGCGCGGAACATCACGCGAATCTGGCCGAAAGACTAGTTGGCGCAGCGCGGTTGATTACGCAGAGGGGAGAGGCGCCAAAACGCGGAGCGCTTTCTCCTGGATTTGAAACATAACCGGACAATTTCCGGCCAGCTCGCCGTCAAGTTCCACCGGAACATCCTCCTCACTTGTTATGCGCAACTGCCGGGTCTGAAAATATTCTATCTCAGGGACTCGAATGTCTGAGCTGAACACGACGTCCTGCAGATATTTGATGATTTCCAGGTAGCCGAGCCGCTTGAAGACGACTACATCAAACAGGCCATCATCGATGAGCGCGTGTTTGAAAAATGGAAAAGGTCCTCCATAGAGGCGCCCATTTCCGATGAGAACAAACGATCCCTCAGCAACAGAAGCATTCTCCGATTCTATAAAAAGCCTGGGCGGCTGCCGTGCCGCAATCTGCGCTGCGGAAATAAGATAGCTGAGCGGACCGAAACTGCGTTTGAAAGCGAGGCTGGTCTCCTTAACGACTTGTGCGTCGAGTCCCACGCCGGCAAGTTGGACGAAGTATTTCCCGTTTGCGCTTGGAAGATCGATAAGACGCATGTTCTCGCCCTGAATCACGTCCCAGCAAAGTTCGAGATTGTGCGACGGCAGGCCAAGCTCCATGGCGAAGACGTTCACAGTGCCGATTGGGAGCAGTCCCAATGCAACACTGCTTCCGGCGAGGCCATTGACTACTTGGTTGACTGTTCCGTCGCCGCCAGCCGCAACGATTTTTTCAAATCCCTCTTCGACAGCCCGACGGGCCAGCGCCTCTGCCTCGCCGGACTGCGACGTAATGCGCACGGGACAGCCACGGGCGATTGATTCGACGCGTTCCTGCCAGTGGTTCGCCTCTTCGTTACCTGCGGCCGGGTTGAGAATGACGATTGCGTTACTCACAGCGATGCTCAGACATTCAGAAATTATCGCATAAACGCCGAGCCGAAACTCGACTGTCAGGACTTATGAGATGCGCAAGAGGCAGGTACAGTTTTTGTGAGCTGCGGTCCAGGAGATGGCTTTGATCTTTTCTTCAAACTTGGGTTGCGTAACGTCTTTGCGTGAAAAAATTGCGCCGGATTGCTTTGGTTGCTTTAGGGGTCGTGATTGCGTTCGGCGCGATTGTCTTGATCGGCGTGAACCTGTATGTGCAATCGCAGGGCACACAAGCGAAGATTCGACAGGAACTGACTCGACGACTCGGCACCGCGCTGAAAATTCGCAGTATGAGCGTGACGCCATGGGGCGGACTCGAACTGAGCGGCATCACGATTGCGCAGACTTCCGCGGCAAGCCCGAGTAATTTCCTCGAGGCGAGAACATTTCGTCTGCGAGTTCGTTTCCTCTCGCTCCTTTCCCGGCGGCTGGTGATCAAGGAAGTCTCGCTTGTCAATCCACATGTAGTTTGGACGCAAGACGCAGAGGGAAAATGGAGATTGCCCGGTGCGCGAGAACGCGACACGCCAGCAGTTTCGGCAAACCAGGTTCCAAATATTATCTCCGGGTCGCCAGCGGAAGGCGAACCCGTTCAACCGACGGCGTCGCCTGCCCTCGCCGCAACGCCGATTCAACTTCCGTCCCCTCCTCAATTAAGGGTGAATAAGTTCCCGAAGCAGGAACCAAGGTTGGCGATTGCTCCGGAGGTTCAACAGGTCAGCATCAAAAACGGGAATTTCAGTTTTCTCGATCGCGCGGGTGCACTGCTCGCGAGTTTTAAAGGCGTCTATTTCCATACCAGCATACGCAGCGCTCTGGCTCTTCACGGCAACACAAAGGTCGCAAAGATTTCGTTGCGAGACCGCTTTTTTCTGGAGCAACTGCAATCCCCGCTCCGCTACGAACCCGATGTGCTCGAGCTTTCGAACATGTCTGCGCGTGCCGGGAGCGGCGAGATCAATGGCTATTTTGCCATGCAACCGGAAGCCGAGGATTCGCCTTTCACTACGAAGGTAACGTTTCGCAATGTGTTGGCCGATCAGATTGTCTCGGACGCGGGCGGTCCGAAAGGAATGGTGCAGGGCAAATTGGAGGGAAGTTTCGAAGCTGCTGGGAAAACCGCCGATCCAAATGCGCTGATTGGAAAGGGTGAGATTTTTCTGCGTGATGGGCGAGTCCAGCAATATAGCCTGCTGGTGTTGCTCGGACAGATTCTCCAGATCGAGGAGCTAACGGAGCTTCATCTCGAGCAGGCGCAGGCAAAATACCATGTGGGCCCCGGCCTGGTTACGGTCGACGAGCTGATCCTGCGCTCGCCGAATATTCGCCTTTCGGCCTCGGGCACGGTCGGGTTTAACGGCAAACTGAAACTCGACTCTCAACTCGCGATCAACGAAAAAATTCGTGGCCAGCTTTTCAGCGCGATCCGCCAGAATTTTCAACCCGCCAGCGAACCGGGCTATTTTGCTCTCGATTTTCAGGTGGGCGGAAGCATTGATCGACCAAGCACAAATTTGATGGACAGGCTGGTCGGGCGCGATCTCGGTAATATGATCAACAGTTTATTTGGCGGCGGCAAGGCACAGCGACCAAAGAAAAAAAAGCGACGGACCGAAGCGCCAATCCCGGCTGTCCCCTCGCCTTCTGCTGCACCGGAGGAAGCGCTGCCACCGCCAACTGCAACGCCAGCCTCTTCGCCATGAGAGTGATCGCCGGCAACGCCGGCGGCCTCCGCCTGGCGGTTCCCAAACGCGGTGTTCGACCGACGATGGACCGCGTCAAAGCCGCGATCTTTTCCAGTCTCGGCGGCGCCGTCATTGACGCGCGGGTTCTCGATCTTTTCGCGGGGAGCGGCGCGCTCGGAATCGAAGCGCTGAGTCGCGGCGCCGCTTCTGTCCTTTTTGTAGAGGAAGATCGACAATCAGTTGAAGTAATCGAAAAGAATCTCGCCAAGACAAAATTCGAGGGACGCATTCGGCAACAGGACGTTTTTGAATTTCTTCGGATCTCTTCTGGGATTGAGAAATTCCAAATCATTTTTGCCGATCCGCCCTATGAAAAAACAACATCGGGCGAACGCTTTACGGAGAAGCTCTTCGCAAACGAAACGTTGCCGCGATTATTGAATCACGACGGAATCTTCGTTTTGGAAAAGCGGCCGGGCGAAGCGCTTCCCGAAACGAAGGTCTGGCGCATGGTCCGTCGGAAGACATACGGCGCCACTGAAGTCCTCTTTCTATCCGCAAACAACGCCAGCCCGGCTCGGACCAATACGCAATCTGCAATCCATCAGTGATTCGCTTCGTTTACAATTTGTTTTGGCCTATCGGGCTTCTGTTCTTCTTGCCCGGCTATCTGCTGAAAATGGTTCGCCGCGGCGGTTATCGCAAAAAATTCGGCCAGCGCCTCGGGATATACGACCGCGACCTGCGCGCGCGACTGTCCCGCAGTAACGAGAAAGGATCGACATGGCTGCACGCGGTCAGCGTTGGCGAAGTCATGATTGCTCTCAAACTGGTCCAACAGTTGCGAACCCTCGAACCGGACGTGCATTGCGTGTTGACCACGACGACCACAACCGGATTTGCGTTGGCAAACAAAAACGCTCTGCGTCGGATTGAGGTCATGTACACGCCCCTGGATTTTTGGCCGGTCATGCGACGCGCGTTTTCCGTCATTCGTCCGACGAGAATCGTTCTCGTCGAAGCCGAGATTTGGCCCAATCTGGCTGCCGAAGCGCATGCGCGACGCATTCCACTCGTTCTCGTCAATGCACGGTTATCACCGCGATCTGAGCGAAGATTCCGCCAGTTTCAATTTCTTGTCGCACCGACGTTCCGGCTTCTCGATTTGGTTTGCGTGCAAGAACCAGAGGACGTCGATCGATGGCATCGACTCGGCGTGGAGCGCAGCCGGATTAAGTACACCGGCAGCATCAAATATGATCCCGCTGATTTTGATTATACTGCGGAGGCTCAGGGGCCCGGTGGAGTTGTCGCCACGTCCCCAGGGTACGTCTTGCCTGTCCTGAGTCTGGAACGCCCGGTTCTCTTCGGCGGCAGCACTCACCGCGGGGAAGAGGAAATTCTCACGAGAGCTTTTCTGAACTTGCGCCAGAAATTTCCGTCATTGTGCTTGTTCATTGCACCACGTCACGTCGAACGCGTGCAACAAATCCGGGCGCAGCTTGAGGCTTTATCGCTTGATGTCCGCGTCGCAAGCCGAGTGGCGGGTGATAACGAAACGAAGGCAGATTGTGTGCTTCTCGATAGAACTGGTGAGCTTCAACGTTGGTACAGTATCGCTACGGTTGTGTTTATTGGGAAAAGTCTGACTGCGCACGGTGGACAAAATCCCGTGGAGCCGATTCTAGCGGGCAAACCGGTTATATTTGGTCCGCACATGGAAAACTTCGCGACACTTGCTAGAACGCTCGTCTCGAAGAACGGCGCAATTCAGGTCAGCGATATCGACTCACTTGAAAGGGCGGTGGACAATCTCCTCCGCGATAGCGAAACTCGCCAGCGACTCGTCCAAAGCGCGCGCGAAGTATTAAACCAGCACCGCGGCGCGACCGCCCGGGCCGCAGCGTTGATCGCCGATCTTCGTTCCGGACGGAAAGCAGCCAAAGAGTAAGAATGGGTCTCGCTGGCAATTTGCCTTGCGTCCAAGAGCAGCAATTCGATATTGCCCGCGCTTTTGTGACCCTATCGTCTAGAGGCCCAGGACACCGCCCTTTCACGGCGGTAACACGGGTTCGAATCCCGTTAGGGTCGCTTTCCTCGTAAAATCGACAGCGAGCTGTCATCGCATAACAGCTTCGCATAACAAATACAGGGAAATCCGCCCTTGTCCGCCAATGCTCACGAACAGGGAATCTGGGCGCTCAGATAGACGTATTGACGCCACGCGTATCAGACCACAACGCCGTCGCGCTCCAGTTCGCGCAGATGTTGCGTCAACATCTTGCGCGTAATTCCCGGAATGAGGCGCTGCAACTCCAGAAAACAGCGAACACCGTCCTCGCCAAGATGCCAAAGAATGATCGGTTTTCCATTTTCCGCCGACGATTGCGAGATTACGCCAGCATCGTACCGTCGCAATCATGAATAACAAAACCATTTTCATCACTGGGGGAAACAGCGGCATCGGGCTCGCTACCGCGTTGCTTTTCGCCAAAGAAGGAGCCAACGTCGCAATTCTGAGCCGGCGACGTCACGAGAACGCGGCCGCGCGGGCTAAGATCGAGAAGTTGGGCGTAAAAGCGCTCGATTTCGCCGGTGACGTAACCGACGAGACAACCATTCGCACCGCGCTCGCCAAAACAGCCGAGACGCTTGGCGGATTACACTTCGCTTTCAACAACGCCGGCGTCGAGCAGGTCCCGACCCCTTTGGTCGAGCAGACTTTGGAGGACTACCGGCGCATCATCGACGTGAACGTCATGGGCGTCTGGCTTTGCCTGAAACATGAACTACCGCTCATCGAGAAATCCGGCGACGGGTGCGTCGTCAACAATTCGTCTGTGGCTGGTCTTGTCGGCATGGCGCAGTTGGAGCTTTACATCGCAAGCAAGCACGCTGTTCTCGGACTGACGAAATCAGCCGCGCTCGAGTACGCCAAGTCAGGCGTGCGCGTAAACGCGGTTTGTCCTGGCGCTGTTCACACCGAGATGTACGAGCGTTTCGTCAGTAAAGACCCGAACTTGGCGCACAATATCGAGAGCATGCACCCGATGGGCCGCAGCGGTACGCCGGAAGAAATCGCATCCGCCGTTCTCTGGCTCTGTCGCGACGCGACGTGGACTACCGGCCAGGCGCTCGCGCTCGATGGCGGATTCACAGTGCCTTAAATCAACAACACAAACCATCACCGCAAATGAAGCGCAACCTGGATACTGTTCGAAAGCTGCTCGTGTTGATCGAGGCGCAACCGGCTGGGCAACCTTTGACGACTTTCAGCGGAAGCTTTAAAAACACTCCAATCGAAGTCGTCGAGCACCTTGAACTCATGATTAATGCCGGTCTCATTGAGGGAGAAGCGCAGACGGATGCGGAAGCAGAAGGTGGCGGCATTTTCGTTATCTCCAAACTCACCTGGGTCGGTCATGACTTCTTAAATGCGGCTCGCAGTGATAACGTCTGGAACGCCACCAAACGACGAATCGGAAAGGCGGGTTCATGGACATTTGGATTAGTACTCGAAGTGCTCAAGGAGGAAGCGAAGCGTCACCTCGGATGATAACTTTTCGCCTAACCCATCACTGCGGCTAACCGCTGGCCCGGGCACGATGACCAGCTCACAGCACGTTTACGAAGTGCGACCTCGCGCCATGCGAGTGTTCGCAACCGTGACAATGACTCAGCGGGCGTTGTTGGGCGGGAAAGGTTTAGGCTAACTGAATGTCTTATAACCGAATGCTTTGTCGGCGCTCGTGGAAAGACACCTGCGATCTCGTGTTTGGAGCACCGTTCTTCACGTTCGTTATCGGAATTATCGCGGCAGCAGTCGCCATTTATTTACAACGTCTTTTCACCGCCAAATCTGGATTCGATATGAAAGAGGCGCTTGTAAGCTTGGGATTCGGCATCTGCGCAAACGCGATGATTTTCGTCTACATATTCCTATTTTACTCTTTGTACGCCGCTCCGAAGCAGATGAATCTAGAGGCAGACGGTAAGCTTGTGGAAGCGCGTGAAACGCTTAAGAAATTGCAAGACTCGGAAGCCAAAGAATTTGATGAAACGTATTACTCAATCGTGGAATGGATAAGAAACGGACATTATCCACTTTACGCTTTGCAAGAACACAAGATTGATGAATTTCGGTCTAACGATGACGTGGTTCGTCTGTGCGACCGACTCGTTTCAGATAAACACGAACATCCATTTGGAATTATTATGACGGTCATCCCTCAATCGGAGTGGTTGAATTTATTGAAGTGGGCACGCGGACGTGGAGCCAAGTTTTATGACGCAACAGACACTTATAAGTGGACCGTTGATCTACTTAAGGAACGCGGAGGACGGCCAGTTAGCGAATTAGGCGCTATTAAGCCGCCTTCGTGAGTTTTTCGTATGGCAACTTCTCAGCCGCCATCAATTGCAAGAGCGTGTCGCGGAACAGAAACTTATTTCGCGATGTTGAAAGAGTCACCCGCGAATCAAAGGGCAGCTTTCCGGCTTGCTTTCGCCCGGGTTTAAAACGTATTCCCGAGAAATGATCGCCCAAATCGTCTTCGACCAATTCTTCAGACTCTCGCTTGTTCTTTGGATTGGTCTAATCGGCGTACTGCTGATTGTCTCTTTGGAGGGAGCATCTAAATTGAAGACTTGGGATCTCCGTTGGGCAATCGTGTTAAAGGTCGTTCAAATTGGAGCATTCTTCGCTGCAGGGTTTTGGGTATTGTACAGTGTTGCGACACGAAGCGCTACCTACGGTTGCTCCACGACAACTACTTTAAGAGTAGACCCGATTCCGAGCGGAGATGGACAAAAATCACTATACCTTGTCACTGTTGACACACAGGTGCGAAATGCTACCGATCGCCTGGTGTCGATCACCGATTATACACTCGACTTTTACGTAGGTAAAACATTGGCGGGGCCCAGCCCGGGCTTCTTCGTACCACCACCCACACTGAAACTAGGTCATCCGACAATCGATTGGAAGCATTTTGATCGACATGCACAGCAATTTGTTGACGAAGAGCTTGTCGGACAGAGACACAATAACAAGGAACCCAAGAAGGATGCCGAACCGATGGCAAATTCAAATGAATCTAGCAGTCGATTAGAGACATCTGGTTTCTTACGCCTACCCGCCGGTCAGTCATGGACGTTCGAGAACCAGTTTGTTATCTCAGCATCAGAAAATGATTGGATTGCAACTGATAGCGTTCTCGTTCATGATAAGGGACTGGCCTACCGAGAAGGAGACATCCCTGAAACGCGGATAGAGAATATAGCAGTTGCCTTGCGTAGGCGGTCGGAAATCGCGCCGAAGAGCTCACCACCTGGCAGCAACCCAGCCCCGCGTTAAGCGCAATTCGGTCCCTTACGCTTAGAACTCAAGAGGGGGGCGGGCGGCGGCTCGAGCCTTGAAAGCCTTCAGGCCGAACGGCAGTGACCGTGACATTCCGCCTGTTACGGTCGTGCTGATCCGCGCCCGCACGTTGCCAACTACACGGCTGGCTGGGTATTCTATTGTCGCATAGCGGGAACTGAAATCGTGCTCCAAAACTGTTTTACTCACCGCGCCGCCACAGGTATTTCTCCGGCTGATGTTTTTGGAGGTTGATGAAACCGACAACTAATTTCTCGAAGAAGTCTGGACGCGGGCGGGCGACATGCTCGTGGCGACGCGGCGCCTGTTTTTCAGTCTTCGTCTTCGCCGGGGCGACTGAATATTGCTCCAAAGGTTCAGGAACTACCTGAGCCTCCTCCTCTATTTGAGGTACCACCGGCGCATCCTCAGCCCACTTAGCCGGATGGATTTTAACAACCCGAGCTTTTTCTTCGGCGGGAACGGCGAGCAAAATCGCAACCCCTCCGGTGATCCCAAAAATTGCAGCAAGTAAAGCGGATTTCATGTGGGTAAACAGGCCGAAACCTTCGTAGAGTTGCAAAAGTCCTTAGCCGGCGGCCAGACCTGCCCGGATGACTGCTGACACTAAGATCGTCGCGACTGCCGTTTGGTCGCGCAGGCTACACAGTTGTTTTTGCGCACTGCGAAACGCGTTTCGCGTGAGCGCAACCGCCTCGCGAGGGTCATCGGTCAATCGAGAAGCGAAGC
>Ga0066704_10001251_pt1 | contig 10787 bp, 12 predicted proteins | sample GraSoiAngelo_153_FD_66458 | JGI IMG/M metagenome (GOLD analysis project Ga0066704, IMG submission 66458) | Grasslands soil microbial communities from the Angelo Coastal Reserve, California, USA - 14_1009_12_40cm | ecosystem: Environmental > Terrestrial > Soil > Grasslands | place: USA... | reverse complement strand
GGGGCGGTAGCTCAGCTGGGAGAGCACCTGGTTTGCAACCAGGGGGTCGTGGGTTCGAATCCCATCCGCTCCACTGCTTCATTCATCTGCGGGGCGCCTCTCGTCGCCGGCCGAATCCGGCGGGCGAACGGGCAGCCCGATCTTGCCGGCCCAGTCGTCCGTGAGCTCGAACGTCTTGCCCATATCGAATCGCAACACCCACAGGCGGCGCGCCAAATCCTTGAGCGCCCAGATCACCGTGTGCTGCACCTCGACTGAGGACCACTGGCCGAACTCGTTGTGACTGAGGTCCGCCTCCAAGGCCTTGGCAATGCGCACGGCGAATCGCCCCTGCGGTTCCTCTGCCCGCTCGGCCGGCGCCGCTCGCGGCACTACGGGACTATTAGGGGCCGTCATTAGTGCCTTTTGGGGTCTCACACCCTCCCCCCACAGCACCCACTCCAGAGTCACGCCCGTGAGGCCACGCTCCCGTGCCCTGGCGATGATCAACCGAGCCACATCGGCCGGAAACTTCTTGCGCTGCGGCCACTTCTTCACGGCGGCTTCCGTTACCGGTGGGCCGAGCTCGGCAGCAAACTGCCGATACGTCAAAGAGATGTGCTCCCAGGGACTGAAGATGTCCAGGAGGATAGCGAGCCGCTCCGCTATCGGGCCCTGCTTAGGTCTCTTTTCGGTATTGACAGATCGCAAAATAGCCCTACCTTAGTGACACAAACGTGCGGTAATCGCATGGTAGCGGGACTCAAGCTGTACACAAGGTGTCACGTGTGCAGGCCGCCGTCAAGACGCCCCGAGCCCCATTCCCTGTCGCGACTCCCCGCGCCCTGTAGGAGTAGGCCATGAAAGCCGTGCGCGCTGCAGTCGTCGGGCTAGTCGTCGCCGCCATCGTGTGCGCCTGCGACCGCTTGCCGACCGCGGCGACCCCCCTCCTGGCAGCGCGGTCCGGGTCCGGGCCGAGCAAGAAGTCCGGCCTCGTCTCGTGCGGGCAAACCTACGACTCCGTCACCCAGCTCATCGGACGCAAGGGGGGCGGCTTTGCGGTCGGCCCCCACTATCTGTTCGTCGATTCGCTGGCCCTGAGCGACACGGTGCGCATCACCGCGGTGGCGCCTTCGGACACCGTGAGATGGGTACGCTTCCGGCCGGACGGCCTCGTCTTCCAACCCACTGGAGACGGCTGGTCCGCCTTGCTCTACACGAACTACACGGACTGCGGCGTATCGACGAGCGATACGCTCCGGGTCGCTCAGGTGAGCGACGCGCTGAGCATCCTGGGCTACCTGCAGAGCTACAGCAAGATCAAGAAGAACCTCTGGAGCCAAGGGCAACAGTATGTCGTCGGGCTGCTCCAGCATTTCTCGAACTACGCGGTTGCGTGGTGAGGACTCACATGGACTCGGAGAATCGTATGTTCGTGCGCCGTTCCCTGATCCCGCTTGCGCTCGCGCTGTTCGCAGCCCGATGCTCCGACAGCGGACCGCATCCCACCGCGCTGCAACCGCCGAGCGCAGCCCCGCATTTCCTCCGATGGGCCGGGACGTCCCAGCCACAGTTCAGTGCGAGCGGGGCTATCTCGAGGCAAGTCGGCACCGGCGGCTTTCTGGCGGATCTGTCTGGTGGTGGCCTCAGTCTCGACCAGTACACAGCAGCCTTCTGGGCCGTCCGCGGCGAGCAGCGTTCTGTCCAGATCAACTACCTCAGCTCCACCGGGGACACCAGCGCGCAGTTCCTGCGGCTCGTAACGTCTGATCCGGCGTACGTGCCCGGTCTCGGCGACCTCACACCCGGCGACTCGGTGTTGATCACGGTGACCATCGACCCGGTCACCATCAAAGTGTCGCTCGAGCCGACGGGATTGTTGTTCGGCGAGCCGGCCCAGCTGCAACTCTCTTATGGCGGCGCGGACGGCGACCTGAACGGCGATGGCGTGGTGGATGGCAGCGACGCTTACATCGAGAGCCAACTGTTGGGGCTGTGGTATCGCGAGGGCACAGACAGCACCTGGGAGCCGATCCCAGCGGTCCAGTCGCTCGCGGACAAGGCGTTCACGAGCTTGTTGCCGCACTTCTGCGAGTACGCGGTTTCCTGGTAGTCCGCTTCCTGGCGGGCGGGGGACATTCAAGATGAACTCGTCGTCACTTATAGTCGACCAGGCCCGGCAGCTCGCCGCGGCCGGACAGCACGCCGAAGTCGTGGCGTACCTCGGTGCGCGAAAAGGAACGGAGCTCGCGGATTCGCCGAGCCTCGCGCTGTTGTACGGGACGGCGCAGGCGCGGCTCGGGCGTCACGAGGAAGGCCTGCGCTGGGTGGATCTGGCGCTCGACCGGGCGCACAAGCGGGACGAGCAGGCCGTCGAGCGGCACGCCCTCAATACGCGCGGCGCGATCGCCTTGGTCACCGGGCGGATCGACGAAGCGGCGGACTACTTCACGCGGGCCCTCATGGCGGCCAGCCGTGACGGCGATCTGGCCACGACCGCCCGCTGCTCGAACAACTTGGGCATCGTCAGCAACCTGCGGGGACGGCACGCCGAGGCGATCGGGTCGTGGGAGATCGCCGTGGCTGCGTTCCAACGCGCGGGGTTGCAGCAGGGCGTCGCCGAGTGTCACCACAACCTGGGGATCACGTATCGCGAGCAGGGGGCCCTCGACCGGGCGCTGACCGAGGCCGACCAGGCCGTGGCGGCCGCCGAGGCGGCCGGAGATCGCGCGCTCTGGGCGCAGGCGCTCCGGGGACGCGCCGAGCTCCGTGTGGTCCGCGGTGAGCTGGAGATGGCGCGGCGCGAGCTGGACCAGGTCCGAGACATCCGTCGCGGGCTGCCCAACCCGGTGGGCGAAGCGGAGGATCTGCGCGTCGCGGCGGTCTTGCTGGTGGCCGAAGGCGACCTGCCGGCTGGTGAGCGGGCGCTGCGTGAGGTGATCGGGCGGGCGGAGTCGCATGGGCGGCCGTACCTCCTGGCCGAGGCGACGCGGGACCTCGTGCTGGTACTACGCCGGATGGGGCGCAACGCGGACGCGCAGACGGCGGCGCGGACGGCGAAGGCCCTCTTCACCCGGTTGGGTGCCGAAGGGGAACTCCGCAATCTGGCCAGTCAGGACTGGGACGAGAGTTTCGCGGCCGAGCTGCGCGGCTCGCTGGCGCCGCTCCACGTGGCGCAGGAGCTGGCTGACGCGGGCCACTACGCCGAGCTGCTCAGGTATCTGGGCGAGCGCTCGCAGAACGAGCTGGAGCAGTCCCCCATGCTGACCCTGCTCAGCGGCATCGCCCACAGCCGGCTGGGTCGGCTGCAAATGGGACAGCATTGGGCGATGGTGGCGCAGCTGCGGGCGCGGGTCCTCAAGGATCGGAGCCTGGAAGTGCGGGCCCTCAACGTCTGCGGCGCGATCGCGCTGGAGCGGGGCGGCATCGACGAGGCCACGTACTTCTTCACGCGGGCGCGGGAAGAGGCGATGGAGGAGAGCGATATGGCCACTGCGGGCCGCTGCGCCAACAACCTCGGCATCATCGCCAACATGCAGGGGGACTACCGCCGCGCGATCGGAGCGTACACCCGCGCGATCGACGCGTACCACAAGGCCGGCTACGACCGCGGCATCGTCGAGTCGCAGCACAATCTCGCGATCGCGTATCGCGACCAGGGACAACTGGACCATGCCATCCATGCCGCCAACGCCGCGCTGGACGCGGCCGAGCGGCTCGGCGACCGGCGGCTCCAGGCGCAGGCCCTCGCCGGCCTCGCCGAGATCTACGTGGTGCGGGGTGAGCCCGACCGGGCCGTCGGGGAAGCGGAGCGTGCGGTGGCGATGCACCGCGAGCTCGAGGACGCGGTCCTCGAGACCGAAGACCTCCGGATCCTGGCCGTTGCCGTCGGCCTGACGGGGAAGACGCGCGAGGCCGAGGACCTGCTGCGCGCCGTCATCGACCGCGCCACCGAGCATGAGCGGCCGCTGCTCGTCGCGAGTGCCCAGCGCGATCTCGCCAACATGCAGACGCTGACGGGGGACGTCGCCGCTGCGAAACAGCTGGCGCAGGCGGCCCGTGCCACGTTCGAACGGCTGGGGGCAAGGGTAGAGATCGACAAACTGGACGCGTTGCTCGCCGTGCGGAGTCCGACGACCCCGCTCGCGGCTTCGAATCAGGGCGTCGCGATGCGCACGCCGGACCCGTCGGTCCGAGAGCACAGGGCAGCCAAGTGATCAGGTTAGTCCGTCTTGTCCTGGTCGCGCTGACCGCTTTGGTGGGCGGATTCGCCTGCGACCGTTCGCCGACGGGCCTGCCGCAGCCTGGCCGACCGAGCGCGCTGCTCGAGAGCGCCTCGAGCTCGCAGACCGCGCCGACCAGGTCTGTTTCGTGCGCACCATTGCCCGGCGAGCCGCACTGCTTCAGCCCGAGGTCCGCGCGCCCGGCGCTCTCGTCTGATCGCCAGTCGACTGACCAGCGCAAGGGGAACTACGCCGTCGCCTGGTGAGGCGGGCGTAACCGTGAGACCGGGGAGGTGATGGTGGCCGTCCGTCGCGCCGTGATCGCGCTAATCGTCCTGGTGGGAGGCTCCGCGTGCGATCGCTCGCCCACCGGGGCCGCTCCGGACCCCGCTGCCACCAACCCGCGCCGGAACGTCGCCAAGACCGCAGCCTTGCTCTCGTGCAAGCCCCTCGGCTACGACTCCGCCACGCAGACCGTCGGCCCGGCCGGCGGGGTCATCAAGATCAGCAAGCACAACCTGGTGGTTCCCGCGGGCGCGTTGATCGGAGTGGTGAGCATCACCGCGGTGGCGCCCGCGGACACGGTCAACCGCGTCGAGCTCCGGCCGGAGGGGCTCACCTTCAGCCAACCCGCGGTCCTCACGTTGTCCTACGGCAACTGCAAGGTGGTCCCGCAGTCCAAGCAGATCGCCTACACAACCGACTCATTGGCGATCCTGCAATACGTGCCCTCGTCTGACAACCCGACGGCCAAGCTGGTCACCGGGCAGCTGAGCCATTTCTCGAACTATGCCATCGCATGGTGACGGCGATTCCTTCATCGCGGAGATCACGGCTGTGAGAGTGACGCGTCTCAAATCCGCCGCGCTGGTCCTGAGCGCTGCCGCACTGCTGAGTTGCGGTGAGCCCCCGCTCGGCCCTGTCCCGCCGCCACGAGCGAGCCTCATCGGCTCGCTGCTGCAGGCCACGGGGCTGCTCCAGTGCACACCGCTGCCCACGGCGACGGCCACGCAAACGGTCGGCGCGGCGGGCGGGGTGATGTACGTAGGCCCGCATACGCTGTCGATCCCGGCAGGCGCGCTCGGCGCGCCGGTCACCATCACGGGGACGGCCCCGTCGGGCAACGTGAACCGCATCCAGTTCCAGCCCGAGGGCCTCGTGTTCCAGCGGTCGGCAGCCCTCACGATGAGCTACGCGAATTGCAGCCTGCTCGGGTCGCTCCTGCCGAAACGGATCGCGTACACCGACGACGCCCTGAACATCCTCAGCTTTTTGCTGTCGGTGGATAACATCTTCGCGCGGAAGGTCACCGGGAAGGTGAACCACTTCTCCAACTACGCCGTCGCCTGGTGAGGTCACACTGACTGCCCCGCTGATTCCAGCTGCCGTGCCAACGGCTCCGCGCGCGCCGGTGCGCCCCGCGGCGGACCTGCTCCACGAGGCTCGCACCCGGGAGCGGGCGGCGGCCATCCCGGAAGCGATCGCGGCGTACGAGGCGGCGATCGCCGCGGCCGAGCCCGCCGGAGAGCAGGCGGTGTTGGCCGAGGCGCTCCGCCGGCTCGCCGTGGTGCGCCACCAGCGGGGCCAATCGGCCGACGCCCGGGAGCTGTGCCACCGGAGCCACGCGGTGGCGAACCGCGCCCGCAACCCGGTGCTCGCCGCCGAGGCCCTCAACACCCTCGGCGGGATCGAGCTGGCGACGGACGCCATCGCCGACGCCCGCCGGAACTTCCTCCGCGCCCTGGACCTGGGCGGGCAGAGTCGCGCGTTGCGGGCGCGCGTCGAGCAGAACCTGGGGATCGTCGCGAACATCCAGGGCGACTTGGACGAAGCCGTGGCGCGCTACGGGCGCTCGCTCGAGGCGTACCGCGCGTCACACGACGAGCACGGCTGCGCGATCGCCTACCACAACCTCGGCATGGCCAGCGCGGACCTCCACCGGCTGGATGAAGCGGAGCGCTACTTCCAGCAGAGCTACGAGATCGCCCAACGGGCGGGGGACGTCCACCTCCAGGGCCTGTGCCTGGTCAACCACGCCGACGTGCATCTCTTGCGGGAGCGCTACGAGGACGCGCGGCACAACGCGGAGGCCGCACTCGTCACGTTCGATCAACTCGACGCGCTGAGCGACAAAGCCGACGCGTATCGCGTCCTCGGCATGGTGTTCCGCGAGACCGGCCGCCCCGCGGTCGCCGAGGCGCGCCTTCGCTCGGCGATCGAGCTGGCCGTGAGCGCGGGCGCGGTCTTGAACGAGGCGGAGTCCTCGCGCGAGCTGGCGCTCTTGTACCAGTCCATGGGGCGCAACCAGGAGGCGCTGACCCTCCTCAATGCCGCCCACCGCCTCTTCGGGCGGCTCGACGCCCGCCTCGACGTCGTCCACGTCGACGGCAAGATGGCGGAGCTCGAGGCCACCTACCTGTCGGTGGTGCGCGAGTGGGGCCAGTCCATCGAGTCGAGCGACCCCTACACCTTTGGGCACTGCGAGCGGGTGTCGCGCCGCGGCGTCGCGGTGGCGCGGACACTCGGGATGGATGCGCATGCCCAGACCACGGTTCGGCTGGGCGCCTACCTCCACGATCTGGGAAAGGTACGCGTCCCTCACGAGATCCTCAGCAAACCCGGCCCGCTGACACGCGACGAGTTCGAGGTGGTGCAGATGCACCCGATCTGGGGGATCGACCTGCTCGCGGGCGTCGAGTTCCCCTGGGACTTGAAGCCCATCATCCGCTGGCATCACGAGCGCTACGACGGCACGGGATACCCCGATCGGCTGCGAGGGGACGAGATTCCCCTTTCCGCGCAAGTCGTGGGGATCGCGGACGTGTACGACGCGCTCACCACCGAGCGGCCCTACCGCCCCGCCTTCTCGGGCGAGGCGGCGCTCGCGACGATCGAGGGCTGCCGCGGGATGTGGTCGGAGGCCGTGTTTAACGCCTTCTTCGCGTCACTCGCCCAACCACCGGCTGCGGCACAGGAGGCCCCCGTCGCAGCGTCGCTCCTGGCCGTGGAGTAGGACATGCCTGGTGCTATGTTGAGTCCGGCCGAGGAACGGCGGAGCGGGTCTGATCGGCGCACCGGCCGGGAGCGGCGCTCGGGGCTGGAGCGCCGGATTGAGCCCCGCCGCACGACGAACGAGGGTCACGGCCCGCTGCATCGGCCCGTCTGGGTCGACACCGGGGGGGCGAGCGTTCCCCTCCGGCGCTTGCTTCCCCATGCGCGATTCAATGAGCGCGAAGCGGCGGAGCGCGCGGTGGTGATCGCCGCGCACCGCCAGGAGCTCCGCGTGCGGCTCGGACGAGACGCGGGACCCTCGGTCGCCGCCCTCGACTTCTTGCTCAACATCAGTCGCGATCTGCTCGACCCCACGATCGTCGAACGCGAGGTGCTCGGGGTGCTCGAGCATCGCTCGGTGACCGATCCGCTGACGGGGCTCTTCAACCGGTACCACTTCGAGGCGACGCTCAGGCGGGAAGTCGCGCGTTGCCTGCGCTACGGGACGCGGCTCGCGCTGCTGCTCATGGACGTCGATCAGCTGAAGGCGGTGAACGATCGGTGGGGTCACCAGGCGGGGGACCGCGTGCTTGGCCGGGTCGCCCGCGCGATCCAGAACAGCCTGCGCGGCACGGACATCGCCTCCCGCCACGGGGGCGACGAATTCGCCATCATCCTGCCCGATACGGATGCACGGGCCGGACGGCTGGTGGGCGAGCGGATTTGCGCGAAGGTGGGGGCGTCCCGCGGGGAAGGGCAGACCCCCGAGGCCGCGACTAAGGTCACCGTGAGCGGCGGTCTGGCCGAAGTGCCGCTCGCGGCCCCCCCCACCCCAACGGCGGAAGCCCAGCTCATGGTGGCCGCCGATCGCGCGCTTTATGTCGCGAAGGGACGCGGCGGCAACCGGGTGGCCGAGGCAGCCCCGTAACACCCCTTGCCTCAACTAATCCCGATCGCTAAAGTCGGGTTTCCTTACTCTGACGGGCTCCGATGTCGCGAACACCGACCCGCCGCCATGTCCTGCTTGCCGTCCTCCCGCTGCTCGCGGTAGTGCCCCGCCGGGGTGCCACTCAAGACCGGTTCGAGATCGAGGTGTACCCGTATGCGACGGCGGCCCGCGGCGAGTGGGAGCTCGAGACGCACCTCAATTACACGCAGATCGGGACGACGGCGTTCGACGGCCCCGTGGCCCCGAGCGAGGGTCAGACCCGCCTCGCCGCGGAACTGACCCACGGCCTCACTGACCGATGGGAGGTCTCGGCCTATCTCCTCGCCGCCCATCGCTCGGCGGCGGGGGTGGAGTTCGCGGGGTGGCGGATGCGCTCGCGCGTCCGCGCACCGGAAACGTGGCGGCTACCCGTGCACGTCGGGGTGAGCGTCGAGCTGGAGGGCACGCAACCGGCGTTCAGCGACAGCCCCCTCACCCTCGAGCTCGTTCCGATTTTCGAGCGGCGCGTCGGCCGGTGGCAATTCACGTTGGATCCGGCCTTGGAGCGCGACCTCTCCGGCCCCGAAGCATCGGAGGGCTGGGAGCTCGAGCCCCGCGCCCGCGCGGCCGTAACGGTGGGCCGCACCGTCACGCTCGCGCTCGAGTACTACGGCGCCCTCGGGCACGTGGGCGCGATCCTTCCCATGGAAGCCCAAGTCCACCAATTCTTCCCGAGCATGGACCTCCGGCTCGGCGACGACCTGTCGCTGAGCGTCGGCGTCGGCGTGGGCGCCACGGCGGCTGGCGACCGGCTGGTGTTCAAGTCGCGGCTCGAGATTCCCCTGGGAGGGGAGCGCCGCTGAGCATCACATGGCCCCCGGGGATTGGCTGCCGTTTCTCACCGCACTCGCCGACCGCGCGGACGAGATCGCGTTGCGCGGCTTCCGCAAGGAGGGACTTCGGGTCGAGGACAAGCCGGACTTGAGTCCCGTCACGGAAGCGGATCGGGCGATCGAGGAGACGGTGCGCACGGTGACGCGCCGGCAGCACCCGGAGCTGGGACTGCTGGGGGAAGAACAGGGCGCGTTCACGGGCAGCGCCGCGGCGCGCCTGATCGTGGATCCCATCGACGCGACGCGCAACTTCGTGCGTGGCATTCCCGTGTTCGCCACGCTGCTCGCCATCGAAGAGGGAGACGAGGTCGTGGCGGGGGTGGTAAGCGCGCCGGCGCTGCGGGCCCGCTGGCACGCCGCCCGCGGCGCCGGAGCGTTCCGCGACGGGGCGCGGCTCGCGGTGTCGCGCGTGGGCCAGCTCGAGCGCGCGCTGCTGTTTCACGGTAACCTGGGGTCGGCCGAGGGCATCCCGCCCGCAGGCATCTTCGAGCTGATCCGCCGGGTCGAGCGAACCCGCGGGTTCGGTGACTTCTATCAGCATGTGCTCGTCGCGGAAGGGGCGGGTGAGATCGGCGTTGATCCCGTGATGCAACCCTGGGACATCGCGGCCGTGCAAGTGGTGGTCGAGGAAGCGGGCGGCCGGGCCACGACGCTCTCGGGCGAACGATCGATTTACGGGGGGAGTCTGGTGACCTCCAACGGACCGATGCACCATGCGATATTGAGCACGTTAACCAGCGTGGAGTCCTGATGACTCAGACCTTTGCCATACTCCCGGCGGGGACGCGACCCCTGTGGGTGCTCGTGCCCGTGATGCAGCAGATCGCACCGGCGAGTTGAAGAGGCGCCGGCCGTGATTGCCGATCCGGATGATTTCGATCCGTTGGACGACGACGTTCCGCTCGGTGACGGCACGACCGACACGGAGACGACTGTTTTCTGCCCACATTGTGGCGAGGCGAACGAGGTCGCCCTCGACCCCGGCGGCGGAGGCACCCAGCAGTATGTGGAGGACTGCCAGGTGTGCTGCCGGCCGTGGCGGGTGACGGTCCGCTACGAGGCCGATGGCAGCGCCGAGGTGTTCACCGAGCCGCTCGACGAGTGAAACACCACTGTAGCTACTTCCTCGCGGCGTCATACCGTTTGGTGACTTCTGCCCAGTTGACCACGTTCCACCACGCCGCGACATACTCGGGCCGCCGATTCTGATACTTGAGGTAATAGGCGTGCTCCCACACGTCGAGCCCCAAGATCGCGAGCTTCCTGTCCATCAGCGGACTGTCCTGGTTGGCCGTGCTGAAGACTTCGAGCTTGCCGCCGGCCACACCGAGCCACGCCCAACCGCTGCCGAATCGGGTGGCGGCCGCGTTCGACAGCTGCTCCTTGAACCGGGCGAAGTCGCCGAACGCCTGTTTGATGGCGTCGGCTAGGGCCCCGCCGGGCTCGCCGCCGCCGCCCTTGCCTGCGGGACTCATGATCGTCCAGAACAGCGAGTGATTGTGATGGCCGCCGGCGTTGTTGCGCACGGCGGTGCGGATGTCTTCCGGGACGGCGTTGATGCCGCGCAACAGGTCTTCGAGCGTTTGCTGGTACAGCTCGGGGTGCTTGTCGAGCGCGGCGTTCAGGTTGTTGACGTACGCCTGATGGTGCTTGGTGTAGTGGATCTCCATCGTCTGCCGGTCGATGTGGGGCTCGAGTGCGGCGTAGTCGTACGGCAGGGGAGGAAGCGCGTGCTTCGTGACACGCTGCTTCGTGGTGGCGGTTCCGGCCATG
>Ga0066704_10001242_pt1 | contig 10805 bp, 9 predicted proteins | sample GraSoiAngelo_153_FD_66458 | JGI IMG/M metagenome (GOLD analysis project Ga0066704, IMG submission 66458) | Grasslands soil microbial communities from the Angelo Coastal Reserve, California, USA - 14_1009_12_40cm | ecosystem: Environmental > Terrestrial > Soil > Grasslands | place: USA... | reverse complement strand
CAGCCGGCTGAACGGCAGCACAGCGGCCGCCCCAGTGGTCTCCAGCAGCCCCAGTTTGTAGGGCACCCCCAAGATGAACAACAGGGTGATGTTGGCCAGCGGGCCCGCCACGGCTACGAGCATTGTGTCGCGACGCCAGTCGCGGAAGTTCGTCGGATTGATGGGCACCGGCTTCGCGTATCCAAATCCCAGCAGCAGGATGAGCAGCGACCCGACAGGATCGAGATGCGCCAGAGGGTTGAGGGTCAGCCGGCCCTGGGCGCGTGGCGTGGGATCGCCCAGGCGGTCCGCGACATATGCGTGCGCATACTCATGCACGGTCGCTGCCACAATGAGCGCGACGGCCACGTACGGCAGAACGCTCACGTCAATTCCAAGCATCGTCGTGCTTGCTTCGAGGGTTACAACGCAACGTCCTTGCGGAGGAGATCATCGTAGGTTTCGCGTTCCACCACGCACCGGGCCCGCCCGTCGCCGGCCAGCACCACCGCGGGCCGGGGAAACCGATTATAGTTGCTCGCCATGGAGTATGTGTACGCACCGGTCCCAAACACCGCCAGCAGGTCGCCACTGCGCACGGGAGGCAGGCGGACCTCCCAGATCAGGACATCGCCGGATTCGCAGCATCGGCCCGCCACGGCCATCACGTCTGTCGCCGCGTCAGCGGCGCGTGCGGCAGCGACCGCCTCGTAGTGCGCGCCGTAGAGCGCCGGCCGCGGGTTCTCGAACATGCCGCCATCAACCGCGACGTATGTACGCACGCCGGGGATCGATTTGATCGCGCCCACCGTGTACAGCGTCACGCCCGCGCTGCCGACGATGGACCGCCCTGGTTCAACGGACAGCCTGGGCGGACTGAGACGGTGTTCTCGCACCTTCGCGGTCACCACATCGGCCAGCGCCCGCACGTAGCCGGTGATCGACGGCGGTTCATCGGTCGTCACATACCGGATCCCTAGACCGCCGCCCAGATTGAGTTCATCGACCGTGACGTCGAGTTCGTCGCGGATGCGCGCGGCGAAATCGACCAGCGCCCCAGCGGACGTGCGGAACGGCTCGAGGTCGAACACCTGGGAGCCGATGTGAGCGTGCAGTCCCCTCAGCCGTACCCGCGGCATGCGGCTGGAACGGACCACGGCCCGATACGCGGCGCCGTCGAGCATCCCGAATCCAAACTTCGAGTCCACCCCGCCGGTACGGATGGCCTGGTGGGTGTGTGGCTCGATCCCCGGCGTGAGACGCAGCAGAATGTCAGCCGTCGTGTCCAGCCTGGCGGTCAGCGTCTCGAGCAGATCGAACTCATGGTCATTGTCGACCACAAAGCGTCCAACGCCAGTACGCAGCGCATACTCAATTTCATCCGGCGTCTTGTTGTTTCCATGGAAGTAGAGGTCCTTGGCCGGCACGCCGGCGCGGAGCGCGGTGTGCAGCTCTCCACCTGAGGCGACATCGATCCCCATACCTTCCTGATGCGCGATCTGGCAGGTGGCGACGGTGCAGCAGGCCTTGGAGGCGAAGATCGCTCGCGCGTTGCGCCCGTAGGCCTGGGCGAGCGCATCGCGGTACTCCCCACAGTTGGCGCGCAGGCGCCCCTCGTCCAGGACGTGCAGGGGTGTGCCGAAGTCACGCGCCAGGACGAGCGCGTCGATACCGGCGAGCTCCAGGTGGCCGGCCCCGTTGATCCGGAAGCCATGTGCGGCAACGGTGGCGAGACTCATCGAAGCGTGTCAAAAGACATAGGGGGCCGTCTCATCGTGTTGCCGGAGCCTCTCCCACTCCTCATCGCCGACCGGGCCGGGCGGATCCCGTTGAGCGTCGACAGGACAGAGGAAGCCGAACGGCTCCTCGCCGTCGTTGATCCAGCGATGCGGCGTACGCGGCGGGACGAACAACGCATCCAACGGTTCCAGGGCGACGATCTCCTTCGCCACGAGGGCTTTGCCCCGACCACGCAGGACAACGATGCAGTGGACGTGCGCGTGCTGCTCCAGGCTGGAATAACCGCCCGGCGCAAGCTCAAAATAGCGAAGCTCAAAGTGGGACGCCACGACCGGCGGCCCGGCGAGCGTGAACCGGTTGACGTCGCGCCAACCCATCCCGCGCTGATCGCCGAGCGCGAATTTGTACGCCTGCGCCTCTACACCCCGCCAGCGAAACAGCGCGCGATCAAAGGAAACCTTCAGACCAGCCAGCGCGGTGACAAGCGAGGCCGGAGCCTCAGGACGCAGGGCCATGCCGACCGCCCCTCCACTGGTGCATCGCGTGTTGGACATCATTGTGAGCAGATGCCCGCGGGAGTGTCAAGGCGGGCCGACACGGCGGCGGGATAAGGACCTTGGACCAGGGACCAGAAGAGCGATTTACGATCTCTTGGTTGGCTCAGGGTGAGACCGGGATGACTATTCCTTTGAACCATCCCACTTTGAGATGCACGCTGGCGTGTCGTTGCACCGATATGCAGGCCGCAGTAGACTGAGCGTAACATGCGCACCGTTGTCATCCTGAGCGCCGCCCGCACTCCGATCGGCCGCTTCCTCGGCGGCCTGGCGTCAATCCCTGCCCCCCGACTCGGGAGCATCGCCATCGCCGAGGCGCTGCGGCGCGCAGAGGTCCAAAAAGACCAGGTGGACGAGGCGATTGTTGGCAATGTGCTCAGCGCCGGCCTCGGGCAGGCGCCGGCGCGGCAGGCGGTGCTGTATGCCGGGCTCCCCGTCTCCGTTCCGGCGACGACCATCAACAAAATGTGCGGCTCGGGCCTGAAGGCGGCCATGCTGGCAGCCCACGCCATCGCGGCGGGCGATGCCGACGTCGTCGTGGCTGGTGGGATGGAGAACATGAGCGCGGCGCCCTACCTCCTGCCGCGGGCTCGCACCGGTTACAGGCTGGGCGATGACAAAATCGTCGATACCATCCTGAAGGACGGGCTGCTGGACGCCTATCAGAATCTACACATGGGCAACTGCGCGGAAATCCTGGCACGCGAGTACCGGATCTCTCGGCAGGAGCAGGATGATTTCGCCCGCCGCAGTTACTCTCGAGCGCTTGGTGCTATGGACGGGGGCAAGTTTGCTCAGGAGATCGTGCCCGTGGAGATCTCTGGTGCGAAGGGCGCGCCGCAGCTCGTCGCAGAAGACGAAGAGCCGCGCCGCGTCGACTTCGACAAGCTCTCCACGCTGCGACCTGCCTTTGAGGAGGGTGGCACCGTGACGGCGGGCAACGCCAGTAGCATCAGCGACGGTGCGGCAGCCGTGGTGCTGGCCGCCGAGGACGTGGCCCAGCGCCGGGGATGGAAGCCCCTGGCCCGGATCGTGGGGCAGGCCGGCGCGGCGATGGCACCGGAATGGTTCACCATCGCCCCCGCACAGGCCACGAAACGCCTGCTCGAGAAGGTGGGCTGGCGGAAAGAGGATGTGGATCTGTTTGAGATCAACGAAGCATTTTCCGCCGTTGTCCTCGGCGTGTGCCGTGATCTCGGCATCTCCCTCGATCGCGTCAACGTCCACGGCGGTGCGGTCGCGCTGGGCCACCCCATCGGGTGCAGCGGCGCCCGTATCCTGACCACGCTGCTGTACGCCATGCCCCGCTACGAGGCGCGACGCGGCGTAGCCGCCATCTGTCTCGCCGGCGGCGAGGCTGTGGCCGTGGCGGTCGAGCGGCTCTGATCCCGAGCGCGTGTCTGCGGCCGCCCTGTTCACACTTGTACTGCTGATCGGTGCCGCCGCGGCGTTTGCCGCAGGCCGCTGGCGGCCCGATGCGGTTGCCCTGCTTGCGCTCCTCGCGTTGCTGGTCTCCGGCACCGTCTCCCTGAACACGGGACTCGCCGGATTCGGATCGCCGGCCCTCATCGCCATGGCTGCGGTGTTTGTCCTCAGCGCGGGGCTGGAACGGACCGGCGTGGCGACCAGACTCGGGCGGCGCGTACTCGCGCTGGCCGGGCCCAGCGAACTCCGGTTGACGGTGGCCTTCGTGCTGACCGCCGGCTTGCTGTCCGGCGTGATGAACAGCATCGGGGCTATGGCGGTGTTGCTGCCGGCAGCCATCGCGGCCGCGCGCGAAGCGAGGATCAGTCCTTCACGCCTGCTCCTGCCGCTTGCGCTGGGCACGCGGCTGGGCGGCAACCTCACGCTGATCTCGGGCCCCAGCAACCTCATCGCCAGTGACGCCCTGGTCCAGCGCGGCCTGCCGCCGTTTGGATTCTTCGAGTTCCTTCCCGTGGGCGGAACGTTTCTGCTGGCAGGGCTGGCCTTCATCGCGCTGGTCGGACGCAAGTGGCTCCCCGATGCCCCGCTGCGCGAAACCCCGCGCCCCGAGAATTTGGCACACGTGCATGCCGCACGGCAGCGTACGGAACTGGCCCCATGGGCGCTGTTCTCGGTGGCCCTGCTGATTGCAGCCAGCACTGCAGGTGTCTCCATTGCTGTGGCGACCCTGCTGGCTGCAGGCCTTGTGGTGATCTCAGGCTGCGTGACAATGGAAGAGATCTACCAGGCTGTGGACTGGCGGGCTCTCGTGTTCATGGGAGCCATCCTGCCGTTGGGGATGGCGCTGTCGGACACCGGCGCCGCGGCGAGTCTCAGCGACGCCGTGCTCCGGGCATTGGGAGCCAGCAAACTCGCTGCGCTGGCGGTGATGCTGGCCATTGCGATCGGGCTGAACCAGGTCATGCCCAGCGTGGCCGCGACCGCCGTGCTGGCCCCGCTTGCCATTCACGCCGCCGCCGGTGTCAGCGCCAACCCTCACGCGTACGTTATGGCGGTGATCGCCGGCACCGGCACGACTTTCACGCCTATAAGCAATCCGGTAAACCTCCTGGTGATGGGGCCGGGCGGGTATCAAATGAAGGATTATGTGCGGATCGGCCTGCCACTGGCAGTCCTGTTAGGGCTCGTCAGCATCCTGTTGATCCCTGTGGTCTGGCCCCTTTAGTCCAGCGCTCGCTGTTCCCTGTTCGCCGCCCGCTGTTCGCTGCTCGACCCGGCGCGCCGTCGTTATGAACGCCGTGTGTGCGACCATGCGGTGCGCCGGGCGTACGCTGGCCCCTTCAATGTTCCAGGGCCGGACCAGCGTCTCAAACGTTTCTACCATGGCAAACGCGCCCGACTGCCGCAGTGACTCCACCATCCGTACCGCCTGCGGGACCGTCGGGACGTACGATGCCAGGACGCCGCCCTGCCGCAGCGCCGTCACGGCGTGGTGGACAACCCGCCAGGGCTCTGGAACATCGAGGATAATGCGATCGAGCCCCCCATCGGGAATACTCTCGTAGATATCGTGCGCGCGCGTCACCAGCTGGTCGCTCGATCCCAGGTAGCGACCGATATTCTGCGCGGCCAGCCGACTAAAGTCTTCGCGGACCTCATAGGAGAACACCCTGCCCTCCGGCCCCACCGCACGCAGCAACGTCATCGTCAGCGCGCCCGACCCGGTCCCGGCCTCCAGCACTGTCGCGCCCGGATAGATGTCCGCGGCGAGAAGGATCGCGCTCAGGTCTTTTGGGTAGATGATTTGGGCCCCGCGAGGCATCGCCAGCACAAACTCGGCCAGGGTGGCACGGACCATCAGAAACGTCTCCCCGCGGGTTGTGCCTACGGGCCGCCCCTCCAGCGTCCCGATGAGGTCATCGTGTGGCAGCTTTCCTCCGCGCAGATCCGAAACGGTACCGGCGCGCAGGACAATCAAGTAGCGGCGATCCTTCCGATCAATCAGGAGAACAGGTTCGCCATCTTTCAGAGAACCGGATCTCATGGCCAGCCTAAAGAATCCATTGGATCTACTCGAGCAATTGATTCAAGAGATTCAATAGATTCAAGGGATTGCACTTTAGGCCTTCACGCCGTGGGGTTTGACGTGCTCCCGCACCCAGCGCACGATGACGTCCAGCGACGTGCCTGGCGGGAAGATCTCGCTGATGCCACTGGTCTTAAGGGCGGAGATATCTTCCTCCGGAATGATCCCACCGGCGAAGACCACGATCTCGCCGCCGCGCTTCTGCCGCAGCAGGTCCATCAGGCGAGGCAGCAGCGTCATGTGGGCGCCTGAGAGGATGGACAGCCCGACGGCATCAGCATCTTCCTGAATCGCCGCATTCGCGATCATCTCGGGGGTCTGGTGCAGCCCAGTGTAGATAACTTCGAAGCCCGCGTCGCGCAGGGCGCGCGCCACGACCTTTGCTCCTCGGTCGTGACCATCCAGCCCGGGCTTGGCGATGACAATACGGATCTTCGAGTCAGACATCACTACCTATTTTACTGCGGGACTGGGGATTAGGGACTGGTTACTGCACGCCTTCAAGGCGCCAGTGCCGCAAAAACGGGGCACCAGTCCCCAGTCCCTAGTCCCGTAGTGGGTATTTAGATGATGGCCGGTTCCCGGTACTCCCCGTACACGGTCCTAAAGACGTCGCAGATCTCTCCGACGGTCGCCGCGGCCCTGACGCAGTCTACCACCCGGTCCATGGTATTTTCTCCCCGCTCCCCGGCGCGTTGCAGGGCGTCCAGGGCGCGGCGGGCCTGCCGGCTGTCCCGTTCCTTCCGAACGCGCTGCAGGCGTTCGATCTGGCGGCGTTCGACTTGGGGGTCGATGCGCAGAATCTGGATCGGCTGCACGTCGGGCCCGGCAAACTCGTTGATGCCGACAACGATCTTCTCTCTGCGCTCCAGCTGCTGCTGGTAGCGGTAACTGGCGTCGGCGATCTCTCGCTGCGGATACCCAAGTTCAACGGCTCGCACCATGCCGCCCAGGTCGTCGATCTTCCGGATGTATGCCTCCGCCTCGGCCTCCACACGGTTGGTCAGGGCCTCCACGAAATATGACCCGCCCAGCGGATCGACCGTGTTGGTCGCGCCGCTCTCGTAGGCGATGATCTGCTGCGTGCGCAGCGCGATCATGACCGCCTCTTCCGTCGGCAACGCGTACGTCTCGTCCATGGAGTTGGTGTGCAGTGATTGCGTCCCGCCCAACACGGCGGCCAAGGCCTGCAGGGTCACACGGACGATGTTGTTCTGCGGCTGCTGCGCGGTGAGTGACACGCCGGCGGTCTGAGTGTGGAAGCGGAGCCACCATGAGCGCGGTGACTTTGCCCGGAACCGCTCCCGCATGATCCGGGACCACAGCCGCCGTGCTGCCCGGAACTTGGCGATCTCTTCGAAGAGGTCGTTGTGGCAGTCAAAGAAAAACGACAGCCGCGGCGCAAACTGGTCCACAGCCAGGCCGGCGTCCAACCCGGCCTGCACGTAAGCGATGCCGTCGGCGAGGGTGAACGCCAGTTCCTGCACCGCGGTCGCCCCGGCTTCCCGAATATGGTAGCCGCTGATGCTGATGATGTTCCAGCGCGGCAGCTCGCGTGTCCCGAAAGCCAGCATATCCTGGATCAACCGCATGCTCGGCCGCGGCGGGACGATCCATTCTTTTTGGGCGATGAACTCCTTCAGCATATCCGTCTGGGTCGTCCCGCCCAGTTGATCGCGCCGGAACCCGGCACGTTCCGCGGCCACCAGATACATCGCCAACAACACGTTGGCCGGCGCGTTGATCGTCATCGAGGTGGTGATGCGGTCCAGCGGCAGGCCGCGGAACAGGATTTCCATGTCCTCCAGCGTATCGACCGCCACGCCCTCCCGGCCCACCTCCCCCTGCGCCCGCGCGTGATCGGAGTCGTAGCCCATCAACGTGGGCATGTCAAACGCCACCGACAGCCCGGTCTGCCCATGCTCCAAAAGATAATGGAAGCGCCGGTTGCTGTCCTCCGGCGACCCAAAGCCGGCGAACTGCCGCATCGTCCACAGCCGCCCCCGATACATTGTGGAATGGATGCCGCGCGTGAATGGATACTCACCGGGCAAGCCCAGATCGCGGGCTGGATCGAACGCCGGCAGGTCGTCAGGGGCATACAGGCGCGCGATCTCCATGTCCGAGAGCGTGGAAAATCGGAGCGCGCGTTCGGGTTGCTGCTCCAGACTGCCCCGCAGCGTCGTCGCCTCCCACTGCCGGCGCGCCTGACGCAGCTCTTCAAGTTGCTTGGGATCGATCACGCGTGCCACCTCAACTACGGGACTAGGGAATGGGGACTTGGGACTGGTGACAGCAAACTTCCAATCGGACCTTAGTGCTGAGGTTCATGCTCCCCAGTCCCTAGTCCCCAATCCCGCTCTTAACTTTTTTCACGGCCTCCGTCAATTTCGGGATGATTTCGAACAGGTCCCCCACGACCCCCAGGTCGGCAACCTGGAACATGGGGGCATTGGGATCTCTATTGATTGCGACGATGTACTTCGAGCCCGACATGCCGGCCAGATGCTGCGGAGCGCCCGAGATGCCGCAGGCGAGGTACACCTGGGGGCTGACCGTCTTCCCGGTCTGGCCGATCTCATAGTCGTGCGGAACCCACCCCGAGTCCACGGGGGGACGGGACGATCCGACTGCCGCTCCAAGCGCTCGCGCCAAATCGTCCAGGATCGCGAAATTTTCCGGCGCCTTCATCCCCCGGCCACCGGAGACGATGACGTTGGCCTCAATCAGCGGGATCGTCTCCCGGTGGACGCTCTTGACCTCACGGACCGAGGTCCGGATCGCCTTTCCATCGAGCTGCACCGGCCGCCGCCGAACCTCGGGCTGCCGGGGGGAATCCGCATCCGGCAACGGATACATCGCGGGCAGCACCACGGCGATGCACGGACCGCCGCCGGTAACCCGCACCGTTCCGATCGCTTTTCGTGTGTACATCGGGCGGGTGGCCAGCAGCTTGCCATCGCGCCAGCCCAGTGTGGTGCAGTCGGTGACGATCCCCGCGCCCAGCCGCGCCGCCACGCGCGGCGCCAGGTCGCGTCCCTGCGCTGTGGATCCGACCAAGACAATCGCCGGAGACTCCGCCCGCACCGCGTCGGCCAGCACCGCAGCGTGTCCATCGGTCGTGTAGGGGTGCAGCAGCGGATGTTCGGCAGTGTAGATGATGTCTGCTCCCCGCGGCCCGACGGCGGCGATCACCCGGTCGATCTTGGAACCCGGCACGAATGCGACGACGTTACCGCCCAGCGCGGTGGAGAGGGAACGCGCACAGCTCAGCAACTCCAAGCTGACCTTCTTCGGCGCTGCCTGTGCATGTTCGATGTAGACCCAGATATCGGCGCCCATGGTCACAGCACTTTCGCCTCGTCCTTCAAGAATGCCAGGATCGCGGCCACCGCCTGCTCCGTATCGCCTTCCACGATCCGGCCGGCTTTTCGCGCCGGCGGCGGAGATAGACGCACCAGGGCCGTCCTGGCTGCGGCGACCCCCACCTCAGCCGCGGTGAGCCCCAGATTCTCCAGCGTCAAGATTTTGATCTCTTTTCGCTTGGCCTTCATGATGCCCGGAAGCGACGGATAGCGCGGTTCGTTGAGACTGCGTTCCACGGTCAGCAACGCGGGAAACGGCACCGCCACCACCTCCACGCCGCCTTCCACCTCGCGGTGCACGACGGCGCCCGTACCAGCGGCGTCCACCTCCAGGTGTGCAACGGCGGTCGCCTGCGGCAGGCCCAGATACTCGGCGAGCGCGGCCCCAATGGTGGCCGCATTGTCATCGGTGCTGAGCTTCCCGCAAATCACGGCATCGTGCGGCAGTGTCTTGATTACGGCCGCGAGCACGCGGGCGATGCCGAGGTGATCGGCGCCGTTCAGAGCAGGGTCGCTGACCAGAACCGCGTCATCGGCCCCCATCGCCAGCCCGGTCCGCAACGCTTCCCTCGCCCGCTCAGGGCCGACGCTGACCAGGGTCACCGTACCGCCGAACTGCTCCCGCAGCCGCAGGCCGGCCTCGGTCGCATGCTCATCGTAGTAGTTCATCACCAGGGTCAGACCCGTCTCGTCGATCCCGCTACCGTCCGGGGTGATCCGGATTGGGGCTTCTGTGTCCGGTACCTGTTTGACGCAGACAACGATGTTCACGATGCGCTCCAGTGATGAGTGATTGGAGATTCGCGATTCGCTAAGGGCAAAACCCCCGGTCTGCCATCCGCGTATCTGAACGAATCACTAATCACGAATCACCAATCACATTTTTGCCGAGCACGTGGCGTGCGATCACGAGCCGTTGGACCTCCGAAGTTCCCTCATAGATCTCGGTGATCTTCGCATCACGGAAGTAACGTTCCACCGGGTAGTCCTGGATATAGCCGTATCCCCCGAAGATCTGTATCGCTTTGTGAGTGGTCCACATCGCTGTTTCCGAGGCGAACAGTTTCGCCATGGACGCTTCCCTCGTGTACCGCGTCCCCTGCTGCCGAAGGTACGCGGCCCGAAGCATCAGCAGGCGCGCCGCATCGGTGCGCGTGGCCATATCTGCGAGCATCCATTGAATGGCCTGGAACTCCCCGATGGACCGGCCGAACTGCTGCCGGCTCGCGGCATAGGCCGTGGCTTCTTCCAAGGCCGCCCGCGCGATGCCGACCGCCTGCGCGGCAATCCCCAGCCGCCCGCCGTCGAGGGTGCTGAGCGCGATCTTCCCGCCGGTCCCGGGCTCGCCCAGCAGGTTGGATGCGGGCACACGGCAGTCGTCCAGCACGATCTCAGCCGTGGAGGAACACTTGATGCCCAGTTTCTTTTCGACCTTGCCCACCGAGATGCCGGGGAATCGCTTTTCGACGATAAACGCCGAGATCCCGCGGGCGCCGGGCTCAGGTCCTGCGCGCGCGTACGCGATGCAGATGTCGGCCTCGACGCCGTTGGTCACAAATATTTTCGTCCCCCGCAGGACCCACTCGCCGCCATCACGCCGCGCACTCGTCTGCAGTGACATGGCATCCGAGCCATAGGCGGGCTCGGTCAGAC
>Ga0066704_10001241_pt1 | contig 10805 bp, 10 predicted proteins | sample GraSoiAngelo_153_FD_66458 | JGI IMG/M metagenome (GOLD analysis project Ga0066704, IMG submission 66458) | Grasslands soil microbial communities from the Angelo Coastal Reserve, California, USA - 14_1009_12_40cm | ecosystem: Environmental > Terrestrial > Soil > Grasslands | place: USA... | reverse complement strand
GACCTCCACACGCCTCGAGGTTCCTCTGGTTCTGGGGCGTGATGCCGCCGGAAAAGCCTTCGCTCTGCGCGACGTCTGCCCGCACCGAGCCTTCCCGCTATCCCTGGGACGTTACGATGGACAGAACGTCGAATGCGCTTATCATGGCTGGCGTTTCGATGCCCACACCGGCCAATGCCGGCTGGTTCCTTCCGTCACCGAGGATTCCAAGCTGCAATGCGAGCGCATTTACGCAGGAAGCTTTCCGTGTGCAGAGCGCGACGGCTATCTATGGGCCTATTTCGCCAATCCTGAAGGCCGTTCGTCTGGTTCCTGCCCGCTGGCTCCCCCCGCGCCAGAATTACCAAAATACAGCGGCCGCTATCGCATCGCGCATCTTTCCGCGACCCTGGCCTGCAGCACGGACACCGCGATTATTGGCCTTATGGATCCCGCGCATGGGCCTTTTGTGCACCGCTCCTGGTGGTGGCGGAGCCGCCGTAGCATCCGCGAGAAGCAGAAAAGTTTTGAACCCATCCCGCAGGGTTTTCGGATGAGTTTGCACGCGCCTTCGGCAAATAGCGCTCCGTACAAGCTGCTCAAGGTCTATGGCGCGGCAGTGACGACGCAAATCGATTTTGTGCTGCCCAACATGCGCACCGAAGAGGTTCGCTGTGGCAAATACTGGTTCACCAATCGCACGACCATCACGCCGATGCGCCGCGATCTTTGCCGCCTTGATTTCTGCGCGGCGTGGAATCTATTTCCCTGGTTCCCGCTGGTCGCGCCGCTGCTTCATTTTTTCGGAAAGCGCTTCATCGCCCAGGATCAGCGCGTGATCGAACTGCAGAAGCCGGGTTTGACGGTTCAGCCGCGCATGATGCTGATCGACGACGCAGACCGCCAAGCGCGCTGGTATTTTCAGTTGAAGTCCGCGTACCTGGCGTCGCAGCAAAGTGGCATGCCGATGCAGCATCCGCTGGAGGGTCCGGTCACGCTGCGCTGGCGCAGCTGATTTGCTGGGTCTAACTGCTGCGCTCGCTAGTGACGAAGCCAAGCCGCCCGGCTGGCTGTCCAAATCGTAGAAATTTCGCGCTAAAGATTACGTTTTGAGACGAAGCAGTTTGGTGAGATTGCCGCCGAGAATCGCTTCTTTTCCCGCATCGGTAATTTGGGCACCCAGGATTGCGTCGATGGTATCGGGCCAGACCAGTGGGATATCCGTGCCATACACGACCTGATTTGCTCCCACTTCCGCCACCAAATGTCGTACGCCCTCTGCTGAAAAGACCATCGAATCGACGTAGATTTGCTGCTTGAGATATTCGCTTGGTTTTTTCTTGTTCAGGCAGCCGGCATTCTGGCGCACGTCGCACGCCACTTCTGTGCGGCCAAGATAAGACGGCATGTAGCCTCCGGCGTGCGCCGCACAGAGCTTCAAGTTGGGAAAACGGTCCAGCGTGCCGTCATAAATCATGTGCGAGAGAAACAGGCCCGTCTCCAGCGGATTTCCGATGATATTTCCCAGATCTCCCCGGCCCTTCAGGCCGCCTTCCTTGGTGACGTTCTCGGCGTTGTTCGGGTGCATGAAGACCATCACACCAAGCTCCTGCGCCTTGGCCCAGAAGGGGTCGTATTTGGGATCCGAGAGGGGCTCGCCTTGCACGTGACCCGCGACGGCGGCGCCGACCATCCCGAGGTTCTTCACAGCATGCTCGAGCTGCTGCGCCGCCAAATCAGGGAATTGCAGCGTCGGCGAGGTCAGCGCCACGAAACGATCATGGTTGCTATTGCACCATGCCGCGAGACCTCGGTCATGCACATCAACAATCTTGGCGGCCAAATCACGATCTGCGGCATACCACCAGAACGTATTTATATCCAACACCTGAATATCGATTCCGCGCTTGTCGAGTTCCCGTATTCGATCGGGCCCCAAGGCTCGGCCGCCCTGCGCATACCGTTCCAGCGCTGTTCCCTTGAGCACATCCGCGACCTCCGGGATTGTGGCATGGGCATGCACGTCGATCACCTTGACGCGCTTTCCACCTACACGCACATCGCGATGCACGACAGGAGCGTCCGAGGCCTCTGCCTGGCCCTGCCCGCGGCCTTGTCCCCGCCCCTGAGCAGGCTGAAGCGCGGCTTCCAGTAATCCTTGGCCGGTCGCCAACATTCCCGCCGTCACGCCCGCGACGCCCTTAATGAAGTCCCTGCGATTCGGCATGCTCCCCTCCTTCACGCTCAATCCCTGTTCAAACGCACGGTCACATCTGGAGCCCTCAAGTTAAGCCCCGCCAGGCTCCCTTTGTGGTCTTGTCATCTAGATTTTCGAGTGTCAGGCTATCACAGACTTCCGTCAAAAAGGATAGGAACCGCCTTTTACAAAACTTCATGCTCACCGACGAGGTTGACACTGCCTGCGGCGCCGAATACGCTCACCGAATGGCTCTATGCCAGCTCACCTCATGCCAGCTCAGGCCGCGTACCCGTCGCCACTCGCGGACATGACCCTCCAACGCCATTCGCTGTTCCATGGCGCCGCCATCTTCATTAAAGACACAAGCGGAAGAATCCATCTTGCGCTCACCCGCGCGTTTTTGGTTCGATGGATGGTCGCACTGGCAATCGGCGATCTGCCGTTTGCAGGATTGCGCGTGGGACTTCTGATGATCGCGTCGCTTGCCCTCTGCGGCGCGGCAAAATTACAGGCTATGCCCCGAGACGACTTAACCGGATCTGCATCCCGCATCGAGGTGAAGGACGAAACGGGCCGCACGGTTCAGATACCGCAGCCTGTCCGCCGCATCGTTTCGCTTGCGCCCAGCGTAACCGAGACGCTGTTTGCACTCGGCGTGGGCGACAGGCTCGTCGGCGATACGGACTTCTGCGATTACCCCCCCGAGGCTAAGCGGAAAGCGCACATCGGCGGCCCGGTAAATCCCAACATCGAAGCGATCGCCGCTCTGCATCCAGACCTGGTGGTGGCCACGCGCGAGATCAATCGGCCGGATTCGGTGCACTCGCTCGAACGGTTGGGCATCGCCGTGTATGCGACGGACCCGCAAACCGTCGAGCAAGTGCTAACCTCTACCGAGCTCCTTGGCGAGCTACTGGGCGCAGGCGATGCGGGCCGCTTGCTGGTGGCGAGTCTGCGCCAGCGGCTCGGCGAAGTGGGTCGGCGACTTGCCGGCTTGCCCGCGAAAAACGTGCTGATGGTGGTCTGGCTCGATCCCGTCATTTCCGTAGGACGAAACACTTTTTTGGACGACGCACTGCGCCGCGCCGGCGCGCGTTCCGTGATCGATTCGCCTCAATCCTGGCCAACCATCGATCTCGAACAGGTCGTCCACCTGCAACCCGAGTATCTGATTATTTCCAACGACAACCTGAAGCAGGTACAAAGGGAATTGGCTGAGTTGCACGAGCGTCCTGGCTGGCGGCGGCTCGGCGCCGTCCGCAATCGCCGCTTCATCGTGTTATCGGAAGCCATCAGCCATCCTTCGCCGCGCTTGGTGGACGGAATCGAGCAACTTGCACGCGCTCTCTATCCCTCCGCATTTGCGGCTGACGCCGCGTTTGTTGGCGACCCCAGATGGAATCGCCGGAAATTTGCCATCGCGCGTATTTCTCAGCCCTGTTTCTCATTCACGCAAACAGGCGGATGCCCGTGAAGCGTTTGACACTCCGACGCGTACTCTGGAGTTGTGCGCTCCTGGCCGCAGTGCTGCTGGGCATCGTCTTGCTCGCGCTGCGTCTGGGTGCGGTGCCTTTTTCCTTCGGCGACTTGGGGCAGAATTTGTGGTTTCTCGTCAGCGGTCAGTCAGAAAAAGTCTCCACCGATTTCCGTGTGATCATGGTGGATATCCGCCTGCCGCGAATCCTATTGGGAATTGTCGTCGGTGCGGCGCTGTCGGTGGCCGGTGCCGGTTTTCAGGCGCTTCTGCGCAATCCGCTGGCGGATCCTTACGTATTGGGAGTGTCGAGCGGCGCCGCCCTGGGCGCCATTCTGGCCCTGCTGGCCGCGCCGGCGCTGCCGCTGATGACGCCCGCAGCCGCCTTTCTGGGCGCTGTAGCGACGATAGCCGCAGTTTATTTTCTTGGCCGCCGCCAGGGACAGCTCGATAGCAGCACTCTTCTCTTGGCCGGCATCGTTACGGCCTCATTTCTTACGGCTATGATTATGTTTCTCATGACTACCCTCACCAGCCGCGATTTGCGCGGCATTTCTTTCTGGCTGATGGGTGACCTTTCTGCTTCGCTTCCCCGTGGCCTGTTGTGGATAATGATCACTGGATTTTTTGCGGCGGCGGGAGCCATTCTGACCACTGCGTCGGACCTGAATGTTCTGCTTGCGGGTGAACGAGAAGCCATGCATTTGGGCGTGAACGTGACACGAGTTAAGCTGGTCGTGTACATCTCCGCATCCGTGCTTACGGGCTTGGCCGTCTCCGTCAGCGGAGCCATTGGCTACGTGGGCCTGCTCGTGCCGCATGTCATGCGTATGTTCTTTGGCTCCGACTATCGCCTGCTGATTCCCACCTCGGCGCTGGGCGGCGCCATTGCCATCGTCCTGGCGGATACTCTGGCGCGAACTCTAATTGCCCCAACGCAATTGCCCGTGGGTGCCATGACGGCCATGGCCGGCGCCCCCGTTTTCATTTACCTGCTGCGCCGGAGGCTGGCGTGAGCGGAACAGGAAGCGTTACGGAAGCGCGTCCGGGGACCACCGCCCAGCGGCACTCTGCGCACGTACGCGTCAACGTCGAACAGGCCAGCTATGCCTATTCGGCGCGCAAGCAGGCGGCGCCGCTCTTCACGCTCGAAGCCACCACCTTTCAGGCGCGCGAGCGCGAATTCGTGGCCATCCTCGGTCCGAACGCCAGCGGCAAATCCACGCTGCTCCGCTTGATCGCCGGCGCCATCGTTCCGCTTTCCGGCCGCGTGGAACTTGACGGCTTCGAGACCTGCCATCTCGATGCGCGAACCCGTGCCCAGCGCATCGCGCTCGTGCAACAGGAGAGTCCCCTCATTTTCCCCATTCTTGCCGGTGATTATGTCCTGCAGGGACGTCATCCCCACGGCAGATCGCTCTGGTTCGAGAAAGACGAGGATTTTGCCATCGCCGAAAAGGCGCTGGCGCAGGTAGGCGCCGAGCATTTGCGTGATCGCTGGATGCACGAAATCTCCGGCGGAGAAAAACAGCGAGTCGTGCTGGCTCGCGCGCTGGCACAGCAGCCGCTTGTATTGTTGCTGGACGAACCCACCCTGCATCTGGACATCCGGGCACAAATCGACCTGCTTTGCCGCCTTCGACACCTGGCTGACGAACATCGCTACACCGTCATCGAAGTCACCCACGATCTGGGCATGGCGGCGGAATTCGCCGATCAGATCGTTCTGCTGCACCGGGGCAAATGCCTGCGCGTGGGCACGCCCGCCGCGGTGTATCAGCGGGAACTCCTCGAACAGGTGTTCGAAGTCCCGCTTGGAATCGAAGCTAGCCCCGCGGGGCGCCCGCGCGTCATTGTTCAAGGAAGAAGGGAAGAAATTTAGCAGCTGCGCGCAGCTAGCGCCCCGCAGCGGCGCGGCTTCCTGGTCTGCGCGGTGCGCCGATTCCGAAATCGTCTCATCGGCAATGTTATAATCCCAGAATTCGCCATGACCCGAGCCACGCCTGCAATCGCGCGAGTCGCGCCTGAGGTCGCTGCGGCTTACGAACCCGTTATCGGGCTCGAAGTCCATGTGCAGCTGAAGACCGCGACCAAAATCTTCTGCGGCTGCTCCACGCGATTCGGCGATCGGCCAAATGCGAACACCTGCCCGGTTTGCCTTGGCCTGCCCGGCTCTTTGCCTGTGCTCAATAGGCGCGCCTTGGAACTGGCCCTGCGCGCTTCGCTCGCGCTGAATCTGCGCATCCAGCAAAATTCGCGTTTTGCGCGAAAAAACTATTTTTATCCCGATCTGCCCAAGGGCTACCAGATCTCCATGTACGAATTGCCTCTGGCTACGCATGGCTGGCTCGAAATCGAGCACGACGGCGCGGCGAAAAAGATCGGCATCACGCGGCTGCATCTCGAGGAAGACGCCGCCAAAAATATGCACGAAGGCTTCCTCGACTCAGATAGCAACAGCTATATCGATTACAACCGCTGCGGCATGCCTCTGGCGGAGATCGTCTCCGAACCCGATCTGCGTTCCCCGGGCGAAGCTCATGCCTATCTGACCGCCCTCAAACAGGTCCTCGAGTACGCGGACGTGAGCGATTGCAATATGGAAGAAGGCTCGCTTCGGTGTGACGCGAACGTCAGCGTGCGCCGCCGAGGAGAGGAGCGCTTCGGCACAAAAACCGAAGTCAAAAATCTGAATTCGTTCCGATATCTGCAGCGCGCTCTCGAATACGAGATCGAGCGCCACATCGCCGTGATTGAATCCGGCGGCCGCATCTCCCAAGAGACACGCCTCTGGAACGTGGCTGAGGGCCGCAGCGAATCCATGCGCTCCAAGGAATTTGCCCACGATTACCGCTATTTTCCCGATCCCGACCTGCTCCCGGTTCACGCGGGCATGAGCTGGCTGGCGGAAATTCAGCGCGATATGCCCGAAGTGCCCGCCACGCGCCGGCGACGGTTTGACCAGGAATACGGTCTTTCTGACTACGACGCGGGCGTGCTCACGGCCACGCGTGCACTCGGCGATTACTTCGAGGCGGTTGTGCGCGCTGGCGCCCCGTCAAAAATTGCGGCGAGTTGGATCCAAACCGAACTGCTTCGCAGGCTGAACGATTCGGGTCAGCCCGTTGAAGCGAGCCCGGTCGCACCGGCGGCTTTGGCCGGCTTGCTCGCGCAGCTCGAAGCCGGCAGCATCACCGGCGCTTCAGGCAAAAAGGTCTTCGCGGCCATGTTTGAAACCGGCAAATCAGCCGAAGAGATCATCTCCGCTCAAGGCTTGTCCCAGATTCAAGATAGCGGCGAGATCGAACGCATGTGCCGCGAAGTGGTGGAGAAAAATCCTGAGAGCGTGGCCAAATACCGCGACGGCAACGAAGGCGTATTCAAATCATTCGTCGGGCAAGTCATGAGGGCCTCGCGCGGCCGGGCCAATCCGCAGATCGTCAATGAAATTCTGAAACGGCTGCTGGGATGACGGCAAAGGCAGCAACTAAAAGAGTCAGGAGCAAGAAGAAGATGCTCAAGGTGGGTGACAAGGCGCCGGATTTTAGGCTGCAGGCGGCCGATGGGCAGGAGCTCGCGCTTTCCGGCCTGCGCGGCAAACCCGTGGTCCTTTATTTTTTCCCCAAAGCGCTCACTTCAGGTTGAATCAACGAAGCGTCCGAGTTTCGTGACGCCAAACCTCAATTTGACAAGTTAGGCGCGGTGATCCTCGGCTGTAGCGCCGATAGCGTGCAAACTCAGGAGAAATTCTCCGCCAAATACAATTTGAATTTCCCAGTGCTGAGCGATCCGGAGTTCAAAGCCATCGAAGCCTATGGTGCGCGGCGCATGAAGCAATTCCTCGGCAAATCCTTCCTGGGAATCGTGCGCTCCACGTTTTTGATCGGCCCGGACGGGCGCATCGCTAAAATCTGGGACAAGGCCCCATCTAAAGGGCATGCGGCCGAAGTTCTCGAAGCTGTAAAACAACTCGGCGCCGCGCAGGCGCGGTAGACGTTCGCGATCACCAGTGCCTACAGGTTGCAAATCACGCCGCTCGGTGTGCCGCCGCGCGAATCCGCGATTTCCACCTGCATATTATCGATCAGGCGCGTGCTGCCGAAGCGCGCAGCCAAGAGAACCAGGCACGAACGTGTGAGCCGCATAATCGGCTCAAACGAATCGGCGTCGATGATCTCCGCATAATCTGCCGAAGCCAATGGCTCTTCGGCCAATTCTTGTCGCACTAGGGCGAGGATTCTCATGGCCTCGCGCTCACCCTCTTCGATCGTGCGGCGTGCCCGCGAAAGCGCCCTATAAAGTACGGTTGCGGCCTTGCGCTCTTCGGGCGAAAGATAGCGGTTGCGCGAAGATAGCGCCACCCCGTCGGGCTCCCGCACAATGGGGCAAACCACAATTTCACTCTCCAGCGCCAGATCAGTCGCCATCTGCCGAATGATGCGTGCCTGCTGCGCGTCCTTGCGTCCGAAATACGCAAATCGCGGGGCCACAATTTCCAGCAGCCTGAGCACAACCGTCGCGACGCCCCGAAAATGCCCCGGCCTTATTTTGCCTTCGAGGCGATCGGCGAGGCCTTCCACGTTCACCGAAGTGCGAAAACCCGTCGGATACATCTCCTCGACCGAAGGAGCGAATAGAAAATCCACGCCGGCCTCTTCCAGCTTCTGCCGATCGGCTTCCAAGTCGCGCGGATACTTTGTGTAATCCTCACTCGGCCCGAACTGCTTGGGATTGACGAAAATGGAGACGATAGCCGGGCTCGCATCGCGGCGCGCGGCTTCGATCAGTGAGATATGGCCTGCATGGAGCGCGCCCATGGTGGGCACAAGGCCCGTGAGCCGGCCGTCGGCGCGTGCCTGCCGCGCCACCTGCTTCATCCACTCAACAGTGTGAATGACTTCCACGCGGCAGCGGCGCGGATCTTCTTAATGCGCGGCCTGTGCGGCGCGCTCGCGGTAGAAGCCGATAAGATCCGTGCTGACGGCCTTGGCGCCGAGTTGGCGGAGCAGCGTGGTCACCTGGCCGCGATGATAACTGCCGTGGTTGGCCAGATGCTGCAACGTCTGCCAAAGCAAGTTGCTGTGGGGATTGCCTTTCGTATCGCGGTAATCGAAGCTGCGCTCCAGATCTGCGGCCGAAAGCCCGTTGACATACGACAGAAGCTCGCTCTCGAATTCCGCCCAGCGCGCGCGTAGGCTGGCAAGATCGCCGAATTGATCGCCGCCCGGGAGCAAAGCGGGCGAGCGACCGCGGAAGCGCTCGAGCCAAAGCCACTGCGCGCCCATGATGTGGGCCAGAGTGTCCCGTACAGAGCGAAAACTTGATCCGAGGTCGCGCGTGAATTGCTCGTGTGAGAGTGCGGCGCAGGCCTCCAGCATCCGCCGGTTGGCCCAGGCATCATAGGAGAACAAAGTGCGAGCGTGCTCCGGTGTGATCATGCGTGTTTCCTTTGCGCTCAGCTTCGCCGGACGGCCAGCAGCCGTCCGCGAACCTCGCTCGAGAGATGGTAAGACTCTTCGTCCGCAGGGAAGCGCCCTTCGCGCACGTCCTCCGCGTATGCGGTCACTGCATGGGAAATGGCTTCGCCCACATTGGTGTACCGACGCGCGAATTTGGGCGTGTGCCCTAGCGACAAGCCGATCATATCGTGCAGCACGAGAATCTGGCCATCGCACTCGGGACCGGCGCCGATGCCGATCGTGGGAATACGCAATTCGCTGGTGATCCGCGCCGCGAGTTCGCGCGGGACCGATTCCACCACGATTGAAAACGCTCCCGCCGCTTCCACCGCGCGCGCATCGCGCAGCAGCTGCTCCGCCGCTTCCAATGTCTTGCCCTGAACGCGGAAGCCGCCAAACGCGTGCATGGATTGTGGCGTCAGGCCAATATGGCCCATCACCGGAATCTCCGCTTCGACCATTTGCGCAATTACTTCCATGCGCCGCTCGCCACCTTCAATCTTGACCGCCTCGGCGCCCGCTTCTTTAACGAAGCGCACCGCATTGCTTACCGCTTCATTCCTATCTCCGTGGAAGCTGCCATAGGGCAGGTCCGCCACCAGCAGCGCTCTGCGCACGCCGCGCCGCACCGCGCGCGTATGGTGCAGCATCTCTTCGACCGTTAGCGGCAGAGTATTTTCATACCCGAGCACGGCCATGCCCACTGAGTCGCCCACCAGCACAATGTCCACGCCCGCCTCATCCAGCAGGCGAGCGGTTGGATAGTCGTAGGCGGTAAGGCAAACGATTTTTCGCCGATCGGAATCTCCCCGATTAGAGATTTGGCCGGCATTTTGATTGGAACTGGAAGAAATGATCGTTTTGCGGTGGATTAGGTCGGGCACGGTAATCTTACCGTTGCCCGCATCGAAAGCGGCGCTCATCGGATCCTCCGGTGCCGTTCCCTTTTAGGGATACAGCCCTATGCTTCTAACGCAAGACTAGCAAAATTCGATGCCAATGGCCACAGTGGACGCATCATCGGCATCATCGCGCCCCCTAAACGTGCACCACCGCTGTCGAGGATAAAGGCTAGTTCTCGCGAGCCTCCGGCGGCTCGGGGTGAATGGTGACGCGCGCAATCTGCGGAAACCGCTCTTTAACGCGGTCCTCCAGGCGCGCCGTGACCTCATGAATCACCGTGATCGGCAAATTGCCGTCCATCGCGCAGTGGCAGGAGAGCTGAATCCGCCGCTCGACCTCTTGGACACGAACCTCGTGGCAATCCTGCAGCACGTGGAATTCGCCGCGCAGGCCGTTCACGAACTCTTCCACGTCATGGGCCAGCCCGCGCAGGTCGCCCGAAGCACGGTCAACCGTAGCGATGTGCGTTCCCAACGGCTCGATATGAATATTCACCAGCACTCGGTTCGTGTCGCCATTGCGGGTAAGGGACGGCAGCTTGCGAATCTCGTTTTCCAGTTCGGTGGCTTGGCGGTGCGCGTCGCGAAGGCTCAAATGCTCGTCCACTTCCAGATGCATCTGGATAAAAAGATGCCCGTCAAGCTGATGCGCCGAAAGGTCGTGAACGGCCAGTCCGCGTCGCTGGGCTGCCGCGCGAATCGAATCGAAAATGTGCTCGCCCGCTTGCGCTCGCGGCTCCATGTGCACCATGACGTCCGCGGGAATAATCTCGCCGACGCGCCGCTCCACC